>Ga0187884_10000394_pt1 | contig 44374 bp, 41 predicted proteins | sample June2016WEW_20_4_FD_132983 | JGI IMG/M metagenome (GOLD analysis project Ga0187884, IMG submission 132983) | Peatland microbial communities from SPRUCE experiment site at the Marcell Experimental Forest, Minnesota, USA - June2016WEW_20_40 | ecosystem: Environmental > Terrestrial > Soil >...
CAACAGCCGTATCGCTCGCCGCCGCCGCCGCTCCAACTCCGCCGCCGTCCCCTGTGGTCGCATGCACGCAGTATACACCACCGCGGACGATCTTTCTATTACTTATGCAATCCTCAATAACTCCTCAGCCACGCTTGAGTCGTCGTCGATGTAGTGGATCGGAAGATCGCACCTTATCAGCTTGCCTTTGTAAGTCCACAGGCTCCAACTGCAATCCTCAAAGCCCCTGCGCAGTAGAACGGGCTCGCGGGACTGCTGCTCATACACCTGCGTTGCCTCCGGTCCTTGAACCGCATCGAACCAGATGGTTCTCATGCTCGGGCCACTGCCAATGGTGAGCGGGATCTGGAGGGAGTCTGATTCGTTGCATCGGATGTAGCCAAGTACTTCGAGTCTGCCGGGCATTGGTATCCTGGGATTACACAACTATCGTGCGAAGGTAGCTCCACACACCCAGTCGCGACACGGAATCCCTCCGGCCGAAGTAAGCAGCACTGGGACGACTGGTACAATGCCGAAAAGGATCACGAACCTTCCGAGGTCACCCATCATGTGCGTTCGAATAGTTTGCCCTGCGTGAGTTGACTACGTCCCGTCCTGCCGAGATGAGAAAGGGCCAGCGGCGTTGCTATCCGGCCTCTCGGGGTTCGGTTGAGGAAGCCTTCCTTGATCAAGTACGGCTCGTACACGTCCTCGATCGTATCGCTCTCCTCCCCCACTGCAGCGGCCAACGTGTCCAGGCCGACCGGGCCACCGCTGAACTTGTCGATGATGGTGAGAAGAATGTCACGGTCCATCTTGTCGAAGCCGCGATCGTCCACTTCGAGCTTTTGTAGCGCTTGGTCTGCGACATCCTTCGAGATCAGGCCTTGAGCGCAAACCTGGGCGAAGTCCCGGACGCGCCGCAACAGCCGGTTGGCGACACGCGGTGTACCTCGGGCACGACGGGCGATCTCTTCGGCACCCGACTCGTCGATCTTGACGTTGAGAATACTGGCCGAGCGCCGGACGATGGTTGCCAGTTCTTCGGCAGTGTAAAAATCGAGTCGGAAGCTGGCACCGAAACGGTCTCGCAGCGGTGAGCTGAGCAGCCCCGCTCGCGTCGTCGCTCCAATCAGCGTGAAGCGGTTCAGCTGGAACCTCATCGAGCGCGCGGAGGCCCCCTGGCCGGTGATGATATCGACGTGGTAGTCCTCCATCGCCGGGTAGAGCACCTCCTCTGCCACACGACTCAGCCGGTGGATTTCGTCTATGAAGAGGACGTCACGCGCTCCGAGATCAGTGAGGAGACCCACGAGATCACCCTGGCGTTCGATAGCCGGTCCTGCAGTGATCCGGATATTCACCCCCATCTCGCGTGCGATGATGTACGCGAGAGAGGTCTTGCCGAGCCCTGGCGGGCCGTAGAGCAAGAGGTGATCGAGGCCCTCCCCGCGTCCCTTAGCTGCGTCGATGGCGATCTGTAGGTTGCCTTTGACGCTTTCTTGACCCACATAGTCAGCGAGTGAGGCGGGGCGGAGCGTAGTGTCGAGCGTCAGATCTTCTTCGGTTGCACCGGCCGCGGTCATCCTGTTGTCGTTACTCTTCATTGCCTCACTTGCTTCAAGGCGTCACGAATCACGCGCTCCAGATCCGTTGCGCCGGCGGCGCAGGCGGCCTTCACGGCGCGGTCCGCTTCATTGCGACGGTAGCCGAGGTTGACCAGCGCCGACACGGCCTCCGCTTCCACACCCGTCGCCCGCCGTCCGTCTCCTCCCTCACGCGCGCCTTTGAGCAGCTTCACCTTGTCACGCAGCTCCACGATGAGCCGCTCCGCCGTCTTCTTGCCGATGCCGGGGGTCGCCACCAAGCGTACCAGATCTCCGGTTTCCAGCGCCTCCTGCAGCTCATGCGCGGGCGTGCCGGATAGAATGTTGAGCGCCAAGCGTGGGCCGATGCCGGAGACACTGACCAGGAGCAGGAAGAGATCCTTCTCCTGGCGGTCGATGAAGCCGTAGAGCTGGAGGGCGTCCTCACGGACATGCGTGTGGATCAGCAGGTCGACACGGTCTCCCGGTTCGGGGAGGCGGTAGAAGGCGTTCAACGAGACAAACACCTGATAGCCGACGCCTTGCACGTCGACGATGATGTGTTCCGGCGATTTGTGGGCCAAGGCTCCGGCGAGCTGTGCGATCATTGGCGGTTACTGTAGACCGCGAGCGCGGAAAAGCGAAGTGGGAAAGGTGGCGACGAGGTCGCGGCCATTTCTCCCCCTCACCCTGCCCCTCTCCCGGAGGGAGAGGGGCTAGACGCGAACCACACCCTTCGAGACGGTCCCAAAACCCTTCGACACGGCGCTCCGCGCCTGCTCAGGAGGGACCTCCTCAGGGTGAGCGGAAATAATTTTTGAAAGGCAACAACAGAACCGCCCACCCTGAGGAGCCGCCTTCTCCTGGCGGCGTCTCGAAGGGCGCCCGCTGGAGAGAATCGACAGTCCCTGGAGGGAGCGGGAACCCACTGGCGGCGCCCTTTGGGGCGCGAACGTTGATTGCTGACCTGGGCAGCGAAGGTGTGGGTGTGCAGGTGGCAGATGGCGGCGCCGAGAGCGTCGGCTTCGTCGCTGGCCACCGCCCCTGCGAGCCCCAGCAGCCGGCGGACCATGAGTTGGATTTGCTCTTTGGCGGCGCGGCCGTTTCCTGCCACCGCCACTTTGATCTCCGCCGGGCTGTACTCCTGCACCGGAATGCCGGCCCGCGCGGCAGCAACGAGAATCGCTCCACGCGCTTCGCCCAAGCGAAAGGCGCTTTGCACGTTGTCGCCGACGAACGTTTTCTCCAGGCTGATGCAGGTGGGCGCGAAATTGGAGAGAATCTGCTGGGTCTGCTCGTACACGCGGGCGAGACGTTGCGCCAGCGGACCGCGCGCGCGGATCACGCCGCCGGCGACGTAGGTCAGGCGCCGATCGATCTCCTCGACCACACCCCACCCGGTCGCCACCGTTCCGGGATCCACACCCAGCACCCGCACCACCACACCTCACAGAATAGAATGAGAAACAGAAGACCCGAAATTAGAAATTCAAAACCGACGAATTCTGCGGTGTATCTGCATTGACCGGCTTCTCATTTCCGGTTTCCTGTTTCCGGTTTCTCATTGCCTTTTGTCTGACTCGCTTTCCTCACGCCGCGCTCAGCCGCTCCAGTTCGTCCTGCGGGATATCGACATTCGAGGCCACGCTCTGCACGTCATCGTGCTCCTCCAGCTCTTCGAGGAGCCTGATGGTTTGCTCGGCCTCTTTCCCGGTCAGACTGACGGTGTTCACCGGAACCATGGCGATCTCGGCGCTGGCGCGTTCGAGCTTGGCCTTGTCGGTTGCCGCCTTCACCGTTTCGAAGTTCTCCGGCGCGGTGATGATTTCCCAACTGTCGCCCGCGTCGTTGACGTCATCGGCGCCGGCATCGAGCGCGATTTCCATCAGGCGGTCTTCGTCGACCTTGCTCTTCTCCACGGTGATGACGCCGCGCTTGTGAAACATCCACGCCACGCAGCCGGCCGAACCCATGTTGCCGCTGTGCTTCTCGAAGATGCGGCGCAGGTCGGACACGGTGCGGTTGCGGTTGTCGGTGACTACGGAAGCCATGATGGCGGCACCGCCGGGGCCGTAGCCCTCGTAATTCGCTTCCTCGTAATGCACGCCTTCGAGCTCGCCCGTGCCTTTCTTGATGGCGCGGTCGATGTTCTCGTTCGGCATACTGTTCTCGCGTGCCGTCGTCACCGCCGTGCGCAGGCGCGGATTGGCGTTGATGTCACCGCCGCCCAAGCGCGCGGCCACCGTGATCTCCTTGATCAGCTTGGTGAACAGCTTGCCGCGCCGCGCGTCCTTGACGGCCTTCTTATGCTTGATCGAACTCCACTTGGAATGCCCCGACATGCAACCTCCTGGGACGTGCTGGGGTCCATAAATGAGGTAGCACAGGGTCTTTAGGGAGTAAACCGAATTGCGGGGCGGGGATCCCGAGCATTCGGGCCCGGTAGCGCCGGGTTCTACGGTCAAGACCAGGCATTACTCGTGAACGGAGCTGCCAATACGTCGGGGTAATTGTGGGATGCGGTACTAGGGCTGATCTGATCTCCTCTGTACGGTCGATAAGACCCGGCGGCGTGCATATGGCCCGACTTCATAATGACTTGGCTCTCAAGCCCCAAGCCTGGCTCCGGGCCATGGCGGCAGGTGCGGGCGCGCCAAGGCAATCACGGTCATGAACGGTACTTGACAGGATAATCGCGAACCGGATAGTACTGATCCGTACATTCCGCCTCGGGTGCAATGATGGATCCCAAAGACTGTCCCTACTACCTGATCTCCCGCTCTACCCTCGCAGTCACCGCCGAACTGAAGCAGGAGTTCGCCTCGGCCGGACTCGAGGGGGTACGTCCGGCGTATCTCGGCGTGCTGATGAACCTATGGCGCGAGGACGGCCTGAGTGCCGTCGAGTTGGCGCGGGGCGCCGGCCTCGAGCCCTCGACCATGACCGGCCTGCTCGACCGTATGGAACGCGACCAGCTGCTGGTACGCCGCGCCGACCCGGAGGACCGGCGGGCGCAACGCATCTACTTGACCGAGACCGGCCGGAGCGTGCGCAAGCCGACCCTGGCGGCGGTGAATCGCACCCTCGCCAGGGTGCTGCAAGGGGTGCCAGCGGTGGACCTTACCCGGATCAAGGATACGTTGCGCCGCATTCTGGCGAACACGGACCGGGCAACCTGAGGACTGCATGAACGGGGAACGACAACAGCGAATCGGGTTTTCGTGTTCCTACACACCGCTGCCGCTGATCCACGCGGCCGGCTTCGTTCCGTACCGGATTCTTCCGATCGGTGGCGCTCCGGACCAGGCAGGCTCGCTGCTCCACGATAACATGTGCCCGCACGTGAAGCGCGTGCTCGATCGGGCACTGGCGGCAGACCTGCCGGCGCTTGCGGGTGTGGTGTTCATGAACAGCTGCGACGCCATGCGCCGGCTCGCGGATGCCTGGCAGGTCGCTCGGCCCGCGGACCGTACGATTCTCGTCGATCTGCCGAGCGCCAACGACGACGGAGCGGTCGACTACTTCGCCGCCGAGCTGGCGCGGCTAGCGGATGAACTCTCACGCTGGTCGGGCAGATCGATCACTCGGAGTGATATTGCATGCAGCGCCGCGCGTTACCGGGAGCTTGCCGGCGCTCTGAACCGGCTCGGCGATCGAGCCGCCGCCGGTATGCTCCCTGGTGGCCGGCGTGTTTTTCAGGAACTGCTCAATCGCTCGGTGACGGCACCGATCGAGGAAACCCTTGCCGAGGTGCACCGTCTAGAAGCGAAGAAGGACGATGCGCCCCGATCGGGTAATCCGGTCTCGCTGTATGTCTTCGGCAACGTGCTGCCCGACCCGCAGGCCTTCGATCTCTTCGAAAGCTGCGGCGGGCAGGTGGTGGCCGACGACGTGTGCACGGGCTCCCGCCAGATCATTCCGTTCGACTTCGACGCCGGACAGGACGGCCTGCGGCAGATGGCGCGTGGGGGGCTCCGGCGCGCCGCGTGCGCGCGCACCATGGAGCCCGTACATCCGGGTGCGTTCGCGGCACAGGTCGTGCGCGGCGCGAAAGAGTGCGGCGCGCGCGGTGTCATCGCCCATGTGATGAAGTTTTGCGATCCCTACCTCATCCGGCTGCCTGCCGTTCGCGAGGCCCTGCAGAAAGCCGGCCTGCCCCTGCTGGTCCTCGAAGGCGACTGCACGCTGCGTTCCCTCGGGCAGCACCGCACGCGCATCGAAGCCTTCGTCGAAATGCTGAGAGGATGCTGACCATGATGCAGGCCTACTTCGAGAAAGTCGTACAGGGGATTGAGGCGAAGCTGCGGGCCGGAGCGGGTGACGATGTCGCCCGCAGGCAACTCACCCTCGAGATCGCGCGTCTTGGCTTGCGGCTGTTTTCCGGCAAGGACCGCGTCGCGTGGTGCGGGGTGCTCGCGCCTTTCGACCTGCTCAACGCGATGGGCGTGACCTCCTGCTTCGTAGAGTTCGTGGGCGCGACGCTGGCCGCCGGCGGCGCGGCGGGGCCACCACTGCAAGAAGCCGAACAGGCCGGCTACGCCACCGACGGCTGCGGTTATCACCGGACTGTGACCGGCGCCACACTACAGGGAATCATGCCGGACCCCGACTTTCTCATCGCGACCTCGGCGCCGTGCACCGGAGGACTGGCGGTGATCGAGAACCTGGCCCGCCATTTCCGCAAGGACCTCTTTGTCATCCATGTTCCCCAGGACCGTGGCGAAGCGGGCGTGGCCTACCTGGCCGATCAGTTTCGGGCGATGACCAAGTTCGTCGCCGCGCATACCGGCGAGCCGCTCGACCCGGCGCGGCTGCGTGCAGTCATCGAGAGCGTCAATCGGGTGCGCGAGATCTTGCTCGAGCTGTACACGTATGCGCGGACGGTTCCCTCGCCGGCGCGCCGGCGCGACATGATCAACTTCGGTATCCTGGTTCCGTTGCTGTTCGGCACCGACGCCGCGGTCCGAGTAGCCGAGGCGTACCGCAACGAGTTTGCGCGCAAGGCAAACGCGGGAGTCGCCGGCATTCAAGGCGAGCAGGTGCGACTGTTGTGGATCCAGAACCGCATCCAGTTCAGAAACCCGGTGGATGAGTGGTTGGCGGAGCAGTACCGGGCGGCGATCGTCATCGACGAACTCAACGACATCGATTGGGAGCCGATCGATCCCGACGACCCGTACGTTGGGCTGGCGCGGCGCGCGCTGTCCATCCCGCTGACGAGCAGCGCCGCAACTCGCGTCCGCAACCTCCACCGCCTTGCCCGTCTCTACAGCGTCGACGGGGCTGTCAACCCGTGCCACTGGGGCTGCCGGCAGGGCACCGGCATACGCGGCCTGCTCGAGATGGGGCTCAAGGACGTCGGTGTGCCGGTCTTGAACCTCGAGGTGGATTGCGTCGACGAGCGCAACTTCGCCGCCGGGCAGGTCCGCACCCGCATCGAAGCGTTCATGGAGATGCTGCTCAACCAGAGTGGGGCCGCCGGAGCCACCGCGCTACCCGGGTGATCACCGATGTTCTACCTCGGTGTGGATGTTGGCAGCCTGTCGTGCGATGCCGCGCTCGTCGATGACGAGGAGCGGCTGCTGGCCTGGTCGGTCGTGCCTACTGGTGCGCGTAACGCCCAGGCGATTGCGCGGGCACGCAAGGAGGTCCTCGAAGCCGCAGGCGCCGCACCGGGGGACCTCGCCGCCACTATCGCAACCGGCTACGGCCGCGAACGAGTGGACGGCCGCGCCGGCTCGGTCACCGAGATCACCTGCCATGCCCGCGGCATCCGGGCGCTGGTGCCGGGCACGGATGTGCTGATCGACATCGGCGGTCAGGACAGCAAGGCTGTGCGCCTCGATCGGGGCGGGCTGGTGGCCGAGTTCGCGATGAACGACAAGTGCGCCGCCGGCACCGGCCGGTTTCTTGAGGCCATGGCGCGGGCGCTCGAAGTGGACGTCGACCAACTCGGCCGGCTCGAGGATGGCGCCCGCGGCAACGTCAGTCTGAGCAGCATGTGCACCGTGTTCGCCGAAAGTGAGGTTGTGTCACTCATAGCCGACGGCGCCGAGGTGTGCGAGATCGTGCGCGGTTTCCACCGCGCCATCGCCTCGCGGACCCTGCTCCTCGTCAGGCGTGTGGCGCGCGACCTGACCGGCCTCCATATCGCCATGTCCGGCGGCGTGGCGCGCAATCCCGGCGTCGTCAGGGCGCTCTCCGAGGCGCTCGGCTGTGAGGTAACCGTTCCACCCGAGCCCGACATCGTCGGCGCCCTTGGCGCCGCCCTGATCGCACGCGATCGCGCCGCTGTCGCGTAGAACCCCCGCAACTCAGGCGATACGCGATGGTCATCGTGTCCAGCCCGCGAACGATTTGCGGGTCGGGGGAGGAAGCCACGAGGTGCCGGTTCTTGGGTTCTGGATTTGCACGCCGGTGTGCGACAAATTTGTAGGCTGGAGAACCCGCCGGGTCTACCGCCCCGAAAGAATCAGCTCTGAGCTGTACACTGGGGTCGATACGCCGAAGGCGTTGTGCACCACAGCCCAGGGTTGGCGCGCTGCGCGGCTACCCTGGGGTAGAGGATCACGAGAACGCCCTACCCCAAAGGGTTTGGCTCTGGTCGTGGGCAGAGAATCGACAGCCGGCGCGACGTAACCCTTTCAGGGTAGAGCCGTTGGGTCTTTCTGTACCCAGGGTAGCCGCCGGTGCGGCAACCCTGGGCTGTGAGACGTAACGCCTTCGGCGTATGGGAGCGCAGCCCCTAGCTGGCTTGCGTCACGTTTGAGAGATCCACCTTGTCGTAGATCTCAGCGAGCGCGAGTTCACAGCCGATCGCCGGCAGACGAACTGTGGATTGCAGGCCGTTGTGTTCGGACAACAACCAGTGGTGATCCGGCTGACGCAGGTAGTGCTCCAGGTGGTACTTATCTTGGGAGATGAGCAGGTACTCCGCTAGCGACTCGAGCTGGCGATAGCGACGCCATTGGCAAGTCATTAGCAGGGTGGCTGCCCGCGAAGGACCGGCACAGGCTGTTGGTCGCTTTGCGCGGCTGACGGGAGGCGGGCGCGTAAGACGGCGGCGAAGCCGTACGTGGGCTGAGTGTGTTCGTCAGTTGGCGCGAACCGGGGCCGCACCCCGCGGAAGCGCAAGGGATTGGCGCAGCTCGCGATCGACGGCTTGCAGGTCTGCGTTGGTCATCGAGCCAAGCTTGCGGTGAATCATAGTCTGCTTGACGGTTCGCAAGATGGCCGTCACCAGAGAAGGGAAGAGCAATCCTGCGCCGCGCCAATCCGCAATCAAGTGGTCACCAAAGAGCGGTCGTTTGACGTTGCTGGTGATCGCGGCGACAACCACCTCCCGCCGGCCGCGCTGGTACGCCGGCGAACTGATGACCAGAGCCGGCCGTAGCTTCCTTCCCGACTCATCTGTGAACACGAACCCGACGAGCACGACATCGCCGCGGCTACAAGCGGTCATAGGCGGCGTCTCGTGGATTGTCCCATAGTTCCGCGAGCACCGGGTCGGCCCTGGCGGTCAGAGCCGTCAGCTCCGCCTCATCGCCCAGGTCCTCACGCAGTCGCTCTTCGAGCGCGTCCAGCACGTACTGGCGTACGGTGACGTCACGCTTGGCCGCCGCGACCCGAAGCCGCCGGCGCACTTCCGGAATGACGTCGACGCTGATCCGGGGGCGCTGTACCGAAGATTGCATTGCTCGCCTCATCGCTGCTCCCTCGTGCAGCCAAACTCGCACCGTGGCTCTCCGGTGTCAATGACACCATGCTAAAGTCCGGGCACGTTCGGGAAAGAAGGTCCCGATCGCAACCTCCCAAGCCGCACCAGCGCGCTCGACTGCCACAAGCGCGCTGGTGTCGATCACTAGACCCATGGGTTGCGCGGTGGGCTGTCTGCCTTGTTGACCCGATCGAGGTCGTCGGCAAAGCCCGGGTCAGGTGAACCGGCCCCGTGCCAGCCCTTCAGCCCTTCAGCCAACGAAGCTGCGGTGCTCGTGGGAACCGGCGCGATGCGCGCCACGGCCTCGCCATTCCGTTCGAGGATGAAGGTTTCTCGCCGGTACCGAATTCTCCCGAGGACATCCCCGAGCTTCCGCGCCAAATCCGTTGCGGCAATCCGATCTTCCATTATTCCGTATTCTACCGATGCCGGCCGAATGCGCAACGATCCGGCATCAGGGTACCGCGTGGCCGGAGCAGATTACCCCGGCGGTTCGCCCCTGCCGTTTGAAGGCTCGCGGTCATTTTCGGCCTGGAACCTCACGCTGGCTTGGCCTACAAAGCCCACTGCTTCGCCGAGACGGACACCCCCGGAAGGTCGACAAGCGCGAGCCGCATTCGACGCCTCGCCAGTCACGCCACCAACATCTAGATTCAAGACGCGACCCCATGGCGCCACACGCCGCGTCGCCCCGCGGAGCCTTATCTTGGGAGATGAGCAGGTACTCCCCCAGCGACTCGAGCTGGCGATAGTGCTCCGTCGTCATGGCAACCAAGAAGCTGCTCGAGGTCTTGCTTCGTCAGGGGTGCCCTCTGCCACGTGATCGCTCACAAGCTGGAGCGCCGCGCGATGGTCCGCGACGACGGCAAGCGGGAGCGCTTCGGCGAGCGGCTGGCACGCTTGGTCGGGGACGACGCAGTCTGCTGTGAGCCTACCTGCTGCTGGACAACCACCCCGGCATCGCGACGGCGAGCGTGGCAGCGCACCTGCGGGCGGTCGATGCCGAGACAATCTACCAATCGAGGAACGTCCGGCGCGCCGGGCCTCTTGCCTGACGCCAGCCGTCTGACCAACGGCTCTACCGGATGGCCTCGATCTTCGCTTCCGCCACGCGTTAGCCAGACACGACCCGAACCTGGCCCCGGCCCAACCGCTTCAACGTCGCTCTGAGTTTCGGAACGAGCGGCAGGAGATCAACCAGCCGGTTCGTCTTGGCACGAAGAACGACCACCCCGAAGGCGCGGTGATCCAGACGTTGCTGCTTGGGCAAGTTCTTATCCACCGTCACGAGGGCGTCGAAGTTCGTGCCCATCGCGTCGAGCAAAGAGCCATCATCGAGGTCAGCCCACCCCACATCCGTGGCGGCCTGAACCTCGTGCTTCGCCAACTCCCGCGCGAGGCGCTTGGGCACACACACGTCCAGTACTCGCATGGTGCCCGTCGGAACGCACTACGCCGCGAGCGCCTTGGCCAGAAGGGCGGATTTGGCCGCTTCCAACACCGCGATCGCGTGCTCGCGAGAAACGCTCGGGAAGTCCAGAAGAAAATCGTCAAGCGCGTCGCCGCCTTCCAAGTAGTCCAATAGCGTCTGCACGGGCACGCGGGTGCCAGCGAACACCGGGGTGCCGCTCAGCCGATCGGGCGACGAGGTGATCAACGGTTCCGGAACACTCATGCTGACTCCATGCTGTGAGGACCTTATCATGAGACCCCACGGCTGGCTAACCAGCGCATGCAGACCGTAGTGCTGAAGAAGGATGATGGCGGCGAGCGGGAGCGCTTCGGCGAGCGGCTGGCACGTTCGGTAGGCGAAGAAGCGGGCGGGCTGCGTGCTGCTGGACGGCCGCCTCGGCATCGCGACGGCGGGCGTGGCCGCGCACCTGCGGGGCATCAATGCGGAGACGGTGTAGCGATCAAAGGAATGCCCCGTGCAGCCCGGGTCTCTCCCCCGGGTCACGTCGCGTCCTCAGGTCGGGCATCAGAACTGCATGCTTAAATCGAACTCGGAACACTCGTTACTACGAGTTTGTGAAAAACCCCCCAAATCGCCATTTCCAGTGCGGGAAAGCTCAATGAAATCAATGGATACGATTTACCGAAAGCGATTCTTTCACAGACTCTGCGTCCCTCACGGGGTTCCCCTGCTATGATCCGCGCCCACCTTCTTGCGCATAGACCGACACTCTTCCACCGTTATGAAATCGCGCGCGCCTGCAGGGTCTCTGGATGCCGCCACGTGTAGCGGAGCCAGTACCGATAGCGCTGCATCTTGTCGGTAAATTCCAAACGATAGGGGGCATGTAACAAATGAACCCCGATATCATCCCGGACGGGCTCGGGATTGGCCCTCTGGACCAAGAGCCCGAACGTGAGAAGGTCATCTTCCAAGTCCGCGCTGAATGTCACCTCCCGATAGCCCCTACTGCCGAACGTATCCGTGACCAGGAGTGCCGGCATCAACTGGCGGACCAAGCACTCGCGTACCTCATAGCTGCTGTATACGGCCTTAGCGTCGCTAGGAAGTAGGGGAATAAGCGAGGCAAGGTTGATTTCAAATTTGTGCACAGGGGTATCCCGCACGCTGTCAGCCCCGGATTGTTTTGTGCGAGCCGCTTCCTCTATGGTGACCAGCGCCGTTCGATCAAACGCCCGCGCGATGTACTCGAAATCGCGCTCCTACGCCTAGCCGACCTCTGGCATGTGAAGAAGCTTATGAACTCTGGATCGGTAAATGAATGGATTCGTGGTGAAGCGAACCGCGACAAGAATCTCAATCTACAGCCCATGCCTTTGGACCTACAGTTCTTGGGAGCCGTACCGCACGCACAACTCCATGACGCAGATTCGAATCATGTAGGAGATCGCTCGAAATTCTGTCTGGAGTACGACAAGGGCGAATTCCCAGATTTTGTTTTAGCCAGAGAAGAAGGCAGGTTGGACGATGAGCTGGGGGGAACAGTTCTTGCCCTGATTTCACATGATGCGATGAAGGACAGAATGCTTGACTTTGTAATTGATTATGAGCATGAGTTGAGTAAGTTTAGGACTATCCTGACCACTGGGACAACTGGTAGGCTGATCCAGGATGCAGTGCCAAGCCTGTCAGACAAAATCAAGAGGCGCCACTCCGGCCTCCAAGGGGGCGACATCGAAATTGCAAGTGAGATTCTAATTGGCGGCTGTCACGTGGTGATATTCTTTGTAGATCCACTTCACCCACATCCCCATACAGAGGATATTAGAGTAGTATTTGCAGCGTGCATGATTCAGAATAAGGTGCGTATTCTTTCGAACGAAATGCACGCTAGAGACTGGATCGACAAGATGATCAGGGGTAGGTAGGATCGTCCCTGGGTCGACTCTGGGTGGCAGAAGGCACCTGCTGCTTACGGCACGAGCGATCTGTGGCTCGACCACGGCGGAACGCGTTTCCGGAGGCGTGTTACCCATGTGACGCCATGGCCAACCGGTGCCGATCGCCAACGGCACCTGCGGCAGGGGTGTCCGAGGAAGTAGGGGGGCCCCCGTCCCGGTCAGTTATCGCCCGTCGACATAATCCGAGCGGGCACGGCCCTGCGCGTCGGCGCTATCTCCGCTGCCATAGGCGCCGCCGACTCCCAGAGTTCCGCCACTCGGCGTAAGGGCTGAAAGCAGCCTGAATCACCCATGACGAGTCCGCAGACATTGCGCTCGGGTCACAGGTACACCTCCCGGAGCTTGGCGTCGTCGTGCAGATCGGTGGCGGGACCGGTGAAGGAGATGCGGCCGTTGCGGAGGACGTAGACGCGGTCGGCGATCTTGAGGACCTCGCGGACTTTCTGCTCGACGATCAGGACGGCGATGCCGTCGTTGCGACTGAGTTCGTGAATGCGCGCCAGGGCCTGGGATACCAGTGGTGGTGCGAGCCCGAGGGACGGTTCGTCGAGCAACAGAAGCCTTGGCGAGACGATCAGCGCGTTCGCAAGGGCCAGCATCTGCTTCTCGCCGCCGGAGAGCGTTCCGGCGCGTTGGCGCAGGCGCGATTTGAGCGCCGGAAAAAGGTGGAGGGCTCGGTCCATGCCGTCGCGCAAGTGCACCTTGGTCGGCAGGGTGACGCCGCCCATCTCCAGGTTCTCGCGCACAGTCAGGTCAGCGAAGACTCGGTTACCTTGAGGCACGTAAGCGACGCCGGATCGGAGCAAGTCGCGCGGCCTGGCCGAATTCAGTGGCTTTCCGTGGTACGCAACGCGTCCCTGCCAGATGGGCAGCAGGCCGAAGATCGCCTTGAGGAGCGTCGACTTCCCCGCGCCGTTGTGCCCGATCAGCGCCACGATCTCGGCCGGAGCAACGGTGAGATCCACGCCGTTCACGATCTGCTTCTTTCCGTAGCCGGTGATGAGGGAATCGATGGTGAGCAGGCGAGAGCGTTCGTCAAGGGTCATAGCGTCAATCGCCATGCGTCAACCGGCATAGATCAATCGCCATCCGTCGCGCGCCGAGAACCGATGCTCCGGATGTAGCTTGACCATGGTCAGCATCTTCTCCTGATCGATGGGCTTCGATCAGAGCCAAGAACTCACTTCGCCGCGACTCGGTAGCACGACGTCAGCGTGGCGTGGCGGCTTGCAGCGTCCGCAGTCTCCCCTGCAACACGAACCGCTTCTTGCGGCCCGAGTGTTTCCGAGGCGAGCACGTGCCGCACCACCGCCTCGGCTTGGTGGAAGCGCCGCTGTTACTGGTAGATGTCCGCGAGAAGCAGCCGCAAGTCCAGGTGAGCGGGCTGTGTTGGTGAGCGGGCTGTCGTTGTGCACGCGCTCCGTGTGCTAGATTGCGCTCGACGGGGCCGGGGTATGCCAGCCAACCTGACGCCGGAGTACCGCGCAGCCGAACAGCAGCTCATGCAGGCCAAGACGCCTGCGGAGAAGCTGGAGGCGCTGCGGCTCATGCTCTCCCGGATGCCGAAACACAAAGGCACCGACAAGCTGCAGGCGGACCTCAAGCGCCGGATCGCGCGCGCCAACGAGGAAATCCAAAGCCAGGCGAAGCAGAAGCGGTTTGCGATCCATGTCGAGCGCGAGGGCGCGGCGCAGGTGGCGGTCATCGGCCCACCCAACGCCGGGAAATCACGTCTGGTGTCGGCGCTGACGGGAGTGGCGCTGGAGGTGGCCCCGTATCCCTTCACGACGCAGCGCCCGTTTCCGGCGATGATGCCGTACGAAGACGTGCAGATACAGCTGGTGGACCTGCCACCCGTGTCCGCTACGCACACCGAGAGCTGGGTGTTCGGCATGGTGCGCATCGCCGACGCCGCCTTACTGGTCGCCGACCTGTCATCGGCCGACGTGTTGGATCAGATCGAAGAGGTCCTCACGACGCTCGAGCACAACAAGCTCAAGCTGGTGCGCGAGGCGGTCGAGGCCGACCCGTCGGCGAGCGTCGCCTCGAAGCAATGCTGGCTCGTCGGAACCAAGCTCGACCTGCCTGCGTCCAGCGGCAATCGCGAAGTCTTGGAGGAATTGTACGGGGAGCGGTTCGGCGTCAGCGCGGTGTCGGCGGAAAGTGGCGAGAGCGTGCAGCCGCTGCGCGAGACCATCTTCCGGATGCTGCGGCTCGTGCGGGTCTACTCGAAGCCACCGCACGAACCCGCCGATATGAGGAAACCGTTCGTACTGCGGGAAGGCAGCACCTTGCGCGATTTCGCCAACACGGTGCACCACGACTTCGCGGAGCAGTTGAAATTCGCACGCGTCTGGGGCCATGGCAAGTTCGAAGGCCAGCGCATCAACCGCGACTACACGCTGCGCGATCGTGACGTGATCGAACTGCACCTCTGACCCTAGCGCCTCTCGCAAAGTGGCCTACTTCTCTGATAGCTACGGAGCCGATCATGGCGAAGTTCGTTCGGTGGGTGCTCATCATTGCGGTGCTAGCGATCGGCGGCTGGTGGCTCGTCGCGGGCGGCCGGCCCAAGATCGAGCCGGGTTTAAGTGCTGACATCGATCCCGCACCGTTCACGAATCCGGTGAAGGACGCGCAGCCGGTTGCGCAAGTGGTCAAGCCGAACGGCAAAGGCGCGCTGCGGAAGCCCAACTTCGTGATCATCCTCGCGGACGACCTGGGCTACGGTGACATCGAGGCGTACGGCACCAAAGCGATCCGCACGCCGCAGCTTGACCGCCTCGCCCAGGAAGGCGTGCGCTTCACGGACTTCTACGCCAGCGCCAACGTGTGCTCGCCGTCGCGCGCCGGCCTGCTCACCGGACGCTATCCGGTGCGCACCGGCGTGAGCTACGTCATCTTCGCCAGCGAAATCTCGTTCGCACACCGCGTGAATCTCGCCCTAAGTAGAGTGGCGACGCGTTTGGGCATGTCGGACTTCCACGATTCATTCGTCAACGGCCTGCCGGACTCCGAGATCACCCTCGCCGCAGCGCTGAAGGTCGCCGGCTACGCCACCGGCATGGTGGGCAAGTGGCATCTGGGCGACTTCTCCCACGACCGGAGATACCTTCCGACGCGGCACGGCTTCGATTTTTACGAAGGCATCCCGCACTCCAACGACGAGTTCCCCGTCGCCTATTTCCACAACGAAGAGGAAATCACCCCCAACATCGGCCTGGATCAGGAGCACCTCACCGCCGATTTCACCAAGGCCGCGATCCAGTTCATCGACGCCAACAAGGACAGGCCTTTCTTCCTCTACGTGGCCCACAAGGACGTGCACATTCCGTTCTTCCCGTCCAAGAACTTCAAGGGCAAGTCGGCCGCCGGGCCGTTCGGCGACGCCGCGGAAGAACTCGATTGGAGCGTCGGCGAAATCATCAACGCGCTGGAAGCGCGCGGCCTGCGCGAGAACACCCTCGTCCTGTTCACCAGCGACAACGGCGCCTGGTTCGACGGCAGCACGCAGGGGTTGCGGGGCCGCAAGGGGATGCCGTTCGAGGGCGGACAGCGCGTGCCGATGATTGCCTCCTGGCCTGGCACGCTGCCTGCGGGCACGCAGGTGGATGTCCCCGCGATGAACATCGATTTCTTTCCGACGCTGCTCGGGCTGGCCGGACTCGACCCGCCAACGGATCGCGTCATCGATGGTCGTGACATCTGGGGCTTGATGACGGGACGCGAAACCGCCAGCCCCCACGACGCCCTGCTCTTCTTCCACGACAAAGTGATCGACGGAGTGCGTTCCGGGCCCTGGAAGTACTATCGGTACACCAACCGCTATGACTGGCCGGTGCCGTTAGACAAGCCGAGCACGCTCACCGGGAAGCGGGGGCAGGCATACACCTATACGGATCCGAAGACCGGCCAGACGATCCAGCTGCTCCAGAGCTTTCCATTGCTGTACGATTTGCGGACCGACCCGGGCGAGTCCTACAACGTCATCGACCGCCATCCGGACGAGAGCAAGCGCTTGCGCGGTTTCATCGAACGGTGGGAGCAGGACTTCTTCGCCAACCCACGCGGCTGGAAGTAGCGCTGTCAGGATCTCTGGAAGTGAACCGGCAGATCGTCCGGGCACCTTTGCGTCCAAGGGCTTTGCCCCAAAAGTCGTTCCGCGTGACCCAAGCCCATGCCCCTACTACGCAGCAAATACCCATGTTGGCGCCGGGATCACGTCCGCGCCGACGGTTGCACGTCCCGCTTCAGCCCGCCAACATCGACATGCACGGAGTCGAATCGGTCGTCGCCGGGCCGATAGGCGAGCAGTTCGATGCCGATGGGCTCACCGGAGCGGCTGTCCTTGATCAGGATCACACCGTCATCGAGCTCCGTACAGATTTGATCTGCACGCGGTTCTTGCCAGAAGACCGTCAGCAGCTCCTTATCTTGCTCGAAGAAAACCCTCACACAGGCCATATCCGCTTGCCCTCCTTGACGGCGTCCGTTCGGTAGGCCGTGGTCAGTACGCCCGCTTCCTCGCGTCGTTTTGCTACCGCGACAACCCAACGTGCGCCCGTCGCCTCCTGACGATAGGAGATGCGCCGAATGGCTTGCGCGTGAGCCGCCGGCGCAGTGACGGTTGCGGCGAGCAAGCACAAGCCGGGCGGCGGGACGCGCGAGTTAGGCATACAGCAGTCGACCCTTCGGCTCTGGGACCGTGCGCCCGAGCTCGCGCGCCGTGTCGATCCACTCGCCAATGATCACCTCGATGCTCGCCAGAGCCTGCTTGTACGTCGCGCCATCAGCGGCGCACCCCGGCAATTCGGGGACCTCGGCGATGTAAGCCCCGTCCTCGTCGCTCCAGTAGATGATGATTTCGTACTTCCACTTACTTCGCATCATCGCCTCCTGCCAAACGGTACTTCACAATCACCGCGCGGACCTGTCGAACTTGATACGGCTTCGCGTGCCGTCCTCGCGGTTGCAGGTTCAAGATCTCCACCACGTCCTCCTTGGTGAAGATGTAGTGATCGCCTCGGATGCGCTCGTTGAATCCCAGACGCCGGAGCAGATGGCGCAACTCATCGAAGGGGACGCTGGCATCCGAGCCACCGCGCAGAATTCGAAGGAGGAGAGCCTCGTACTTTCCCACGTCACACTCCTACAACAGCTCCCGTCTGGTGCCCAACACTATGCCGTTGAGCTGCGGCGCGCAAACGAAGCGTTTCCCTTGTGACGCCAGCTCCTGCCCGCCTCAGCTCCGACGGCTCGGTGGGCGCAACGACGCTACTCGGCGAACGGATCAAACGGCGAAGCGTTCTTGAACTTGAAGACAAGGCGCGTTCCTGTTGACGCCGCATTTGGGACGCCTCCTGCCATCCGCCTGTAGCATCCGACGCAACCTCGCGCCGAAGCGTTGCGCGGATCGCCCAGATCAATCCAATTGTACAGGTCGAGGCAGTAGATGCAGATCCACCGCCCGTCGTTTGCCTGCGACCAGACACACTCGTAGCGGCATTTCCCGTTACGGCACACGATCCTGTCAAGATTCGAGGCGGCGCGGTTACGCTTCAACTCCTTGACGAACTCGGGGAACGCATCTGGGATAGCAACGAAGGTGACTTGGCTTTCAACCTTCTTTCCTTCTGGTAGCGGCGGATACGTTGCGAAGGTGGCGTTCGCGGGCAGGTACTCGCCATACAGTGCTGCGTGAAAGCCGCGAACCCAACGCCGGATGATTTCCCTCAGGTTCGCGTTCGTCAGCACCCCCAAGAGGCTACCGTCCTCAGACTGGCGGACGTCCATACAAAGCTTCCTGTGAGATTGGTTCACGCGTCGCCCGTGCAGGACACCAACGAGCTGCGCGACGAGCTGGTCTTCCCCTGAGCGGCTTGCGTTGCATTGGCAGTGGGTCGGGAGCATCAAAGGTGGGTCACGGTCCCCGACAGCAAACAGCGCGGAAGGGGGCACATGATCGTTGTTTTGACTCCTGTCGCGTCGTGGACGCGATCCGAGTTCCTCACCGCACAGGTAACAGAAGTCACGGTTGCGGGCGCTCTGCAGCGCCTTGTGCGTGGTAAGGGCTACGGGCACAAGGGCTCCGCTTTGAGTCGCCAATTCAGCGCGGCGACCTCCAACAGGGTCACACGCGGACCGCTGGGACGCCGAGGCAGAGATCGTTCAGGCCCCCGACGGAATGGTTCGTAATCCCTCGGGATCATGGTGCGCGCCTCCTGAGGCCAGCGACGACCCAGCCCGCCACGCGGACTATCAACCAGGCCGCCACGAAATACAACGCACACTCCAGCGCGAGATTGGTTAGGTTGATAGCGGCGTTCTGCCACGGGTGCCCAGGCGTTTGAGCTGGAGGACCGAACGGTTGGTTCAGCGTGATCAGATGGTAGACGGCTGCTCCCAGACCTGCGACGAGGCTTAGTCGGCGGACACCTTCGGATTGTGTCGACCAGATCATTCTCCCTTCCCCGAATCGAGTGCTGCTTGTGTGCCCGCCAACTATGTACTTAGCTGACCACCCATATTCGCCAACCCTTGCAATCAGCTGCAGCTTATCACGCCGGGTGACGAGCAGGCAAATGCTCGGCAATGCCAGGCGATTCCGAGGGGTTGAGCGTTGTTGGTCCGGGAACACGGCCCACCCATTTTGGAGTCGTTTGACGAGCTTCCCGAGCGGGAGAAGCAAAAGATGGCAAGCACCATTCTGCGGCGCACCTTGTAGCCACAGCCCCCAGCGGCGGGGGTCAGCCATTACGCTAGGGACACGAGGGCCGCGTCCGCAGAGGCCCTGCCAGCCCGTCAGCGATGGAGAATCGTGCCGTTCTGTCGCAGAGCGCGGGGCTCTTCTCGCTCGACTTTCCCATTGTGGGCGAATACGCTAGATGCCGCTGATGCGGTTGACGGGAGATGCCGGTAAGGCTGCTCCGTCTTGGCCGTAGGAGAAAAACGAAACTTTGCCGCCATGGAAGCCGTGAAGATTCAAAGTGACGGTTCGATCCAGCTACCGAAAACAGTGCTGCGACGCTTCCCGAAGCGCAGCGAGCTTGCCGTGTGGACCGAGGGGGATGTCATCCTGCTCAAGCGGCTGAAGTCGGCCAAGCTCTCGGCCATTGCCGCGCGGCGGCCTGAGAAGGAGATGCCGCTTGCCGAGATCAACGCGGAAGTCCAGGCGCACCGGAAAGAAAAGCGCTCACGCAAGGCGTGAGCCGCCGCGCTTGGTGCCACCAGCCGAGGTGCTACTGAAACTGCCGCGCCAGCGCCGTCCCAGCCAGCAGTAAGCTAACCGAGTGATTCAAAGGAGAAGAATGATCTCCCGGCGCCCTCCAGCTTCGCGTTGTCCGTCTCGCTGCTCACACACCTGGCCGCTCTCCTTCGCCATCCAACCCGCTCCCGTGCTCCCAATGCTTCAGCCCTTCACGCGCGCCATGAAGCGGCCGTCTCCGGTGTCGACCTGTACGGCGTCACCGGCCTCGAGATAGGAGGGCACCTGAATCACTAGGCCGGTCTCGAGCGTTGCCGGCTTCGTCTGCGCCTGTGCGGTGGCACCCTTCAGGGCCGGATCGGTCTCGCGGATCTTGAGCACGACCGATTGCGGCAGCTCGATGTTCATCACCGTCCCCTTGAATACCACCGAGCGGATGCCGGCGAGGCCTTCGAGGAGATAACCGGCGTCGCCGCCCAGCGCCTCGGCGCTCAACGCGAACTGATCGTACGACTGCGAGTCCATGAAGTGGTAGCCGTTGCCGTCGGCATAGAGGTACTGCACCGGCCGAAACTCGAGCTGCGCCTCGACCACCTTCTCGCTGCTCTTGAAGGTACGGTCGAAGACGTTGCCGCTGCGCAGGTTGCGCACCTTCGCCTTCACGAGCGTGCTGGCGCCGCGCGCCGATGGCGATTGGAAGTGCACCTCCAAGATCCGATACGGATCGCCGTCGATCTCGATCCGCAAGCCGCGTTTGAATTCGCTGGCAGTGAGCATGAGGGCTCTCTAGCGCGTACGCGGCGAGAAATCACGCGGCAACCAGCTGACCTGCTCAGCGGCTGGAAGCACGCGCCTGCGAACCTGCAGCCGGCAAGGTGAGGTCACCGCGGGGGTATCAGCTCCCGCTTGGGCGCGAAGCAGCGGACGTAAAACGTCTCGCCCTCGTACTCGATTTCTTTCAGGAGCTTCCGCGCGACGAGCTGCTCGACCACCTGCCAGGCGGCACCGTCTTTGGCCAGCAGCTGCCGCACTGCTTCGGCGCGCATCGGATGCACGGCGGCGGTGCTCAGCAGGTCGTTCTCCGCGTCGCCCGTGGCGCCGAAGGCGGCGGTCTCACCGCCCGTGAGCAACTCGACCCTGGCCAGGCGCGCGGCGAAGATCTGGTAGGCGCGGGTGACCGCTTCCTCGCTCGGACACCGGGCCCAGGCCGCGGCGGTGGGGCGGGTCGGCACGAGCAGATAGGCGGTGTGCGGCCGCAACGTCGCGACGAACGCAGCGGTTGCACGGACGGTGGCGGGGTCGTCGTTGACGCCGTCGAGCAGCATGGTCTCGGTGACGAGACAGCCACGGTAACTGCGGGTGAAAGCGGCCATGCCGTCGAGCACGGTCTGCAGGCGTAGCGACTGATCGGGACGGTTGATCCGGCGCCAGACCGTTTCGTCGGCGCTGTCCACCTTCAGCGACACCCAGTCCGCCTTGGCGAGGGCCGTACGCACCTCGTCCTGCCACACCAGGGAGCCGTTGGAAATCACCGCAATGCGAATCCCAAGGGGCTTGAGGCTGTCGATCATGTCGCCGAGACGGAGATCGAGCGTCGGCTCGCCGTCGGGGACGAACGTCAGGTAGTCGATCGGTTCACCACGGGTACGCAAGGCCTGCACCCGCTCCGTGACCTGCGCCACGACGTGCTCAGGCGCGTAGAATGCCGCGCGTGCCAGCGATGTTCCGGGCGTCGGCCCGAGCTGACAGTAGAGGCACGAGTACGTGCACACCTTGGGCGGAATGTGGTTGACGCCCAGACTCTGTCCGAGCCGCCGCGACGGAACCGGACCGAAAGCGATCGATGTCACCTGCCGCTTCCCTTGAGTACGAACGCAATCAGCATAGCAGCAGAGGAGAGTGTCGATAACGATACGTCTCTGACCTACTCCGGCCTGTAGCTCTGCAGCGTGCTGATGTAGAGGGCGCGCCCGAAGGCAGCGGGGTCGGCGCAGTTCTGCTTGCTCATGCTGCCTTTCATCTGCTGCACCGACTTGTACTCGTGCTCCACCATCCACTTGCGCATGCCTCGTTCGATGAGGCCGATGTGCTCGATGCCGCGCTGCAGCAGGACCGAGCACAGCATGGCGACGTCCGCGCCGACCATCACCATCTTCAGCACGTCGGTAGCCTGGTGGATGCCGCTGGTGGCGGCCATGTTGGCCCGGATGCGGCCATAGAGGATGCCGATCCAGGTGAGCGGCAGCCGCAATGCTTGCGGGGTGCTGAGCAGCACGTGCGGGTGGATTTCGAGCGCTTCGAGGTCGATGTCAGGCTGATAGAAGCGGTTGAATAGCACCAACGCATCGGCTCCCGCCTGATCGAGCCGGCGGGCCATGCGCGCCATGTTGCTGAAGAACGGCCCGAGTTTCAGCGCCACTGGTATAGTGACGACCGACTTCACCGCGGTGAGGATGTCGATGTATGTCTGCTCGATCTCGTCGACGCTCAGCTCCATGTCGGTTGGTAAATAATAAACGTTGAGCTCCAGCGCGTCGGCACCGGCCTGTTGCATCTGCTTCGCGTAGCTGGTCCACCCGCCGACGGAGGTGCCGTTCAAGCTGGCAATGACCGGGATGGCGACGGCCGCTTTCGCCTTGCGGATGTGATTCAAATACTCCTCCGGACCCAGATGGAATTGGGGCGGCTGCGGGAAATAGGTCAGCGCTTCGGCGAAGCTCTCCGTACCTTGCGTGAGGCGATCGTACAACTCGAAGCGCTCTTGCACCATCTGCTCTTCGAACAGCGAGTACAGGACGACGGCGGAAGCCCCCGCATCCTCCATGCGCTTGATGTTGTCGATCTCTTCGGAGAGCGGCGATGCCGACGGCACCAGTGGTGTCCGCAGGGTCAGGCCTAAGTACGTCGTGCTGAGGTCCATTCTGAGTGGCTCCCTTACAAAGTGCTGAGTCCTGAGTGCTGAGGCTCAATTCCAGAGCGAGCGGCTTGCTCAAGACTGCGGAGTGCTTCTGTAGCCGGCGAGATGCTGGTAGAAGCGCCAGTGCGCGTCCACGTCCTCCTGCGCTTCCTTCAGCAGCTGCTTGGCATCTTCCGGGTTGCTCTGGGTGAGCATCTTGAACCGGTTTTCCATGTACATGTACTTGTTCAGCGGAATCCCAGGCGCCGACGAATCGAGCTGGAGCGGGTTCTCGCCCCTCTTCGCCCGGTCGGGGTGGTAACGGTACAGAAGCCACTGCCCGGAGTCCACCGCCGCCTTTTGGTTCTGCATGCCCGTCATCATGTCGATGCCGTGCGCGATGCAGTGACTGTAGGCGATGATCAACGAGGCGCCCGGATAGGCTTCCGCCTCCAGGAATGACTTGAGCGTGTGCTCGTCTTTGGCCCCCATCGCCACCCGCGCTACGTAGACGGTGCCGTAGTTCATGGCCATCATGCCCAGATCCTTCTTGGGCGTGCGTTTGCCGCCGGCGGCAAACTTGGCGACGGCGCCGCGTGGCGTCGACTTCGACATCTGTCCGCCGGTGTTGGAGTAGACCTCCGTATCCAGCACCAACACGTTGACGTCGTAGCCAGTGGTGAGCACGTGATCGAGGCCGCCGTAGCCGATGTCGTACCCCCAGCCGTCGCCGCCGATGATCCACACGCTCTTCTTCACCAGCATGTCGGCGACGGCGAGCAACTGCCGCGCGTCCTCGCTATCGCTGCCGCGCAACTTCTCTTTGAGCAGCGCCACGCGCTGCCGCTGCTCGAAGATGTCCGCCTCGTCCCGCTGCGTTGCGGTCAAGATCGCCTGCACCAGTTCGTCGCCCACTAGGCTGGCGGTTCTTCTCAGCAGCTCGGAGGCGTATTGTTTCTGCTTGTCGATCGCCAGCCGCATACCGAGCCCGAACTCGGCATTGTCCTCGAACAGCGAGTTCGACCACGTGGGGCCGCGGTTCTCAGCGTTCTGCGTCCACGGCGTGGTGGGCAGGTTACCACCGTAGATCGAGGAACAGCCCGTCGCGTTGGCGACCAGCATGCGGTCGCCGAACAGTTGGGTCGCCAGCTTGATGTAGGGCGTCTCGCCGCAGCCGGCGCACGCACCGGAGAACTCGAAGAGCGGTTCCTGCACCTGCTGTTGCCGGATCGTCCCGACCTTGATGTTGCGCCGATCCATTTCCGGGATGGTCAGGAAGAAGTTCCAGTTCTCGCGTTCCTGCTCGCGCAGCGGCGGCTGCGGCGCCATGTTGATCGCCTTCAGCTTGGTCTGCGTCTTGTCCTTGACGGGGCAGCAATCGACGCATATGCCGCAGCCGGTACAGTCCTCGGGCGCCACCTGAATGGTGCACTTCAACCCTTGCCAGTCCCGGTCGCGGGCGTCGCACAGCTTGAACGTCGGCGGCGCGGCTTCCGCGTGCTTCGGATCGTACACCTTGATGCGGATCACGCTGTGAGGACAGACCATGGCGCATTTGCCGCACTGGATGCAGATGGCCTCGTTCCACACCGGAATCTGTTGCGCGATGTTGCGCTTCTCCCATTTTGCGGTGCCGGTGTGGAAGGTTCCATCCACGGGCAGCGCACTCACCGGCAGGCTATCGCCCAGACCGGCGATCATCTTGGCGGTCACTTCTTGCACGAACGGGGGCGCTTCCGGGGACACCGGCGGCGGCATGGCGATGGCGCTATCGGCGCGATCCGGCACCTGCACTTCGAACAGGTGCGCCAGGGTGCGGTCGACGGCGGCGAAGTTCATTTGCACGATCTGGTCACCCTTGCTGCCATAGCTCTTCTCAATCGCTCTCTTGATCGCCGCGATGGCGTCGTCTTTCGGCAGGACGCCGGAGATGGCGAAGAAACACACCTGCATGACGGTGTTGATGCGTCCCCTCATGCCGCTTTCGCGCGCCACCTTGTAGCCGTCGATGACGTAGAACCTCAGGCGCTTCTCGATGATCTGCTCCTGCACGCGCTGGGGCAGGTGACCCCAGACTTTGTCGGGCCCATAAGTGCTGTTGAGCAGGAAGACGCCGCCGTCGACCGCGTACTGGAGCATGTCGTAGCGTTCGAGGAAGACCCACTGATGACAGGCGAGGAAGTTAGCCCGAGTGACCAGGTAGGTGGAGCGGATCGGTTTGGGACCGAAGCGCAGGTGCGATACGGTGACGGCACCCGCCTTCTTGGAGTCGTAGACGAAATACCCCTGGGCGTAGTTGTCGGTGTCCTCACCGATGATCTTGATCGAGTTCTTGTTGGCACCGACGGTACCGTCGGAACCGAGGCCGTAGAAGATGCCGCGGACGACGCTGTCCGGCTCGATAGAGAAGTCCGGGGCGTAGGCCAGGCTCGTGTGGGTGACGTCGTCGTGGATTCCGATGGTGAAATGATTCTTCCCCCCCTCGGCCGCCAGGTTCTCGAAAACGCCCCTGATCATCGCCGGGCTGAATTCTTTCGACGACAGGCCATAGCGGCCACCCACGATCTTCGGATAGCGGGTCATGGCACCCCAGCCGCTCTGCATGCCTTCGTGCAGCGCATTGACGCAGTCGGTGTAGAGTGGTTCGCCGGTGCTGCCTGGTTCCTTGGTACGATCCAGCACGGCAATCGCCTTGGTGGTCTGTGGTAGCGCTTGTACAAAGCGGCGCATATCAAACGGACGGTACAGCCGAACTTTGAGGACGCCGACCTTGGCCCCGTGTTCCGTGAGGTAATCGACCGTCTCGTGCGCCGCTTCGGCACCGGAGCCCATGAGGACAACCACGCGCTCCGCATCAGGCGCGCCGTGGTAGTCGAAGAGCCGGTACGCCCGCCCGGTGATCCGGGCGAATTTGTCCATCGCCTTCTGCGTGATGTCGGGGCAGGCGGCGTAGTATGGATTCACCGTCTCCCGCGCCTGGAAGTACACGTCGGGGTTCTGGGCGCTGCCGCGCAGGACGGGATGGTCCGGCGACATCTTGCGTGCCCGGTGCTGCAGAACGAGGTCGTTGTCGATCATGGCGCGCAGATCGTCATCGGAGAGCATCTCGATTTTCGAGACCTCGTGCGAGGTGCGAAAGCCATCGAAGAAGTGCAGGAAGGGGATGCGGCTCTCGAGGCTGGCGGCCTGGGCGATGGCGGCGAGGTCCGTGGCCTCCTGCACCGAGCACGAGCACATCATGGCAAAGCCGGTGGCCCGCGTAGCCATGACGTCGCTCTGGTCGCCGAAGATGGATAGCGCTTGCGCCGCCAGTGACCGGGCCGCGACGTGAATGACCAACGGCGTGAGCTCGCCGGCGATCTTGTACATGTTGGGAATCATCAGCAGCAGCCCCTGCGACGAAGTGAAGGTCGTCGTCAGCGCCCCGCTCTGCAGAGCGCCGTGCACCGCGCCGGCCGCGCCGCCCTCGCTTTGCATCTCCATGACCAGTGGCACTGTCCCCCAAATGTTCGGCTGCCCCTCCGCGCTCCACTGGTCGGCCGCCTCGCCCATAGGCGAGGAAGGGGTGATCGGGTAGATGGCAATAACTTCGTTGATACGGTGGGCCACCGAGGCCACAGCTTCATTCCCGTCGATCGTCGCAAAAGTTCTGCTCATAGATTCCCACTCTATAGTTGCTTTTGGGCGCCCCCGTCCAGGTTCTTGGGTGAGAAATGTCATGCCCGGGAGTGACTGCGGCGGACGCGCGAGTCTCTGGGTTCAGGAGGCACACATGGCAGTGTGGTAGAGCTGTGCGAACCTGATCGCAAGGGGCTGCCGCACGACCCGTACTGCTCCGGCAAGACAGGCCCGCTCACAACGCGAGCGCCACGACTTCAGAGGGCGGTGCGGCTGTGTCCCCCGGCGTGCACGCGGCCGTTCTCCGGGCGCGGACACGGCAGGGTGAACCAGAAGGTGCTTCCCTTACCTAGCTGCGATTCGACCCAGATCTTCCCGCCGTGCTTCTCGACGATCTTCCTCACCGCGGCCAGTCCCACACCGTCTCCAGGAACGTTGCTACCGAGGCGGGTGAACAGCCGGAAGATCTTGTCATGGTCTTCCTGGCGGATGCCCGTACCGGTGTCGCGCACGAAGAACCGGCACTGACCCCCCTCTTCTTCGCAGCCGACCTCGATTCTGGCTTCGGCATGCGGCGGCGTGTACTTGATGGCATTGTCGATCAGATTGCTGAAGACTTGATTGATGGCCACCCAGTCACCGGTGACCGACGGGAGGTTACCAGGGGTGACGGCGATCTTCCTCTCGGCGATCTGGAAGCGAAAGGCAGCGAGCACCTCTTCCACCAGCTGCCTGGTGTCGATTGTCTGCGGCATGGAGGCGCGGCTTTCGATGCGCGACAGCTCGAGCAGCGACTTGACGAGCATGTCCATCTTAGCCGTGCTGCGCAAGATAAAGTCCAGCGACTCGCCGATATCTTCCTTGAGCTCCGCCCACCGCGCCGACGGCCCCGGTTGATCCGCACCTTTGTCCTGCTCACCGCCGTCTTCCAGCAGCGCGCCGAGCGACGCGATGCTCTCCTGCAAGGCGTGGGAGAACCCGGTCAGGTTGATCAGGGGCGCACGCGGATCGTGTGAGGCAACATAGAGAAAGTCTCTGAGTTCGGCATTCTTGGCCTCCAGTTGTTGTTTGTGGTGTTCGAGCTCGCGAGTACGCTCCGCCACCAGCTGCTTCAATCCTCCGGCGTACTCCTGCAGCCGCTCAGCCATCTGGTTGAACGAATGCGCCAACATGCCAACCTCATCGTTGGTCATGAACTTCACTCGTTGGCTGAGGTCGCGCTTTTCCGCGACCGCCTCAGCAGCGCGCGTGACCGCGGCGATCGAAGCGGTGATGCTGCGGGTGCAGAGAAAACCGATGCCAAGCGAGAGCAGGATGGCGAAGCCCATGCCGGCAAGACCTGCGTACACCAACTGATCGAGCTGTTGGCTGAAGTCGCGCAGCGGCGCGACGGCGACCAGCTTCATCCGGGTGCCGGGGATGGTGACGAAGCTGACGATCTTGCGATCGTACACCTGATCGGCGAGATACCCGCTGGCGTCGGTCAGGATTTTCGTGCGTACCGCCGGCAGCAGGTGTTCGTCGTCGAGCTGTCTGGCACCAGCGGCACCGGCCGGGTGCGTTGCGAGGATTGTTCCGGCGCTGTCTACGACATGCACATAGCCTGTGGCGCTGATCGGGAATTTGCCCGCCAAGCTCCGCCACGCCTCGGAGAGCCCGCCGGCGGCGGGTCGCGGCACCGCCCCGATGAGGTTCGCCAGCTCTTCCATGCGGCCGGACAAACGCGAACCATTCTCCGTTTCGAGCATCCGCACGGCGCGCGTGTACGCCAACACTCCAAAAAAGCCGAGCGACGCCACCACGAGCACGAGGCTGCACGCGAAGATCTTGAGCCGCAGTGATACGTGCCTCACTGGCGCGTATACGTCGCGATTGGCCGTCAGGGCCAGCTCCGTCAGCGGCCGCATGTCGTATTCCAGCAGGAAGTAGTCCGCCGTCGCCCAGAGTAACGCGCAGACGCCGCCGCAGATCATGATCAATGTCACGTGCTCCCAAGGCAACGCGGCGAAGTAGCGTACCTGCAGGGAGCCAGCGCCGTAGGCGACGATATTGACGGAGAAGACCTCCAGCGCCACCTTGAACGGGTACGCCAGAACCTTGCGCTGGTAGACTGCAGCCTGCTCGCTGTCCAGGTTGCCGGCCTGGAGCTGGCGAGCATACCGTTTGATCTGGCGCAGCATCGGCCGGAAGGCGATCAGCGGACCGCCGAAGATGACGGCATCCCAAGTGAAAGACATCAGGACCCAACGAGTCTGGACCGGATTGAACAGGACCGTGGAGACCAGGTAGAGAAACGTGACGCCCCAGACAAAGAACCCGAGCAGTAGAATCTGCGTGCGAACGAATCGCTTTGCTAGGTCTTCCAACATCCCAGGTCGCATGGCGAATGAGCAAGGGACACGCCACCGGAAGTGGCGTTCGGACACGGACGCCGTCAGCTTTCCAACGACGGAATTTCGGCTCCGTAAGCGTGCCGAGTGGCACAGTTCTGAACCTGGTGGCGGCGCGGAATGACCGGCCTCTCACTCCACGAGCATGCCCACTTGCCCTTGGTGCTCGACGCTGTGGGTGTTGGGCACTGGTTACGCGGCCGCGGCGGAATCAGGACGAAAACCCGGCAACCAGGATGTGGGTAACAGATAGCGCTGGCGACGGTGTGTTGGGAGCTTCGATGGTGGTCCGGGGGACGGACTCCGAAGCCGGGGAGGCTTTGAGAAGGCTACCGCCATTGGCGAGGGCGCAAACTTGAGAGTCATCCATGTGCCGGGTTTCGTCCATGACGTACAAACCGCAGACTGTTCACCGCATGAAAGGTGCTGACTCTGCACAGGAAATCGCCGGCTTCGTGCACGCGTCCAGCCGCAGCCCCGCAACCCTTAAGGTCCGCGGCTCGATACGACGCAGCCAGACCGAGGCACCATACCACCGAATCCTGCTACCTCCTTTCACTTGATGAACGGCCGTTCATTAAGCTAAAAGCATGCCAGATGGGCGTGCCGCTCGGACTCGACATCTAGTCTACTTTCGCGATGCCGCTTTGCCACGGGCCGCCAAATTGATTCCCAGGCTCCGGAAGCGCCCCTTTCGATGACCTCGCCGCCGCGGTCAGCGAGCCCTAGCCGGCCTGTTGACATTGAGGGTTCTCCAGCGGTTGGAGGCACACGCCTGCGGCTTCGCTTGAGTTTGGTGCGCGGAACGTTGCAAACTGGGGCGTCGTTCCGTGCAGCCCGTCGGCGCACGAGAGGAGGAAATGATGCCAGATTCGGACAATCCGCACACGGCGCCAGGAGACGTCGAAGAGCTGCGCGAGATGGCGTGCGCCTTCGTCGAGGAATTTGCGCGCATGGGCCATGATGGGCCCGCAATCCTGCGGATATTCCAGAACCCCTTTCACACTGGGGCGTACGATACTTACCGCGCGCTGGGCCACGCCGCCACCGCTGCCATAATCGATCAGTGTCTTACCAAGGGTTGGAGACGGGTGTGCGGCTCGTGATTTCCTTGTAAGTCCTGTCCGATCCGTCGAACAGGCAGTGAACTCGATGGCCTTGTCTTGAGGGTCAGAGCCCTTGCTCATATCGCCTCCCTGCGCCTGGAGCATCCTATCACGGCACAGGAAGTGACGACCACGTCTACCTCGGATGGATCGAGAACATGAGTACGGCGCGTGGCTTGATTCAGCGCGGCTGCTCACGTAGAGGCAAGGCATGCGCTCACAGACATTGGCAGCAGTGGTGGCTGTTTCGTTGTTGGGCATTGCTCCGGGCCGGGTCGAGGCCAAGGACCTGATACTTCGACAGCGGGTAACGACGACCGGCGTGCGCCCCGAAACGCATGAGACGACGCAGTATTGGACGGCAAACAGCATGGTGACCGACTCGCCGGACAACCGCGTCATTGTCGACCTCGGCGCGGAGACCATGACCGTCGCGGACAAGCGCCAGAAGACCTACTTCACGCAAACGTTCGCCGAGATGCGGCAGCAGGCCGAGGCGATGAAGGCGGCAATGCAGAAGCAGATGGAAAACATGCCGCCGCAGGCCCGTGAGATGATGGGCAAGATGGGCATGGGGCCGGGGGCGTCCGAGGCGGCGGTCTCGGTGAAGCCGACCGGAAAAAGCGAGAAGATCGCCGGCTATGAGGCGAAAGAGTATGCCATCGAGGGCGGGCCGATGACCGCGTCGGTGTGGGCGACTGATGCTCTGACCTCTCCGGGCGGCACGAAGGCGCAGGAAGCTTGGGGGAAGATGATGGCCGGGGCGCCGGGATCGAAGTTCGCGCAGGCGATCGGGGAGGTTAAAGGTGTGCCGCTGCGTACCACGATCCACAGCACAGCCGGCGGCACTCAGGGCTTCGGCAGCACGACCGAGGTCGTCGAGGTCACCGAGAAAACTCCACCCGCCGACGTGATGGAGGTGCCGGCCGGCTTCAAGAAAGTCGCCGCGCCCGAAATCGCTCCGATGCACGGCGGCAAGGGAGCGCCGACGCAGTGAAGCGCGGCTAGAGTCGTCCGCTTATTCATGGGCCGGGGTGGTGGAACTGGCAGACACACAGGACTTAAAATCGAAAACTTAATCTTTGAAAATCAGAAAAATCCTTAAATCTCAGTGGCTTATTGACATAGCTGCGGTCTCTGATACCTTACACAAAGCTTACACACTTTCCGAAACTTTGTGGGGTATGGAGGCGACCAAGGCATGACCGAAACGCACACGATCCTGGGCGGCAAGGTTCACGTCTACAGACGCCCGAAGAGCAGCCACTGGCAGTGCGCCACCTATCTTGCCGGCAAGAACCGCCGGCAGAGTACCAAGGAAGACAGCCTCTCCAAAGCCAAGGAGATCGCCGAAGACTGGTATCTCCAGCTCCGGGGCAAACTCCGCAGCGGCGAGATCAAAACCGAAAAAACCTTCCGCGACGCGTCCGAGCAGTTCCTGCGCGAGTACGACATCATCACCGAGGGCGAGCGGAACAAAGTCTACGTCGACGGGCAGCACTGGCGCTCACGCGTGCACCTAGTGCCGTTCTTCGGCCACATGGGCCTCTCGGAGATCACCGGGGGCACGGTGCAGGAGTACCGCATTCACCGGCATGAAGAAGCGATGAAGAAGCGGGGCAAGCCGCCGGCCCGCAATACGCTGCATCAGGAGATCGTCACGCTGCGGCAAACGCTGAAGACGGCCGTCCGCCAGGGATGGCTCGACCGCCTTCCGGATCTGTCGGAGCCCTACCGGGCCTCCTCCAAGATTTCGCATCGCGCGTGGTTTTCACCCGAGGAATACAGGAAGCTCTACGAGGCGACACGCCGACGCGCGCACGAGCCAAAGAACGCGCGCTACAAATGGGAGTCAGAGCAGCTTCATGACTACGTCCTGTTCATGGCCAATACGGGCCTCCGGCCGGACGAGGCGAGCCGCCTGCAATTCCGGGACGTCACGATTGTCCATGACGAGGCGCTTGGCGATACGATTCTTGAGATCGAGGTCCGCGGCAAGCGCGGCGTCGGCTACTGCAAGAGCATGCCCGGCGCCGTGCGCCCCTTCGAGCGGTTGAAGGCGCGCAACGTTGCGCGGGCCGCGGAACAAGCGCTCGCCGCGAGCCGCGCGCTGAAGACCGCCGAGAGCGGCGCCAACGACAGCGATCCGAAACCCCCGCCGCCGAAAAGAACCGAGCCCAATCCCACGGACCCGATCTTCCCAAAAACCCACCGGGACCTCTTCAACATCATTCTCGCCGAGGAGGGCCTCAAGACCGACCGCGAAGGCCGGCCGCGCACCGCGTACAGCCTCCGGCACACCTACATCTGTCTCCGCCTGATGGAGGGCGCCGACATCTACCAGATCGCCAAGAACTGCCGGACCAGCGTCGAGATGATCGAGAAATACTACGCGTCGCACATCAAGACCAACCTCGATGCCGCCGCGATCAACATCATGAGGCCGAGACACCCCACGGCGAAACACCCTGAGCACCTGAAACCGGATCACGACAGCGGCCACGAGACCGACGGGTGATCCCGACTCAGCCTGAGCGCGCCGCGGGAGCCCGCTTGCGCTCGCACCGTCCTTTGCAAATCCCGCTTCACCGCCCTATGATGCGCTCGATTGTTAGCGGCAGCTATGCGGGCGTGGCGGAATGGCAGACGCAACGGACTTGAGTCAAAACTTGAGTGCTCGCCGAGAAACCGGTGATGCAGAACTGCCCAAACTCGGGGAACCCTTTCACATGGCAATCCCGAGCCAAGCCCGGCCGGAGCATTCCAGCCGGGAAGGTGTAGAGACTAGACGGGCAGCACCTAACCCTAGGGATCTCATCCTGGGCACGGTGAAGGGATAGTCCAGACCGCAAACCCGACCACAGTGCTCCCAAGCGCAGCGGCGGGGCGGCGAAAGCCGTAGACGGTACGAAAATCCGTTGAGCGAATGCTCGTGAGGGTTCGAGTCCCTCCGCCCGCACATTCTTTCGTGTGCCGCCTCTTGCGCCGGCGTCGCTTCCGACGCCCACGATGGAGCCACCATTCCGGTCCACAAAATAATCGGCAGCGCGTGCCCGCCGCACCATTTCGCGCCGCAAGCGGTACGGGAACCCGTCCGCCAGGCCCAGTGTGGTCCAAATAAAGCTTGACGGAAAAAGCTGGCGGTGCGTAGATTTTTGGCAGGCTACGTCTGCGGGGTGATTCCGCAGGCGGGCTGCCCTTTCAAGCCGCCAGCGCAACACGCCGCAAAGACGAAGGCTTTGAGAAAACCTCCAGTGGTGTCCTGAAACCTAGCACGGCGCGCGGGCGGTTGTTAAGTAGTTCCTCCACCTCTTGAACTTCATACGCGGTGATCGCCGTGAAGTCGGTTGACTTTGGGAAGTACTGCCGCACCAGACCATTGGTATGCTCATTCAGTCCGCGCTCCCAAGCGTGATAAGGCGTGGCGAAGAAAGTATCGGCCTTCAGGCTCGTGCCGAACTGCCTGTGCTTCGAGAACTCCCAGCCGTTGTCCATCGTGATGGTGAGAACCTTGTTGTGGTCTTTGGCAAGAGAGGTTTCAATCGCGCGGGCGACCGTCTCCGATTTCGGTTCCTGAACCAGAGCGAGGCGCACGAGTTTTGAACCGCGCTCGACCATGCTGACCAGCACGCCCCGGCGCTTGCTGCCGATAATCGTGTCCAGCTCCCAATCGCCCACGCGGGCCTTTTCCTCGACGATGGCAGGGCGCTGCTTTATATCTACGCGGTCAGGAATTGGCCCGTATCTACGGGCCTTTGCGCTGAAATTCGGGTAGCGGTAGTACCTGTAGCGCTGGCCGCCGTGCCGCAGATACCGATGGAGCTTTCCGCCATCGAACTTGTCCTGCCAGACATGCTGGTAGATGCGCTCGTGACTGACTGCCGGAAGATCGTCCTGGCGGTGCTTGAGCCAGCCGCTGATCTGCTGCGGGCTCCAGCCCAGCCGCAGCTTCATCTCGACAAAGGCGATGACTGCGCGCGTCAACCTCGTCGGTCGCCTGCGCTTCTTCTTCTGCCGCTTCTCCGTCTGTTCCTGCGCCAGATGGTAGTAATACTTTTCACCGACCCGGTTCCTTCGGCGCTCGCGCCCGACAGACGAGCGGTGTACGCCGAGATCGCGGGCTATCTCGGCGTCCGAATAGCCCCTCTTTGCGAGAACTTGTATTTGAACACGGTCTTCCAGACCTAGCCGTTTATACCTTTTCATAAGATTCCTCCAGTGGTTTAAACCACTGGAGGAATCCATCTTTATTTGCTACCGTCCATGGGCAAGTTGCTTTGTTAACTTGAGGAGGGGGGCAAGATTTTGCACACAGGGCCTACACAGGCAAATTGGAGGCCAAATTAGGGTTAAATGTCAATACCATGGGATGGCGCTCATCTCCCAGAGGGAGAGGGGAAGTCTCTTATTTAACTGATCTTTAAGGGTATTTGTGTTATCATTCATATATACAAGACCTACACAGCCCATGCGAAATCAAGGGCTTACACGGTTACTATACACACTTTGCACACAGGAATCCAGCAGTGACGACTTTCATCACGGACGTCCAGAACCTCAAAAGCGGCCTCATTATCTTCCGCAGGGGGGACGTGCAGCACAGGAACTGGTACTGCCGCATCAAGGTGCCGAGCACCAGCCGCTACAAAACGGTCTCCCTCAAGACATCTGACGTCAACGAAGCGAAAGACAAGGCCTTCGACCACGACGCCGATATCCGGTTCCGGGTGCGGCATCAGGTCCCCGTCTTCGAGAAGTCGTTCGCGGAAGTGGCGAAGGAATATTCGGATTTCCACAAGCGGCTTGCGGAATCCGGACAGATCACCATGAACCGTTGGAAAATCGTGGATTCATATATCCGCCATCATCTCATTCCCTATATGGGCAACCTGCAGATCACTTCCGTCGGAGAGGACAAATGGTCCGAATATCCATTCTGGCGCAAGAACAACAGTGAACCGGTGAAAAAGGAGAACAAGGGCTTCCTTCGCAAGAAGCCAAGAGCTGGCCCATTGGAAGCCTCGAAGACAGAAGCAGAGAAGGACAAGGAAGACAAAAAGGCAGTCCCTGCAAAAGACGGCACCATCCGGCAGGAGATGATGACCCTTCGGGCCATCATGAATTTCGCCGCAGACAAGCAATATATAAGAGAGCGGCAGGTACCGAAAGGCAAACTGCCAATCGACAGGGCGCGGCGGGAGGAATTCACGCTGCAGGAATACCGCCACCTTCATGCCTTTGCCCGCAAATGGATCAAGGCTGGGAGAACTGAATATAATATCTGGTCCAGAACAATGGCCTACAACTTCATGCTGATCATGACGAATACCGGAATGAGAACGATGGAAGCCAGGAATCTCAGATGGAGAGATATCGACGTAAGAACCGACAAATCGGGGCGAACGTTTGCCGCTGTCAACGTCAGGGGCAAAAGCAAGTTCAGGGAGCTTGTCGCGGCCCATAACGTCGTCGATTACCTTGAGCGGATCAGGAAGATCAGCCAAGCCACCAAACCCGATGATTTCGTGTTCACGACATCCAAAGGAAAGCCGTCATCCGATCTATACGGCTCGCTGATCGAGAGCCTCCTGACGGAATCCAACCTGCTTATCAGCTCATCCGGCAGCAGGCGCAGCACCTATTGCTTCCGTCATACCTATGCGACCTTCCGATTGATGGAAGGTGTCGATGTGTACTTCCTTGCCAAGCAGATGGGAACCTCGGTCAAGATGATCGAGGACTACTACGGCCACATCACGCCTGCGAAAAATGCCGAGCGCATTTTGCAGGGAATACCGGGATGGGAACCGATTGCGGAAAGTTCCGGCGATAAATCCGGCAACGTGGACGGTGACGGAGCTGGAACAGGCGCAAAACCTCAACGAAAGAAGTGAGGGACATTGCCGGACTGCCGTAGGAGCGCCGAGTTCGGCGCGGCGGCATTGATGTTCGAGCAATCCAGGAGCGCACCCGCTGAAGCGGAATAGGTGCGCGAGCTTTTGAGGCTTGCTCCAAAGGCTTGACCGATCCCACCGAAATTTCCGTAAAAGCTTTCAGCATATTCCCGGGATTTTGCTATAAGCCCGGAGCATGCAGAACGCGCCTACACCATGGCATGGAACTACCGCGTTTTACGTCACCCCGTCGGACACCTCGCCCTGCACGAAGTCTACTACGATAAGGCCGGGAATCCAGATGCCAGCAATCTCTTTGAGCTTCTCGGCTACCTGCAGAACAAAGAAGGCATCCACTTCGTTGTGCCGACACAACGATGACTGGAAAAGGAAATAACCATGCCCACTAACGTGAATGACAAAATCAGGAACCTATACGTCTCCGAAGGCTTGAGGGAAACCCCGCAGTGAAATACATTGGCGTTGCTTCGCCGCCCGCAAGAGCCGCGAGCAACATGGAGACAGCGAGCTGACGTTGGGAGAACCCATGGCGAATCGAAGGACTCTGGGGAAGCTGGAACAACTGGCGGCGCAGTTGCCATCAACGCAGCAGCTCAAGCAGGCGGCGCGCATCTGTGACCGCCTGTCCGTTGCCGAAGCTGTTAGCAAAGAGACGCAGCGGGCGCACCTCGCTTGGCTGTGTGCCTGCGACCGGCTCGCAAACCAGATCCCCGGCGGGTTCGACGCGGCCCACGACACTGCGCGGGACGCGGGACGCCCGCGCATGAGCGGCGTGTTGCCGAGAATGAAGCGAATGAAACTACGACCCCAGAACTCTCTTCTCTGGGCCGTCACCATTCGCGCGGCAGCGGGATTTTCTTACGCCCGGATCAGAATCGACTGTGGCTCTTCGCCGGTCGAATCTCGCGTTCAGTCCCACTGAGGCGCTTGACTCTCCGCGTCGTGGCGAACACGCCCCAACATTTGCGCCGTCCGACCTGACCGATTGTTATGAAGCAGAAGTCCACGCCCTCAGCTTTCAAGCTCTTCGTCTCGTCCCCGAGCGGGATGCAGAAGGAACATGCTGTGATCCGTGGCGAGATTCGCGCCCTGTCGAACCAAAAGGCACGGCAGAACAAGCCAGGACTTTCGATCGTTCAATGGCCTTCCGACCTTGCTGCTGGAGTGGCTGACTACGGACAATCAGTTATCAACAGACAGACGTCCGATTACGATATTTTCGTTTGCGTCGTCGGCACCCGCATGGGCACCTCGACGCCCCGTGCTGTCTCGGGAACTGAGGAGGAATTTGATCGCGCCATTGAAGCAGTGCTAGGCGGTCGGCGGCTTCAGGTTCTGCTCTTCTTCAACAACACGCCGGTAGAGCCTCAGAGCCTCGATCCGAATCAGCTGATTCTTGTGCGCGCCTTCCGCGACAAGGCCCGCCGGTTGGGAGTTCTTTATCACACCTTTCGTAGCCGGGAAGAGCTGCGCAAGCTCTTTCGGATCAGCATTCGCGAGGCGTACGATCACGTTCGCAACAAGTCCGAGATAGGTCCACATGGGTCGACGCTTCGCCGCAAGACAACACTCCCGTCTACGACAACCCTAGATCTAGGGAACGTGGTGCTGATACCACGCATCACAGGCCCCCAATGGGCTGATAAATTTCTCATCCCATTGGCCGAATATCGTCGCCGGAACCTTCGTTTAACGGGGGTTCTGAAGACCTCCGCGGTATACTTCCGGTTCGGATTCAAGTACTTCGACTCTAGAGAACCCCTGTTCAGTGCAGGGAGCGTTCAGACGGTGGGACAGAATATTCTGATACATGTCGGGAAGAACGTGGACAGCCAGAGATGGTTTCTGACGCGTTACAGAGCGGGCTACAGGCTCGGCCCAGACCAGCCTATTGACGGCACTGAAGGCCTGACCGTTGCAAGCTTTGCGCTCGACATCACGTCGTCCGACAGCGTCGTATTCAGCCTTAACGGCAATCCCATCTATCAGGCGTTCTTTCCTATAGACGGGCTTCCCCTATTAGCGTTGCTGGCTTGGGGCGATGAGCACGAACCCGTGTGTGAAGTACAGGACCTCCAACTGCACGTGGAAGCCATTCCTGACGTCGCTCAATGAAAGTAGCTCACGTATCGACATTTCCGCACATGAAGTGCGGCATCGCGTTCTATGTGTCAGATCTAATTGAGGCCCTTCCCGCAGTTGAGCACAGTAGATACGCGCTCCACTATGGGACGAACATCACCGCCGACGTGGCCGGCCACGCAAACGTATCACGGCCCTCTGAAATGAGGGGCCTCGCCAGACGGATCTCTCAGTCCAGCTGCGATGTTGTTAGCCTTCAGCACGAATTCGGAATCTGGGGCGGGCCAGATGGTGAACACATCTTTCCTTTTTTGGAACAACTCACGAAGCCAGTCGTTACAACCCTGCACACCACGTTTGGATCGCGCGAGAGGTCAACGGTACGGAGTTCGATTCTCGCTCGCCTCGTTAAGCAAAGTGCGGTCACAGTTGTCCTCACTTCGCACTCACGAAACAGTCTCTGCGAGAATCTCGGCGCCGAGCGAGACTCAATTACTGTGATTCCTCATGGCGTTCCTGCGATCCCATTTTCACTGCCGCCACCCAATTGGGCATCCTTGACCGAAGGCGGGCGAACCTGCAGATTCTGTTCCGTCGGGTTCTTCCGACCGGGCAAGGGTATCGAGACGGTGTTGCATGCCCTCCGCAGTTTTAGAGACTCAGGATTTTCATTCGAGTACGTGATGGCCGGAGAGCCACAGCGTCAATTCGCTGAGCAGGAACGTTATCTCCGGGACGTAAATCAACTCGTCTCTGAATTGCGGCTGGCGGAGCGCGTCCGCATAGACGCCAGGTTTCTAACACGTCTGGAGCAAATTGAGGTCATCCAGAATTCCCATGCGGGAGTGTTCGGGTATCAAGATCCTGATCAGTCCTCCAGCGGCACGATTCCACTCGTGATGGCGTCTGGCCGTCCGGTGATCTGCACGCCGTTCGAGTTCGCTCTTGCCAAAGAACGAGAGGTTGGCGGCGTCACTCTCGCGCACGGATTCGACGCGGCGGCCATAGCGGACGCCCTGACCCGCTTCATTACGTCTGGAAGCAACTACTTGCAGGATTCACGGCGGCTCCATGAGCGGGCCGGGCACTGGGCATGGAAGACGGTCGGCTCTGCGTACGCTACCGCGTTCTCCGAAGCTCGCGCGTGGCGTGGCAGTGGGAGGACGTAGGCCTTGTGAACGAATCCGGTTTTTCCAGGGAACGCGATCGGCAGCGAAGAGCAGCTGTATACGTAGTCATTTAGTCAGTATATTACGCAACGGGTGTCAGTGTCGCCGCGTGGACCACAAACCGGTCGTCGCGCGGGCCGCCCTACTTCACCACCGCTTGGCGGACTGTTTCTTCGGCCTTCGTGCTCCTCACAGGATGTTCCTCCCCACGTGCAGCCAGTGCACCAGGTTGAAGGTGATCGCATTGAGCAGCGCCACCCTCTCCCCCTCACTCCCGCCGAGAAACTGTGGGCCTTTCGCAAGGCCACCGGCGGCTCCGGCAAACTCAGCATCGCCTATCAAAGCCTGATCGCAAGCGTCCTCCACAAATACGTCAGCGGCACCGTCCTCTCTGGCAAAAAGGAAGGATAACGGACATGACGGATCTGGTGCGTCCGGCCCATCCGGGGCAGTTCATCAGGATGGAAGTGATCGAGCCTCTCGGTCTCTCCGTTACCGATGCCGCTAAGGTTCTGCGCGACGCAGCGAGCTCTCTCTGCCTACACGACTCGTTTCGTCACAGCGGGATCGCTGCCAGTCCAATCCGATCGTTGTACGGTTTTATGGCCTTTCTCAGTGGCCCGCGCACCCGTTCAGGGCGTTGTTCACCGCCATGAGGATCTCGTTGACCGTAATGACGCCGTCCTGATTCGCGTCGCCCGCCGCGCACGTGTTCACATCCGTGTTGCCGAGCGCGATGTTCACCATCGTGAGGATCTCGTCGACGGTGACCCGATTATCGGCGTTGCAATCACCGGTGCAGCCGGCGGGTGTTGGAGCCGGCGTCGTCGCTGTTGCTGTGCTGGTCGGCGTCCAGGTCGGCGACGGCGTTGCAGTGTAGGTCGGTGTCGGACTGCGCGTAAGCGTGCTTGTCGGGTTGGGCGTCGAGCTGGGCGTATTCGTTGGCACAGTGGTCGGCGTGCTGCTTGGAATAGAGGTCCGTGTCGGCGTTTGAGACGGGGCATTCGTCGGCGTGTTTGTTGCGATCGCTGTCGGCGTAAGCGTCGGTGTAACCGACGGAGTCCCGGTGGCCGTGAACGTGCTCGTAGCAGTGTCGGTTGGCGTAACGGTCGGCGTCGGTGTTGCGGTCGCATTGGCGGGCAGGTCCAACGCGAAAGTTGCCTGGTTGTTGGTGCGATCCACGTCCGCTACCACGCGGGCATCGTCTGCGGTTACGGTGAAGAGTTGCTCCGGGCTCGTCAGCGTTCCCGCTGGAAGGTCGAGCGCCAATTGCGCGAGGGTTCCCGGATCGAGCGCGGGTATCATGGTTGCCGTGATCGGTGAACCAGTTCCGCCGGCGTAGCGAATGGCCAGCGTCGACGGGGGCGCTGCCGGTGCGCCGTTGTTGAGGACCTGCACGATCACGCGTGCCGACCCGTCCGCTTGTACGGTGCGTGTGAGAATGGTCACCGTGAGGTCGGTCCCGCCGACGTTCACGGACAGCCGGTTGTTGGCCGGATTGAAGTCGCTGATCGTACCGTCCGGATCGATCACCGCAAAGAGCGTATGGGGTACCACGGGCTCCGGCACCACCCAGGTGGTCGTGACGGCGGCCGTGGCGCCGCCGTTCAGGAAGCCGCTAACCGTCTGCCGCGGCAGAATCTCGGTCCCACCAGCGTTGGGATCGCCATCGTAGAATGCCACTTGGAGATTCTGCACCGGCAGGTCGCTGAGATTCCGAACGGTCGCGGTGAGTGTGACGGTATCGCCGGGCAGAAAGGTGGTGCCGCTCGCCGTGAAGTCGCCGGGCTGGAAGCCCGGGTCCGTCGCCAGCGCGTGCCTGACCACCGCCAAGTCGACCTGACCCGGCTGCGGCACGTTGTTGATAGTGACCGTTTCGCCGTCGGTCGTGGTCACCGTCTCGGAGACCGTCTGAATGTGCACGTCGTCGTACGCGACTGTCAGGTTCCCCCTGCTATCGAAGGTCGGCGCGAATGATCGGGTAACGTCTGTGCCCATGAGCAGAGGTTGGTCCTGGCTCCACAGCCCACTGATGGGATCGTAGACGATGTCGTGCGCGCTGCTGCCGTCCGGCGTCTGCTCGCTCCAGACCACGATGAGGTTTCCGGTGGGTTCCAGCGACAGCGCGAAATCGGTGAACGCGACGGTCTGACTGTTCGGCCGCGCGACTGTCGGCTGATCCGCAAGATTGCGATCGAGGACGAGGGCTTGGTCCCGTTGCCACACGAGCGAAACATCGCCGCTCGCAGCGACCGCGGCGCGCACATGCTGGTCTGCAACGCTGTCGTTCGTGAGCCGCTGTGCCGTCCCCCAGCCGCTCCCGGTCCACTCGCTGTAGAAGATCTCTTGGTCGCTCGTCGTGGCAAGGTTCCCATCGAGGTCTTGCGTCCAGACGTAGATCGCCGTGTTGCCGGCTCCAGCGAGCGACTGCGAGGTCCGATAGGTCAAGCCGCTGAGGAGTTCCTGCGGCGTACTCCACGATTGCGTGAAAGGATTCCACTGCGCCCAGAGCACGGTGTCGGCGGAGGTGGACCCGGCACTGGTATCGCCGAGCAGCAGGTTCTGGGCGTTTTCCGTCCACACAGTCAGGAGGCTTCCATCCGCCAGCGGACCCGTCAATTGAGGCATGTGATCGAGCACCAAATTGTCCGTTAGCGCCTGTGGGGTCGTCCACGTTTGCGTCGTGTGATCCCAGCGTGCCCAGACGATCTCCATGTCGGCGGCCATCGCGGTCAGGTCTCCGGCGAAGTTCGGATCCTTTACCCGTTGCCACACCGCCACCGCATCGCCGTTGCCGTCGAAGGCGACCTGCGGGGCAAAGTCGGCGCGGGTATCCGCGAGGATGGGCTGTGGCGGGCTCCAGTTCGTGCCATCGTAATACATCCAGTCGATGTCCGTCCGCTGGAGCGAGTCTGGGGTGCCGTTGTCGGATACGTACAGAAGCATCAGGTTCGTACCGCTTGCCGCCAGCGCCGGCTGACCGTTCGGAAACACGTTCTGCATTAGTGTAAGGCTGGTGGTCGCGCTAGGTGTCGGCGACGGATTTGCCGTTTGCAGTTGCAGAGGTTGAGGGGCACCGAGAGCCCTGAACGCCTGCAATTGCTGAGGTTGCTGCTGCGCGACGAATCGCGGTGGTCCCGCGTTCAGATACGCGCGAGACAGCGTGTGCTCACCGGCGACACCGCCAGCTACTCGCTTGAGGACGAACCGATGCTGGGCCTGAGAGCCGGAAGCGGGCGGATAGCTTACGTCGACGAAGACGTACTTGTATGGGCCAATCGTAAAGAGATATTTTTGGAACTCGACGTCCGAATAGGCTTGGAACTGCAGGTCTTTGATCAGCGTACCGGGAACCTGCAGGTCCATCCCCGGCTGGCCGCCCACACAGAGGTCCATTTTCGCAATTCCCAAGTCAGGTTGATAACAGGCCTCTAGCCCAACCTTCCCCGACGCCTGCAACCCTTGAAACACGAACGCTGGATCCAACGCGAATGTTGCGCTTCCGTCAAACTGCGGTTGAAGGCTCAGATCGATGGATACGGTGTTGAGCACATAACCCAGTCCAGGGACGATCGCATCCACGCTGTCCGACAGGCCGGGAGTAACGAGATCGAGCAATCCTACTTGACCGAGATCGTAACTGCCCCCGAGAGAGATGGCGAGCGAGGCCTGGCTCATGACAATCCCTTGGCTCTGTGTCGCCGTTCCACTCGCACTCCCATTGATGGAAAAGTCGGCCTCGTTGTTGTTGAAGTAGAGTTTCATTGGGCCAGGACTGAGCGTGGCAGTCCATGCGCCGGACCCAATCGTATAATCCAAGCTTGCAGCAACCCCGAGATCGACGCCCCACGTACCAATGACAGGAAGCGTCAGGGTATCGTTGATCGACGGATCTGGGACAGAAACGTCAAGCGAGACCGTAATGCCTTCCGGGCCGGTGTGGACCTCGAAATCCGGGAGAAAATCGATAGTAGCAATTGGAAGCGGCAGGACGATGGCGCTCTGCTGGAAGGTATCCGATACCTGCCCTTCGGCATTCCGAGCAATGACTCCAATTGAGTTGGCGCCGGGAGCGAGCGAGCCGGCCCCGAAGTCCATTCCCATATCGAATACGGTGCTCGCCCCATTGGCGTCGCCCGGCACGCTCGCCTTGAGCTGGTCGTTCGCGTAGAAGTCCACAGTTCCCGGCGTGCCGTACCAATCGACCGACGCAGTGTATTCATTTGGAAGCGGGATCCCGGCGAGAAAGAGGCCGCTATACTGCCCTGTCAGGCCGTTAATAACCGGGCGCGAGGCTTGCGGAGCAGGGCTCATGCTGAAGTCGTAGATGATCTGGACTCCGGAGACTGGCGGAAAGAGCTGAGTGGAGTACCCCGCAAATCCTGCCTTGCTGCCGGTTAGCGTCGCTCCCATTCCCAAATTGATCGAAGAGAATTTGAATTGGCCATTGCTGTCCGCGGTTTGAGTCTGATTACCGAGTTGCACCAGAACGCCTGGCAGAGGGCTGCCGGTTGCACGGTTGGTAACGACCCCCGACACGACCACGTTTTGGAGTACGCTGGGTGACACCGTAAGCGACAGCGCTTCCGAGGCAGTCTTCTGCGGGCTACTGCTGTCCGTGACGGCAACGGTGAAGTTGAACGTGCCGGAAACACTCGGCGTGCCGTAAATTGCACCCGTTGCGGGATTGATGTTCAGACCGCTGGGCAGGCCACTGGAAACCGACCAGTTGTAAGGCGTTTGGCCACCGTTCACCGCCACGCCTTGCGCGTATCCTGTCCCGACTGTTGCCGAGGGAAGCGAAGTGGTGCTGATCGAAAGTGCAGGGGTAGAGCCGTTATAGTTCACGGTGATGGAAGCCGTCTTGGTGTTGCCCGCCGCATCGAAGGCATGCGCCGTGATTATGTTGGACCCTGTTTGTAAAGCGATCCCGGAGGCCGACCAACTCGTCGTACCGCTGGCCAGGCCGCCGCCGCCGCGGTTGTTGTCCCAGATGACATCCACAACCCCAACGTTGTCGGAGGCCGTGCCCGAAACCGTCACTGTCGCACTGCCGGTACTGTAGGTCTGCCCGCTTGCCACCGGCGAGGTGATGGCGATAGACGGAGGCGTGGTGTCCACCGTATAGTTCACGGTGATGGAAGCCGTCTTGGTGTTGCCCGCTGCATCGAAGGCATGCGCCGTGATTATGTTAGACCCCAACAGTAAGGTGATCCCGGAGGCCGACCAACTCGTCGTACCGCTGGCGAGGCCGCCGCCGCCGCGGTTGTTGTCCCAGATGACATCCACAACCCCAACGTTGTCGGAGGCCGTGCCCGAAACCGTCACTGTCGC
>Ga0187884_10000411_pt1 | contig 43668 bp, 30 predicted proteins | sample June2016WEW_20_4_FD_132983 | JGI IMG/M metagenome (GOLD analysis project Ga0187884, IMG submission 132983) | Peatland microbial communities from SPRUCE experiment site at the Marcell Experimental Forest, Minnesota, USA - June2016WEW_20_40 | ecosystem: Environmental > Terrestrial > Soil >...
GTCCACGACGACGACGCTGCCGGTATTGCCGGCCGGCACCCAGACGCGATCGTGGGCTGGATCGTAGGCCAGATAGTCCATGGACACACCTCCCGGGGGAGCACCGGGAAGCGCGATAGAGTGAACGGCGCGTGCCGGAGCCGCGGTCGATGGCGCGCGCGACCGCGCCGCACTGCAGCCCGCTGCCATAATCGCTACGAGAAGCATCACCCACTTTCGCCAAGTCATTGGTCTTCCTCGGCATCACAGGGTAACACAGCGCAGAAGATGTATCTGCAAACCACCATGAGAGGCACACGGGAGCGGTCCCTCTCCCGGAGGGGTGGTCTTTACCCAACTTTTTCATTGCTGGACACGGACGGTTCTGGCCTCGTTGATGCGGTGCCTTAGCCCAGGGCGTTGCCCTGGGCTTACGAATTGCCGCCCTTTCAGGGCTGAGAGTCCCAGGCGCTCGACGGGCCTCAAGTCTGCCGCCCCAACGGGGCAGCCATTCACCAGCCCGGGGCAGCGCCCCGGGCAGTTCCCGCATCCAACGACCTATACCGCTCCGTGTCCAGCAGGCCAAAACTTGGGACATGGTCAGCCCGGAGGGCGAGGAAACCTGGTGGGATAGGTTGCCGAATTCATGAAGTAGTGTACAAAGGTAATTTACGGCATCGTTGTTTGCCAAGGAGGGAAGCCATGCCCGGTCTGAGCAAACAGTGGAGTGCGTACGCCTATGCGCTGATGCGCGTCGTGGTGGGCCTGCTTTTCCTGTGTCACGGGTTGTCGAAGCTGGTGCACTTTCCGGTGCCGCCGCCGGGTGAGCTGCCGCCGCTGTTGATGTACACGGCGGGACCGATCGAGCTGGTGTGCGGCACTCTGGTTGCGCTCGGCCTGTTCACGCGCTGGGCCGCCTTCATCGCCAGCGGCCAGATGGCGGTTGCCTATTTCATCGCACACTTCCCGAGGGGGTTCTTCCCGATCGCCAACGGCGGAGAACTCGCCGTGCTCTACTGCTTTGCCTTCCTGTTCATTTCCGCCTACGGCGCCGGCAGCTGGAGCATCGATGGACTGCGGACAAGGCGGCCTCTCTGATCCCGAAGTCAGCCGCCGATGAACTTCTGACCCGACATCAACACTGGTTGGCGACTGCACCACCCGTGACAAGGACTACCAATTTTCGTCGCTGGTCCCGTTGGAACGCCCTCCCTGATCGGTTCAATCATCGTTGAGGCGCCGGCTGCCGTCCTCCGGCGGCGCGCATGACGCGCGCTCGCGCCTCGAGCGCTTCGGCGTCGGCGTCGCGGCCGGTCTCGTGGAGCAGGGCGGCGTAGTTGTCTAGCACTCGGGCAAGCTCGTCGGCGGGGGTGGTGCCCGTCTTCTCCAGTATGGAAAGGGCGTGCCGGTAGAGCGGCTCGGCGGCAGCCGCGTCGCCCTGCGCAGCGTGGAGCAGCGCGAGATTGTTCAGGCTCTCCGCCGTCAGCACGTGGTCGTCGCCCAGCGCTGTCTGCCGAATGGCCAGGGCGCGCTCGAGCAGGGGCTGTGCGGCGTCGTAGTTCCCCTGCACCGCTTCCAGCGCGGCCAGGTTGTTGAGGATCAGCGCGACGTCGGGATGGTTCGGACCTTGTCGCCGCTCCCGAATCTCCAGCGCCCGCTGGTACAGCCGTTCGGCCTCGGCGAACTCGCCCTGCTGGCGGCGCAGGATGGCGAGGCGGTAGAGCGTGCCGGCCAGGGCGAGATCCTCGGCGCCCTTCCGCTCCTCTTCACGAAGCTCAGCCAGCAGCCCGCGTTCGGTGTCCTTCTCGGCAGACACGGGCGTGGCCGGGGCCGCGGACGAACCGCCGCCCTCGTTTTGCCAGACGACGGCCACGCGGCCCTCGTCCTTGCCCAACTGAGGCGGCGTCGCGCATCCGAAGGCCAACAGCACCGCGGCGACCACCGACGCCGAAGCGTGCGACGAGTGCGTGACCCGGTTGAGTCCCATCATCGCCCGCAGTACACCCCGGCGCAGAGGCCAACGCAAGCGTGGTTGAACTCCCCTAAGCTAAGTGGAGCGGACGCGCAGCGGTTCAACTGCCGCCATGGCGGTTCCGCACAAGCATCGATCCGCGGCGCCGGCGGTTTCCCACCCTGTCGAACCCGGAATACTCCGCCTCGAACCTCTTCCTGCCCGAAGCCAGGAATTCCTCGACACTCCACTCCGACGGCGCCAGACGGTAGGCGAATTTCGGCTTGATCACGTACGTCGCCGCATCGACTGATGTACCGTCTTCGCAGAGGACGCGGACGATCCGTCTCGCGTACATTTCGCCCTCGAACCGGTCCAAACACGGCCAAGCGTCGGCGGGGACGTCGAAGTAAACCACACCCGTGACGGCAGCCCCTTCATGCGCGACGATCGCCGGATAGACCTCATCGGTCACCGCGTGCCGCCGGTAACCGCGGAGCGCGGCCGGTGTGCACGCCGGACGGCAACCGGCGACCTTGCCCAAGATGTCAGCGCACAGCAGCGTTCCATACGCGAACAGGTTCATGGAATGGGATCGCGGATCAGCATGACTTCATACAGCGTGCGGTAGCGTGCCACACCCTGGCGTCGAGCCCGCGCTGGAACCTGCGTGGGTCGAGGGTGCGAGATGGGTTCCCTTCGCGGTTGGAAGCGCCACGGGAATCGCGAGCTTCAGCTCCCTTCGAGCCCGGCCATCAGGGCACGATAGACACGCAAGCAGACCATCGCGCCGTCGAGGGCGTTGTGTGGATGAGGCTCCGGCTCAAGCTTGAAGAGCTTGCAGAGGCTTTCGAGTGACAGATCTTCGAGAAGACCCCGTTGCCGAAAGGGCCACGCAAGAGATTCCGTTCCTATCCAGTAGTAAGAGTCGAAGCCGAGATCGAGGACGCCTTGCTCGGCAGCGCCGAGCGTAATGAAAGCACGATCAAAGGACGGGTTGTGACCAACCGGAACACAGCCACCAACAAATGAGACAAAGTCGTTCCAGAAGGCTCGCGTCGGCTCTTCGGCCATTTCCCACAGCTCTGGCGTGTAACCGTTCAACTCACGGGCGTAAGCGGTGACGCGTTTCGGGTAGCGCGGCCGGACACGCTTTTGCCACGTTGCCTGGACGGTCGAAGCATCCGCTGAGGTTCGCGCGGCACCGATGTCGATGATCTCGTGGTATCCAAAGCGAGCCCCGCTTGTTTCGACATCGAGAAAGCACAGGTCGCTCGCAGCCATCAGTAACTCGCCTTTCCAGGGATGACGCCTCTGACACCACCTCGCGGCGAGGGAACGTCTCCTGCGTAACGAGGAATCAGATGGATATGCGCGTGCGGCACTGTCTGTCCCGCCGCCTCGCCGACGTTCATCCCGATGTTGAACCCATCCGGCGAGAACTCGGATTCTAGGCGCTGCCGCTCTTCCTTCAGCAAGCGCCAGCAATCCAGAACCTCCTGTTCGGATAGGTCGAACAGTGATGAGACCACACGCTTGGGGACGACGAGCGTGTGTCCGCGGCTGACTGGGAATAGGTCCCTGATGGCGACGGCGGAGTCGTTCTCATTAACCCACCGCGTTCTATCCAAGAACGGCGAACCGGCAGCGACAGTTACGGCACCTGTATCTGAACGCATTTCTTGCCTCCGGCACCGCCTTGATCGGTTGCGGTCAGAATGCCGGCCCCGATCAACACGGCGCCGACGATGCTCAGTGCCGCGGCCGTCGCCAGAAATATCGAGAAGGTGTTGACGACAGCTTGCTCCCGCAACAGCCGGCGCCACCCAGCGGGTGGGACCGTCTTCGTGTCGGCAAATCCATCAGGATGGAACTCCTTGATCTTGTCCAGGTAGGCGGCCATTACGAATCTCACGCGCTGGATCACGAGAATCAGCGCTGCGTTGGCTGCTGCTCCAAAGAGGAGCAGGGCCACCTTGATGCCCGTCTGCACCGCGCTGAGCGTGGCGACGCCGTACCAGAGGCCGCCGGTAAGCGTCATGGCGATGATCGGCACCTGCCACATGATCTGATTGAGGCTGCGCATCTGCTCGCAGTTCTGCTCGTAGCACAGCTTCTGACGTTCGAATTCCCTGTCCATGTCACCTGCGGGAGATGTCACCCTCCCACAAAGCGGGGTAACTCGACGGTGGAAACGTCCCGTTGCAAGAGTCCAGCAAGCTCCCTTCTCAGGTCGTCGCTGTTCATGTTGAACTTGGACAGGTCACCTCCAAGACCAAAGAACAGCATTCGGAGCGCTACCTTTTGGTTCTCAGGAGCCGACACTATCCGTCGGTTAGCATTGTCCCACAGCAGGCCGGCCCAGGGGGCACTGTCCAGATCCATGGGGACTCGCGAGACTCGCCTTAGCGCTTCCTTCAAGCTCAGCCCCGAATCGGTGAGGTGGCGAATGGCTCTCACGATGAGCAGCAGGCCTATCGGCCGGAAAAGGAGGTGCCCGCCGCCCGGATGCCTATAGCGGCCTGCGATCTGCTCGTCAGCGCGACTTGCCTTAAGCTCGCGGAGCGGCGGGAAGGTACTCTCGAGCGCACCAAGGAACTTCGTGCATCTCTGATAGAGGGCCTCGATGGTTTCATCAGGTGGCCGAAGGCGCTTGAACACCTTCCATTGCGCTGGGGTGCTCCTGAGGTGTGTGTCCACGACGTCATACAATACGATAATGGTTGTGAGGCTTCTCTTGTCTCTGCGATCGATGCTTCGGTTCTGCTTGACGGAGACCTTCTCTACGAGCAGCGGATACTCCTCCACGAGCCTTCTAGTGATGATCGCCACTACGTCGTCCTCGTCGAGGGCGATGATGTCCCGTTTGCCAACCGGCTTCGCGTATCGGTTGAGAGTAGTGAACAAGCGCCTCGTGCGCTCGAAGCCTTCAGGATCCTGAGATCTCCGCCCGGCCGTCACGCCGGGTACGAAGAGGACGCACACTTCCTCACTGCCTAGCTTCTCCTTCTTGGTGATCGCCTCTCTGATTCCCGCGATACGATGTTGTCCGTCGATCGCAAAGAAGTTCTCAGTGCCCTGAAGGGTCAATACGCCGAGAGCACCTTCAAGGTACTTCGGGACATCCGGAAGCCTGTTGTCAGCTCGAATCGCCAGCTCGTTCCATTGCGGTCTGCCCCCTTGCGTACCAACAACCAACGCGTTGAAGAACCGCTGCCGCTGCGAGCAGAGATATATCGCGATCTCCGACGACCGCTTCGTGAGCTGCCTCTGTAGGAGTTCCTTGAGGGCGTCTGCCCTGAGCATTTCTTTCCCTATACTCACTCGGTCGGCAATCTCACGCATAGTTACGAAGGTGATGTAGTACACCCAACTTCCCATCTTTGCCCTGATGGCTGGCAACACCAGCGGGCCCTTGGCAGCCGTTGCGGGCGTCATGGGAAAGCTCGTACGACCTTGCTTATGCGCGCCGGAAACCGGTCGTTGCATGGCGGGATATAGGCCTGACTCAAGGCGTCTTCGATCGCATCCAAGGATCTTCGAGGTGCGGCCGCGTAGCAGAACCAGACATGATCCGGATACAGGTTCAACAGGCGCACTATTTTCGGCCGGCCACTGTCACGTCTCTCCTTGGAGAGGTAATCGCCGAATCTCTCATGAAGGTCGACAGCTTGGCCGACATACATAAGATATGAGCATCCCGGATGCCGAGCGATTCTCGGTTGAACCAGCAGGGTATAAATTCCCGGTCGGTGCGGAATATGGCGCCGTTCAGCAGCCTGAAGCTTTCGGATCGCCCACGCGTGCCTCCGAACGTATTCCCGCCACCGCCTCGGCCAAAGCGTGAATTGATAACGATGGGCAACTAACTCGCTCCCTTCGTTCAGTAGGTCGTCGACAGCCATCCGCCTCGCTGATCGGCTACGTCTGGCAAAAGAAGCACGGCTCTGTGTCGTCCTCCGCGTCGTGGGCATCGGTAAGTATTTCGACCAGAGGCCTGTTCGGCCCACTGCGCCGTTCCGAGTTTAGCGATTCCTCGTGGCGCGCTTGGATAAGACGCATTCGCTCTGGACCCTCGAGAGCAGCGAGGGACTCGGTCTGACTCCAGGTGTACCGCTCCCCAGTTTGTGGATCGAGCTTTTCGTATCCCTTGGCAAGCTCGAACAGTTCGGGATGTCGCTCTCGAAGCCCGAGCCATTCACGCTTGCGCTGGAAGAAGCAGAAGTAGCACCCCGAGCGCGTTCGCCAGTCGTAATAGGCAGGCAAACCAAGGCCGCTTTCTTCAAGTATGCGGTACACGTCGTCCACGGTGATGCCCGCCTCTTTGAAGGGGTAGACGGCATGGATGTTTGGTTTCGTGGATATGTAGGCCGTGCGGGTTTCGTCGCCCCGGATGCCGACGTACATCATGACCTCGTCGTCCCGAACGTACCGCTCGAACGGCTTGATCTTGAGCGCCTTCGTGCACCAGCGCATGCGTGAAGACGGAAGGTAGCCATTGTAGACCTGTAGCCAATGGTCGAAGCCGCGGTCGTCGCTGAGCCGTACGATCTCCCTGCCGAGGAATGCCTCGACCTTGTGAAGGTACTCGTAGGTCTCGGGCAGCTCCTTCTTGGTGTCGCAGAACACGTACTCCATCTCCGGGACGCGATCGCGCATGTACACTGCCAGAGCAGTGCTGTCCTTTCCGCCGGATAGGGAGAGAATGTGCCGAACCTTTGAACTCATGACTTTCCAGCCGCGCCTTCCGACTTAGGTCGGTTGTCCGTATCGTTAGAGAGGAGGCGACGAGTGAGGCGTGCTACCGCTCCAAGTGCAAGGTCACGGCTCCCGTTGAGGTGCGTCGGATTCAAAACGCCCAGCAACGCCCGCTCCAGATCAGCGACGGCACGGCGATCCGCGGCCGGTATCCGAACCACTCTCTCAATCTCCGGGCTGTCGGTACTCGTAAGGCCAATCCGGAAGGCCTCCTCGTCGGGGCGCACCTGCGCCCCCGCGATGGCAAAGGCAAGGCTCTCCGCATGCAGAAACAGCCGGCTGACCTTTGCGAGTGAGACCTGGAAACGCTCCTGATCCCCGTCTCGCCAGCTGGCGGGCGGTCGTTGCGCAATCAGGCCAACCACGGACTCCAACCACGCCGTGTCATCGGCCTCGCCCTCCATCATCCGTCCCACAATCGCCCGCACGCCCGGGTCTCCAACCATTGATGCAACCTTGATAGCACGTTCTCGCAGCGTCTGTCGAAGGTTGGAAACAGGCAGGGTGCTACCAAATACACGCCCTATGGCTGATGCAGCCTCTTGCAGGAGCATGTCATAGCTGCGTTGAAGCTCAGCCAGAGCGGTTCGCAGCTTGATGGCGAACGTGCCCGCGTCCACAGCCCGCGCCGTACGGCTCTCATCGAAGGGTGGTAAGCCGCACGCTCTGGGAAGCTCAGTGAACAAGAGCGCGTCCGGTTGACGGGCCTCTAACAGACACTTGCGAACGGCCACCGGCTCTTCGCTGAGCCGTTGGGTGTTCCGCGTATAAGCGGGAAGCTGCGCGGCAAATCGGCAGAGTGGACGCACGACCTGGAGGATTCGGGCCTTCGTCGAATTTGCACTGAGCCCGTCGCGCCCCAGCATCTGCGCCAACTGGTGAAAGACCTCGGCTCGGACACCTTTCACGTGCCAGCGCTGGACAGCGAATTGCTCCGGCGCCTTCATCAGTCGCTCAAAAGCAGCGACCGTCAGCTCGGGCACAAACGAGCCTTGCTCGTACAGGGCGACATCCGCGTCATTCGCGATCAGCGCGGCACAGAACAACACGGGTATCGGGCCGTCCGTCAGTCCGAACGGCGGCTGCCGAAGAACGTCGAATAGAACGGAGATAGGGTGTGCCCCTCTTTCGCTCTGCTTGAAGCAGGTCTCGATGGCGGCCCAGACGGCCCTCATTCCAGGGTCGGCGTCGACTCTCGGGGAATGGAAGCACCAACCGTCGCTTGACCTGCGATGAATTCCAGATGCAGCCAAGAGCGACAAATACATGCTCTTCTCCGGCGGCGTCCCTGCGATGCCAAGGTCTGGCTCGGTTGGGTGCGTGATCATGGCCTCGATGAGATTCCGCCGCGCCTTGGCAGCCGCAGACGACAACTCGCGGCGATTGATGAGTTCGTTACGGATGCGGGGCGTGCTTGCGTACAGCTGGTCGCACATGCTCGAGAGCTGCTCTTGGAACGACCGGCGCGACACTATCTGCAGCGGCTGCCCTTGGTAGAACCAGCGCGCCGCTCGAACGGCCGTGTCGGACGGATCGAGCGCCAGGGCAATCAAGCGCTCAAGCCGCTGCCGAAGTGCGGCCATGCGAGCCCTCAACTCGCGACGAGCAGTCGCGTCACCCTCCAACTCAGGAGTGTGCGAGCGTACCCACTCCAGGCATTGCAGCTCTTGAGCGGCGTCGCGCAAACCACGGACATTTCGGATCACGGCCACCAATGTATCAACCCGCGAAGCTAGCTCTGCTGACTTCGCTCCTCGCTCCGCCTCGGTCTCCTCCTTCGGGGTCTCCGGTATCAGAATCAGGACTCTACCCGCCGCATGCGAGAGCGGTGTTTCGAGCGCGCGGGCAACCCCACTGGTCATGGCTAGAGACACAGGAAAGTACCGGAGCGTCCCTGTCTCGTATGAATGTCGGCGGGCGACGATCGGGGGCGGTGCGAACTCCCGGGAGAGAAACTGCGCCGTGGGGGCCGCAGCAACGTGGTTGGCTGCCTCTCGGACGCGCTCGTCGAGATCGACGTCACTCCCCTCCCAGAGGCTGAGTGTGTTGTTGTAGCGGCGCTCAACGACTGCCGATGCTTGCTTGAGCGCGGTGAGTCCCCGGTTGATCTCTTCCCGTGAGAACAGTCCGCTGGCGGCAGAGTGCAGTATATCCCTCGTGGCCCGTGCATTCCGCCAGTCGCCCAAAGCACTCAAGAGGCCTATCGATTTGATGAGGAAGACCTGCACAGGGTCTGCGTTGGGCACGTGAGATAGGGCCGTCTCCACCTCGGCCCACCGCTTGCCGCGCGCAGAGAGATACAAGCTTTGCCCCAAGGCGTTCGTGACGTAATCATACAGGCAGTCGATTCGATAGACCGAAGCTGCGGAATCACGGCTATCCATGAAATCACGCAAGCCAAATGGCTCGGCCGACTCAAGGAACGAAAACACCGAACGTTCGTTCTGGGCCAACCGTCGGAACAGGTAGCCGAGAATGACGGAGACCAGCGGGTGAAGCGGCCAACAGGCCAAGGCCAGGTACGTGAACTCCGCGTGTCCCAAGCGAGGAGGAGCGAGGTCCAGCTTCCATGCCTCGTCGCACGATGCCTTGAACGACTTTGGGACCTCGGAGGTGCGCGCCGTCGTCGCCATCGAGCGCGCCTCGGCGACGAGCCTCAACATGTCGTCGGCCGACTCCTCGAAGGCAATGTCCTCGAAGCGGCCCCTGACCTTCTCCCACTCAGCGCGGTCCTGCGAGGACAGAGCTGTCGTGTAGGCAGAGAAGTCCTGGTGCAGAATGCCGAGAATCAGAAATGGGTGACTTTGCCCGGCGGCGGATTCGGCTAAAGCTTGGAACACGTATACGTCGGAGTCCTCAGGATGGGCCGCGCTGTGCTCGAGCAACTTGCCGAGTTCGTCGACGACCAGCAACATGCCGCCGGTCGACTGCGACCCGCGGCACAAGGCAAGTACGGTACTAGCGAAGAGGTCAGATACCTCGCGCGCGCTCGGGACAGTCCCGTTGAGTGCTCTCCGGAGCTGCCGTGAAACCTCCGGCACCATGCGCGCGGTGGCTTTGGTCTGCCGACGCTCCAGCGATCGCTTCAGACCTCTCAGCAGTGCGACGCCGAGCGGTTCTTGGGAACCGGTCACGACGACTGGCCACAGCGAAACTTCGAGCTTCTTCTGTGCGTCGCGGGCCAGATCCGCATCGCCTCGATCGAGGAGCTTCCACGAGTGGGCGGCCCGGCGCTCATGGCGGTGCGCGAATAGATCAGCGGCAAAGAGGGCAAATGCCGACTTACCGGTGCCGTACGGCCCGGTGAGCGTCCACGCGCGCTGCCGTGTTCCGCCAAGTCCACCAGAGACTAGCCGCCGGAGAGCGCGGCGCGCCGCACCCGTCAGAACATACCCCTCCAATGCGTTGGGGTCGAAGAGATCTCTCTCAAGGTGGACGGAACGGGTAAAGCGCGATGGGGGACGGACGCCTCCTGAGTTCTTCTTGTACGTCAACGCCGCCTCCCATTCGCAGTTGTGTATTGGGCTTGAAGCAGTGCGACCGGGTCTACCGCCCTGCGTCGATAGATCTGCCGGAGCCCGGCCGTTGTGTCATAGCCCATGGCGCTGCGGGTGAGGTCATCGAGCGTTTCGAGATGAGCGGATAACGCGTCCTCGGAAAGCTTGAAGACCCGCCCCGGGCTACCCGCACGATAAGCGACCTCTTCGAACGCCAAGGTTTCGCGATTTGGGCACTGCGCGTCCCAGCATCGAAGGAGAGCGTAGTGAACGATTCCCGCTGGCAGAGATGGGTGATCTCCGCGCGAAAACGTGTACAGACGGTTCTGCTCAATCTCGCGGAGCAAGCCCAGCTCTGTGAGAGGACAATCGAAGGTGTCCTCCGCAACTACCGTTCGGGTGACGCGCGATGGCGCGTAGGTTCGGACGAAACAGTCAACGTCGCGCCGCAGTGAGCTGGGCGCAATGCGAGTCCAGCCAGCTTGTTTCACGACGTGCTCAAGTTCGGTGACGAGTTGCTCCTTTGTGAACTCCACGTCGTTCAGCTCGTTAAAGGCCCAATACCACGTGGTCGGACCCGTCGGTGTTGCAGCAAGCTGCCAATGCAAGAGCCACAGAGTCGCCGGATCCTCCAGGTACGGATCAAGACCTTTCCCGCCCAAAAGCAAGCTCCCAAGCCACGATGGCCGAATCCATCGGCCCCGGTTGTTCAGGCGTTCAGGATTCTCCTCGAGGAGACCGGTAGCCAAGCCCCAGTGGCGAATCGAACGGACCATGTTTTTCCCGACGCCGAGCGTGGTCAGGGCGTCCTCGCGCCTGAACACCGTTTCGTCTTCGGCAACTGCGTCAACAGCCTTCTTGAGCCAGCCGTACCTGAACGTGAAGGTCTCGTGCCCCGAGAACCGTGGGAACCGAACGCCTTCTGCAAATATCATGCGAGCCAGGGCCTGCAGTCAGAGATCGTACGAAGCCCAAACAGAACCTAGAAAACGCGGCCCACGAGTGTCCAGCGCGCTTGCGCCACCCGACTGCCAGCTACCACCACTTGCCCACACCATCGTCACCCCCTACCATGCGGAGGGCCATACACATTCGTTTCATCGCCCTCTGTATCATACTTTCTGCTATTCTGCCCAGTATGGCCAGAGCCGGTGCGCCACGTGGCGGGGATCGTTTCATGAATCTCGCTGGGCCTAGGTCTTCCCTTTCGCATCAGCCGGCGCCGAGCTCAAGCCGAGCGTCCTTGCGGAACGACACCCCTTTCGCTTCTGGACCGAGGCTGATGACGATGGCGGCGATGAACAGCATGCCGGCGGCGAGAATGCCCATCGCTTGCGCGTAGGTGAAGTGCTCGCCCAACAGCGCTTCGATGTAAGTGACGCTCGAGGCGAGTAGGACGCCGATCTGATAGGCGAAACCCGGGAAGAAGCCGCGGAGCGGCCCCGGCGACAGCTCGTTGATGTGCGCCGGGACGACACCCCAGGCGCCCTGCACCATGAACTGCATCAGGAAGGCGCCGGCCACGATCAGCGCCGTGCTCGGCGCAAAGACCCAGAGGGGTACCAGCAATACACCGCACAGCGCTGCCGTCGCCATGGCACGCCGCCGCCCGCTGCGATCGGAAAGCAGCCCGAACAGAATCCCACCGGCGAAGGCACCGATCATTGAAACGATGGTAATGCCCGCCGTCTGCTGCGGGCTGAACTGACGCTGTTGCTGCAGGAAGGTCGGGTACATGTCCTGCGTGCCGTGCGAGATCAGGTTCATCATCGTCATCAGTAGCACGAGATAGAAGAACAGCCGCCAGTTCGCACCGATAGCACGGCGGTAGCTCCCCCAGTCCGTCATCTTGTGGTCGCGCCAGGCGTCCGACTCCTGCACTCTGGCGCGGACGAAGAGCGACAGCAGTGCCGGCACGCCGCCGATGAAAAACATCACGCGCCACCCGAAGTGTGGGAACACGGTGAAGTAGGCGATCGCTGCCAGAAGATAACCCAGCGCGTATCCCTCCTGGAGCAAACCGGACAGCACGCCGCGCCATTTCGGCACCACCGCCTCCATCGCCAGCGAGGCGCCGACGCCCCATTCTCCGCCCATACCGACGCCGAACAGCAGCCGCAGAATCAGAAACGTCGTGTAGTTCGGTGCCAGGCCGGAGAGCACTTCCATAATTGAGTAGAAGATCAGATCGAGCATCAACGGCAGGCGCCGGCCGTAGCGGTCGGCCATGATGCCGAACAGAAACGCTCCCACCGGACGCATCGCCAGGCTGGCGGTCAACGTGAGCGCGATCTCGGGACGCGTACGGCCGAAGGTCTTCGCCACCGCATCCAACACCATCACGAGGATGAAGAAGTCGAATGCGTCGAGGGTCCAGCCGAGGAAACTGGCGATGAGCGCGTTGCGTTGATTGGCGCGGTCAACGGCCGTTGGCGTCCCCTCTCCCATCTCCCTCACCTCGATCCTCTCCCGTCCGCGAGAGGAGAAAGATTACGGCGTGCGGATCGCGGAGCGCAGCTCACGGGCCAGCACGTCCACGGTGCCGCGCGTGCCGCCGGCGAGCTTCTGGCGCCACTCGCCTTCGGTCTCGAAACGGGCGTCGCCGATGTACTCACCCCACAGCTCGATGGCATTGGCAATCGATGCTGCCTCAAACGGGTCGCCGCCCGCCTTGCGGATCGCGGCAAGCACGTCCGGAACGACGCGCAGGAAGGCTCGTAGCGCCGCCGCGGTCTTGATGCTGTAGCGCTTGCCGGCCCAGGCCTTCGCGAAGACCTTGGCGACCTGCTTGAAGTAGTTCAGAAAGAAGCGGGTCGCGTGCTCGCGGAAGTCGTCCGCCTGCTTGCCGCCGCCGAACGCACCGAGCGCGGCCAAGACAGTCTTCAGCTCTTCCGCCAGCGGCGCTTGGGCGACGCGACCATGGCCGACGCCGAAGAGCTTGATCTCACCATGCAGCGGCGAGCTGCTATCCTCACTGAGCGAGCGCACGATATCATGACTGATGGCTAGGTCAGCGTCGGGGTAGAGGCGCCGGCCGGAGAGCGAGATCAGGTGTGACGGGTTCAGCTTGGTGTGCTTGGCGTTGATGGTGACGAACAGCTCGACGACCTGGTCCGGAGAGAGCCGGTCGAAAATCACTGCCGGCACCTGTACGTCTTCGGCCGGATGGTCTTGCGCCAACTGGTGCAGTGCCAGCAGCCGGTGTTGCCCATCGAGAGCGCGCAGGGACCCTTCCTCCGGCGGCAGCTGCAGCACGCCGAGGATCCGGTGCGAGCTGATGGGGACGAAGTCTAGCCGCCGATCGCACGTGAGCAGGACAGCGCCGGGGATTGCCGGCAGGTTCTGCACCTCGGCGCATTGCAGGTAGTAGTCTATCAGCTCGGCAATCTTCTTCTGGATTACCGGGCGCTGGTAGGCCTCTTCGCTGTGGGCGATTTTTTCCTCTAGCACGTCCCAATTGATCTTACCGGCGCGCTGCGTTTTTACCGGCCGTTTGCCGTGAGTGCGGCCAGTGTCGCTGTAACTCAAGACCTCGAAGCGCACGAGTTTCTGCACGTCACGCACGCTGAGGATTGCCTGATAGAAGTAGACCCCGAACTGGTGCAGCCGCATCGCCGGCACTGTGATCATGGCACCCTCCCTCTGCTCTACCACCGAAGCCGGAAGACTCTTATTGACGCCCGGCTTCCGCGTCAAGGGTGGTGAAACCCGCCACCTCACTCCACGCTTACTCGCGCCACGCCCGATCCAATGTTCGTGAAGGGCAGCCGCGCCTGGAACGTGTGGTGGCCGGGCTTCAGTGCCCAGCGCGCGGTGTACGGATAACTCACGACTTCGAAGGGCGCGTTGTCAACGTACCAGACCACTTGATCGGCCGGCGGATCGACCACCACGCGCAACGCGAGCGTCGCCGATGCCGGCGGACTTTCCGGATCACGCGCCAGGCGCGCGCCGCTCTCCGGCGCGAGGAGGCGCAGCGTCGATGACCGTCGGACGACAGCTGGCCGACGCTGTTCGGGCGCCACCGCCACGCGCGCGCCATCCAACGGGCTCACCTCCGTCGGAGGCCGCGGCAAGCCCGCGGCCTCGGCCCAGGCCGCGTACCGCGCCGGCAACGTGGTGAACGCGCGCACCTCCACGAACTGCCGCGGCGTGAACGACGAGGCCAGCAACCCGTCGCGCTTGTCCACCGCCAGCTGCACGTGCGCATCGCAGTCGGCAACCGGCTCCTGCCCCGGCCGAAACCATTCGAGAAACACCGCTCCGCACGCCGCCGTCGCCCGCTTGCCGGTGAGTCCGCAGATGCGCTCGGGCCGGTACCCGTGCGGCGGCGGAAATTGGAGATCGTCGAGCCCACCGGCCTGGTCGCGGTGGAGTAGGCTCAAGATCTTGTGTGCCAAATGTGCGGCCGAGCTCACTGCCGTCACGCGGCTCATCGGCCGATAGTCGGGACGCCCCAGCCACACACCAACGATGAAGCGGGTCGAGTACGCCACCGTCAGCGCATCGCGGTACCTCGACGATGTACCCGTTTTCACCGCGACCGGGAATGGGTACTCACTCGGCCCCATGCGCGGAAAGGTAGGCAGACGCGCCATTGGATCGGCCAGAAACAATGTCACCTGCCGCACGGTCTCCTCCGACAGGAGCCGACGCGGAAGGCCAACGGGTTGCCCGTCATACCAGACGAGATCGGCGAGCCGCCCGTCACCGGCCAACATTGTGTAGGCGTGCACCAGCCGCTCCAGCGTGACCGGCATGGCACCGATGGACAGTCCCAAACCGTAATGATGGCCGGATTCATCATTATCATGTAGGCGGAGCGCGCGCAGGAAGGCATAGCCTTCATCGAGTCCAACGAGCGCCAGAATGCCGGCGGCGGGAACGTTACGGGAGTTGGCCAGCGCGACCCGCGGCAGGAGCGGGCCGAGAAAGGCCTCATCGGCGTTGATCACGTCACCTGCTGAACGCTCGACGTCATCGAGAATGGTTGCAGGCGTGATAGTGCCGCGGTCCAATGCCAAGCCGTAGAGAAACGGCTTCAAAGTGCTGCCGGGCGACCGCGGCACGCGCGTGTAGTCGTACGCCCCGGCGTGCGCCACGTCGAAGTAGCCAGCCGATCCAAGCGCGGCCAAGACCTGGTTTGTGTCGCGGTCGAGCACCATCACCGCCACATTGCCCACGCCACGGCTCTCGAGCTCATGCATTGTGTCAGCGGCGAGTCCCGCAACGGCGTCCTGGATGCCGCGGTCGATGGTCGTATCGACGAGGCCGGACGCTGGCAGCGCGCCGCGCATGGCGGGATCACGCAGGATGTGCTGGAAGCGCAGCACGACATGGATGGCGTTAAGCGGGCGGGCCGGCAGAGGCGGGATTTGCAGGGCCGCGATCTGCTGCACCGCCATCTCGTACTCTTCTGACGGCAGGGCATGCCGCTCCCACAGGGCTTCGAGGATGCGCCGGCCGCGGTAGACGGCGCGCTCGCGGCCGCGCTGGGTGTACGGGTCCATGTGCGATGGCGCCTGCGGAATTGCCGCGAGGAATGCGATCTCCGCCCAACTCAAGTCGTCAACGGGTTTGTTCAGGTAACGGCGAGCGGCATAGGCGATACCGTGGATGCGATGCCCGTACGGGACGATACGCAGGTACTGTCGGAGCACGGCTGCACGGCCGTAGCGCGCTGTGAGCCAGCACGCGGTGACGGCTTCGAGAGCCTTCCGCACATACGTGCGCCGGCCCGGGTGCTGCATGCGTGCCACCTGCATGGCGATCGTCGACGCGCCCAGCAGCCGAGGTCCGCCACGCAGGTTGTGCCACGCGCTGCGCGCCACCGCGAGCGGATCGACGCCAGGATGCCGCCAAAAGCGCCGATCTTCCGTTAGCAGTGTCGCGGCGACGACGCGTCGCGGCAGGGCGTCCACCGGCCAATACCCGGCCTCACCCTCGTTGGTGGCGGACACCTCGCCAAGGAACCCGCCGTGCCGGTCGCGCAGCAACAGTGTCGGCGCCGGGACGATGAGCCGCGCACGGAACGCGAGGAGAATGAGCACAAGCAGGGCCGTGCCCGTGCACAGACGCACCAGCTGAGAATTTCGTCGCATCAAGCCCTATCTGTGGATCACCACCCGCGCGCCGGCGGAGTTTCCACGCACGCTGCCGTCGTACATCATTTCGGCCTCCGCGGCGGGCTGAATGAAAGCGCCGGGGGTCGTCGCCCGGGAACGGAAATAGAAATCAAAGGTCCCCTTGGGCAGCGTGTCGTAGTAGAAAGCGACACGGTCGTCCAAGTATTGCGCGTATGTCGGTTCCGCCGTAAGCGTCCCGGTCGGCTTCGCGTCCGCCGGCGCCGTGGCGAGCTGCGGATTGAGGGGCTCCATCCCCGCGGCCAGTGGCACGGTCACCGCCACATAGTGACGCTCGTTCGGGTTGACCACCTGGGCGTGGTCTTCCACGACATCACCAACAGTGAATGTCGCCGTCATGCCCGGATCGCCGAGCGCGAAGTGCTCCGGCGGTTCGGTCTGGTCCTTGCGCAGGCGCAGCATCTCGCGGCCGACCACGAAGCCCTGCGCTTGTACTGCCACCTGGCTGCCGTCAGCGGCCGGGACGTACGAGGTCTCGGCGCGCACGACTACCATGCCCCCGGCCGTTCCGTCGATCAACGCGAGCTCACCGGGCGCGCCGCTGGTGCTTACGATTTGTGCCATCGGAGCCTCCGGGCCGATGGAGAGCGTGTGTTCATCGTTACCAAAACGCAGCCGTATCGTGTGCGGCGAGCTACCGGCAAACGGCGGGCGCAACACACTCGACAGCGCCATCAATGCCGCCGCGTTGGCGTTAGTGGACCCCCATCCATCGCCGCGGCCCAGCGTCACCAGCGCGGTCACCAGGAGGGGAAGGCGCGGCGCCGCGCCGTCGATGCGGCTGACCGCACGCGTGACCTCGGCGACGGTGCGCGTCTCGCTCGGCAGAATCAAGCCGTTGAGGCCGGTCACCGGCTTTTGCAGGCCACCGTACAGCTCATGGCCTTGGTACAGCCGCACCACCACACCGTCCCACATCTTCTGCACGAGATCGTTCACTGTCGAGGACGTCGTGTCGCCTCCCGCCGTCAAGGCCAGCGCCACTTGCGCCGTGCCTTCGAGGTCGAGGAACTGCGCGCGGCGCGCCAGCTCGGCGGCATATGCAGGGTTGGACTTTCCAGCGTTCGCCAACGCGCTCAACGCCCAAGCGCGCTCGGTGAAGGCCGCGCCATCGATGAACCGACTGTAGTCGGAGCGCAAGGCATGGTCCAACGCATTGGTGAGTGTGTCGAGGAGGCCCTGATCCACGGCAAAACCTTGCGTGCGCGCCTCGACCAGAAAATCAACGACCCAAGCGGTGAGCGACACGTAGCTGCGGCCCCCGGGCCAGTAGGCGCACAGGCCGTTGCCGTCGACGACCAGTGGCAGCCACTGGAGGAAGTCCTTGACCGCCCGTGCGGTGTGCTCCTCGGCCCCTGTTTCGTGCAACAGATTGCGGAACTGTTTCAGCGCGACGGAGGCGCGGGCGCGGCTCAGCTTCTGCTCCGTGCATCCGTACGGATACTGAAGCAGGAAGTCGAGTCCGGCCGCCATGCGCACCAGTGCCGGCTGATCCGACACGAGGACAGTGCGGCGCACGGTGCCGGGCCGCACTGTTTCGGCCACCACGGGCACGGCGACAGGTGCGCCGGCCTGCAGATCTTCCAGCACGCGCGTGGTGATGCGTTGGCGGTCATCGCGGATCGGCAACCTGACCTCGAAAGCGTCGCTGGCGCCGTCCGAAGTGCGCTGGACGGCGACCTTGAATGACACTTCCTCACGGCTGAGGGTACCCTCCGCGGTGTATGGTGGCGTGGTGATCTCGACGGGAAACTCGATGCGCTCCGGCCGCTCCGGCGCCCACGCCAGTTCCCACTCGCTGGCCCCCGTCAGCCGGGCACCATCGGCCCACGCCGCCGCCTTGCCCGGCCCCCCTTCGCCCTCGACGATGCGCCCGATGCCGGCCGCGGCGAAACTGTCCCCAGGGCGCACGAACCTGGGCAGTGCGGGCTGCACGATGACCGGGAGGCGGACGGCCAAGTCCCCCGTGGCGTAGCCAAAGCGGTCGGGACCGCTGATGGCCTTGGCGCGCAGTTTGAAATTGGTGAGGTTGTCCGGCAGCTCGACGGTGACCGTAGCGGTGCCATCGGGTCCCACCATGATCTCGGGGTTGAAGTACGGCACCGGCTTGAAGACCCGGCGCACGGTGACTTTGTCGAATGGCTCGGCCTTCTCCCCTTGTCCGCCGGCGCCGCCAGGGCTCTCCGCAAACGGTATGTACCCGAACGGCTGGTTGCGTGTATCACGCATAGTGAGGTTAGATTTTACCTCGGTGATGAAATCCGGCAACGGATCCAGCCGCTGCTCTTTCCCCAGCGCCAGCACGGCTTGGTCGACGAGCCACAACGTCACCTCCCCGGGCATCGGCTTTCCTTGCGGGTCATTGAGGTGGATGGTGACGTCGACTTTGTCACCCGGCCGCGCTTTCTCGGGGTTCTGCAGCGCGACGTTGACGCGGTTGTCCACGGGGTTGACCTTCACCCACGCGGTGGCTGCCACCGTCGCTGGCTTGGCGAGGTCAGTCTGGTTCGCCGCCGTGGAACCGATGCCGGCAATGCGCCCGCGCATGAGGACGAAGTGCACTGGCAGGCGCGGCGCGAAGGTGTTTCGGATCGGCAGCCTGTACGTCGCACTGCCGCCTTTGACGTCCAGCCATTCGTAGCGGTTCTCGTCCGGCCCCTCAACCACCACCAGCGCGCGCGCTTCCTGGTAAGGGCTCTTGAGCACGAGGGCGGCGGTATCGCCGGGGTCGTAAGTCTCCTTGTCGCTGGCGACCTCGAAGACACGGGTCACCGGCTTAGCCCAGGTGACCGGCTGCTCGCCACCGGCGTACAGATCGACGGCGACCACCTGCGCCCGATTGAGGCGATCATGCGCTTCCAGCTCCACGATGTAGACCCCGGCGCCGCCGATCGGCAGGTCAACCTTCACCGGCTCGGTGCTGCTGACGACGGAGGTTTCGGAAACCTTCTCATCGACGACATCCGTGACGTAGCGCGCCACGCCTTCTGAGAAGTCGCTCGCGCGCAGATGCGAGTGCCACTGCCGGTTCAACAGCCGTACCTTCACTTCAGTGCCTGCCAGCAGACTGCCGTCGGGTCCGACGACGATGATCTCCGGCTCGATCGTTCGCGCCTTCTCGAGATAGCGGGGTACCTTGAGCCCGAGGACGAACGGCGGCAGCGCCAGCACATGACGTGTGTTGGTGACGGTTTGATCGTCGGCGCCGGTCACCGTCGCCTCGACCGTATAGCTGCGCGGTTGTGACGTCGGCTCGATCGCGGGATTGATGAGCAGCGAGGCGGCGCCGCTGTCGTCTGTGGTGTCTTGCTTCTCCAGCTTCGGTGAGGACTGGAATTGACCGGTCCCGGAGAAGCGCCCGTCAGAAGAATAGAAGAAGCCTTCACGCTGCTTCGGCGACCAGGTATAGGGGAACTGCGTGACGCGCCACTGCAGGGGCCGGCCGGAGACTTTACCGCCGGCGTAGTAGGCGGCGGTGAGGGAGACCTCGAACTCGCGGTCGAGCGGCACCCTGTCGGGCGCGTGCAGATCCACCTGAAAGGTCGGAATGCGATACGCCTCCATGCGGAAGGTGACGTTGCCGTAGTGCTTCTGCCAGGCGTCTTCCAGATGCGCCTTGTACTCGCCGGTTGCCAGATTGGGCGCGGAAAATGTGTGATAGAAGCTGCCCGCCGGCGTCAGCGTTACCGGCAGCCGCCAGCTTTGATCTCCCGGACCTTCAACGATCACGAAGCCGGTGAACGTCTCAGGCGTCAGCAGGCCTTTCTCGCGCCGCCGCATGTATCCCTTGATGTGTACTTCCTCTTCCGGCCGATACACCGGACGGTCGGTGAAAATGTGGCACACATGTTCCGGCTGCGGGCCGCGTCCGGTGAGGGGACCGAGCGCCCATTGCAACCAGTTCTCGTGTGTGGGCGACCACTGGTTGTCGGCATAGCCGTCCGGTGCCTTGTTGGGGTCGAGCACCAGCGCATCATCGTCGTGCTTCACCACCAGCCGCAGGATGCGGCGAAAATGCCCGGATACCGGCCCCGGCGCCGGCCAGCGGAAGCTGCCGTCCGCTGCAGTCACCCCTTGCGCCAGCGATGTCCAGGCGCCGTCGAACGTGCCTTCGATCTGAATGGACGCGCCGGCAACCGGCCGCCCGGTCGATAGAGAGGTCACGACGAATCGCGTCGCCTCCGGCTCCTCGACGGTGCTCAAGCTCAAGTCGGTCACCTGGACGCGCATCCATGAGCGCTCGCTGGAGCCGTCGATCCGACGCAAGCCAACCAGATACGTTCCGGGCCGCTGCTTGCCGGAGATGCTGGCGAAGTGCGGCGTCAAATCCAGACCGAACGTGGCGGCGCTGCCGTCGCGTCGAAGCGGCAGGCGCACAATCGTCGACACCGGCGGTGAACCGAGGGCGGTGATCTGATGCTGCAGGTCACTGACGTCGATCGGGGCTGTGCCGGTATACGGCGGCGGTTCTTCGCCCGGCCCGGGCGGGGGCTTCGACTCGTCGATGGCCACCGCACGGTCGGGGAACGGCCAGAATGATCGGTCGAGCGGATCGATGGCCTGAATACGCAAGTCGAGCCGCTCCTTGCCACGACCGCTCACCGGAATCATCTGCGCGCCGAAGCGCTCGATCACTCCCTGTGAGGCACCCCAGGTCAGAAACTCGGGGCGGCGCGGGAAGTACACGAAGATGTCGCTCTCGCCGCGGATATCGAGTGGCCGTCCCTGTTGGTCGACGATGCTCGTCGGGGTCAGGGTGAGGCGGTACACCGTCTCACGTTGGAATTCGCCGGTCACCAATAGCGTGTTGCCTTCGATACTGGACGACAGCTTGTCGGCGGCGGGGGTGAGGTGTGCCAGATTGCGGGCTTCGACCGGCCCGAGTTCGCGTGGCGCGGCCGAGAACTCGATGAGCAGCGTCGGCTTTTCCGTTCCGCAATTCAGCGCCTGCTCGGCGGTGTAATGCGACCCCTCCGGCGTGATCGGATAGCTGTGCTTGACCGGTTGCGGCTGCAGCCACGGATAGTCCGGGTTTGGTTGCGTCATCGTTCGGCAACCCACCTCCAGGATGCGGAAGGGCTCGGCGGTGGCAAAGGCGATCTGCGTGAACGATTCCGAGGCGTCGTCATCGAGCGAGAGGCGCAAATGCACAATGGCACGCGTCCCGAGCGGAATCGGGCTGTGAAGCTCGATCACATACGACGCAGGATCCGAGCGCGCCCGGCGCTCCATCGTTTTGACACCGAAGTCGTTGCGCGTGAGCCACTGCGCTTTGCCGGTGCTGAAGTCGGCGCCGATTCCCGGCAACGCGCGTAGCTCGATGGTGATCATGCTCGCCAATGCTTCGGGCTCGATCGGCTCAGCGAAGACCAGTGTGATCTCGTCGATTGTGTTCAAGCCGACCGCATTGTCTGCTGGGAAGGTTGATTTGGGAGCCGCCATCAGCGTCGTCAGCTTAGTGGAAGTCCGATCGACCGCCCAGGTGAAGCGTGCGAGCGGCGGCCACGGTTCCGCTGGACGAAACTGCAGCGTACGGGCGTCCAGCCAGGTGAACGCGCCCGGGTGCGGCGGGGCTACGCGTACGAAACGCTCCGGCTGATCCTCAGGCCCACCGTCGGTCGGCCCGACGTCGCCGGCGAAGAAAAGAGTGACAGGATCCCAGCGGCGCAGGAAGTGATCGGGAACGATGATCGTGCCTTTGGCGTGTGCCGGGCGCTTGGGCGTCGGCCGCGGCACCGGGGTCGGGGCAGCAGCGCCGGTCGCAGCCACGAGACAGAGGAGAGCGCCCGCCAGCGCAGTGCGCATCATTCGTCCCCTTCCTCGCTCGCCATCGGTGTCACCAGTGGTGACGGCGGCGCCATGTAGCGCCGGATGACGTCTTCCGGCGGCCCGGTCCCGGGCAGCACGACGCCGGCGAGCGCAGGGCGTGCCTGGACCGGGCCCGTAGCGGTCGGTGCGTGCAGCGCCAGCAAGTAGGTGCCCGGCTTGAGCGTGGGCATCTGCACGGTGCCGCTCCCCAGCGCTCTGCCGGCACTGTCCAAGAGCGTGCAGTCGACCACATCTGGATTGGCGCGCACGCCGATGCCGACCGGGCCTTCTCGCGTGACGGTGAACGAGAAGAGGCTCGTGTCCCCCGCCGCGAGCAGCGTCTCCGGACCGAGGCCTTCGCTGATCGGGGTCACCGGCGACGCCGTGACCTCCGCGGTGCCTGTCAACGTCCCGCCGGCTGGCGCGCGTAACCCTAGCAGTGTGGGCTCGGCACTGAGATACGCGTCGAGCACCGTCACCGCGGCGTGTACCTCCACCTCCGGCACCGCCTCGCCCCGCTTGAGCAGCGTGATCAGTGGCGTCGATGTCCGCAGGTGCAACATCACAGGCTGTTTCGGCTCGAAGCGCAGGGACTCGACGGTACCCTTCAGTTGAACCACAGCCGGCGGTTCGAGTGTGCCTTCCTGCGGTAGGGGCACGCGTCCCCACAGGCCGAGCGCCTCTTCGCCAGGGCGATCGATCCAAGCAAGCAGGAGGCCGGAGTCGTGACGGATGAGCAACGTCCCGCTACTGCCAGCCGGGACATCCACGCCCCGGGAGATGCGGCCGTCGGCGCCGACAAACGTCGGCTGAGCGTTGGCGCCGCGGACGTGCAGGGTGAACGGTCGCTCCGGGTCGCTCTCGCCGGCAGTGACACCAAGGCGGATCATTCCCGCGCCCAGCATCGCGTTCTCGTAGGGCGCACCGGGGCTGACCGCAGTCGATATCGCCGCGCTTCCAAGTGGCAGCACCTCGACGCGAAACCGATCCTCGGTATCGCGGGTGTGCAGAATCGTGAGGCGGGTGGCACTGGTCTCTGCGGTTTCCTCGAAGGGCATGTTCCCGAGCCAGTGCAGGCTCGCAACCTGATCACCTGCGGAGAGCACGGCGACGGTGGACCCACCGAGGGCGAGATGCAGCCGTTTGGCGCCCTCCGGCAAGTCGAAGGCGCGATCGGTGATCCCGGTGATGCTGGCATCCCATGTGCCCCACGCTTTCGGTTCTGCGGCCGGGGGCGCGTAGCTCAACTGCTGCAGTCGCACGGCGATGGGCGCGTCGCCCGTGGCCTTCCACACCACCGCCGCCGGGTGCTGCAAGCTCAGCGCGGCAGCGGCGGCGGACCACAGCCCGACCGCCATTCCTGCATCACTGTCGGTGATGTTACCGGCGTCTTGGCGATCGGTGAGCCGGATCCCGGGTTGCCCGCCCATTGAGGTCGCGATCGCTAGCACCGGGCCGCCCTTCGGCTCGAGCAGGTCACACGTCAGCGGGCGGCCCCCGCTCACTTCCAGCTGCACGGTCTGCTGCGCGCCCGGCGGGAGAATCAAACGACTAGCGGCGATTGTCTTCTTGTCTCCGGATTTCCGCAGATCGGTGACCAACCACAGCGTCGTTTCGGCGGCGACCAAGTCATTGGGCGCCGCTGCACATGGCGTATCGACAACGGAGCAGACGCGCACAGCTCTTGCCTTTCTGCTCAATCGCAATACTCCCGGACGGTCGAGCCGGACCGCCCCTACGCCAATGGCCGGATCGATGCCGGCCACGGCGCTGAGTCCAACGCCGGCTTGTAATCGCTGTTCCGTTGCGGGCCGTGGCATGGCGGCGGCAGCCCGGAGTCGGACGGTGGTCGGACGTCCGCCCGGCGACCACATCCGCAGGCGGTAGGTCTCAGTGGTACTGTCAAATGGCAACTCGAAGCGCGCCAGTCGCCCGCTCGCGGTGGCAGCAGTTCGCCAGATTGAAGCGCTCGAACGCGCCTCGACCGCAACCCCAACGCCTTCCGCCGAGCTAGCCGCGACGGCAAGCACGCCGCTGGTGGTTTTCGCAAATTGCAGTGGGTACAGATGCACCACGTCGTTTAGATCAACTGCAACCTTAGCCGGGAGTGACAACGCGGGCTGCTCCACTTCCTCCAGGTTGCGCATCGACACTATGGAACTTTCCGCTGATACAGTCGCGGCGGCCGTTGCTTCTGTACCTTCGGGGGGCAGCTCTTCACTCTTCGGCGTCGGGACAGAACCTCCCTCGGCTCCCGACTGCCCACCGCTTTGTGTCCAGCGTTTCCGTTTTTTCAAATGATGCCGTTGGGGCTGGGCGTAGCCTGCAGGTGTCGGCGTTACGGAAGCCGTACCGACTGGATCAACGTGCAGAGTGTACGTTCCGCTAGGGAGACGACTCTGGATCTGGAAGTTCCAGTCATCCGGACCATCGTCGTTGCTTGCCACGAGGTGGCCGGCGGCATCGTAGAGCAGCGCCCGCACGTCACGCGGTCCGAACGAGCTGAGCTGGATCAAGCTCTCCTGACCCACTGAGATTGGGATGTCCGCCGGCGGCTCGATGGCACGATCCAACCCTGCGACCATCTGCCTGGGCCACACAGTCACCTCGTACGGCGCCCGGTTGTTGGTCCGCACACATTGCACGTCGAGCCGGTAACGCCCAGATTTAAGGGTCCCCTTCCAACCACGCGACGGCGGCACCGGCGCCACCGCCGTGAGCTGCCCGTCGGCATCCACCTGGCTGAGCGTCCCCTGCATCTCACCGGTGAGATCAATCGCGACATCGATCGGCGCGGGGACAGTGAACTGCCACATGTCGGGCGTGCGTTGCGCCTCGGCGGCGGGCTCCATCCATGTGTGTTGCACCCGCTTCGCGAGCGGCAACTCGTGCGGGCCGTGCCCTTGGAACTTGAGTGGCGGCGGCACTCGCTCGAGCAGCGTCAGCCGCCGCGTCGTTACCGGTTCGGGCAGCGTGACGAGCCGGTACGCGCCGGGATCGAAGTGGCGCCTGATGTCCGCCGGACGATTGGGCGTCTCGATCGGCCAGCCCTCGGCGTCCTCTAGGCGTCCGCGGAAGGTGGTGCCGGCGCCGATCGACCGCAGGCGATAATCGCCCGCTTCCGAGATCTTGAACGTGTACACGACCGCGTCGCCAGCGGGGACGGACATGTGCGCAGCTACGCCGGCGGAGAGAATGCCACCATCGGTCAACGGGGTGCGTTCGAGTGTCAGGCCGAGATGCCCTTTGGATTGGCCAAGTGCCGTCACCGTAACTTGGTAATCCCCTTCACGTAGGAACTGTTCGATGAAGAAATTGCGGCCGACACCGTTCAATGCCGCCTCGTCGAGGGAGGTGACCGTGCGCGTTCGGAGCGAGCCGCTGGTGGCAAGCAACCCCGTGCTTTGGAGCCTGTACAATGCTGGCTGGTCGGCCCGGACCAGGAACGTTGCGCTCTGCGAACGGTCCAGATCGAGGAATTGAGGCGCCTTGTCGGTCAACTCTGTGAATTTCAACGGCGCGGCACGCTCGGGATTGGGCAGCGGCGGCAGTGCGGTTCTTGCCTGCAACCGAACTGGTTCCGTGCTCAACGCATAGTTCACCCGGGTCGCGCCTTTGTAGCGCACTTCGAGCGTGTGCTGGCCTTTAGAGATCGTTTGGGTTTGCTTCGCGGGGCCCTTATCGACCGAGACGTCCAGCAACGAGTCGTCCTCCGCCTCGGCGTGCAATGTGCTGTCCTCATCCACAGCGAACGGCACGCGCACGGTTTCACCGGGCTGCTGAATAACAGGTAGGGGATCGGTGAGATCCAGCGGGTACCGCCGCAGCACCATCCCGACTTTTACCTCCGGCTGTTGGTTGATAAAGAGGGTGTAGGTGTAATCCCGATCGATATCGAGCTGCGGGAATTGGACGGCCGGTCTGATCGACTGCATCTCGGCTTCCCGGCCCTTGCCTAAGAGCTGGCGGAAAACGTCCGGCGCGCTCGATTGGCTTCCGGGAACGATGGCGAGGTCCAAAATGCCCTCCTTCATCGGCTCCGCTGTGAGGACGTAGTAGCCGGGCTCCAGATCCCAGGCGTAGCCGGACTCTTGAGACGGCGGTGGTTCGTAGTGCTCGGGCTCCGAGACCAGGAACGGCTGGATGCGGAAACGCGCCGCAGTCCCGCGCGCGAGGACCTGGTATTTGCCGGCTTTCCGGACGTGGAAAAACAACGTGAGCGTGTCGAGGAGATTGCAACGGCGGACCCACCGAGTGTCCGTGTCTAGGTCTACCACCTGGGCCGCGAACGGTTCGAGATGCGGTCCTTGGTCTTGCCAACGGTGCACCAGCGCCGTGGCGTCAACCGAGTCGGTTGGGTCGCCCGAATGGACGGTGGACACCCAGTAAGTCCCGGGCTCACCCAGTGGCCAGTACCTACCGCCGCAAAAGTACCGCCTGCCGATGTCGAATTGCTGGAGCACGTACGGCTGCCCGGCGGCGGCGGTGACGGTTACGACGTGATGGTCAAAGTGCCATGTGCTGCCTTCCACCTCCAACTCGGCGACGGGCAGCAGGGAGTTCTTGTGTATCGTGGCGCTACTCCCGTTAGTCTGGAACGGCTGCTGCGGGTCAAACTTGCCGACCTCGAGCGATGCTGGCTGTGGCTCGGGCAACTCGACTCGGAAATAAGTCGTCTCTCCCGGGACGAGCCAGCGGTCGGTGCCAAACGGGCTCACGACGTGCCGGCTGCGGCCGACGCGGCCGAGCCGGGGTATCCCGAAGCGGAGGTAGAATGGATGCTCGTTGCTCTGTTCTGCCCACGGCTGCCCGGCCCCTCCGTATGCGGTGAGTAAATAGATCCCGGGGTTAAGGTCCGCAGTGAGGCGGCACACCAGCAGTGGACGACCCTTCTGCGGTTCGACGACCGCGGTTGCGGGGGCGGCATCGACAAGCCAGTCACCGTTGGTCCATAGGTGCAGGTCCGCGAGGTTGCGTCCTGCGGCCTCGAGGATCACCTGCCGGCGCTCCTTCACGTCGAGCCAATAGGAGACCTGCTCGAAATCGTTCAGCGAGCCCTCGACCGGCTTCAACTCGACCAGCAACGGCGGGTGCAGGTAATCACGTGCGGTGGTGAAGGCGTGTACCGCAAGTTTCGCCTCGCCCGCTCCTTTGGGATCTGAGTAGGCGACGATCTTGTACTCGCCGCGATCAAGGAAGGCATCGACGCGCCCGTCGGAGGCGCCGGCCTCGCCCTGTACCTTACCGGGTCCGGCCAGCCGATCGATCAGTTGCAAAGCCGTACCCTGCGGGCTGTTGACGGTGACGGCGTAGCGGCCGAAGGTAGAAACGCTGAGGAAGGTCTCCTGGCGCCCGGTTGCCGGGAGGGCGGCTTGGCTCAGAGTCGGCACCGCCTGCGCCTGCGACGGTCTTACCCTCTCGGTGCCGGCAACCGCCAGCAGCGAGCACAAGAACCCTATTCCTCCCCTTCGCCAGCGCGTGAGCTGGCGACCCCTCCACATGTTAACGCTACTGTATACTCCGTCCAGCCGAATTTGACAAGGCCGTCAGGGGTGTGGGTTGGGGACTTATTCAGTACTCTGTAACTGACCGCTTTCAGCCAGCCTGCGTTGCGAGCAGTTCGGGCTTAGGAAGACGACCAGGTCTATTCTTAGGCGTGAAGCGGCTTCAGGCACTCGGCGGTGTGAGAACCACCTTGACTTCGCCTACGGGGGCCGCGAATAAGAAGTCTCGTTATGCGCAATGCAGGTGGGCAACGCTGATGCGCGCTGTGCTCGTGTTCTTGAGCGCGGTCTTCCTCCTGGCAGCCGGGACCTTCTGGTGGTTGAAATTCGAACATCATGCGCCGCAGGTCTCGCTGCCGGTCGCTGTCGAGGTCCTCGGGCGCAAGACACCTATCGACATAGATGTCCATACCGATGCGCCGGGCTTGCGCGCGGTCACGGTGCGCCTGCAGGCGGGCGGCGTCAATTTCGAACTGCTGAATGAAACATATCCGGCGTCCAGCTGGCGCGGCAGCGGCCTGGCTGAAAAACGGGTGCACGTCGAAACCGATCTCCTGCCGCTCAAGGTGCCGGAGGGCCCCGCAACACTGGAGGTCTTCGCCGAAAGTTACGCCTGGCACGTCTTGCCGCCAGCACATGCGCCGCGCCTGTCGCGGCCGGTGACAGTCCGCCTGACGCCGCCGAAGGTGGAACTGCTGACGACGCAACACAACATCCGGCTCGGCGGCATGGATGTCGCCGTATTTCGTCAATCGCCCGAAGCCGTGCGCAGCGGCATCGAGGTCGACAAGTACTTCTTCCCTGCGGTCACCGGTTACTTCGCCGACCCAGCCATCGCCCTGGCGTTCTTCGCCATCCCACAGGATCTGACGGCGGACGTGCGCCCGCGCTTGATCGCCAGCGATGCCGCCGGCAATCAGCGCGCGATCTACCTGCCCTGCAACATCAAGCCGCGCCGCTTCGCCGAACGCACGCTGGCGCTCGATGATGATTTCCTCACCCGCAAGGTTCCGGAGATCGAGCACGACAACGGCTTGCCGATCGCCGCCGATCTGTTGAAGGGCTACCTGTTCATCAACGGAGACCTGCGCCGGCAAAATGAAGCGCGCATCCGCGAGCTCACGGCGAACTCCGTGTCAGAGCCGTTGTGGGACGGCGCCTTCCAACGCCAGCCGAACGCCGCACCGCTCAGCTCCTTCGCCGATCGGCGCACGTACACCTATCATGGCGAGGTCATCGACCAGCAGACGCATCTCGGCTACGATCTGGCCTCGCTCAAGCTGAGCCCGGTGGCGGCGGCACAAAACGGCATCGTGGTCTACGCCGACAATCTCGGCATCTACGGCAATTCAGTGATTCTCGATCACGGTATAGGAATTTTCACGCTCTACGGCCACCTCAGCTCGATCGCGGTGCAGCCGGGTGAGCATGTGAAGACCGGGCAGACGCTGGGGCAGACGGGCGAAAGCGGCCTGGCCGGTGGCGATCATCTGCATTTCTCGGTAATGTTGCGAGGAGTCCACGTGGACCCGGTGGAGTGGTGGGACCCTCACTGGCTCCATGATCGTGTGACCGCGAAGTTGACGATGTTTCCGCGCGCCGCTGCCGCCTCGGCGCCCGAGCATGACCATGAGCAAGCCAGACCGTCAGACGCAACTCCGCCTCGGTGAGCAACGGCTCGAAGAATGGGGCGTGCCGGTAGACGCCGGGGTCGCCGCGCTACGCCAGGCCGCCGGCCGTGACCCGGCGGCGGACTTGGCGATCGCCGCCCGCTTGGGTGCGCACCCCGATGCCGCCAGTGTCGAGGCGCTTACGGCACTGGAAACCGCGAGCAGCGACAAGCTGGTGCGCAAGGAGGTCAAGCGCTCCTTGTACCGGCTGGAGCGGCATGGTGTAGCCATCCCCCAGGGCACCCCCACGACGCCCGCATTGACGATACCGCCCCCGGCTGTGGAGGGTTACCTGTCCGCGGTCGACGGCAGCGGCGATCAACTGGTGTGGCTCGCGAAGCCGCGCGCCGGAGGCTTGGCGCATCTGTTCGCGGTGATCAACGATCCCAATGGGCTCCGAGAAGTCGACCTCTCCGAAACCACGCGCAAGGCGCTGCGTGCGGCGCGCCACCAACTGCTCGAACGCCACGAGATCCGCATGCTCGAGGTCGATTGGCGCTACTGCGACTTTCTCATCGATCGCGGCATGCGCTGGGCGGTCGAAAAGGGGCAGCCGGTCAGCGGCGACTACCCGCGGTTGCGATCGCAGCTGACCAAGCAGCCGGTGACGGAGATGCAACCGCTCATCTTCACGCGGCTCGACGTCGCGGCCGTGCGCGCCCAGCCACAACTGGTGACGGAGTCGGCCAAGTTGTTGGAGGAGAAGGAATTCCGCACCTGGTTCTTCGATCGCGACGCCTTGAAACCGTACTTGGACGAGGTGCTCGAGGCGAAGAGCAGCCCGTTGATCCTGCATCCCAGCCAGCAACAGGAACGCTTTCGGGTGGCGGTGGAACGCGCCATCGAGGAGCTCTTCGCGGGCGAAATGCGCGCCAGTTGGGTGCGGCGGCTGGAAGAGATGGCCTATTTCCTGCACGAGAGCGATCGCCCGGAGCAGGCGCAGCGCGCCCTGGCTGCGGCGCTCGCGCTCAAGGCCGGCAGCCGTGGCGGGCGCGACATCGACATTTGCGAACAACTGGTCCGCACCGGTCTCGCCGCCTTCTTGCAGATGGAAGAAGAGCGCCAAGCCGAAGAGTCGCGCACATCGCTGGTGCTCACGCCGCAACAGGCGATGCGCGAAGCACAGCAGCGCCGGCGGTAATCAGAAGGGACGCTTCCCGAGACGAGCCGCCCCCAAGGCCAGCGCCTCGCGACCGACAAGCATGACGATGAGCCGGCAGCTCTTTATGAGGATCGCGCTCAGCACCGTCATCGCCGCGGGGTTTCTCTACCTCGCCTTCCGCAACGTGCCGTTGGTGGATCTGGGCGCGGCGCTGCAGCGCTTCGATGCCCGCTGGCTGATCCCGGCGTTCGCGATCAGCTTGACCCTGCAGGTGTTCCGCGCTTGGCGCTGGCAGCTGGAGCTGCTTCCACTGGAACGTATCGCGCTGGGACGGCTTTGGGTGGTGACCAGTGTCGCCTACATGGCGATAAACCTGCTGCCGGTCCGCCTCGGCGAGTTCGTACGGCCTTGGCTGTTGTCCCGGCGCTCGACCGTGACCTTCTCCAACGTCGTCGGCAACCTGGTGATCGAGAAGACGATGGACTCGGTGGTGATCGTCTTCTACATCCTGATCGGGTTACTTACCACCGCCGGTTTGCCCCTTTGGGTACGTCACGGCGCCATTTTCCCCGCCGTCGGCGCCGTTGTGATCGTCAGCTTCGTTCTGCTGCTGTGGTGGGAGGGCGAGCAGTTCGTCGACCGCCGCATCGTGCGCCTGCTGCCCGACCGGGTGGCGGCCGGACTCAAGCGCATCACGCGTGCCGTCCTCGACGGTATGCGGATCCTGCCCGAGGGCCGCCTGCTTGCCGGCGTGTTCTTCGTCTCAGTCACGCTGTGGTTTCTGCCGATTCTGTCGAGCTACGTGGTCATCTGCGCCTTCGGCTTGGCGCTCCCGTTCAGCGCGGCGCTCATAGTCTTCATCTTCATCGGGTTCGGTACGGCCTTGCCCAACGCCCCCGGCATGATCGGCACGTTTCAATGGGCCTGCGTGCTTGCCCTGGAACTGTTCGGGATCGGTAAGCCGGACGCGTTGGCGTACGGTTTGGTGCTCAACGCCATTCAGCTGTTCTCACTGTTAGCGCAGGGATTGGTGGCGCTGCCGCTTGCTGGGGTTGGCTTTGCCGACCTGCGGCGTGCTCGCAGCCAGTTCGCTGCTGAAGCGTAGCGCGCATCGCTTCCACGGCGATCCGCTCCGCATTTCAACAGCGATATGCCCTACGCAATCCGCGTTCTGGACGGGGTTGAGCGGTGCCGGGGCATTCGATAAGTTCCTGGATGATGGCAAGCAGTGAGGAGCTGTACGATCAAGCCGTGGATTGTGTCGCCGAGGGACGCCTCGACGATGCCATCAGCAAGTACAAAGAAGCCCTGAGCCTCGCCCCGACGTTCGCCGATGCTTGGGAAGGGCTGTCGATGGCCTATGCCGACAAGGAGATGTGGGCGGAAGCTATCGAAGCGGCCAAGAAAGTCGTCGAGCTCACTCCGGACGAGCAGCTCGGCTACACCAACGTGTCGCGCATCTACCAGCGTTCCGGCAACGTCCCGGAGGCGGAAGCCTGGGCCGCCAAGGCGCGTGTCCTCGACTGGAAGGCGCAGCTGAAGCAGGACAAGTAATTCCTCTCAGCACTCAGGACTGTTTGTGCCGTGACCGAGCGCAATCTCGACCGCAACCGTCGTGACCTCACCCTCACGCTAGTTCTCACCGCCTCGTACTGCCTGGTCGAGTTCGCCGGTGGCATCTTCACCAACAGCCTGGCTTTGCTCTCCGATGCCGGCCACATGCTGTCCGATGTGGCCGCACTTGGCCTGAGTCTCTTCGCCATCCGGCTGGCGCAGTTGCCGCCGACCGCGAACAAGACCTTCGGCTACCACCGCGTGGAGATCCTGGCGGCGCTGGTGAACGCGCTGCTGCTGTGGGTGATCGTCGCCTTGATCTTCCGCGAGGCGTTTCACCGCTTCCTGACTCCAGCGCCGGTTAAGAGTGCCGGCATGATCGCCGTGGCTACACTCGGGCTCGGCGTCAACCTCGTCAGCCTATCCGTGCTCAAGCGCTCCCAAGGCGAGAGCCTGAACGTGCGCGCCGCCTTCGTCCACGTGTTGGGCGACGCGCTCGGGTCGGTCGGTGCGGTGTTTGCCGGCGTCTTCATCCTGGTGGCGAACTGGTACGTCGCCGATCCGTTGGTCGGTGTCGGCATCGGGTTGCTGATCCTCTACACCTCATGGGAGATCATCCGCGATTCGGTGGACATCCTCATGCAGGGCACGCCGCGCGGTATGCGTTTGGAGGAAGTCGAGGAATGCCTGCTCGGCATAGCCGGCGTGCGCCAGGTGCATGACCTGCATATCTGGACGTTAACTTCGGGCAGATATCACCTCAGTGCCCATCTTGTCATCGGTGGTGATAACGAGCCGCACGCGATCATCGAAGCGGCGCAGACGCGCCTGCGCGAGTCTTTCGGGATCGGCCACACCACCGTCCAGGTCGACCGTGAAGTCGAGTGCGCCGAAGAGTTTCGGGCGCACTGACGGCAACTCTTGGCCGCTGTAACCTGGCCTCCCCGCCGTCCGTCTAGTAAGAGCGAACGAGGTCCTGCATATGCCAGCCGTCCCCAAAGCGACCCGCAACCGGCCTTCCAAGCTCGACCCCGAAACTCTCGAACGTTTGCGGAACGACCTCGTGCGTTTCCTCACCCGCCGGACCGGCGGTGACGCAGCTCTTGCTGAAGACCTCGCCCAAGAGTCGCTGGTGCACATCCTCCGCGGGTTGCCGCAGTTTCGTGGCGGTGCAACGCTGCGCACATGGGCACGGCGGATCGCCGTCAACGTCTGGCGCGACCACATGCGCCGGCAGGCCGCCAGCCCCGTTGAACGGGCCGCAGCCGGCGACGCATTTTCCGTCTCTGCGATTCTCGATGCCCTGACACCGGCGAAAACTGCTTTCGATCCTGAACTCACACCTGACCAAAAGGCGACCCAGAATTGCTTGTTCGACGCCGTGCGGCAGCTACCGGTCGACCGGCGGAGGGTCGTGCTGCTCCACGATTTTGCGGAAATGCCGCTCGACGAGGTTGCCAAAGCTCTCGATTGCTCGGTGGGCGCAGCCAAGGTCCGACTCCACCGCGCCCGCCGGCAACTCGCTGAGATTTGCCGGGCTGAGTGTGAATGCGACAGCGGGCCGGAGGGGACCCTGCTGTGCTCCCACAAAGTTTCGTCGCGGCGTTCTACAGACACCGCGCTGGCGCGCGGGCCGGCGCGAAAGGAGACGAGATGACCATGGACCTGTACCTCGAGCCGAAGACCCAGTTATTGGTGGCGATCGGCGCGGCTGTTGCGGCCAAGTGCCAGAACTGCTTCGTCACGCTCTACGGCGCGGCCGACAAGGTCGGTGCAACCGACAAAGAGATCGGTGCGGCGGTCGCGATCGCTACGAAGGTAACGGCGAAGTCGCATGAATTCATGGCGACTTTCATCGACGAAACGACCAAGGGCAAGGTGCCGGCTGCGAGAACGGGCGACGCGGCTGCCAACGTGTGTGGCTGCAGCTGATTGCTGCCCACCCGCCCAAGGCGGGCCGCCGGGCGCTCGCAACACGAACGACTCCTCTGGCGTATGACGGGGCTTGATTGCCGCGGTCGCCGCGCTCCGAACGGCGCGGAAGTCAGAACCGGTCCGCCGCCCAATACACGGACCGTTCAGGCGGGAAGAGGCGGAAGAAGACATCGTCAGCTGCCAGGTCCGCCTCGCTGATGCCCAACTTCCTAGCGACGCGCGCCGGGGAGATGACCTGCCACATCCAGAAGACGTCCTCGATGGTTCGCAGGCTCAGCCCCCTGTCCTCCAACTGCTGCCGGACGGTCGGCACAATCGCGAGCTGCGTGACCGTCCCCGGCAGCGTTCGCCCTTCCGTGCCGTGCAGACGACAGAAGAGCTGCGTGAGCGCGTCTTCGTGACCCGGCAAACACCCATGCTCGATGATCTGGTAGAAATCGTACAGCGGCGTGCCCCGCATGTAGGCCACGATACGGCTGCCAGCGCGCGCCACAAGGAAATCCTCGTTTGGGTTCCCCGCGTACTGTAGCTGCCCGCGCCAATAGGTGAGGTCGCGGACAGTGGGGCCGTTGAATCCGGCGCTGTACTGCTCGTAGATGTCCATCACCGCCGAGAGATCGGAAGCAGCAAATGGCGCGATGGCGTACGGACCCGACCCGTCGACGTCTGCCGCATCGACGAAGAGTAGATGCCGCAGGTGACTCTGCCAGCCGTGGCGGCTGTAGAACAACAAGCGCACGGCGAAGAGCAGCGACAGATCGAACCCGACCTCGTCCATGGTCTCGATGGCCCGCGTGAGCAGCGCTGATGCCAGGCCGCGCTCGCGGTAGCGCTGGGTGGTGAAGACGTTGCCGACACCGCCCACTTCGAGCACCGCGCCGTTGACGTGAACTCGCTTGCTGAAGACCTGCAACGTGCTGACGATGTGACCGTTGTCGACAGCGACAAAACATAAATCATCGCGGAAGCTCGGATCGTTGCGGAAATAGCGAGCGAAAAACTCGCGGTCGCCGATCCACTGCGCCAGCAGGTCGAGGACCGCATCGCGCTCATGCCGCCGGATGGTACGAAACTCAATCATCGTGAATCGTGCTCGTGAGTCGTGCCCGGCAAGAATCAAAAATGCACAGTGAGTGATGGCCTGTGGCTCAAGCGGCGTCGAGTAACCGTTCACGTAAGCTGCCCTTGTCGGCAGGATGCCGGCACGCCAATGCCTCACAGCTGCGTCGGCCGCGGTGGGGCGGCGGCGACCGGCTCCTCCTCATGATGTTGGCGGCGGTACTGGTCGATCTCGGTAAAGCGGCAGGAGATGGTGTAGACTCCGCCTTTCACTTCACTGCGCAGGGGCGAGTAGACCTTGTTAAACAGGTGCAGCATGCGCCTGTTGGAGGCCAGCACTTGCCCCGTGAAGCCGGCGATGCCGCGGCCCTGCGCGATCTTCTTGAGATGCTCCAGGAGGAAGTGCCCGATGCCACGGTTCTGGTAGTCGTCGTGGACCGTGAATGCCACCTCCGCCGTGTTACTCTTGCGATCGAGGACGTAGCGGCCGACCGCGATCATCTCTTCCGCTTCGTCGTGCACCAGGAAGCCGGCGATGGCCAGGTGCGTCTCGTAATCGAGAGTGACGAACTCCTGGATCAGGCGCAACGGCAGCTGCTTAACCGGGGTCAGGTAGCGCATGGACACCGTCTCTTCCGAGTGCGAGTAGAAGAGATCTCGTAGCAGCCGCTCATCCGACGGCTTCAAGGGCCGGAAGAAAACCTCGAGGCCGCCTTTGAATGTTTCCCAGCACTCGAGTTCCTTCGGATAGGGTAGGCCCTGCTGGGGAAAAGGGATCTGTTCGGCGTAGATGTAGCGCCGCGCTTTGGCGGCCGCCAGCAGGTCGTTGCGGAAGTCCGGATGCGCGATGCTGACCAGCGCCAGCGTGCGCTCGCGGACGTTGCGCCCGTAAAGGTCGGCGACGCCGTGCTCGGTAACGACGTAGCGGACGTCGGCGCGCGTGGTCACGATCCCGGCGCCCTCGTTCAGCACTGGGACTATCCGCGACACGGTGCCGTCTTTCGCTGTGGACGGCATGGCGATGATAGGCTTGCCGCCGCGCGAGCGCGCGGCGCCGCGGATGAAATCCACCTGACCGCCGATGCCGCTGTAGAACCGGTATCCGAGCGAGTCGGCGCACACCTGACCCGTGAGGTCGATCTGCAGCGCGGAATTGATCGCCACCATGCGATCGTTCTGAGCGATAACCGTGGGCTCGTTCACGTATTCACTGGGGTAGAAGCCGAAGCCCGGGTTGTCGTCGACCAGGTCGTACAAGCGGCGTGTGCCCATGCAGAACGAGGCGATCGACTTGCCCGGGTGCAGACCCTTGCGGCGATTGGTGATGACGCCGCGCTGGATCAAGTCGATGATCCCGTCACTGAACATCTCGGTGTGCAGCCCGAGATCTTCCTTGTCCCCGAGGTGGTGCAGGACGGCATTGGGAATCGTGCCGATGCCGAGCTGCAGCGTGGCGCCGGGCTCGATCAGGTCGGCGACAAACTGCCCGATGCGTTCCGAGATCTCCTCGGGCTCGGGCTGTGGCAGCTCCAACATGGGTTCGTCGCATTCCACCAGGTAGTCGATCTCGTCCACGTGGATGAAGCTGTCACCGTGTGTGCGCGGCATGCGCGGATTGACGGCGGCGATGACGAGCTTGGCGCTCTCCGCCCCGGCCTTGACGACGTCGACCGCGATCCCGTAGCTGCAGTGGCCGCTACGGTCGGGAGGTGACACCTGGATCAGCGCGACGTCGAGGCGCACGCGGCCGCTGTGAAACAGCCGCGGTATTTCGGACAGAAACACCGGCGTGTAATCCGCCTGCCCCTGCAAGACGGCGTCGCGCACGTTGCTGCCGATGAAGAAGGCGTTGTGCCGGAAGCGGCCCCTGTACTTCGAGGCGGCGTACGGCGCCACCCCGATCGTGAGGATGTGCAAGATCTCCGTGTCGCTGAGCTCGGGGGCGCGGTCCGCCAGCGCCGCGACCAGACATTGTGGCTCGGCGCACCCGGAGCCGACGAAGACGTGACTGCCGCGGGCGACCTGGCGCACCGCCGTGGCCGCGTCCACTAGCTTATCGTGATAGCGTTCCTGCCAAGGTCTCATGGATAAGATATTATCCCACGACGACCGAAAATCCACCGCGGCGCCCGTCGCACCGTTTCGCCGCAGTGGTCTCGTCGGTGGCGCCGAGATCGGGGCCGATGACACCCCGCCAAAAGATCCCGTCCAGACCATGCGTCATTCCAGCTCGGGCAGGTTGGCCGCATTGAGCACCGTGCGGCCGGATGGTGGATCGAAGATGGCGGCGACGCTGACACTGGCCTGATTGTCCGTGCCATCGGGATCGAACTGATCGGCGTGGATGATCTCGGCAGTGTTGATTTTCACACCGCATATTCACCGTGAATCTTCTGGCTTGACAATTGCCGGATCCGATGTTGCAATCTTTGGTGCAATGCGTATTGGCAGGCATCTGGCGGGGGGAGTCGTCGCCGGGCTGATCGCTGCCGGCCCCTTGCCCGCGGTTGCTCAGATAACCCAGATTACGGATCTGCCAAAGACCCAGTTCGTCAGCGTCTACTCCATCAACGGGGACGGGCGGTATATTGCCTTTGACTCCAACGGCAACATCGGCGGCCTGAACCCGACGCTGTTGACGAGCGTCTTCGTCTACGAGACGTTGACGGGCGAGTTCAGCCGCATCACAAAGGCGAGTGGCTCCGAGCCGAGCATCAGCTACGACGGCCGATGGGTGGCTTTCACTTCCGACGAAGACTACGTCGGCCGCAATGCCGACGGGAGTGACGAGATCTTCAAGTACGACCGCGAGTACCACCGTATGTATCAGATCACCCAGGACCGGTCCGGCGATGGCTCAAGCAGCTTGGCGTCGATTAGCGGCGACGGGAAGAGCCTGGCGTTTCAGACGAATAGCAACCTGAGTGGCCGCAACCCCGACTTGTGCGACGAGGTGTTTTTCCACCGCAACGCCACCCGGCCCATCACGCATGATCCAGACTGCAACGGTAGTTATACCCCCGTGATCAGCGCCGACGGCAACTTCGTCGCCTTCATTTCCTACAGCAACCTCACCGGTCAGAATCCGAACAACGGCGCCATGCCGTTCATGTACAACGTCCAAAGGCGCGACAAAAACCAGATCGTTTTCGACTACGAGGCCAACGGCGAGAGCTGGGCGCCGTCGATCAGCGCCGACGGGCGCTACGCCGTCTTCATGTCCTCCAGCAACATCAATTGGAGCAATCCCGACAACGATGATGTCATGGTGCTTTTCGACCGGCAGGGCGGTAAGTCGATTCTCAACCAGGGCGCGGACGGTTTCTTCTCCGCCGACATGCCGACGATCGACGGCGACGGTGAATGGATCGCGTTCCAGAGCAGTGCCGACATCACGGGAGGGAATCCGGACGGGAACGTTGAGATTTTCCTCTATAACAGGTCGCGGAAGGTTTTCACGCAGCTTACTGACTCGATAGGGTGCGTCAACTCCGACCCGGAGATCAGCGGTGACGCGTCGCGTATCGTGTTCCTATCCAATTGCAACTACACTGGGCAAAACGCGGACGGCAGCAACGAGCTGTTCACCCTCGAGAATCCGGCCGCAGCACTGGTTTTCCACTCCGAGGGGCCGATGTGGATGGACGTGCACGACCCCAACGATCTCATCATCAATCCGAACATCAATTGGATCCCACGGGCGACTTATACGACGGGCGATTTCGATGGCGACGGGCAGCCGGAAGTGAAGGTCGTGATCCCGCAGGCGGTTGAGGGCACGTATTACGTAACGCTCTACCCCAATCCGGGCGCGGCGCAGACGGATCCGGTGACGGTCGACGGCACCCTGAATGGGCTGACGCTGCAGTTGGCGAGCGACACGGTGGGCAACCTGGCGGGCTTTCCCATGTCGTTCAGCAATCAGGGGTTCGTGCGCAAGACCGGGCTGGTGAAACCGCTTGTCGGCTACGGCAGCAAGGCCTCGATCACCGCCCGTGTGTTGCACGGCGTGCCGGCGGCGGGGCCGGTGAAGGTACGTCTCGCCGCCGGAGACGCGGACGTGAGTTTCGACCTGGGTCTCATTGAGCACTTTGCGAGTTCCAGTGCCGGCAGCAAGGTATTCACGGGACTGGTCGGCGGCTTCAACACCCGCATGGCGATCAGCCCACAGCTCTACGGTGCGTCGATTACCTTCACAGCTCGCAATGGCGATCTGTCGGCTTTCGCCGGCACAGACTACGTCGCTATGGTCATGGTGGTGCAGATGGGGTTGTACACCGACATGGAGCAGTGGCGCTTCGTGCGCGCCGGCAACGGGGACTTGAGGCTGCACTAGATCGGCGCCCGCCCAAGCTGGGGGGCAGTTTAGAAATTGCCAGACGCGCCAGCTCGGAGTTATCCTTCGCCCGGCGTTGGGGTCGCGTGTGGAATGTAGACTTCCGCTCGCTAGAGCAGATTCAGGAACTCGATCAGCACCGAGCCTCGTCGCGTCCGGATTCGGGCACGGGATCGATATCGCGCCGGCACAGCTCATTGTCCCACGCGAGGATCTGGTTGACGAGAATGTCACCGTCGCGGTCCGCAGACTCCGACATTCTCTGCGAGGGAAGGGGGAGAAATGCTTTTGCTTTTCCTCCGCGGCACAGGCGGTACGTTTGACATGACACAGTAAGTGTAGTAGACGACCTCGCGTATTCGGCAACTCCAGACCTAAGACAACGCGTGAGGGGGAGCGATGACGGACGATAAGATCAAGCTAGGAGTGCTGTGGAAGAATCTCAGCCGTGAAGGCAACAAGCCGTATCTGTCCGGCCGTGTCCAGCAGGACAATCTGGATGCCGCCGCAAAGGTCCTCCGCGACGGCGGTCGCTTCCTGGTCCTGAGCAGCAAGAAGCGCCCCGACAAGCAGGATCCCGATTACGAGCTTTTCGTCGTGCCCGAGCCGGAACGGCGCGGCGAACGCCCTGGGCCTGCTGCAGCCACCCACCGCCAAGCCACAGCTGCAGCGGAGCAGAACCGGCCGCGCCCGAGCATGGTATCGCGGCCGCGGCGTTGAAGCGCCGTAACTGTCTCATACGTTATCGACACTCTCTCAGGGAGAAGAGGAAGGTAGCAGCACCCGCGCCACGGCGCGCGCGATGTGCAGCTCCTCGAAAATCAACCTCCAGCATTGCCAGCCCCGTCGCGTGGTGATAACGCTAGCACCATGCCGCTGCCGTCGGTGCTCGACGAAATCGACCGGTTGTTTGATGAGCTGGTCCGCCGCCCATGGGGCACGGCCGCACGTCAAGTCGTCCCAGCTGAGGTGCACGAAGTCGGGGATGGCTGGATGGTGAAGCTCCCGGTGGAGGGCCTGAGCGCCGCCGACCTGCAGGTGCACGTGCAAGGCGATCGGCTCACCGTCACGGGCCATCGCCGCCGGGCGGGCGAGCATCGCGGCAAGACGGGCTGGACTCAGACGCAGGAAGAGATCGTGATCCAGCGCACGATCGCATTGCCTGCTGGGGCCGACCCGGAAAATATCGACGCCGAAATTGAAGACTCCACTCTGACCATTCACATCCACCGACGCCACCCGTGACCCCGACCGATCCCAAGGCACAGGAAACCCAACCAGCGGCCGCACCGCGCGAGCTTTCAGTTGACGAAGCCGCGTTCAAGGTGCCGGTGTCCGATCTGGGGTTCACGACCACAGCCGAAATCACCGTCACACCGGACTGGGTCGGCCAGGAACGGGCACTGGCGGCGCTCGAGCTTGGCCTCGGCGTGCGGCATGCGGGTTTCAACATCTACGTCTGCGGTCTCAGCGGTACCCAGCGCGAGCAGACGCTCGGCGCGCTGCTGGCGGACCTGACGCGCAACTTCCCCCGGCCCGACGACCGCGTGCTGGTGCAGAATTTCCAAAATCGTGACCGGCCGCGCGCCTTTTACCTGCCCGCCGGACAGGGCAAACAGCTGCGCCACGACATGCAGGAGCTGGTAGAGGACCTCAAGCGGGCCCTGCCCGAAACCTTCCGCAAGGAGACCTTCGAGGACGAGAAGGAGCAGCTGGCCGAGCGCTACGGCCATGAAGGCGAGGAGACCGCCAAGGCGTTGCAGCAACGCGCCGCCGAGAAAGGCTTCGCCCTGCAGCCGCACCCGCAAGGCGGGATCATCTTCATTCCCCTGAAAGACGGGAAGCCGATGGAAGCAGAGGAACTGCAGCAGCTGAGCGAAGCCGAGCAGGAAGACTTGCGCCAGCGCGAACGCGAAGTTTCTCGTGAGGTCAAGTCGATGCTGCGCCGCCAGCAAGCGCTTGGACGCCGGCTGGCGCACGAGGTGAAGGCAGCGGAACGCCGCGTCGCTGCCGACGTCGTCACGCCGCTGATCGAGGAGATCGGACAGCATTACGGGCCGGAGATCCAGCAGTATCTGGCCGAGGTGCGCGAGCACATGCTCGACAACCTCGACAGCTTCCGCGAGCAGGCGCAACCCCAGACCCCGTTCCCCTTCCCCGGGATGCTCCCAGCGGCGGCGCAGGAGGCGGTGCTGGTCGACTATGAGGTCAACGTGCTGGTCGACAACAGCGGCATTGCGGCCGCGCCGGTGATCATCGAGCCGTCGCCGGCGTACAAGAACCTGTTCGGCGCCGTGGAGCGCATGGTTGATCCGTCCGGCAAGCTGGTGACCAACTTCACCCGCGTCAAGGCGGGTTCGCTCCTGCGCGCGCACGGCGGCTGCCTGGTGGTCAACGTGCTCGATGCATTGTCTGAGCCGCTGGTGTGGCGCGCGCTGAAGCGCTGTCTCAAGAGCGGCGAGCTGGAGATCGAGGCCTACGATCCGTTCGCCCTGTTTGCCGCCACCACACTGAAACCGGAGCCGATCAAGATATCGACGCGGGTGATATTGACCGGACCCACCGAGCTGTTCCAGCTGCTGTACTTCTACGACGAGGAGTTCGGCGAGATTTTCAAGGTGCGCGCCGACTTCGGCTACGAGGTCGATGGCGACGAGGCGCGGCGCAGCTTCTTCGCCCAGGTGGCACGCATCATCCGCGAGGACCAGTTACCGCCGTTCAGCGCCGCCGCGGCCGCGCGCCTGGCCAAGTTCGGCGCGCGGCTCATCAACGATCGGCGCAAGTTGCCTAGCCAGTGGGATCAAGTGGCCGACGTCATGCACGAGTCGGCGTTCTGGTGCCGCAAGGCCGGCCAGCAGCAGGTGGAAGAAACGCACGTGCAGCAGGCGCTGGAGCAGCGCGTTTTTCGCTTGAACCGCTACGAGGAGAAGCTGCGGGAGCTGATCCGCGACGGCACGTTGCTCGTCGACCTCGACGGCAGCAAGGCCGGCCAGGTCAACGGCCTCGCCGTGGCCAACATCGGCGGCTACGAGTTCGGGCGCCCCTCGCGGGTCACGGCGGCGGTCTCCATGGGCACCCAGGGCATCATCAACATCGAGCGCGAAGCGCAGCTGAGCGGCCACACGCACGACAAAGGGGTGCTGATCATTTCCGGATACCTGCGCCGCGCGTACGCGCAGGATTTTCCCCTCAGCCTAGTCGCCAGCCTCTGTTTCGAACAGTCGTACGGCGGCATCGACGGCGATAGCGCGTCGGCGGCGGAGCTGTTCGCCCTCATCTCCAGCTTGAGCGGCGTCCCCTTGCGCCAGGATCTCGGGGTCACCGGCAGTGTTAATCAGTGGGGTGAGATTCAACCGATCGGCGGTATCAACGAGAAGATCGAGGGCTTCTTCGCCACCTGCGTGGAGGTGGGCCTCACCGGCCGGCAGGGCGTGGTCATGCCGGTACAGAACGTGGACAACCTCGTGCTCCGGCCGCAGGTCATCGACGCGATCGGCAAGGGACAGTTCCATCTGTATCCGATCCGGACCATTGACGAAGGGTTGGAAGTCTTGACCGGCGTGAAGGCCGGCAGCGTGCGCGAGGAGGGGACCATCCATTACTTGACCTCACAGCGCTTGCGGGGGTTGGCCGAGGGCCTGCGGCATTTCGCCGCGACCCCGGCAGGAGCACCAGGCCAAACGCCCGCCGCAGCTCCGCCGGCACCCGGTGTACCGCCACCTCCGTCGCCACCACCTCAGCCTCCTCCACGGCCCGCGCGTCCAGGCGAAACGCCGGTGTGAACCATTTCCGCCTTTACGGATTTGTCCGCTTAGCACACTGGCCGGCGAATGAATTCGCGCCTACGGAAAGCAATAGGGGTAGGGAGAGCGCAAGGACGCTCCCCCTCCCTCCGAACCGGACTTGCGGATCTCCCGCATCCGGCTCTCCAGTTAGCGGAGCCCTTCATAGGGACCGACGCGCGAGCCGCTGTCGATGAGCCTCAACGAGACTGAAGAGACCCTGCTCGCGAAAGTAGGCGTTGGGCCAACGCCGATGATCTGTTCCACGACCCCGGCCGCGACGGCCGGCGTGCGCGCGCAAGATACTGCGGAGCCGCATCCGCACCCAGCGATCAAGCACCACAAAGGTCCACCGCCAGCTGTGCTGATAGTACTGGAACCAGCCGCGCAGTTTCGTAACCCCTCAGTCTCCGCAGGGGTGAGGTGCGGCGTGCCCTATAGCTGCTGCTCTTGCCAGGGAGGCGAGTGGTTGCGGAAGAGCAGGTTGTAAGGGTTTGCCGCCGGCTGGCGTGCGAGTTGATCCAAAGCGTTTTTGAATCTGGCTTGGAAATCGGGGAAGCGGCGGCGCAGCGTGACCAGCACCGTCATGA
>Ga0187884_10000416_pt1 | contig 43263 bp, 45 predicted proteins | sample June2016WEW_20_4_FD_132983 | JGI IMG/M metagenome (GOLD analysis project Ga0187884, IMG submission 132983) | Peatland microbial communities from SPRUCE experiment site at the Marcell Experimental Forest, Minnesota, USA - June2016WEW_20_40 | ecosystem: Environmental > Terrestrial > Soil >...
GCGACGCATCTTTCTTCTCCTTTCTCGAAACGCACGCGCAGGAAGCGCTTCGCCTTGATCAGGGCGTCATCGAACGGATCATCTATTCTTCTTTGAAGATCAAGGCTGCGATTGTCTCCCGGGATGAGCGGGAGTCGGGTGAAAGAAGGAAACTCAATTTCGGCCACACCATAGGCCATGCAGTGGAAAAAGTCCATCATCCAAGCCACGGCCGGGCAGTAAGTCTGGGGATGAGCGCCGCAAGCAGGCTCTCCGCTGCCATGGGCCTCCTTTCGCAGGGGGACGTGGAAAGGATCGAGTGTCTGCTGGCCGCTTTCGGCCTTCCCCTGAGCATGGAGATAGACGGCAGCCTCGTGTGGGAGGCCCTCTGGAAAGATAAGAAAAAGACGGGTAAGGAAATCCATTTCGTCCTGCTCGAAGGGATTGGAAATGCCAGGGTAGTACCACTATCAATTGACGCGCTCAAAGGGGTGATCGATGATCTGTGTCAGCATCGCTGAAGAGACTCTTGCCAATTGTCTCGCGGCACTGAAAAACCATCCCTTCGCCGAAGTGCGGATGGACAGGATGCGCCTGACCGCGGCCGATGTCCGCACGATCTTTTCCCGCCATCACAACCTTATCGCGACGTGCAGGCCGGGGGTGTTTCCCGACGATCACCGGAAGATGCTGCTCCTGGAGGCAATAAAGGCAGGCGCAGCCTTCGTCGACGTGGAAGTCGATGCGCCCGCCGGCTACCGGGAGGAGGTTATGGGATGCGCAAAATCGCGCGGCTGCGCCATAATTGTCTCATTGCATGACCATGCGAGGACGCCGGGGAGGGAGGAACTCGCGGCGACGGTCGCCGCGTGTTTCACCTTGGGGGCCGATATTGCCAAAGTAGCCTGCATGGTCCACACGGACGCGGACAATGCCCGGCTCCTCGGACTGCTCGACGACGCAAGGAAAATAGTGGTTGTAGGAATGGGGGAAATGGGGAGAATTACGAGGATCGCCGCGTCTCTCCTTGGAAGTCCCTTTAGCTTCGCATGTCAGGCGTCGGGCAGGGAAACCGCCGACGGACAGATCGACCATGAGACGCTCCGGACGGCGCTAAGGGCGCTTGCGCCGGATGGGCGCGGGGCAGGCGAGCGATGACGGCCCTCTACGCAGTTGCCGGCAACCCCGTCTTTCACAGCAGGAGCCCTGTCATGTTCAATACCGCGTTCAGGGAGCGTGCCGTCGAAGCGGTATACCTGCGCCTTGCCGCTTCCACACCGGAGGAAATAGTTACCACCGTCCGGGAAATGGGCCTTCAAGGTTGCAACATCACAACCCCCTTCAAGACCGGTGTGATGCGCCACCTTGACTTCGTTACGGCTGATGCCGAGAAGGTGGGGGCGGTCAATACCGTGGTGAAGAGGGCCGAAGGGCTTATCGGCTACAATACGGATATCGCAGGCGCCCTTGGGGCAGCCAAAAGCGTCGGCTTCGAGCCGTCGCGACAGAAGGTCGTCATCCTCGGCGCGGGAGGGGCGGCCAGGGCCGCGGCCCTCGCTTTTGTCACGGCCGGCAGCCGCGTGGTCGTCGCGAACCGCACCTTCGAGAAGGCCCGCGATGCAGCGAAGACCCTGGGATGCGAGGCGATCTCCTTTCATCATATCGGCGACGCCCTGAAGAGAGCTCGCCTGCTTGTCTCCGCCGTTTCTACAGCCGACAGGGTGCTCGACCCCTCTCTGCTTCGGCCCGATGTCATTGTCCTCGAAGCCCTTTACTCCAGCCCCACCTCCCTCCTCAGGGATGCAGCCGACAGGGGATGCACCGTGATCGACGGGCGAGAGTGGCTCCTCGCCCAGGCAGCCCCTGCTTTCAGTCTCTTCATCGGGCAGCCTGCTCCACTCGAGCAGATGCGAAAGGCCCTCTGGAAAAAAAGAGGCGACTCACGGAAAAATATTGCCCTCATCGGGTTCATGGCCACAGGCAAATCGACCGTTGCCGAGCAGGTGGCGGCGAGGGGCGGATTGACCCTCATCGACATCGATAAGCACATAGAGGAGAAGGCCGGCGCTTCCGTCGCGGAGATATTCGAAGGGAAGGGCGAAGAAGTATTCAGGAGGATGGAGCAGGCGGAAATCGACGGGCTCAGGTTTGTGTCACATCATGTGGCTTCATGTGGGGGCGGCGCCCTGGGAGTGAGGGCGAACGTGCGGACCTTGAGGAACAACTGCCTTTCCATCTGGCTGTGGGCGAACATGTCGACTATTCTGGAAAGGACCGCTAAGGACCGGGCGAGGCCGCTCCTTGAGCGGCGGGATGCAAAGGGCAGCCAAGACCTGCTGCGGAGGCGTCTCCCGCACTACGCGCGGTGCGCCGATCTCCTCATCAACACGGAGGGAAAGAGGCCGGAGGAAATCGCCGAAAGGATATGGGATGAAGTTCATCACTCCTTCAGCAGTTAGAGGGGTAGTCACCGCCCCGCCTTCAAAGAGCATGACCGGCCGGGCCCTGGCCGCTGCCCTGCTCTCAGCCGGCGTGTCCGAGATAGGGAACCCGTCCTTATGCGACGACGGACTCGCGGCAGCGGCAATTATTGAAGCACTGGGCGCCCGCACAGATGTCCGCGGCACTGCGCAGGTAGTGCCCTCGGCTCAGCCACGCCGGCGGCGGGCCGCCGGGCGCCCGTGTCCGGGTATACCGAACCATCCGGGCGAAAACCTGACATTTGTGGTGAGAGGCACGGGATCGGCGCTCAGAGCCGTGGAAGGTGCCCTCGATTGCCGGGAATCAGGCCTCGCCATGCGTATGTTTACGCCCATCACGGCGCTTATTGCCGGGGAAACCAGCCTTACAGGGTCCGGCTCGCTTCGATCGAGACCCATGAAAATGGTGGAGTCTTTAACGGCCCTGGACGTCTCCTGCACGACTGAGAACGGTCACGCACCAATCCTGGTCAAAGGCCCTATGAAGGGGGGACGCATCCGCACCGATGCATCCGTAAGCTCACAGTTCCTCAGCGGGCTTCTCATGGCCCTCCCCCTCTGTGAGAAGCGCTCCACCGTCACCGTCTCAGGACTTGCAAGCGCCCCCTACGTGCGGATGACCATCGACCTCTTGCGTTTTTTCGGGGTGAGGATAGACAACGATGACCGGCTCGAAGAGTTCGTTATCGAGGGGAATCAGGCCTACCGTCCGTCTGTCTACGCCGTTGAAGGCGATTGGTCGGGTGCATCATTTTTCCTCGTCGCGGGGGCGATTGCCGGCAGCGTGGAGGTAAAGGGCCTTCGTCACGCGTCCTTCCAGGCGGATCGCGCCATAGTCGGGGTGCTGGCAGCCGCGGGCGCCAGGGTGGAGACGGGCCGTGACTGCATCTCGGTAGAGACAGGAGACTTGAAGCCCTTTGAGTTCGACGCAAGCGGCAGCCCTGACCTCTTCCCGCCTCTCGTTGCCCTCGCAAGCAGCTGCGGGGGAAAAAGCGTGATCCACGGACTCGGGCGGTTGATGTACAAGGAGAGCAACCGGGCCTCTGCCCTTTGCCGGGAGTTCAACAAGCTCGGCATCCGCGTCGTCGCGGAAGGAAACACGATGGAGGTCTACGGAGGCGATGTGCAGGGGGCCCTTGTCGATTCTCACAACGACCACCGGATTGCCATGGCATGTGCGGTGGTGGGCTTGCGGGCGAGGGGGGAAGTCGCCATTTCCGGCTCGGCATGCGTCTCCAAGTCTTACCCTGCCTTTTTTTCAGACCTTGAGGCGGTGTCAAAAGATCCATGAACTCCTTCGGCAGGCTCTTCAGGATCAGCATGCTCGGCGAATCCCACGTCCCGTGCGTGGGCATCCTCATCGACGGTTGTCCCGCCGGCATCCCTCTGTCGGAGGAGGATTTCCTCCCCGATCTCAACCGCAGGAAGAGCGGGAGGCCGGGTACAACGGCAAGGAAAGAAGAGGATGCGCCCTCCGTCATGTCAGGTCTTTTCCACGGAACCACGACCGGTGCTCCGATGCTCATTCTCTTTGACAACAGGGACATCGATTCGGCGCCCTATGAGCAGGTCGGAAAGATGGACCGACCCGGCCAGGCGGACTTCGCCGCCCGGGAAAAGTTCGGCGGCTTTCACGATTATCGGGGGGGAGGCGTCTTCTCCGGGAGACTGACGACCGGTCTTGTCGCGGCAGGGGTCGTGGCGAAGAAGCTGATCCACCCCGTGACCGTGGGCGCGGTACTGCGGGAGGCGGGTGGGTCGGTTGACATCGACCGTGCCGTCGCCGGCGCCATGAGGGAGGGCGACTCTCTGGGCGGCATTGTCGAGTGCAGGGCGGACGGTCTCCCCGCCGGTCTGGGTGAGCCCTTCTTCGATTCCGTCGAATCCCTCCTCAGCCACCTTATCTTCTCCATACCGGGAATCAAGGGCATCGAATTCGGCGCCGGTTTCGCGTGCGCCGTCATGCGGGGAAGCGCGTATAATGACCGGATCATCTCGAAGACGGGCGAAACTGAAACGAACAATTCGGGCGGCATTAACGGAGGGGTCACGAACGGCAATCAACTCGTGTTCAGGGCGGCGGTCAGACCGACGGCGAGCATTTCGAAGACCCAGCGCTTCATGGATATGGAGACCGGAGCGCACCACGAGCTCTCTCTCCCGGGGCGCCATGACGCGTGCTTCGCCCTCAGGATCCCGGTCATTGTGGAGGCTGCGGCCGCTGTGGTGATTGCCGACCTGATGCTCCTCGAGCAAAAAGTCTCACGAATACAGAGGTAAAAAAAGATGGAACTGGAGAAAATACGGGGCGCTATCGACACGATCGATTACGAGATCGTAAAACTCCTCAGCCGGAGGCTGGAACACGCATTACGGCTAAAGAGGCTGAAGGGCAGCATCGTCGAGCCCGAGCGGGAGCAGCAGGTAATCGAGCACGTCAGGGGCTGCTCGCATACGGTAGTGGCGCCGGAATTCACCGAGCGCCTCTACAGGGCGATTATCGAGGAGAGCATACGCGTCCAGAAGAAGGACTTGCGGTTGATCGGATTTCAAGGGGAGCACGGGGCCTACAGCGAAGTGGCAGCCCTCGGGTATGACGAAAGCCTTGTCCCCATCCCCTGTGCAGGCTTTGATGAAGTATTCAATCAGGTGGAAACCCGGCAGCTCGACTACGGCATCGTGCCTGTTGAAAATTCACTTGAAGGGCCGGTGACCGAGGTGAACGACCTGTTGATCGAGACCGGACTTCAGGTCGTCGGCGAACGTTCAATCTCCGTGCATCACTGCCTTCTGGCGCTGCCGGGTGCGGATTACCGGGAGCTGAGGACTGTCTACTCCCATCCCCAGGCCCTCGGCCAGTGCCGCGCATCTATTTCAAGGCACAAGCTGGAAGCCCGGCCCTTTTATGACACGGCGGGCGCCGCGATCATGCTGCGCGAGCAAAGACCTGCGGGATGCGCAGTGCTCGCGAGCAGGCTCTGCGCCGATCTTTACGACCTGGAGGTATTGCACGAGCACATGGAGGACAGCGACTCAAATTTGACCAGGTTTTTAGTGCTTTCAAGGGAGGCGGAACGTGTTGAGGGCAATAAGTGTTCCGTCGTCTTTTCGGTCGCCCACCGCCCGGGCGGCCTCTTCGCCGTGCTGAAGGTATTGTCCGACGCCGCCATCAATATGACCAGGATAGAATCGAGGCCGCACAGATTGGACCCCGGCAGTTATGCGTTCTTTGTCGACTTCGAGGGCTCGGACGGGGACGAAGGGGTGAAGGCGGCCCTGGATGGGATCAGAGAGGGCTGTACGAGTTTCAAGTTTCTCGGTTGCTACAGGGGGCATAAGGGATGAAAATCGTGGTTCTGGGCTTGCCAAAATCACCTCACGCCTGGAATTTCTCAAACACATCATAAAGGCCAAGGACCAGGACGAGGCAAGAGAGTTCTTCAGGCGGCTGAGAGAAAACATGCGCGAGGAGGACTAGCCTTAGAGCATTACGCAAAAATAATTCCCGTTTGCTGTTGTTATACCTAGACATTTTCTGAGACATGTGGTTACATATGGATCGTGGCGCAGAGGTATCTCACTCCCAACCCCGAGAACGCATCCCTTGCGGATCTCTATGCAACCCAGCGTGCGGAAACCAGGGAGACCAATCGCCGGTGTACGGTCATTATTCTGCTTCTCACGGGCAGTTCCCGGGAACAGGCCATGCGTGCCTTCGACCTTTCCGAAAGCGCGGTGAAGAAGATCATAAAGGCTTTCAACTCGTATGGCGTCGACGGTCTCATCGCCAAGAAAAGACCGGGCCGGACTCCTGTCATTTCGAGCGCGCGGAAGGAAGAGATCCTGGAAGAGTTCGAGGAGCCGGGACGCGCCCAGAGGACCTTCTGGACCGCCACTGCATTCCATGGGCGGCAAAGAACCTGGTACTCTTCTACGGGATTGAAAACCACCCCTCAATCGTTATAAGATGAGTTTCACAGGGGACGCGTGGGAAAGATGCGGGGTCGAGAGAACGTGACAAGGAAACCGAGAGCCGTGGTGCTGCTGAGTGGAGGGCTCGATTCTTCTACACTGCTTGCCGTAGTGAAATCAGAGGACTTTGAGGCGTATGCCCTCAGTTTTCGTTACGGCCAACGGCACGATAGTGAAATTGGGGCTGCCCGCAGGATTGCGGCGGCGCTCGGGGTGGCCGACCACACTATTGTCGACATCGACCTTCGCAGGTTCGGCGGCTCCGCGCTTACCGATGCCATCCCGGTTCCAAAAGGTCGGGACGCCGACGAAATTGCCAGGGACATACCCGTTACCTACGTTCCTGCCCGCAATACCATTTTCCTCTCTTTTGCTCTTGCCTGGGCGGAAGTACTTGGATCGACGGATATTTTTATCGGCGTAAACGCATTGGATTACAGCGGTTATCCTGATTGCCGGCCCGAGTACATAGAAGCTTTCGAAGGGATGGCGAACCTTGCCACTAAAGCAGGCGTCGAAGGCAGGCGCCTCAAGATTCACGCCCCTCTCATCCGCTTGAGCAAGGCTGAGATAATCAGAAAGGGGCTTGAATTAGGGGTAGATTACTCGTTGACAAGCACCTGCTATGACCCTTCTGTCGACGGCAAAGCGTGCGGGACTTGCGATGCATGCCTGTTGCGGCTTAAGGGCTTCCGGGAGCTGGGGATTCCGGACCCCGTTCGCTATCTGCAGAAGGACTGAAGCGTAGATGGGTTACAGGGTAAAGGAGATATTCTACTCACTCCAGGGGGAGGGGGCACACACGGGTCGTCCCGCCGTGTTCTGCCGGTTCTCAGGCTGTAACTTATGGTCCGGCAACGTTGAGGACCGACCCCGGTCTTTCTGCACATGGTGTGACACGGATTTTGTGGGTACGGATGGACCTCAAGGCGGCATCTTCAATGATGCAGGAGAGCTTGCAGCGCGCGCGTCGGCCCTTTTTCCTGCGTCAGGACCGCGCATCAGACGGCTGCTGGTCGCTACGGGAGGAGAGCCCTTGCTTCAACTCGACGAGCCACTCATCGCTGCCTTCCACGACACTGGTCTCGAGGTTGCAGTAGAGACGAACGGGACTTTGCCGATGCCGGCCGGCGTTGACTGGGTGTGCGTCAGCCCTAAAGCGGGCGCCGGACTCACCATACGGGCCGGAGATGAACTGAAACTCCTGTTCCCTCAGGATGGAGTCGATCCGGAAACCTATCTCGATCTCAATTTCCGGTACTTTTTCCTGCAGCCCTTGGCCGGCCCGCGGATAAGGGCGCATACGGCGCTGGCAGTGAACTATTGCCTCCAGCATCCGCAGTGGAGGCTGAGCCTTCAAACACACAAAATACTGGGCATACCATAGTGTAAGAACAGATGGTCATCTACAAGACTTTTACCTTCGCGGCCGCGCACCGGTTGCCAAATGTCCCGGAAGACCACAAGTGCTTCGGGATGCATGGGCATACATTCAGAATAGAGGTCTACGTCCGAGGTCCCCTCAAGCCCAAAGTCGGCTGGGTTATGGACTTCGCCGATATCGCGGCGGCGTTCAATCCCCTGCATGAGATTCTGGATCATAGGTGCCTCAACGACATCGAGGGTTTGCAGAATCCGACGTCCGAGAACATAGCCCGATGGATTTGGAAACGGTTGCAGCCGGCATTGCCCAACCTGTGCCGAATCGTCGTGCAGGAGAGTGCCGGGTCCGGATGCATCTACGAGGGAGAGGATGAGTGAAGGACTGCCGTGCCGCCTGAGGCTCATGATGAAGAAAGCGCCGGACCACACAGTCGGAGTTTGTGTGGTCCGGCAGTCCCTAAAAAAAGGCGTGTAGGCTCGTGTCACCTCAAGCTCATGATAAAGAAAGCGCCGGACCACACAGTCGGAGTTTTCCGATGGACGTGACCACTAGATTCGGAAACTTCCGACTGCCTCTTTCCCGCATAGCTGAGATAATGACAAAGACGCAAGCTTCATCGCCGACCCTTTCTCTGAAAAGGCCCGTTCTATCATCCCTTTATCGGACCGGCCGTATCGGGAGCACGTTCTTCCCCTCCCTCGTTCTTATGGCACGGCTCATGCAGTTAACATCTCTATAAAATATACACTTACCGAAGGGGGTAACAGAAAGATGAAGAAAGTATTGGTGTTCGTGTTCGCAGTAGTGATCGCAGTCGCATTTGCCGCCACAGGCTTTGCTCAGGCACCCGCCGCAGCACCTGCGGAGAAGGCGCCCGTGGCAGCTCCTGAAAAGACGGAGAAACCGGCGAAGGTGAAGAAGGCCAAGAAGAAGGCGCCCAAGAAAGAAGAGAAGAAAGAAGAAGCTCCTGCTCCTGCCGCTCCTGCGAAGTAAGACCTCACCAACAAAAAAAAGGAAGGATCGATCCTTCCTTCCTTTTTTTTGCCTATGTCTCCGGGATTTGTCTTGCAACGAGCGCACGCCTGTGGTAATTCATACATGAAGGTTCCATGCGAGAATGCGCCTGCCCAAAGAATTCATTCTGATTCCGCTGATTTTCCTGCTGGCCGCGTGCGCCTCTACTTTCTACAATCTGCAGAGGGTTGAGCGCGGCATGACTCCCGGAGAAGTCGAAGCCATTATGGGCAAGAGCCATGGCGCCAAAACTCTCGACAAAGAAGGGTCTGTCTACACCCTCTACAGGTATGAGAACCGTCTCTGCAACCCGAACCTTTCTTTCTGGGACACATGTGACTTCCTCGTGATCTTCAAAAATGGCAAGGTGATCGAAACCGGTGTGAAACAGGGCAGAAGCTACAGCCTGCACATGCCTTCTCTCTCCCTTTTTCAGCAGCCATAAGTCTTTGTACACGCGCCCCTTTCTCCCAAGGAGCGGCAAAAAAACGCCCGTTATGTCTGCTCCGCTGCCGCTTAAGTGCCTTTTTTTCAGTGGCCCCTGTGAAAACAAGCGGAAGGCAATCCTCTGTTTTCCGGCAAAATTTGCGGTACTTTTTTCTTTCCAAGTGATACAATAACTACCAGGTGGCGTGGTGAAACCCAGCGCTTTTTTTTGCTCACGCGAGAGAGGGTGGACAACGATCCCAGATATGCCGGATATCCGCTTTTCGAAGGCCGACGGCGCCTTCGGGAGAGGAAAGGAGGAGATGTAATGGAAGGGAGCAGGAAGCATTCCGGTGTCGCGTTTGAAGAAACTTTCATGAATTTTCTTCTTCACCATCAAGAAAGGCATAACCGCACGCACCACTTTCTCATCCTTATGGACGCGTTGATTAGCGCTGCAAAGCATATCCAGTATTACTACCTGACGGGCGCTCTCAAGGGGAACCTCGGTCTCGCGGGGGCCGTGAATGTGCAGGGCGAGGACGTCATGCATATGGATCAGATTGCACATGAGATCACCATCCATTACCTGAAGGCTTCCGGCAGGGTCATCCACGCGGTCAGCGAGGAATCGGATGAGATCATTCCCATCAATCCCGAGGGGGGGCGTTATTTCGTCTATTTTGACCCCTTGGATGGATCATCTAATATCTCACACGGGCTGCCGGTCGGCTTTCTTTTCGGCATCGCCAAGCGCGACCTGACGGGCCCTGAGGACGGGCACCTGAGGGCCGGAAAAGATTATATCGCCGCAGGCATGTTTGTGATCCCCACCGGGACATTCACCCTTGGGCTTAAAGACGCAGGGACCTGGCGCTTCCACATCGATGAGACCATGACGTTTGTACGACCTACCCGCATGGTCCTTCCCGAAGACCCCAAAAGTTGGGAATTATCCTTTAACGCATCCAACCGGCATACATATGCGGAAAACGTTCAAAAATGGATCAGGGAGAATGAGGGAAGGTACGCCTTCCGCTACCTTGGCGCTTTGGCCGGCGATTTCCACAGGACGCTGACAAACGGCGGCATGTTCATGTATCCCGCCATTGTAAACCACCCCAATCCAAAGAAAAACCGTCCCGAAGGGAAGCTGCGCCTCATGTACGAGGCCGCGGTTGTCGCGTTCATGTGTCGCGAAGCCGGTGGAGTGGCGGTCAACGAGAAGGGAGTGCCCATTCTTGAAATCACCCCCGGGCACCACCATCAGCGATCGGCGCTCTATGTGGGGTCGAAGAGGTTGGTGGAGGACCTGGTGAGCTCCCTGCAGTGACAGGCCGAAGAAATCGCGCCGGGACGCTCGCGTTTTTCAGAGGCAGTGCCTCTGCACGTACTGTGAGACCTCCCGGAGCAACCTGAAGGCGTTGTCGACGGTCGTGGTGTTGTCGGCGTTCAGGAGGTTGCAGGTGGCGGGGGCGATGAGGCTGTTTCGGCAGATGACGTCCCTCGGCACACCTTTTTCTTCCAGCAGACGCCACATAGCCAATAGCCGCCCGGCGATAGTCGTCACATCCTCCCTCGTAAACTCCTCGAAAAGGGTTGGCACTATGCCCCAGCTCACCATGTTGCCTGCCTCGATGAAGCGCCTGACGCTCGGGTAGGTGGCGACGATATCACCGAAGGCATAGGCGTTAAACGAGATGATCTCCAGGGGGAGGGAGAAGAGAAAATCCCAATCGGGATTGCCGCACAGATGGATGCCCCGAGGACCGTCGATCCCGTTAAAAAACGCGACCAGCTCGTCCTTAGCCTTGACATTGTCATAGCCGCTCATGGCGCTGAATACGAATTGCAATCCCGGGTCGTCGAGCCAGACAAAGGCATGCCCGTTTTTTTCGGCGAGCTCGGCACGCTGCATATTCACCTTTTTCTGCATGAAAGAGAAAATAAGGTCGCGCATCTCATCGTTGTAGGCCAGTGGTTTGCCGTGCTCATCGGTGACTTTTAGAACGAGGCTCACCGGGCTTATCATCTGCCCCCGGATCGCTTTGCAGGAGAAGAGATCGAGAGAGAGGAAACGTCCATAAACCACTGAAAAGTCGGGCGAGATGCGGAAGAGGTCGGATGATGATTCCTGTTCGAGATACGCAGGCAGCTCATCCATGAACTTCTCGCTCTCCACGTATATGCGCCGGTTCTCCTCATCAATGATGACCCCCGGAAAATGCTCCATGGCCTGGACGTACATATCCTCGTGAAAAGAGACCCGCGGAAGCTGGGGCCAGAAGGGGATATCAAGCCCGAGGGCCGCATCGAGAGCCCGGGCGGGAGACTCATGAGGCATGATCCCCATGGCAGTAGTCGCCAGATCACCGGTAAACGGCAGTCTTTCCTTCATGCATTACACGTCATCTCCGCAAGAATAACCGGCATTGTCGAAAAGTGCATCCCGGCCGGATCACACGCGTTGCCGGCTGTGGTCCGAGGCGACGGGCCTCTTCGGCCGGTATCATGAACTGCTGACGGAACAGGCGAACAAGTGGTGTGATTCCGTCCCGGAAGAGTAGTACGCGTTGCCTATTCCCCCGACGCCGGTTCCAAAGAAGGTGAGGAAAACGCGAGGGCTTTGGTTAACACGAACGCTGCCTGCAATGCCTCCGTGGGGCAAAGGGGAAAACATTCTTTGCAGTTCCAGCACTCCCTGGATGCGATCTCCGGAATGAAACTGATCTCCTTCCTTATGCCTCTGTCAACAAACCCAACGGCGTTCTTCTTCTTGACCTCGGCGCAGTATCTTACGCATAGACCGCAATGAATGCAAAATGAGGCCTCTTTTTCAAAACGGTCTTTGTCTGCTCCATACTCCAGAGCCAAATCCTGCAAATCAAACGCATCCGGAGCATGGGCCAGCAATAGCTGCAGGACCATTTTGCGGATCCTGTCTACTTTCTCGGATCTGGTTCTTACGATCAGGTTTTTTTCTACCGGGTAGACACAGGAAACGACGAGTCTTGTCGAGCCGCGACTTTCCAGCTCTACCATGCAAAGCCGGCAACCCCCATAAGGTTCCAATTTCTCGTGGTAACAAAGCGTCGGAATCGATATTCCCGCACCGCGCGCCGCCTCCAGGAGGGTCATCCCTTCCTTTGCCCTCACTTCTTTTCCATCGATCTGTAGGAGGATTTCACTCATTTTTGTTTACTCTCCCTGACTATCGTTCTCGCTTCTTCAGGAATAGGAGGCGGCACAGGCTCACCGGAGATCTTCGTCACCGCACGAAAGCGGGGGGGGCACACTTCAAAGCACGTTCCGCACTTTGTGCACTTCTCCTGGTCGATTATACTGATCAGATTTTTGCCGCCCGTAATCGCTTCGGCAGGGCACTTTTTAAGGCAGATCATACAGGCCTGGCACTTACCCGGGTCGATATGGAACGCGATCAGCTCTTTGCAGGAGAGAGCGGGGCACCTTTTCTCTTTGACATGCGCCTCATACTCATCTCTAAAGTATTTTAACGTGCTTAAAAAGGGGTTAGGGGAGCTCTTGCCCAGCGCACAAAGGGCGGCTTCCCGGGCTGTCTCGGCCAGCTCCTCCAAAAGCTCGATGTCGCCCTCTTTTCCCTTTCCCCGGGTTATATTCGTCAGGATCTTGAGCATCTGCCTCATGCCTTCACGGCACGGGACGCATTTGCCGCACGATTCATCGGTGAGGAAGTCGAGGAAGTACCTGGCTACATCTACCATACAGGTATCTTCATCCATGACGATCATCCCGCCTGACCCCATCATCGAACCGGCTTTGGTGAGCTCGTCGAAACCGACCGGCAAATCCAGCAGCTCCTCAGGGATACATCCGCCGGACGGTCCTCCGGTCTGCACTGCCTTGAACTTTTTGCCTCCGGGGATTCCACCGCCTATCTTGAAGATAATATCTCTCAAGGGCGTGCCCATGGGTACTTCCACAAGGCCCGTATTGGTTATCTTACCGACCAGGGAGAAAATCTTCGTGCCCTTGCTGCTTTCAGTGCCGAGCTGGGTGAACCAGTCAGCGCCTTTATTGATGATAAGCGGCACATTGGCCCATGTCTCGACATTATTCAACACGCTGGGTCTACCCCAAAGGCCCACGACGTTGGAACGGACATACTTCGGTCTGGGCTCTCCTGCCCTGCCTTCCAATGCCGTCATCAGAGCAGTCGATTCACCACAGACAAAAGCGCCGGCCCCCTGGTGCACAATGACCATGAAATCAAAGCCCGAGCCAAGGATATTTTTCCCGAGAAAGCCATACTCTTCAGCTTTCTTGATGGCCATGTGCACATTCTCCACCGCCAGGGGGTATTCCTGTCGAACGTAGATATAACCCTCGTGGGAGCCGACGGCATAGGCCCCGATGGTCAGCCCCTCCAGCACCGAGTGAGGGTTTCCCTCAAGAACGCTCCTGTCCATATAAGCCCCGGGATCCCCCTCGTCCGCGTTGACGATCACGTACTTTATTGCGCCGGGGGCATTGCGGGATCCTTCCCACTTGCTCCCTGCGGGAAAGCCGCCGCCTCCCCGACCGCGCAGGTTGGCTTTTTTGACCTCCCCCAATACCTGCTCGGCGCTCATCCCGGAGAGGGCTTTCGCCAACGCGGAATAACCGCCGATTGCCAGATAGTCGTCGATGCTCTTAGGATCGATTTTACTGTTGGAACCGAAAACAATCCTTTCCTGGTACTTGTAGAAAGGGATTTCAGATTCATGAATTATCTTTTCATTGGTGCCGGGGTCGGTATAGAGCAAACGCTCTATGACCTTATGCTCTTTTATAGTCTCGGAGATAATCTCGGGCACATCCTTGGGCTCTATATTGAAATAACATATTTCCTCAGGGTGAATGACTATAATGGGACCCCTCTCGCAAAAACCATGGCAACCGGTCCTCCTGACATCCACATCGCTGCGCAAGCCCTGCTTTTCAATCTCCTCCGATAGAGCCGCAGCGACTTCACCGCTGCCGGAGGCATTGCACGCAGATCCCGAGCAGAGTGTAATGCAAGGCTTATCCGGGTCTCTTTTCGACAGGATGCCCTTTCTGAATTCTTCCAGTTCGGCGGGTGTATTGATCTGCGCCATAGTGTTATCCTACTCGTAGTTTTTTAGTATCTCTGCCGTCTTGGACGGCGCCATCTTACCGTGGGTCTTCCCATCCACTTCCATCACCGGTCCTAAGGCACAGCAGCCGAGGCAGTTAACGGTCTGCAGGCTGAACTTCAGATCCAGGTCCGTTTCGCCGGGTCTGATGCCGGTCAGGTCTTGAACCGTGTCGAGGACACGCGTCGCGCCGCGCACATGACAGGCAGTGCCCACACAGATGTGAATTTCATGACGTCCTTTAGGGACTAAGCTAAAGGCCTTATAAAACGTCGCGATGTGCTGCACCCGGGTTAAAGGCACCTGCAGTTTTTCGGCTACCCTCTCCAATGCTTCCTTGGGAAGCCAATGATTTTCTTTCTGAATCTCCAGCAGTACCTGAATGAGCGAGCTGGCTTCACCATGATGTTTGTCAATAATCCGATCGATGCCATCGTTATCCATAGTCGCCTTCCTCACATGCTTCTTTGCCCTGATCCACTGATGCGCTCTTTCACCTCAGGCGAGAGCATAGCACTTCTGACCTACATCGTACCTGACCAACCCGTGCCTCGATGACGCATTCATGTGCCTCGATACTTCAGACGGGGTCAGGCCCAACATTTCAGCGATTTTACCGGTTGAAAGGGGTTTGTCCCGCAGGAGTGACAGAATTTGGCTCATTGCCAGCTTATCTACAATTAATGTAGTAAATAACCTGTTGAACTCGTCACTGGTGAAAAATTTCTGATACTCCTCTTTCGATTTAACCGGTATCCTCAGCCTCTCCCTTTCCACCAGCCTGATGTAGGGGACCAGGCTTGTCACTGCTTCAAGTTTGAACTTTAATCCCTTTTTATCTATTCCTTCACCTTTGCCGAGTGGTCCTAACTTCTTCACGGTCTTGACAAAATCATTGACACCTTCGACAAAAAGGTTTGCTTCACTGCCGGACATAAATTCGATCCTTAGCCTTTCCGGGTTCAGCCCTATATGCTGCATCATTTTTCTGCATATGTTCACCATGCTTAATGCATGGAAGTTTCCATGAGTAATATAATTACACTCATTTAAATGGCAGCCGCCAATAAACACCCCATCCGCTCCCTTTGAGAAAGCCCGGAGTACATGCGACAGGTCGAGCCTGCCTGTGCACATGACCCGAATAAGCCTCATTTCAGTGGTATATTGCAGTCTGGAAACTCCAGCCAGGTCAGCAGCGCCGTATGCTCACCAATGGCATACAAAACCTACTATTTTTGGTTTAAATTCAAGTCCTGTACTCATCCGTTCTCACCCCCTTACGTAGGAATCCCGGCTTTATTCATCGGTATGCTTCTAGACATCTCCAACCGCCGCATCAATTTGTCCCATGATCTCTTCCTCTGAAACCGCCGCATCAATTTCGCTCAAGACCTCTTCATCGGTAAAGTGCTTGAGAGAAATAGCGGTTGTTGCACATACTGTGTTGCAAAGACCATCTCCTTTACAGAGGACAGGGTTAACCTTGGCCTTTCTGCCTTGCGGTGTCTCATAAAACTCTATGGCGCCATACGCACACACGGTGATGCATGCCCCGCACGAAATGCACCTATTCTCATCCACCTCGCATACAGAGCCCGAGGCTGTCACCGTATCATGTGAGAGAAGCGTTAAGACCCGGCCTGAAGCTCCATAAGACTGGTTAATCGTTTCCTGCATGAACTTGGGATAGTGAGCCAGTCCACACAGATACACGCCGTCTGTGGCAAACTCAACAGGTCTTAATTTGACATGGGCTTCTTTGAAGAAGCCATCCGGGCTCAATGTTACCTTGAAGAATCCGGCTATTTCCTTGGTTGCTGCGGAGGGAATCACAGCGGCAGCCAAAGCGAGTACATCGGCATCCAGCTCCAGCTTCTTCCCTAAAATGAAATCCGTCACGGTGACCTTCAGGACAGGGCGACCGTCCTCAGCCTCACCGGGTTCCACCTGAGGCGCATCTTCCGGCTCGTAGCGGATGAACCGGACCTCTTTGCTTGCAGCTTCCCGGTAATAATCCTCTTTGAACCCATACGTTCTGATATCCCGGAAGAGGATGTAGATATCCATCCGGGGGTTTCTCTCTTTGAGCAACAAGGCGTTCTTTACGGACTCGCCGCAGCATATCCTGCTGCAGTAATTTCTGTCTTCATTTCTGCAGCCTACGCACTGGATCATTACCAGGCTTTGGGCGTTGACGACCTTTTCGTCCCCTTGGGCGATTTTCTCCTCCAGCTCAAGGTGGGTCATGACCCTGTCATCTTCTCCGTAAAGGTATTCGGTGGGTGTATAGACATCAGCACCTATCGCGATGACGGCTGCGCCATGTTTTATCTCTGCGACCCCTCTGTCGGACTTCACCCCGGTGACGAAATTCCCCACATAGCCGCTCGCCCCCGTGATGATCGCATCAGTATAGACATGTAGTAAGGGGTGTTGATATACTTTGCGTATAAGATCACGCAGATAGGCCTGAACATCGAGTCCTTCCAGGGTGTAATGAATTCTTCGTGCTATTCCCCCAAGGTTTGTATCCTTTTCCACCAGGTACACCTCATGTCCCTGGTTGGCTATGGAGAGAGCGGAAGTCATGCCTGCTATGCCTCCTCCGACCACCAACGCCCTTTTGTCGACGGGCAGATCAAATTCCTGCAGGGGCTCCAGATGGCACGCTCGCGCTACCGACATCCGGATTATATCCTTCGCCTTTTCGGTGGCCGCTTCCTTTTCTTTCTGGTGGACCCAGGAGTTATGCTCCCTGATATTCGCCATTTCGTAGTAATACTGATTAATGCCCGCCTCCCGGAGGGTGTCCCGGAATAGCGGCTCGAGGGTCCTGGGGGAGCAGGCGGCGACAACCACCCGGTTGAGCCCTTTTTCCTTTGTCACGTCTGTGATTTCTTTGGCAGAATTCGTGGCACATGAAAATAGCTGGTTTTGAGCGTGGACAACATTGGGTAAGGTTTTGCAATATTCAACTGTGGAAGGAACATCTACTACGCCTGAGATATTAGCCCCACAATGACACACAAAGACTCCTATCCTCGGCTCCTCTTCGGAGACATCCCTTTCCGGCGGATATATCCTTTCTTTGGTAAGATTTCCCCGCCTGTAGTCAAGGAGCTCGCCGATTTGGGAGCCGGCTCCGCTGGCGCTGAAGACCGACTCAGGGATATCTACAGGACCCTGGAAGGCCCCGCTTACAAAGATCCCGGGCCTGTTGGTCACCATAGGGTTGACCTCGTCAACCTTGCAAAAACGATGACCGCTAAGCTCAATGCCGTATTTTTTTGCGATCTCCAACGCATCCGCCGGAGGATTCAATCCGACGGATAATACCACCATATCGAATTCTTCCTCTTTTACTCCATCCTCGGGTGTAGAATACCGTATGGAGACATTTTTGGTTTCCGGGTCCTCTTTTACTATCGATGTGTAGCTTCTGAAAAACCGAACACCGGGAAGGTTCTCCGTTCTTTGATAGAATCGCTCAAAATCCTTCCCGTAGGAACGAACATCGTTATGGAATATCGTGCACTCTGACTCCGGGTGATGATCTTTTGTCAAAATCACCTGTTTCTGCGTATAGGTGCAGCATACGGCCGAACAATAGCTGTTGCCGCCCTCGATAACCTGTCTGGAACCGACGCATTGAATCCAGGCCACTTTGTGGGGATGCTTTTTGTCGGATGCACGCAGTATCTCACCCTGGTATGCCCCGGTGGAGGATAACAGCCGCTCATAGTCCATACTGGTTACGACGTTCTGGAACTCCCCGTACCGATATTCCTCCCTCACCTTAGGATCAAAGGGCTCAAGGCCGGCAGACAGGATGATCGCCCCTACGGTTACTTCTTCCTTCTCCGGCGCTTGATTGAAATCTATGGCGTCATTCTTACATACTGCTTCGCAAATACGACATTTCTTCTCTTTAAGGTACAGACAGCTTTCATCTATATACGTGACAAGTGGAATTGCCTGAGCGAAATATACATGCACTGCTTTATTCTGCGAAATGTCTTGATTAAACTGATCGGGGTATTTGACCGGGCAATATTCTACGCAGGTAGTACAACCCGTGCATTTGTCCTCTATAATATATCTGGGCTTTTTAACCAGGGTTACCTTAAAGTTTCCTGCTTCCCCCTCTATACTGTCAACTTCAGTATAGGTCAGGACCTCTATATTGGGATGCCGGCCGACCTCGACCAGCTTGGGTGCGAGTATTCACATCGAGCAGTCGTTGGTGGGAAAGGTCTTGTCAAGCTGGGCCATATGGCCCCCGATGCTCGGCGCCTTCTCAACCAGGTACACCTTGAAACCGGCAGTGGCAAGATCGAGGGAGGCTTGAATACCGCTGATCCCCCCACCAACGATCATGACATCGCCAATATTCTTATCGTCTGTGAGCGTTTTACAAAGCTGTCGAATATTTTCTTTTAGCTCTATTACATTTTCCACTTTCTCTCACCTCATCAGGTTTTTATGTGGCCGTGCCGTCCTGGTTCGGCCGGCTCAGCCGTCCTTAATTTGTTGAGCAGCCCAGTCGCTCCGGGTGGGAATAGACCAACAGACGGCTGCCCCGCACATGACCGACCAGGGCAATGCCCAGGTCATGAGCCAGCGACACCGCGCTCCCTGTCGGCGAGTGCCGCGAAACAACAACCGGGGCCTGCATCCTTGCCGCCTTGAGCAGCATCTCCGACGAAACGCGACCGGTGGTCAGCAGCAATCGGTCTCTGGTTGATACTCCCCTCAAGAGACATTCGCCCTGGATCTTGTCCAGGGTGTTGTGTCGTCCGATATCCTCAGCCACTACGAGCAGGTTCCCGGTATCGGCCAGAGCCGAGGCGTGCATCCCGCTACTAGCCTGAGACAACTCTATCTGCTCTTGAAGCTGCTTCATCAGTGATCGCACTTCCGCTGGTGTCGCAGCAAGAGTCGAGTCAAGCCTCTGTGCCTGAGTTGTGAAAGTTGCACCGCCACCGCACCCGGAGGTGAGCCTCCGCTTCGTTGGCAATTCAAGGTTGGGATTGCTCAGCCTCACATCGACTTCCGATTCGTCGTCACACACCCGCATCATCGTCACGTCGCCTAGCCCTGAGATGATTCCCTCTGAGTACAGGAATCCGAGGACAAGGTAATTCAGCTTGGCTGGAGTGCACAGGATGGTGACCAGCTCCCTGAGATTCACATAGACGGTGAGCTCCCTTTCGAGAGGCACGTGAACTGAGGTCCTGGCCCATCCCTCCTCGGAAAAGCGATTGCAGACTATGTCCGTTGCGGTACCTGTCATATCCGATACGCCGATCGCTTCCTGCATGTTGAGCTTCTTCGTCCTCTATGTTGGGGCTCAGCGCCCCCTCCGTCAGCAAAGCTGTCGGAGCCTCCCCGCTCACAACTGACTATATCACTTCCTGGAGAATCTCCGTGATGTCCTTAACCTGTATGTCGTCAGCATGATTCAGGACTAACCTGCTATCCTCAAGAGCGGTGATGCAATAGGGGCAGGAAGTAACCACCTCCTCAACCCCAAGCCCGATAGCTTGCTCCACTCTGAGGTTGGAGAATCTTTCAGATTTTTCGGTTTCCGCCCAAATCCTGCCTCCTCCCATTCCGCAGCAGAGACTATCTACCCGCGACTCAGGCATCTCAACCAGTTCCACACCGGGCACCTTCTTCAAGACCCCCCGGGGTTCGTCAAATATGCCATTATGTCGCCCCAGGTAACACGGGTCATGATACGTAATTCTCTTTCCATACTCCTTCGTGATCCGAAGCCTTCCGTCATTCACAAGCCCGAATAAATACTGGGAGATATGAACGACCTCGAAGTTCACCCGGAATTCGAGATACTCGTTCTTGAAGGTGTGGTAACAGTGCGGGGAAGAAACAACTATTTTTTTCACCCCGTTGTCGATAAAAGTTTTGATGTTTTCCCTGGCTAAACGCTTGAATAAATCCTCATTGCCTGTCTTGCGGATGCTTTCTCCGCAGCAATTCTCCTTGGAGCCCAGTATTCCGAAATCCACCCCTGCCTTATTCAGGATCGCGGCCGTGGCTCTCGCTACCTTCTTGAGTCTCGGGTCATAGCATGTGTAGCAGCAAGGAAAATATAACACATCCATCCCTTCGGCGAAGGGTTTTACAGACAGACCCTCTGCCCAATCGGCCCTGGTTTTTCGGTCTTCATTGAAGGGGTTGCCTTGACCGGCAAGGCCTGAGCTTACGGCGCGGTAAGGCTTGACAGCGGCGGGAAAAACATTATATCCCGTGGCCACCCTGCGCAGGGCTATCATGTCGTCTATCTGCTTTACGTCCCTGGGGCATCGCTGAGGGCACTTTCCGCAGGTAGTACAACGCCAGATCTCTTCGCGTTCTATCTCACTCAAGCCGAATGTAGCCTCACGGATCAGCTTGCGCATACTGAATTTTCTCACCCTGTTCCAGGGACAGACAGTATCGCATTTTCCGCACTGATAGCAGAATTTTACCGCGTCTCCGCCTTTCTCTCTTACCTCATCTATTACCTCTTTGAAGGGGGCTACAGTTTCCACGATATTTTAATCCTCGTATGTCGTCTTAACGTTTTAGTCCTTCTTTGCCAATCGGGCAATAGTATCCATTACCTTCTGCATTCCATGTTTGTCTACCAATGATTCCACGCCTACGTCCACGTCCTCCAGCTTCTCTTCTTCTTCTACTTCCTCTTCCCTCTCTTCGTAAATCAGGGCATCATTAAGGCACCACTGAACACACAAGGGCTTTTCTTGCGGCGGATCGTCTTCACACATATCGCATTTCAGAGGAAGGCCGGAATCGGGTTCTTTGAACGCGTCCCTGGATGGACACGAAGCCCTGCAGAAACCGCACGCGTCGTATTCCTTTCCGTCGATCACATATTGGTCTCTGCCCATACACTCGGCTGCGGTATACTCACCCGCGTATACAGGAAGATATACGTCTTTTATCGGTTGACGAATCAGTCGAACACGAGACCTCGCCGGATTATTGCTGCTGTATTTCGGGTTGGCGTGAAAGGCGGAGCAGATCACCTCACATGCCCGGCAACCATTGCATTTATCAAGATCGATCTTGATTGTCTTGATTTTCTTCTTAATCTTGCTCATTTTTTATTATCCCTCTCTGTTCTAAGTCTTCGGCAACGTAACCCAGATCCAATTCCTGTAAAGCCTCTTTCGTAGGAATACCCTGATTATCCCACCCCTTGAACTTGTAATACTCATCTAAGAGCTTCGCTTCCAGCTCGGGAAATCTTTTCCTCCAATGGTCTTCCGGCGGCACCTCATCGGCTCTCCTCAAGCCTCTTCTTACATTAATGGATCTCACCAGAGTTCGGTTCCTCTTATATACGCGTGTGAGGCCGGCTTCATCCACATCGATCCCGGTCGCTGCCGAGATAAAGTGCGGATAATTGTGTATGTGATAGGGGGGCTTCAAAGGAAATGACGACAAACCGGCGCACACCCCGAGGGCGTCATCGATGTAGTGCATCTTCTCCTGCCAGTCAACAATGTCGCAGGACATTTCAGGCGTTGGGTAATATGGATTTGAGCGCTCTCCGCGCATTTCCCAGTCCAGAACAATTTGCTTGAACTTCTCATCGGGAACCTGGATCCAATCCTTTATAAAGTCTTCTCTCTCCTCCATCGTCGCAAAAGGCGACTGGGGGAACTGCCCTTCAATCTGGGTGATGTTTATCTTCTCGCCGGTCGCGTACATAAGGAAATAAACCGGATTGAGCATTCCGAGCTTGAGAGGCAACTGCTCATGTTTCTTAATGTTATTATGAGCATACGCTTCTGCGCCCTTACCGATCTGCTGGGCTGCCCAATGGGTGCCGTTGGCCAGCACATCTCCTATCCCTTCCCGCCGGACAATTCTGTCGAGCAACCAGTAAAATCTTCCCTCGTTATCGGACGGACATCCTGCAAAGTCCTCGTCAGTCAAGATACCGGCATCTTTAAGCTCAAAGGCGAAGGCCATAATTTGCGGGGTCGAGAACCCGTCTACCCCATACTCGGTCGCGCGTTGAGCGATTCTAAAACCAAAATCCAGGGAGTCTACAAAGGCCGCCATCGTATAGGTAAGTTTCGAGAAGCATTTCATCATATACGTTGACATGCCCGGGAGGGAAATTATTGCCCCGCATTTCATCGGACAGTTATAGCAGCTTATTAACCGCTTCCGCGCATTTTCTTGAGTCTCCTTCCACTTCTCTTCGACTTCCTTGGTCCAGAAATCTTTTCTCCGAGCGCGGGAGTTTCCCCAGGAGAAATTTTCGGTGTGCCACTTCTCATCAACGTGCAACATCTCTTGCGGCGACCCAAGCCCCTGTAAAATGGTCATTACGTTCGGAACCGGATTCTCGTTCCGGAATTTTATATATTTCAGCACGTCGTTGCAGAGCCCTAAAAATTCAGCCGGCCGGGCAAGATTGATGTCCTTCGTTCCACGAACAGCTATCGCCTTTACTCCTTTGTCTCCCATAACGGCGCCCATTCCGAGTCGGCTGGCACTGGAGCGGCCCTGCTCGATGGAAGCCGTGTAGACCCTATTTTCACCGGCCAGGCCGATAGCAGCCACCTGGGCGTTCGGCTCCTTCAACTCCTGCCGAATAAGTTCTTGAGTTTCAACGGCGCCTTTACCACGCAAATGAGAGGCGTCACGTAGTTCTACTTTGTCATTGTGTATCCATATATACACCAGGTTCGGGGACTTGCCGCGAAGGATTACTTTATCATAACCGGCATACTTCAATTCCGGCGCCCAAAACCCCCCCATCATTGAATATGCCATTAACAACGTCTGGGGAGAATAGGTAGTAAGAATGGTGCGATTGGCGCCGGGAGCGGGTGTGCCGCACAAAAGACCGGCGCTGAATATGAGCCGACTATCCGGAGAAAAGGGGTCAACGTCAGCGGGAACTCTATCCCATAATATCTTGGCGTTAGTACCCAAACCCCCCAGATGAAGCTCGGTCAATTTTGGGTCGGTTTCTACCCTCTCAACGTTTCCCCGTGATAGATCAATTTCTAAATTAAACCCTGCCTCTCCGTACCTCACGTTTTACCCCCAGATATCCGCGCAGCGATGGCCTTCAGCTGCGCGGGTCGTTCGTATTTCTTTCCATATAGTACCTTGTCGCACCTTGTATTTTATATCACAAACAAACACGATTTGTCAAGGGGGCAAAAGCTTTGGAGTTTCCTGACTTTTTGCCCGTATTCCGGTTGCCCTGAGCTTGTGAAAAGGTCTTGCCGCATCTGTGTTTGACCCTCTACATGTGCATGTTTTCTTGACCGTACACAGTATGTGTCCGGTGTGAACGAATAAACTATCCTCACCTCTCATGCATCGTAGCACGGCATATGCTCTCATCGGCTATACAGATGGTGACCATTTTCCTTCGTATGGTGGTTTTTGTCAAGTTATTTCTTGCTTTGTGAAAATATGTTACAATCATGGGCGCGCCAGTTGGTCTTTTCGGCTATTTTATCGCGCTTCTCACGTGCAACCCGCTGTGTCACACAAAATGCTGCCTCATTATAGTTATCGGCGCCGCGTCTCAGGGAGGTAAGCCGTCTTTTCCGGGGAGCGGTCGAGCCTTCGTCTTGAAGGCCCTCACAAAGAAAGATTACGAAGACGATCAAGGAAATGCTCGAAGGGGAGTGCGGTTGCCCTGTCTGGAAGGTTGATCAATTCACTATTATGAACAGAGAGCAGTTGCGTACGACGGCCGGCGTGTACATTTTCGGGAAAAAATTGCCCGTATCGGAGCGAAAAGGGGCTTGTGCAAGAAATAACAATTGACATCGCCCTTTCATTATAGTTATATAATGAGCATCTAGAGCGTGGTTTCAATGCCCAATCTCATAAATTCCGGAGGTGTTTGTATGGCTACCATTAAGACAATCGGTGTTGTTGGCGCGGGTACTATGGGCAGTGGCATTGCCCAGGTCGCTGCACAGGCAGGTTTTGATGTCATCATGACCGATATCGAGGACAAGTTTGTGCAGAACGGTTTGAAGAATATCGACAAATTTCTTGCAAAGAGCGTGGAAAAGGGCAAGATGACGGCGGACGTCAAAGCGCAGATCATGGGAAAGATCAAGGGCACCGCGAAGATCGAGGACATGAAGGATGCCGACTACATCGTCGAAGTCGTCTTCGAGGACATGGAAGTAAAGAAGAAGACATTCAAACAGTTGGATGAGATTACGAGAAAGGACGTGATCCTTACAAGCAATACCTCGTCGATGTCGATCACCGAGATCGCAAAGGCAACGACAAGACCCGACAAAGTGCTGGGAATGCACTTCTTCAACCCCGTTCCCCTCATGCGGCTTGTCGAGGTGATCAGGGGCTACTACACGAACGATGAGTCCGTGGCGGTCTCCCTTGACCTGGCCAGAAAGTTCGGCAAGGAACCGATCGAGGTGAAGACGGATATAGCCGGCTTTGTGGTGAACAGACTTATGGTCCCGCACCTCGTCGAAGCCATCTGCCTCCTTCAGGAAGGCGTTGCGTCGAAAGAAGATATCGACAAGGCGGCCAAACTGGGACTCAACTACCCGATGGGACCCTTCGAGCTTATGGACCTCACGGGCGTCGATATCCTCCTCAACGTCGTCAATTACTTCTACCAGGAGCACAACAAGGAGTTGAAGTGGGTGGCGCCCCGGATTCTGAAAGACACGATCAAGGCGGGTAGACTCGGGAGGAAAACGGGCTCAGGATGGTACGACTATAACAAATAGTCTCAGGAGGGCGATATGGCGTACGAATCGGTGCTTATAGAAAAAGAAGAGGGCGTCGCGATAGTCAAGCTGAACAGGCCCCCGGTCAATTCGCTCACCGTCAAGGCATACCAGGAAATCTATGACGCCTTTTGCGAGCTGGAAAAAGACGACTCGGTACGGGCCGTTATTTTCACGGCGGTCGGCGAGAAAGTCTTCACCGCGGGCCTCGACGTCAAGGAAGTAGCCGGGAAGTCGGTAGCGGAGTATTACGCCTTCGGAAAGATCTCCAGAGGGTGCGTCGATAAGATTGCGGGTATTAGCAAGCCCACGATTGCCGCGGTCTTCGGTTTCGTCCTCGGCGGCGCCCTTGAGCTTGCCCTCGCCTGCGATCTGAGGATTGCCACGAGTGATGCAAAGATGGGTTGTCCTGAGGTCAATCTTGGGATTATTCCCGGCTCCGGCGGCACTCAAAGACTCCCGAGGCTCGTGGGGATCGGGAAGGCAAAAGAACTCCTGTTTACGGGTGATATCGTGAGCGGTGATGAAGCCTACCGGATAGGTCTCGTCAACAAGGTCGTGGCAAAAGAAGCGTTACTGGACGAGGCAAAGGCCTGGGCGAAGAAGCTGGCAGCGAAGCCGAGGGTAGCCCTCAGCGTGCTGAAGAGCGCCGTCGATAACGGCATAAACATGGATCTCGCCACGGCGATAACTTTTGAGAATGAGTGCTTTGTCACGACCTACCTGTCCGAGGACGGGAGAGAGGGCTTCCAGGCTTTTATAGAGAAGAGAAAACCGGTTTTCAAGGGCAAATAGAACATAATCAAGGAGGGTTTCATGTCGAGAAATGCAGTAATATTGGGAGGCGGTCAGTGTAAGTGGGGGGTAAGAGAAGCCCACATTATGGACCTATTCCAGGAAGCGGGCAAGGCTTGCCTCGATGATATACCGGGGCTCAAGCCTCTGGATATAGACGGGCTCATTGTGGCCACGTCATACGCGGGCAGGTGCTCTTTCCAGGTCAACACTGCGCCGGTGGTCGCGGAGAGGCTCGGGTTGAAGCCGACATCCATCTGCACGAGATGCGACACCCTTTGCGCGGGCGGGAGCACGGGCATCATTCTCGCGAAAGGACTTGTGGAATCGGGAAATGCGGACATCGTCATGGTGGCCGGCGGCGAAAAACTGTACACGCCCCAGAAATGGGAGATTTTCTACAGCGAGCTCGCATCCGTCGACCATGACTGGGAAGCTACCCATGGCATGGGTCTGCCGCCGCCATTCTTCTCATTGACCGCACAGGAACATATGATTCATTACGGGACGAAGAAGGAAGACCTTGCGGCCGTCTCCGTGGCCAATTACAACTACGCAGCCGATAACCCTGTTGCGCAGATGCAAAAGCACCTGACCATGGAAGAGGCGATGAGCGCACCTTCGGTTGTACCGCCTCTCACACTGTATGATTGCTGCCCTATTACGGACGGCGCAGCGGCATGCATCATCACCACCGACGAGATCGCGAAGAAATACACGAACAGACCCCTTGTCTATCTGAGAGGTTGCGCGCAGGTATCGCTTTCCAGCCTTTCGGTCAATTTCCCGGGCGAGCATCTTGCCGACTGGAAGCACACCAGGGTAGCGGCGGAGAAGGCATACAAAAGGGCGAAGGTTGGGCCCGGTGACATTAAGGTCGCCCAGACGCACGACTGCTTCACCATTTCGGAAGTCATCGAAGTGGAGGATCTCGGCTTCTGCAAAAAAGGTGAGGGCGGCGCATTCTGCAGCTCGAAGCAGATCGAGATCGGCGGCAAGGTTCCCGTCAATACGGACGGCGGCCTTCTGGCCGTGGGTCACCCCTTCGGTGCAACGGGCATCAGGCAGGGCGTCGAGATCATGAAGCAGCTCCAGGGCAGGGCACGCCACCAGGTGAAAGACGCGGACATCGGTCTTACGCATAACCTGAGCGGGGCGAACGCCGAGCATACCATCCTCATATATGGATTGGAACCAGTAAAATAAGGAGGTCGATAATGTCCGTAGCAGGAATCCCAATACTTGACAATCTCTATCCCGTCACGATGGACCTTTGGCCTATAGAGGCTAAAGAGTTCAATAAGGTATGGCCGTTTTATGAAAATTTGAAACAGGGCCGGTTCACCACCACGAAGTGCAAGGACTGCGGTCATATTGCCTTCCCTCCCAGAGGCGTCATCTGCCCGGCTTGTTACTCTGAGAACCTGGAGTATGTAGACCTGCCGAAGAGAGGTAAGGTCGTCGTCTTGTCCGAAGAGGTGAAGGGCGTCCCCCTCGGATACGAATCGCCTTTGATCCATGCCGTCATCGAGTTTGACGGTCCGGTCAAGAGGATGATCAGCAAGATCGTCAATTGCCCGGTAGGCACCTTGCAGCGCGGCGATGAGGTGGAGTTCGTCGTATTCGACGTTCCTGCCATGCCTATCGAAAAGGGAAGAGCAGGCACGATCATGGCGGAGCGCGTCTTTTACGCGTTCCAGCCCGTAAAGAAGTAACGCAAAGTCCGTAGAGTATGTTGACGGAAGGCCCATCGGCCCGTGGCGGTCTGATGGGCCTTCCGTGCTCTCCCGCAAACACGCTGCGGTCGGCGCGGTGAAATGTACGGATGACTTGGACCGGCAGGGGGTTTCCACGCAAGGGGGGAGCGCCGGGGAGCATAAAAATCCACACAAAGGAGGTTCCGGTATGTCGCTGGAAGGTAAGATTGCGTTCGTGAGCGGCGCCTCGAGGCCGCTTGGCAACGGGAGGGCTACGGCCCTTGCCCTTGCGAGAAAGGGTGCTGATGTCGCACTTAGCGGCTTGAACCACATGGAAGGGGCAGTAGCGGTAGCCGAAGAGATAAAAGCGATGGGCAGGAGATCTGTGGCCGTAAAAATGGATGCGAGCAACTATTCCGACGTACAGATTGGGTTCGCGACCATAAAGAACGAGCTCGGCCCCGTCAATATCCTGGTCAATAATGCCGCCCTGATGAACCATAACGTGACGATTGCCAAGACGACCATAGAAGAATGGGATTATGAGGTGAAGCTCTGCCTCAACTCCGCCTTTTACTGCATCAAGGAAGTATGGGCGGATATGTGCGCCGCGAAGTGGGGAAGGATCGTGAATATCACGTCCGTTGCGGGCATCCTGGGCGGCTTCGGACAGACAAGTTACGGGGCGGCTAAAGCGGGGCTGATCAGCCTGGCAAAGTCGGTCGCGTTGGAAGGCGCCCGGTTCAACATCACGGCAAACTGCGTGTTGGTCGGTATAAGCAGTACCGATGCGACTGCGAAGCTGCCTCCCGCAGTGCTGGAAAAGGTTGAAAAAAGGACCGCCATAGGCCGCCCTGCGACGCCCGAGGAGATTGCGGGGGCTGTCGTCTATCTGACATCCGATGAGGCCGCATACATGACCGGGGCAGTGATGAATATGTTGGGCGGGATCGATCTGTTCGTATTCTAAGGGGACGGCCTTCCCCGGCCGGTCTTGCACGTGCGGGCGCCCCGACGTACGTCTCACCGGTCGGGGTAGTGCCTGTGCCTCCGATGCCGCTCTTGCAGGCTGTCAAATTGTTTCTTTTGTTCGTCAGTCAATTGCTGCCGTATCTCTGAAAAACTCTCGTCCACAATCCGCTCTGCCTCCGGCCGTCTCTGAAGTAAATGGCTGTGGAGCCTTTCCACCATCCGTTGGAGGATTTTCTCTACCGCGGTCTTCTGGTCCTGCGATAAGTCCAGCTCCCGTGAAAGGGTCTTCAGGACGTGGGCCGCTCTATCCTTGCGGTCGAGGGATAAGTGATACTTGTGTCTCAAGTAGAGCTGGGTGCCTGCTCCGCCGATCAGTATGCCAAGGACCAGGACAAGAGCGACCCCTGTGATCAGCCTCCACGTTTTCATTACACCCCCCTTATGCCCCAAATAGGTTGCTGAGCATCGATTCTTCCGCGCCGTTGACGAATAATTGAATCGGGTCTTCCCAGGAAGCGACCTCGATCTCAACGAAGGCGGCAATGAGCACAAGGGCCAACAGGCACACAACAGGGGCAAGCCGCCAGACGAATCGTTCGAAGGTGGGCAGGAATCGAGTTGTGGGTTGAAAGGGGCCTATCTCCCGGACGCGCGCCATAAGGCTCTTTTGCCACCGTGCGCCGACCTCCATACGTTCCCTTGCCCGGTAAGCCTGTCCCAGTAGCTCTTTGAGCTTTTCCCTCTGTCCGGGTGTCGTCATATACCCTCCTCAGCAATTATTGGGGTTCAGCACCCCCTCCATCGGCAAAGCCACGACCCGCTGCGCGGGTGCCCCGGCCTCCCCGCTCATAAAAGCATCAGCAATTATTGGGGTTCAGCACCCCCTCCATCGGCAAAGCCGCTGGAGCCTCCCCGCTCATAAAAGCATCACTGCCGGTGCATGAGCAACCCGCGGAGTTTCTTGCGCGAGCGGAACAAGCGCACTTTTACATTTGTGGTGCTCCAGCCGAGAAGGCCGGCCGCCTCTTTCACTGAATGGCCTTCAAGATAGACAAGCTCCAGCACCATTCGGTCACCCGCCGACAACCTGCCAAGCGCCAGGTTGAGTATCTCCCCCGCTTCCTTTTGCAGGGCCATCTCGTCGCAGGAAGGGCTCGATTGGTCCGATAGCGCCGCCTCCAGCCACACCCGGTGCTCCTCCGTAAGCGAGCTCATTGGAAGTTCCCGTGATTTATAGCGTTCCCGCCAGAAATCATAGCAGGCCCTCACGGCAATTACGGACAGCCAATGCGTAAAGCGGTCACTCTCCTTGAAGCCCGGCAGCGATCGATAGGCCCTCAAGTATATATCCTGTACGATATCTTCCACGTGATCGAAGGGTATATGCTTTTTCACCGTAGCCATGACGAGATGCTGATATCGCTGCACCAGGTATTCGAACGCATTCACGTCCCCGCCGAGGACCCGACGTATAACTTCCTCATCACTGGGCTTTCGAGGGTCATTTTCCATGTACCGCCGATAGTATAACTCACGCGCGCAGGCGAAAGGGTGAGAACCTCCGAAAAGCCTCCCAATTCGTGACGGCTGCGCCCGAGGGAGCTTTTCCGGCCAACCCGGCCTTGTCAGGAGAAAGCCCTTACCACCCTTCTCTTTTTTTAGTCGTCAGCGCTTTCAAAAAGGTTACAGAAAAGAATCGACCCGAATCGATGGTGAGCTCTTTTGAGTGTTGAGGTGCGCTTTTAGAGGATTGGTTTGTGTGAATGGCCTAGAAGCAAAATCGGGCCGTTCCTCGGAAGCGGAGGAACGGCCCGAATCTTACCCGATCTTTAGCTATCCGACCTTCACGATCAGCGCCGCAGCGGTGTCGCCTGCGGCGCAGCCGGTAAAGAGACCATAGCCGCCGCCGAGGAGTGTGACCTCTTCTATCAGCTCGCAGACGGCCCTTCCCCCCGTCGGTCCCTGTGGATGACCGTAAATCAGAGAGGATCCGTAGTTATTCATCTTCATGACATCGTAGCCCGTTTTCTTTGCGAAGGCGAGATCGTTGACCGCGAATGGGTTATGGGTCTTGATTGCCTTCACATCGGAAAGTTTTATGCCTGCGTTTGCAAGGGCCATTTCCGCAGCCGGAATTGGGGCTGCGGGCATGAACATCGGCTTTACGCGTGCGAAGCCGTAGGAAACGATCTGTATCTCTACCTTCGGGTCCGTGCTCAGCTCTTTGGCCCTGTCCCTCGTGGTCACGATGATGCCGCAGTTGCCGTCGGCGGGGAATGTCTGGGCGCCGAAGCTGAGACAGCCTCCCGGCACTACCGGTTTCAGTTTGGCGAGGCCTTCGGCCGTGCTGGGGGTAAAACCCTCGTCCTCTTCCAGCAGCCTGGTCTTCTTCCTGGTAACCGTGAGCTCGGGGGCAAACATGTAGTGCTTCTGAAACGCCCTGTCGTTGGCGCGCGCCTCCTCAAACTGCTGATAGCGTCTGAGGACGACGGCGTCGCACTCCTCCTTGGTTATGCCGACTTCCGCGGCCACGTTTTCGGCCGTCTGCACCATGGCTGCGCGATGTTTCGGACTTCCGCCGAAGTTGTCCATGTTCCAGTCTTCCCTGTCGACCTGGCCACCGGGACCGAGGGGGTCGGGCCACACGGTATGCGGACCGTTGGAGCACCTGTCGGTCATCAGCGCATAGGCCACGTCATAGATACCAAGCTCCATATCCTTTGCGGCGAGGTTCAGCGCCGTCGTAGAGGTCGAGCATGCCTGGTTTATAAAGAGGGCGGGGACGAATTTCTTGTCGTCCGTCAGCATGGCGCTGGCCCAGTTGTGAGCGCAAAACCAGTGGTTCTGGGCAACCGTGCTGCCAAAGTACAGATAATCGATGATGGTAGGGTCGAGATGCCTTTTCTCGAGAAACCACCTTCTCGCCGTCATAGCCCCGAGGCTCACCGCGTTGTCATACTGCATGCTCCCTTGCCAACGGCTGAAGGGGGTCGAGTAATACCCACCGTAAGGTATATACGCCTTCGTGTAACTTTTCATTTACCCATTCCTCCTTACTAAATGTGATGGTTTGTATCCTGGAAACCCATTTCATACGATCGGTGGAAGTAGTGCCGAGTCAGGAGAGATACCCCCTGCTTCCGATCTTCCTGAATATGCCCAACCCGGACGAAATGGCGCTGCCTGCGTGATTTTCATTTCACGCAGCAAGCATCCATTTCAATCTGTAAAACCATTTTATATTATACCGCAGGCGGGGGGTCTGTCAAGGAAAGTTTGCAGCGGGGTTGGCGGCCGGGCGCCTTTTGCGCATAGCTTTGTCGCGCTGCGTCCTGTGAAGCTCGACGTACGAAATAGACGCCTGCCTCAGCCATGAGGTCGCGGTCGCCCTCTATCACGGCTATCCTACCTCCCAGCCGCCTCCCAGGGCCTTGTAAAGGGCGATGAGGTCTGCCGCGATGTTCTGGGTGCTCGTGGTAAGGGCGCTTTCGTCCGTGAATTGCTGGCGCTCGGCGGTGAGCACGCTCAGGAAGTCCGTCTGCCCTTCCGTGTAGAGCCGCAATGACAGGTCTACGGCCTTGCGGTCGGCGGCGACGGCATCCGTGAGCGACTTGTGGTGCTGCTGCTCCTTGGCGAAAGCGACGAGGGCGTTCTCCACGTCCTGCAGAGCTGTCAGCACGGTCTGTTGATAGGTGACGAAGGCCTGGTTGCGAAGGGCCTCCTGGGCGTGGATGTTTGAAACGATGGCGCCGCCCTGGAAGATGGGCCACGTCCCCGCAGGGCCGATGAAGAGGGAGCGGCTCATGCCCTTGAACCAGGTATTGGCTGTGCTCGTCTGCCAGTTTGCACCTCCCGTGAGGGAGAACTGGGGAAAAAGCTGCGCCACCGCCACCCCTATCTGCGCGGTGGCGCTGTGAAGCTGGGCCTCGGCCTGGCGGATATCGGGCCTGCGCCGTAGGAGTTCGGAAGGAAGTCCCGCAGGGATCTCTCCCGGTATAGCGGGGAAGCCGCCCGCGGGCGACAATAACTCCACGAGATCCGCCGGGTGGCGGCCGAGGAGCACGCTCAGCGCATAGATGGACTGACGCGCACCCGTTTCATAGACGGGGATCTGGGCTTCCGTCGACGCCACCAGGCTCTCCGCGTTCGCCACGTCGAGGCTTGAGTCGAACCCGACCTTGTCGAGCCTGCGGGTTATATCGGCCGTATGCTCCTGCGCCTTCAGGTTGTTGCGGGCTGTGACGATCTGCTGCTGGTATCCCCGGAGCTGTATATAATCGAGGGCCACCTCGGCGATGAGGATCACCTGGACGTCCCTCAGGTTTTCGACGGCGGCCTGGACGTTCGCACCCGCGGATTCCACGTTCCTTCGGACGCCCCCGAAAAAGTCGAGCTCCCACGCCGCGTCCACAGTTGCCAGGTAAGAGTTGCGGGGATTCCCATTTGTGCCCTAGAGGGGGCCTGCCTGCCGCTGGTAGGCGGCCGAGGCGGTGGCAGAGGGCCACAGGCCCGCAACGGCGACGCCTCGGAGAGCCCTGGCTTGCCGGAGACTGGCCTCCGCGAGGGCGAGGCTCAGGTTCGCCTTCAGGGCCTCCTCTACGAGCCTGTTCAGCGTCGGGTCCTCGAATTGCCGCCACCACCGGGCAAGATCTGCGGACCGGTCCGTCGGAACCGACGGGGTATTCGGCTGGGCCGCCTCTCTCACGCCCAGGAAAGAGGGGGGCAGAGGGGGCTTGGCCACGTGGTAATCGGGGCCTACCATGCATCCCGTTACAAACATCGAAAGGACGAGACAGGCGAAAAGCTTTGCCTTCATAGTACCTCACTCATATCGGAGGGCGTCGATGGGGTCGAGCCGCGACCCCTTCCAGGCAGGATAGAAGCCGAAGATCACGCCGACGCTCGCCGATACCACAACGGCCGCGATGATGGCGCCCATCGAGGGCGCCGTCGGCCAGTGGAGCACCCTCGAGACGAGCATGGAGGCGCCCCGACCGACGATGATGCCCATAATGCCGCCCGCGAGGCAGAGCACTACGGCCTCGATGAGGAACTGGCGGAGGATATCGTTCGGCTCGGCGCCCACTGCCATGCGCAGCCCGATCTCGCGCGTCCGCTCCGTGACGGAGACGAGCATGATGTTCATGATGCCCACGCCGCCCACCACGAGGGAGATCATAGCCACGTACATAAGGAGCCTTGTGATGAGCTCCGTCGTCGAGCTCATGGCCTTCGTGATCTCCGTCATGTCGCGGACCCTGAAATCGTCAAGAACGGTAGGCCGGAGATGGTGGTTCTCCCGGATCACGTCGGTGATCTGCTCGATGGCCGCCTGTATCCACGCAGGTCCCCGCGCGGTGGTGAGGATTTGATCAACGTTGGCGAATCGGATGGGCTGGGGCAGGTCGGCCGCCTCGTTGGTGGACTGGGTGGGATAGAGGCTCGTCGAGATGTTCGGATACATCATGGTGAGCGAATTGACCTCCGTGACGTTCGAGGTATTCGTGGTGCTCTGGTTGCCGCCCGAGAGGGTGGTGGCCACGACGCGGTACTTGATCGTGGTCCAGGGCGCCAGGACGATGTCGTCCTGGCGCCCTGGACCATCATGTTCGCGCCCTTCTGGCTCAGGACGCCGATTACCTTGAAGGCGACGTTCCGGACGCGGATCTCCTTTCCGATGGGCGAGTGTCCGGCGAAGAGCTCCCTCACGATCGTCTTGCCCACCATGCAGACCTTGCTCGCGTTGAGGACGTCGTGCTCGGTGAACGCCTCGCCCTCGGCCATGGTGGTCCAGTCGCGCACCTGGAGAAAGGAGGGCGTCGAGCCCTGGATGTACGTGGGCACCCAGTTCTTGTTGCCGTAGACGATCTGCGCGCGGGCGCGCACGATGGGGGCCACGGCGCTCACCGCGGGGCATGCCTTCGCGATGGCGTCCGCGTCGTTCGGGGAGAGTGTCGTCTGGCTGCCTATGCCGTAGTTGATGCCGCCCACGTTCTGGGCGCCCGGTATGATCACGAGAGTGTTCGCCCCTAAGCTCGTGAGGGTGCGCTGGATCGCGAGGGACGCCCCGTTGCCGATCTCCATCATGGTGATGACCGCCGCCACACCGATGACGATGCCGAGCGTGGTGAGGAGGGTCCGCATGATATTCCGTCTAAGGGCGGTTGCGGCCATTTTGAGTGTACCGAGTAATCTCATGGCAGACCTTTAAACCGTCCCCTCGATGAGGCCGTCCTTGATGCGGATGGTCCGCCGGGCGTGACGGGCCACGCCCGGATCGTGGGTGACGAGAATGATGGTGATCCCTTCGTCCTTGTTGAGCTGCTGGAACATCTCCAGGATCTCCTCGCTCGTGTGCGAGTCGAGGTTACCGGTCGGCTCGTCGGCGAGGAGCACCTCAGGCTGGTTGATCAGCGACCTCGCGATTGCGACGCGCTGCTGCTCGCCGCCGGAGAGCTGGGACGGGTGGTGGTGGACCCGGCCAGACCGACCTTTTCGAGCATCTCCACGGCCCGCTGTCTCTTCTGATGCTCGGCGAGTCTCTCCCTCGTGTAGCTGAGGGGCATGACCACGTTCTCCAGGGCGGTCGTCCGGGAAAGGAGGTTAAAGCTCTGAAAGACGAAGCCGATTATCCGGTTGCGCAGCCTGGCCCGCTCCTTCGGGCCGAACCGGGAGGTCTCCCGGCCGTCGAGCCAGTACTCGCCGGATGTGGGGTGATCGAGGCACCCGAGGATGTGCATGAGCGTGCTCTTCCCGGAGCCGCTCGCGCCCATGAGCGTCACGAGCTCGCCCCTTTCGATTTCGAGGGAGATGCCCTTGAGCACGGGGAGATCGACCTCGCCGAGGTGGTAGGTCTTGTAAATGTTCCGCAACTCAATGAGATTGTCCATTCCGTCCCCCTTCCCTTCTATCGTCCTGCCCCGGCGGACGCGGCCGGCCGCGCCTGGCTTTCCCGGCCCTGACCGCCCTGGCCCTGAGCCGGACGGTTGCCGCGGAAGGGCATTTGAGGCGCGAAGGGATTGCGCTCGGCGGTCTGACCCGCGTCGGCCTCCCGCACACCTTCGCCGGCAACGGCGCGGAGGCCTTCGGTCAGGCCCCTGCCCTCCACTTCGGTAAATGCACCGTCTGTGAGCCCCGCCGTGACGGGAATAGGCCGGACGAACCTGCCTTCCTCAATCCAGACGACCGTGCGCTTCTCGCCTCCCTCGGGGCCGCGGCCACGGCGGGAAAGCCCGTCCGCGCCCTCGGCGTCACGCGCGATCTCGCCGGGCCGCGGTGACCAGTTGAGCGCCGCGTTCGGCACGAGGAGCACGCCCTTCCGGCGGCCTATCTCGAATTGCGCGTTGGCCGTGAGGTAAGGGAGGAGCTTCCCGTCCGAGTTGTCGATATCGACCGCTATGGTATAGGTAACGACGTTCTGCGTCATGGTCGCGTTAAGTCGGACCTGACCAACCACGCCGTGGAACACACGGCCGGGAAAGGCGTCGACGGCGAACGTCACGGGCTGGCCCTTGGTAATGTTCCCCACGTCCGTCTCGTAGACGTTGATCCACGCCTGGATGCGCCTCACGTCGTTCGCGATGAGGAAGAGGCTCGGGGCGGAGACCGAGGAAACGACCGTCTGTCCGATATTCACCCGCCTGTCGATGATGACGCCCTTCACGGGGGATCTGATCGTACAGTAGTTGAGGTTTAACTGCGCCGTCACGAGAGCCGCCTTATCTTGCGCCACCGTGGCAATCGCCTCCTCCACCGTCGCCTCCGCCGAGGCGAGGTTCGCCTTGGCTACCTCGTAAGTGTCCCTGTACTGGTCGTAGGCGCTCTGGGCGAGGGCGTCGCTGGGGCCGAGCTTCTGGGCCCTTTCCCAGTTCTGCGTGGCTAAAAGGAGGTTTGCCTTCTGCTGGAGCACATTGGCCTTGTTCGCGACCACAGCGGCCTCGGCCTGTTTGAGCTGGCCTTCCGCGGTCTTCACGGCAGCCACGTAGAGGGAGTCGTCAATTTTTGCCAGGACCGTGTCTTTATCCACCTCGGAGCCCCAGCGAATTTCGTCGCCGTGCTTGTCCTTGCCGAAGGAGATGATGATGCCCGCAACCTGCGCGCCTATCTGGACCACCGCTACCGGCTCTATTACGCCTGTGGCGGTGATCGTGGCGACCAGGTCTCCCCGTTTCACAGGCGTCGAGCGGAATGCGGGGGCCTTGTTCCCCCTGGACCAGAATGACCAGACCCCGGCGCCTGCCGCCAGTCCGGCAAGGACTACGATCGCGACTACACCTGTTCGTCGCATAAAATCCACTCCCGTTTAAAGCACGGCCGGTTCGGCCCCAACCGATGCAGCTCCGTCGCACACGGGCTTTAGACACATAGGCGGCCGGTTAGACCGGGCTGCATCAAAAGTGGCATGAGAAAGGATGGCGCCTATTCCCTCGTTTCCACGAGCTTCATCCTTCCTTTTTTTACTTGGCCGTACAGACCTTCGGTACCGCTCAAGCCCATCAGAGGATAAGTCGCCGGTATCTGTCAAAAGGTTACAAACGCGGCTGCACCTTCCGGAGGGCTTGCGAGAGAAGGGAATCCGAAAAGGGATGCGGAGGTCCGTGCACAAACCCACCCCTGCCGAGGAGGAATACACCCAGTTCTGCCTCTCTTGAGGAGGGGATAGGCCAGGGGAACCTGGGACACGGCCGAAGGCCGAGGTGATGCGCGAAGGCGGAAGACGGCACGCTGATGGGGAGTTCGAGAAAGCGGCAGAAACGGACGCCGGGGCGCCTGCACCCCGAAGGGGCGTGGGTCGCAAGCGTTGGATATGGCGGAGCGTAGAACGGACAGCGAATGGAGTAGGGCGCTGGCTTTTTCCCATTCAGGGAGTATAATTATGTCGGGAAGCAAAACACGTTCACGCGGAAGCGAGGGAAAGGGGAAATGAATATCTCCTATGGCATAGCAGAGACCATCGGCCTTCGCAAAGAAATGGAGGATGCCCATTCAGTGAGGGACGACGAGGGACGCGGGGTTTTCAGCGCCGAGGTCTGCGACGGGCACGGCGGCTCGCTCGCCGCAAGGATTGCCGCCGAAATGCTCACCCCCTGCTTTCTCCACGGAGAAGGCGTGGCCTGCGAGAGGACAGGCGGGAGAGGATTTACCCCGGAGGACTTACGGGACGCGTATCTCGCCATAGACCGGTATATTGTCGCTCAGCAGACTACAAGCGGGACTGCGGTAGGTACGCTCTATCTCTGGGAAAACAGGTTCCTTGCGGCAAATGCCGGCGACGTCCGGATCGTGATCGGGGATGGACCGGAGGCAATCAGCCTCACCGTCGATCACAAGCCCGATCTTCCCGATGAAAGGGCCAGGATCGAGGCCCTGGGCGGCAGAGTCGTATCCTATGATGTGCCGCGCGTGCAGGGATTACTCTCCATGAGTCGCTCCCTCGGGGATGCCCTCCTCAAGCCTTTTGTCACGGCCGAGCCCAGGATAGCGGAAGGGGTTCTCGGCAGGGAAAACGACATAGCGATCATTGCCTGTGACGGGCTTTGGGATGTGCTGACTTCAGAAGAAGCGGTGGCAATCGCCCGGGACGCGGCGGGACCGAGCGAGGCGGCAAGGCTGCTCCAAGCCAGGGCCATGGAGCAGGGAAGCATGGACAACATTACCGTGATCGTCCTTGACCTGAAGGCTTATACGGCACGGTGCGGGCGGGATCGCCTTTACGTCTCGCGGGTGCTCGACCGGGCCCTTTCCCCAACGTGACGAACGGATGATACCGAGTTGCGTTCAAAGGCACATCGAGGCGGCGACGAAGAGCCGACGCAGGCGTACGCCGTTGTACGTCAAGGAGAGCGATGAGGAGCCAACAAAGATGGGGCGAAGAAGGCGGCTCGGTATCACTTGATAAGGGGAAGCATGGCTTTAAATTCTGCGGTACCCGCCTTCCGGAGCAACTCGTAGATCACCATCTCTGTGGAGGTGACGGTGATGCCTGCTGCCCGCATTCTGTCAAGGGCCACGGAGACGTTATCAGGTGAGCGGGAACCTACCGCGTCACTGACGACGTGGATCCGGAAGCGGGGATGGCCGGAGAGGGCGGTCTGGGCCACGCAGATATGTGCCTCGATGCCGGCGATGATCAGCGTATTTCTCGCCGTCTCTTCGACGCGCGCGGCAAACGCCTCCGACAGGAAGCAGTTGAAGGTGCTCTTTGAGATGGGCTCCGGAAAGGTGACTTTCTCGCTGATCTCTCTCACCGTCAGACCCAGTTTTTCCTGTTCCGTGACGATCACGGGAAGCCCCATAACCGCCGCGAGGGCGAGGAGACGCTTCATATTTGCAGTGAGCCTCTCAGCTTCAGCCATTGCGGGCACGAGCTTTTCCTGCATATCGATGATCACAAGAAGGCTCTCTTCCCTCGTAATGAGCTGATTATCGCTCATGCACACTTCACCGATGAACCGCACGCGCTCCCGCTACCCGTTTTCCGCCGGTACGGCACCTTCGTTGCAATGGGAACCTCCTCAGCCGTTATTCCTCACCCGCGAGCCGAACCCGCGCGATTCGAAAAGGTGCAGGAAACAAAAAAAGAGAATTAGGCGAACCGATTCCGAAAACCTACTTCTTAGGCTGCATGTTCTGGCCGCAGCAGACGATATCACATATCTCTACGCAGCCACATGTTTCATCGACTGAAACAACAAGCCCGCAAACTTCACAGTAAAGCTTCTCCCCTCTGCCTGCTTTCGCCGTTTTTGCCTTGGCGGTCTTAGACGGTGCTTTTGCCGTTTTTGCGGCGGGCCTGGCTGCTGCTGCAGCCGTCCCGGCCGCCGGTTTCGCTGCTGCGTTAGGGGTTGCCTTCTTTGCAGGCTTTGGCGCTTCCTTTGTGCCCTTTGACGCTACCGGTTTTTCAGCCTTGGTCTTTGTGACGCTTGCCGGCGCTGCTTTTGCCTTCGGTGCCATCTTTGCCATTTTCTTATCACCCCCCTCCCCGTCTCCTTTTTTTGTCCTGCTCGGTTCGCCTAACCCTATGTCTTGGTCCGTACGCGCGAGGGCGTCACGGTTTCCTTATGTACAGCTCGAGACGATCTCCTCTTTGCAGCGAGCAGCGCTTTCAATCCTGATGCGCGCCGCGCCTTTTGCTCTTCTCAGTGCTGCAGGGTCACTTTTGATGCGACCGATCAGATTTACCTCACTCGCGGGCACGGGCTCGGGTCCCCGGCTTAAAGGTGTCGGACCGAAAAAAAGGGCGAGTGCGGAACCGGGCGGCCAATAACCGATATCACCGACTGTCAGGCGGGATGTGGCTGTTTCGTCGAGGGGGCACGTAACGGGAATCTCGAAGTAGAATTCATCTCCCCACACATGCGGGCGCGTCTCCACGGGAAGCACGTCAACGACCTCCTTTGCGCAGACCGTATCAAAGAATTCTGCTTCGACTAGTACGTCCCCGACTATGATTTTCACAGGTGTCGCCATCGTTTTTCCCACGTTTGTCGCTAAGTATAAGACTATTGCAGCGCCTTCACAATGAAAAAATGCGTTGTGGAGCTATATTGGCAGCATAAATACGGGGAGAAGCGATCAACTTCCTGGCAATGAGGTATATTGCGGCCCATACTATGTATCATGGGTTTTTTCCTCACCGTTTTTTTCTTTATCTACAGTCTGCTTCATTTCTACCTGTTCATGAGGGCAAAAACGGCCCTGGGTTTTGGCCCGGCTGTTGCCATTCCTCTCGCCCTCTTTCTGGCCGTCATGATAACCACACCCATAGCGATACACCTTTTGGAGAATGCCGGTTTCGGACTCCTCGCCCGCGTCACGGCCTATGTGGGCTATACCTGGCTGGCCTTGCTCTTTCTCCTCTTCTGCACCTTGCTCGTAACCGACGTCTACCGCCTCTCGGTTCACCTGGCAGGTTTGGCTACGGGAAGAAGGCTCTCGTGGCTCACGCTTTCCCCACGATCATGCTTCCTGCTCTCCCTCGCAAGTGCTGCTGCTATCGGCTTCTATGGCTGGTTTGAGGCCGGGGCGGTACGAGTCGAGACCATTGAAATTGCCACGTCAAAGATCCCCGTCCATGCCGGCCCCTTAAGAATCGTCCAGATCTCTGATGTGCACCTTGGACTGACGGTCAGCGGGAACAGGCTAAAAAGGATTATGCACCTGGTGAGAGAAGCGCATCCGGACATACTCGTCTCCACGGGCGACCTCGTCGACGGCAGCATGGACGACCAGAAAGAGACTGTCGAGCTGCTGCAAGCGGTCACACCGAGGTATGGCAAGTTTGCGATCACCGGCAATCACGAATTCTACGCCGGTCTCGGCCAGGCCCTCGCCTTTACGAATAGGGCCGGCTTTCGTGTACTCCGCGGGGAGGCGGTCACCGTCGGAGACGTGATCAATATCGTGGGCGTTGACGACCCGTCAGGACCGGGCTACGGCTCGTCAATCACGGGGGAAAAGGCCGTTCTCTCCTCCGCTTCAAAGGGAAAATTTACCCTGTTCCTCAAGCACAGGCCCGTGGTGGATGCGGAGAGCGCAGGTCTTTTTGATCTCCAGCTTTCGGGGCACGTCCATGCCGGCCAGATATTTCCTTTCAGGCTTATTACCCGTCTTTTCTATCCCTTTATAGCAGGTCTCTACCACCTCCGGCCGGGTTCGGCGCTCTACGTCAGCCGGGGCTCGGGCACGTGGGGGCCTCCCATCCGTGTTCTCGCACCTCCCGAAGTGACGGTTATAGAGCTTTTCCGCCCGCCCGTTGACGGCAACATTTGTCAAAAAAACGTTAAAAGAAGTTTTCTCGTCGGTTGACAATAATCTGCCCGATTCCTACAGTAAAAATGAGGGTCCATTTTGGGGCATTGGGGTAAAAAGCTGCATCCGTTGCTGCCGATGGCATTTTCCAGGTGCACGACGAGCCGGCGGGAGCGGGGGTAGAAGCGGCAAGGCTTGGAAGGAAACAGCGAACCCGAAAAGCTTGAAGGGGCTTTACCCTCAAGCTCCTGGGACGGAAACGGGCAGGACAGGCGGGCGAACTGAAACGCCCATCGGAGGAGGTCGCATGAGAAGAGAATTGAGTTTACTGCCGCTCGTGATGTTCTTGCTTGCCTTTCCCGGCATCAGCCGTGCTGCGGACCAGAACAGCTATGTGGGTTCCGATGTCTGTATAGGATGTCATGAAAAGCAGGTCCGGCTCCTGGCGAAGAGCCCACATTGGAAGAAGGCGGTGCCCGGCGCCCCGATCAACAGTGAGGGGTGCGAGTCCTGCCATGGCCCCGGCGCCGCCCACGCGGAGCAGGGTGGCGGAAAGGGTGTGGGCGGGTTGATTACCTTCGACAAGAAGGTTACGGCCGAGCGGAAATCGGGCGTATGCCTCAGTTGCCACGAAAACAGCACGGTGCTCGCCATGTGGGATTCGGGCACGCACAAGAAAATGGATGTAGCGTGCAGCGATTGCCATGCCGTGCACGGGCCTCCGAAGGCCCCTGCGGGCTACGGCACCACCCTGGCCGGTCTCGCGTATTCTCCCACATGGGAATACCAGGTATGCGGCAAGTGCCACCTCGACATCAAGGCCCGGTTCAACAGGAGGGCCCACCATCCCCTGGTGGAAGGCAGGATCACCTGCTCCAACTGCCACCAGCCGCATGGTTCTATGAATCCCTCGATGATCAAGGCCCCGAGCGTCAACCAGCTCTGTTATACATGCCACGCGGAGAAGAGGGGTCCTTATATGTTTGAGCATCCCCCGGTTGACGAGAACTGCGCCACGTGTCACACGCCCCACGGCAGCGTCCACGAGTGGCTTCTGGTGGAGAAGGTGCCCAACCTCTGCCAGAATTGCCACGACTCCTCGGGCCACGTGGGCAATAGGTACAGCAGGGAGACGCTTTTCACCGGAAAAGCCCCGGCCATCCAGTCCGTCAGTCGCGCGTGCCTGAACTGCCACGTCAACATACACGGGAGCAATGGCTCTGCGAATCCCGCGAACGGATTCAACTCCGGCGCATACTTCTTCAGGTAAGGGGGATGATATGAAAAGCCGGCTCTTACTCGCATGCTTATTCGGCTTGTTTTTTGCCTCGTATTCTTATGCGGCGGATAATCTCTTCTCCGGCGGTATCTTCCTCGGCGGCGACGCCCTCAACCTCGACCACCAGAGCGCGAAATTCAACGAATACAACGCCATAGCCCCCGGTATGGCCGGGGGCGGCAACGTGAGCTACGACACGGGTAAGTACCATTTCGACGCAGATGCGGCCTACCTCGGTGGGGACGACATGTACCTGAAGCTTAAAGGCGGCAAGTGGGGCAGCTTCAAGTACTCCCTCTACTACACGGAATTTCCCCACAACTATTCCTTCGAGGACCGGACCATCTACACCAACCCCGGCTCCCAAAATCTCACCCTGCCCGGCAAAGCCTTGGCTACCCCGCAAAACTCCGCCCTGTGGCCGAGCACGTCCTTCGATTATGGGATCCGGAGGAAGGACGTAGGCGGCTCCTTGGATGTGACCGCCATATCGCCCTTCTTCTTCAACGTGACGGCGGATCGGCTGCAGCGGGAAGGGGACACGCCCTGGTCCGGACATAACTGGTCCGGTTTCGGGAACACCGTGGAACTGCCCCTCC
>Ga0187884_10000423_pt1 | contig 42761 bp, 39 predicted proteins | sample June2016WEW_20_4_FD_132983 | JGI IMG/M metagenome (GOLD analysis project Ga0187884, IMG submission 132983) | Peatland microbial communities from SPRUCE experiment site at the Marcell Experimental Forest, Minnesota, USA - June2016WEW_20_40 | ecosystem: Environmental > Terrestrial > Soil >...
ATCACCGGCCGAAGCAGCGCTTCGCCTTTGCCGCACTCGCCGGAGCGCGCAATCACGTCACGCGCCGCATCGCGGAATACCTGCTTCGCGCCGGGGTAGGACGGCTTATCTTCGCTATACTTCGCCGTATAACGGTGGATGCCGGAAATTTCCAGCTCCACCAGTTTGTAGACCGCGCTCAAATTGGGAGCGTCCGCGGAGGTGGCCAGTTGGGTGCCCACGCCGAAGGCGTCGATGGGCGCGCCCGCCTTCACCAGTTCGCGAATGCGGTATTCGTCCAGATCGCCGCTGGCCATGATCCTGGCTTCGCGCAGGCCGCCCGCATCGAGGATCTCGCGCACCTGCCGCGAAAGCGCCAGAAAATCTCCGCTATCGAGGCGCACGCCCCCGAGCGGGCTGCCCCCTTGCGCCGCAAGCCGCGCGCCTCCCAGCGTTTCGTAGGTATCGATCAATTGTACGGAGGCTTCGCCCAGCACCCGCTGCAACTGGCGGAAAGCCTCCTTTTCGCCGCAGAACGACATCACCCAGGAATGGCCCGAGGTCCCCATCACGGGAATGCCGAATCGATACCCGGCCAGGGTGTTGCTGGTGCCGGCACAGCCGCCGATGTAAGCCGCCCGCGCTCCCAGCACGCCCGCCTCGGGAGTGTGCGCGCGCCGCGTGCCGAACTCCACCACGTCGCGCCCGGCCGCCGCTTCCACCGTGCGCGCCGCCTTGGTCGCGATCATCGACTGAAAGGCGACCATCGATAGCAGGTACGTTTCCGGAATCTGGGCTTCGATGATGGGGGCGCGGATGGTCAGAAACGGCTCGTCCGGAAACAGCGGGGTGCCCTCGGGCGCGGCAAACAGGTCTCCCGTGAAACGAAAATTACGGAGGTAGTCGAAGAAGGCGTCGGGCGCCAGGCGGAACTGCGCGAGGCCGCGCAAGTAGGCGATTTCATCCGCCGTGAAGCTGAGGTTGAGCAGGTATTCCACCACCTGCGGCAGCCCCGCCGCCAGCATGAAGTTGCGTTGGAGCGGCAGACGCCGGAGAGTGAATTCGAAGGTGGCTTTCTCCGCCGCCTTGCCGGCCTCGAAGTAGCCGGCCGCCATCGTCAGTTCGTAGAGGTCGGTAAGAAGGCCGTTCATGATGTTAGTAGGACAGGCCTCCTGGCCTGTCTTTGCGCGGCAGATTCGGAATGACAGGCCACGAGGCCTGTCCTACTTCTTCTTGGCCGGCTCGGGCGCGGCTTCCTTCACGTCGGACGCCGCTTTGAGCAGATCGTCCACCGCCTTCCCGTCTAGTTCATAGATGCTCGGCTCGCCTTCGCGTTGCGCGAAATATGCGGTTCCCTGCTTGCGGACGGTCACTTTTTCCACGCGCTTGCCGCTGTTGGAAGTCACGGTGGCTTCGAAAACCACGTCGCCCGCGCCCTGATCGGGGAACTTGGCGGCCGCCAGGTCGCGCAGCTTGTCGATCAGGTTCTGCACGCTGGAATTATCCATGGTCTTCGCGCCGGCCATCCACTTGTCGCCGCTCTTGGTGTAGGTAACCGCCTTGAGCTCCACCTTGGTCGGATCGCTGAAACCGAAATCGAAAAGCTTCTTGTTGCGGAAATCGTCGAGCCCTTTGTCGGTTGCGTCGCCGATATCGGCCGGAACTTTGAACACGCCTTCCACCACGGAACTCTTGGCGTAGTAGTTCTTGTCTTTGTCCTTGCGCACGTCCAGCGTCTGATCGCCCGAGTTATCTGACAATACGGCGGTCGCCACCTTCGTGCCGGAGGCGAATGCCGCGGCCGCCTTTTTGGCGTCTTCGTCGGAAACCGCGGGGTCCATGCGCGCGTCCCGCAGCTTCGAGATCAGCGCTTCCACCTGCGAACTGTCGGCGCGTAGCGGCCGCGGCTTCAGGATTTGCCACTCGTTCTGCCCGTTCTTGCCGAACTCCATGGTGCTCCCCTTGCCGGTCAACTGCACGCGCGTCAGCTTGTCGGAATCGAAGGTCAGCAGCCGCTTGTCGCGCAGATCGTTGACGCTCTTGTCGAGACTGGTCTTCACGTAGCTCGCCACCGTGAACACGCGCGGGTCGCCGCCCAGTTTGGCGTACGAGCCCGAATTGGTGGGCGTCGAATCGCCTATCAGCGCTTCGGCCGTCTTGCCGTCTTTCTTAGTGATGGTGATATCGAGCGTGGGAATGTTGAGGCCGTAGGGGGCCAGATCCGTGGCATTCGGTTCGATGGTCTTGTCCGCCGTGAGCGCTCCCAGGGTCGAGACGATGGAACCAACCGTATCCTGATCGGCGGCCAGCGGCTTGGGCTCTGCCAACCGCCATTTGCCGTTCTCGCGTTTCAGATCCTCGACTTCGCCGGTGAGTTTCTTGATGCGGATTTCCTGAAACTGGTCGTCGGAAATCGTCAACAGTTTGGTGGTGGTGTCGGTGGCGGACTTCGCCGGATTAGCCGCCTGCTTCTTATTCGACCACCAGATCAGGCCGCCCAGCACCGCCAGAGCGACCACGGCAACCAGCAGCCCTTTGGGCCTCATGCGCTACCTCCGCTTCCACCACGTGGCCATGCCGATGGCGACCACGCCGAGGGGGAAGATCACGAAGCTCAACCAGAAGATGGTCGACAGCCTCTGCGTGGTGAGCGTCAGCGGCCGGTCTTCGGGCTCCTTCGGGCGAATCGAGATCAGGTCTTCGTCGGAAGACAGCCAGTTGATCATGTTGCCCAGCAGGTCCCGGTTGCCCAGCGAGCGCGAACCCAGGATGCTGTTCTGCGCCCACAGCGAAGTGCTCACCACGATAAACCTGCCCGGCGTCGCGCCGTTGTACGTGCCGGCCGCACCCATAGTCAGCGGGCCTTTCTTGCCCTTCTTCGGATCGATGGCTCCGCCCGGCCCGATGCCGGTCACGGCCACGCTATCCTCGGTGGTTCCAAACAGTTTCGAAACGGTGGTCTTATCGCCGGATTTGGTATCGAGGGATCGCGCCAGCGGATAAGCCGTGGGCACGCGGGTGAGCGGTTGCGTGATGGGATGCGATTCGTAGGAGAGCAGCACCGGAACCTCCGGCGGCAGCCCGAAAAGCTGCCCCATGCCGCTGAGATCGAGCACCAGGTCCTTGTTCACGGTGACGCCCCAATCGGCCAGCACTTTGGTGAAGGCGGCGTTCTCCGCGGCCGCCTCGTCCCGTCCCAGGCGAATCACGTTGTCCAGCATGATCAGCTCGCGCCCGCCGCTTTCTTCGTAACTCTTGAGGGCGTCCACCGCCGCGGCGGTATAGTCCAACTGCGGCCCGCCTACGATCAGAACGGTGCAGTCTTTCGGCACTTCCGTGGCTGCCGCAGCGGGCGCCTGGCCCACCACTACCGGCTTGCTCGCGTCCGGCGCCGCCGCCTTGAAATCCACCGCGCGGACTTTGTAGTTATCGCGCTCCAGTAACTGCTTCAGGAGCGCGTAGCCGCCCGACTGCTGGTCGTCGATGCTGTGCTCGCCCGCCGCGTTCAGCACGCACACGTTGCGCTCGCCCGATTTGAGCGAGCGGATGATGGCGCCCGTGATCTCTTCTTCGGAGAGGCTCTTGGCGGCTTCTCTGCGCGCGCCACTCGAGATCAGCACCGGCGAATCCGGCCGGTATCCGGCAGCCTTCGCGATGGCCGGTTTCCGCTCCGCATCCACGTACGTCACGTGAAATTTGGGCGACAGCGCCGCGTACCGATCCAGGACGTCGCGCGCGTTCGGAAAGGACCCGGTATCGCCGAAGTAAGTCGCGGTAATGTCTTGCTTCAGTCCCCGGACCACCTTCAGAGTCTGGTCGGACAGGCTGAACTGCTTATTGGCGGTGGAATCGTACGACTTGTCGTAGCGGTTCGCCAGAAAATTCACCGCCGCCAGCACCGCCAGGATCACCACGATGTAGGTGACGGCGTAGGTCCAATACTTAGTCTGTCTTGCCTTCAGCCACTTGGCATTCATATTAGGCCCTCCACCGCAGCGATTCCATGGATCGCGAGGTTAGGAACAAGGAGAAGAAAATCATGGATAAGTAGAAGACCACGTCCTTGCTGTCGAGCACCCCTTTGCTGAAATTCTCCATGTGGGTCACGATCGAAAGGTAGTTGATCACCTGGGAGAACGCCGTACTTTCAAAGGCCGTAAACCAGCTCAGCAGCCACAGCAGCAGGCACACGAAGAACGTGACGCCGCCGGCCACGATCTGGTTGCGCGTGGTGGTGGATACGAACGTGCCGATGGCCAGCAGGCATCCGCCCTGCAGCAACAGCCCCAGGTAAGCCACCAGCACCGGCTTCAGATCGGGCTTGCCCCACATGAATAACATGGCGATGTTGAGGACCGACATCCCCAGCACGCACATGTACAGCAGCACCGCGCCGCACCACTTGCCCAGGATGATTTCGATATCTTTCACCGGCGAGGTGAGCAGCAGTTCGATGGTCCCGGTGCGCTTTTCCTCGGCCACCAGCCGCATGGTGATCATGGGAATCAGGAACAGCGCGATGGTTCCGGCAAAGCCCAGCAGCGGCCGGATCACCTGCTCGTTCACGCTCATGGGCTGTTGCTGGCCCATCATCTGGGCGCGGAATCCCAGTTGCACCATGTCGCGCGTGGCGGTGTAAAAACCAAATCCGAAGATGAGCCCGAACAGCGCCATCACCGCATAGCCGATGGGCGAAACGAAATAACCCTTGAATTCCTTGAAACAGATGAGAAGTATGTTCTTCATTTCCTGGCTCCTTCGACTTCCTGCGGGGCGTTGTCGCCGCCGGCGTCTTTTTCGGTGGCCGTCAACTGCAGGAAGATATCCTCCAGGCTCAGCCCGACCGGGCGAAGTTCGCTCAGGTTCCAGCCCGAGTTCACCACGGTGCGCGCCAGTTCGGCGCGAATGTGGCGGCCCTGCAGGCTCTCCACTTCAAAAATCAGCCGGCCGTTCCTGGAATCTTTCATCACCACGCGGCTCACGCCCGAAACCACTTCCAGGCGCTGCTGCACTTCCGACGGATCCGGATGGCCGTCCGGGGCCTCCACTTCGAGCGCCACCGCCTCCGACCCGCGCAACCGGTTGGTCAGGTTGGCCACCGAATCAATCGCCACCAGCTTTCCCTGGTTGATGATGATGACCCGCTCGCAGGAATTCTCCACTTCCGGCAGAATGTGGGTGCTCAGAATGATGGTGTGATCGCCCGCCAGGGATTTCAGCAGCTCGCGGATTTCGATGATCTGCTTGGGATCGAGGCCCGAGGTGGGCTCGTCCAGGATCAGGACTTCGGGATTGTGGATAATCGCCTGCGCCAGGCCCACGCGCTGCCGGAAACCTTTCGAGAGCTTCCCGATCAGCTTGTTGCGCACATCGCCCACCGCGCAACGCCCCACCACTTGATCCACGCGCTTGGCGATATCGGCGGAAGAGATGCCCTTGAGCTGCCCCACAAATCTGAGGTATTCCGACACCTCCATTTCCGGATACAGCGGCGGCGTCTCCGGCAGATAGCCGATCCGTTTCTTGACCTCCATGGGGTTCTCCAGCACGTCGAAGCCGGCCACCGAGGCCGTCCCCGCCGTGGGAGGCAGGAAGCAGGTGAGGACTCTCATGGTGGTAGTCTTCCCCGCCCCGTTGGGGCCCAGGAATCCCACGATCTGTCCTTTTTCCACTTCGAAGGAAATGTTATCGACCGCCACAGTTCGGGCGTATCGCTTGGTCAGGCCCTCGACTTTGATCATATTGTTTTGTTCCAGATCACAGCAGACACGGAAGTCGCCGCTTGGGCGGAGAATGCTTCACAAGAACCCGCTCAAGCGGCCTTTATCAAGGTGAAACTTTATGATACGGACGCAGGGGAAGGCTTGTCAAATGAAGCGGCGCTTCGGCCTGGGCGGCGGTGGTTACGGTTCTGAATGCCAATTCACCGCTGAGGCGCGGAGACGCGGAGAAAACGGATGGAGAAACAAGCAAGTCAAAACCTGAGCGCGCAGAGGAGGCGGAGGAAACTGTGTCACTCCCCCAGGATCTCATCGGCGCTGAGTGCGCAAGCTGGCGGAACTGACAGGGGAAATGCCGACCGAAGCCGTTCGGGCCGCTGTGGGTAGAATTTGCGGTTCAGCGACAGAGGCGCAACGCGAGATGACACCGGGCGCCGACACGACGACGCGGCACGCACGAGTGCGTGCGCTACTGAAACCGGAACGAGCGCGCCAGAAGCCACATTCCGGCCAGCGCGGCCGCCGTGAGCACCAGGAAGTGCGGGACCACTTCGGCGGGCGACGCGCCGAAGTTCACCAGCTTGTGCAGCGCGTCCATGGTCAGGCCCGTGGGCAGAAACAGCGCCAGCTTTTGCGCCCACCACGGGGTAACCTCGATGGGCCACCAGCAACCGCCCAGGCCCGCCAGGACGTTGCTCAAGATCACGCCGAACCCGATCACCTGGCCTTCGGTCCGCCCGAAGTTGCCGAGCAGCATTCCCAGCGTGGCCGCCAGCGCGCCATAGGCCAGCAGAACCAGCGCCACCGCCGGCAGGTTGCTGCCCCACCGCATGTGGAAAATTACGGTGCCCGCGATCATGGCGAAGGCGATCTGGATGACACCCACCGCCATGCGCGCGCCCCACTTGCCGGCCACTACCGCGCCGCGCGACATGGGCGAGGACGCCAGGCGCCGCAGAATGCCCTGGTGGCGTTCGATGGTCAGGCTCACCGCGCCGCTGGTGAACATCACGAGCAACGTGAACATCACCATGGTGCCCGGCACCGATTGCTCGAACCCGGTGGGCGGATCGATGCGCCGGCCGGCCGTCTTCACTTCGAGCGTGAGCGTGCGGGGTTCGCGCTCCAATGCGGCGAATCGTTCCTTGGTGGCCTCTCCGCCGCCGGCCGTCACCACCACCAGATCGGCCAGCACGGTGTAGACCGCGCGCGTCAGCCGCACGCGGTCGTAATCGGCGCCTACGTCCTTGCCAGTGCGCGTGAGGCGGATTTTTTGCGGCTTGCCCGCCAGCACGGCATCGGTGAAACCGGCCGGGATCTCGAGGCGCGTGCGGAACTCTTCGAACTCCCGGCGTGTCTCCGGCCGCACCACGCGATAGTTGGCTGCCTTCAGGCGGTCGATCACCTGCCCAGCCAGAAAGCCCGCATCCGCCGGCACGCTCACGGCGATGGGATCTCTGGCATCTCCGCCTCCGGCGTTCTTTGTGATGGTCCCGATGAAGTAGAAAAAAATCACCGGCATCACGAACGTCCAGAGGATGGTCTCGCGACGCGTCAGCAGGTAGCGGGCGTCCATGCGTGCCAGGAATAGAGCATCTCGCAACATCAGACCAGGAAACCCGAGCGCAAACGGCGCAGCGCCACGATGAACATCACGGCGCTCACTACGGTCAATCCGGCAACGGCCACGGCCAGTTTCCGCGCATCGATGTCTCCGGAGAGGATGGCCTGGAACTGGGTGATGGCCCAGCCGTTGGGCGTCAGCCGGCCGATGCGCGCCATCCAGGCGGGCATCCACTCAAACGGGAAAAAGCATCCGCCGATCATGGCCAGCGGAAACACGATCAGGTTGCCCATCACGCTGGCGGCGCGCGCGGTGGAGGCCGCCAGCGCCACCACCAGCATCATCAGGAACAGCGCGCAGCCGGCGAAGGTCAGCCACATTGCCGCAGCGGGTAAATTCGGCACCGGCACGCCCGCAATCGCGCGCGAGGCCTCGAGGCCGACCAGCGCCACCAGCGCAAACACGGTCGCCACAAAAATCAGCCGCCCCGCCAGAAACGCCCCCAGCGGCGCCGGCGAAACCGCCAGCCGCCGCAGCGTTCCCATCAGCCGCTCTTTCCAGATGTCGAACGCCAGGCTGTTGGCGACCATGAGCAGGCCCATAAAGATCATGCTCGGCAGAAACATCGCCGCGAAACTCTTGCTCTCGCCCGGCTCCGCCACCACCTCCGTCTCCAGATCCATCGCCAGCGGATACAGATACCGCCGCAGGCTGGTCACCAGGTGATTGATGGAGACGCTGACCGAGGCGATCAACTCATCGGCCGGCGCATTCCGGGTGTCGAACGCGCGCAGTTGGTCTCCGGCCACGTGCTCCACGTAGAAGGCGCCGTCCACCATGATCGACAAGCTTTCCTGAACGATCTGCGGCAGAATCCTCTGCGACGGGTTGGTAAAGAGCAGCAACTGGAACGGCCGGTTGCGAAGAAAGGCTTCCTGAAAACCGGCCGGAATAATCAGCAAAGCAGAGCCATCGCCGCCATTGATGCGCGCGCGGCCGTCGGCTTGCGCGACCTTTTCCACCAACAACATCTTGTCCAGCGGGTCGCGGTTGAAGACCCCCAGCAGCAGGTTGCTGGCCACGCTCGAGTCTTCGTCGGCCACCAGCAGCCGGCCTTGCGGCGCAGCCTGGCCGCGCCCGAAGACCAGGCTCATCATGACCGCCAGAATCAGCGGGATGGCCAGCGAGGTGGCGAGCGAAAACGGATCGCGACGCACGCGGCTCCAATCCTTGCGCAGCGAGATCCACAGGAACCGCATGGCTATTCCCGCAGCTCCTTGCCGGTCAACTTGATGAACAGGCTTTCCAGGCTGGGCTGCGTTAGGGTGGTGCCGCGCACTTCCGAGCCGGCGGCGGCCAGCGCCGCGAAAATGGCCGGCAAGCGGCGCGAAGCTTCCGGCAGGGCGAGAATCAGCAGCTCCGCATCGGCCTGAAGCACCTCGATGCCATCGATGTGGGCCAGCGCCGCTTTGGCCGCCTCGGCCTGGAAACTCCCCGAAAGCCGCAGCAGATCGCGCTCCGCCAGCATGGCGCGCAACTCAACCAGCGTGCCGGCGGCGATGATGCGGCCGTGGTCGACAATCGCCAGCCGGTCGCAGAGCGACTCGGCTTCCGCCATGTAGTGCGTGGTGTAGAGCACGCAGGCCCCGTCGCGCGCCTGCGCCCGCACCAGATCGAGGAGGCGCACGCGGCTCTGCGGATCGACCCCCACGGTGGGCTCGTCCAGCAGCAGGACCTTGGGTTGGTGGATGATGCCGCACGCGAAATTCAACCGCCGCTTCATCCCGCCGCTGAAGCGCTTCACCGGCTCGCGCGTGCGGTCCTCGAGCCCGGTGAGCTCCAACACCTTTCGCATGCGTTCACCGAGCGCCGGCTGCCGCATGCCCTGCGCGCCGCCCCAGTACGCCAGGTTCTCCACCGCCGAGAGATCTTCGTACAGCGAAATCTCCTGCGGCACCACGCCGAGCACGCGCCGCGACGCCGGGCCATCGCGCACGGCGTCGTGGCCGTCCACCCGCACGTGCCCGGAACTGGGCGTCAGCAGCCCGGAAATGCAACTGATGATGGTGGTTTTGCCCGCGCCATTGGGGCCGAGAAGGCCGAAGATTTCGCCACGGGCAGCGGTGAAGGAAACTCCGTCCACGGCGGTCAGGTCCCCGAAGGATTTGCGAAGCTGCGCGACTTCAATCATGCGTGAGACCAAAGTAACATGGGAGGCGCTTGGCAGCGCTCGACGGGCGACCAGACGCCGGGATTTCCGCTGAACCGGCGAAATCGCGCGACGACCCGTGCCGGCGGCGCGGGCAGGCGGCGCCGCCCGCCCCACCAATTTGGCTTACTGGGGGGCGTTGCCGGGCGAAAGCGCCTGGCCCACTCTGACCGCGCCGCCTGGCGGTGCTGGGGATTCTGATGGCGGCGACGGCGGCGATGGTGCTGCGGAAGGGCCACGGGCGCACGGTCTAGAAATAAACGCCGTCGACGGAAACTCCGGGGAGATCGTGCGCGGCTTGCGCCTGAAGGTCCTGGCACAAGCGATTGAGGTTCTCAGCGGCCTTGAGAAATGTGAAGGAGGCCTGGTTGTTGGGTCCGTATACGCTGACGACGACCTTGCAGAGTTCCTGAAGCCGCGCATTGGCGGCTCGCAACTCGCGGCCCAGTTCCCGGTGCTCTTCCAGAGTTAAGGGGACGGGGGCTTGCGGGCGCACGCCGAACCCTCCGAAGCAGAATCCATGGCAACAGTCTGATGGCCGCCCCGGGACTGATACGCAAGGGCGCTGGGCCTTAGTGGCGGTCCTCTTCAGGTCAGTTTAGCATAGCCTCGGCGAGCCGCCGGGCGCTTTGGCCCGGGCGGCGCGGCAGGAGCGTCTTTTCAGAGAGGCACTTGGCACAGTTTTTGAAGCGATGGTAAGGCGCTGCTTTGCGGGACGGACGGAGGGAGTGGATTACTCGGCGCCGACGGCCGAGCACCTGGAAGCGACGACGCTGGTGCAGTCGGCGATGGATGAGTGGAGCGCCAAAGCGCGGGAAGGCGGGCCGAAGGGGCCACTCGACCCGCGGGAGGACGCGCCCGGCGCGTGTGCGGTGGTGCTGCTGTGACTTGCTACAATCCGAGGGATGGCAAACGACATTTACGCGGTATTCGACACGACGGAAGGCAAGTTCAAAATCAAGCTTTTGGCGGATAAGACTCCTCGTACGGTGGAGAACTTCGTCAGCCTGGCGGAAGGCACCAAGACCGGGAAGCCGTTTTATGACGGCACCATTTTCCACCGCGTGATTCCGGATTTCATGATCCAGGGAGGCGATCCGGAAGGCACGGGACGCGGCGGCCCGGGATACAAATTCGCAGACGAGTTCCACAAGGACCTGAAACACGCCAAGGCAGGCATTCTGTCGATGGCCAATGCCGGGCCGAATACCAACGGAAGCCAGTTTTTTATCACGGTGGCGGCGACTCCCTGGCTGGACAACAAGCACAGCGTTTTCGGCGAAGTGACCGAAGGGTATGAGGTGGTCGAGAAGATCTCGCACGTGCCGCGGGGGGCGCAGGACCGTCCGGTGAAGGAAGTCGTCGTGAATTCCGTAAAGATCGAGCGGGTGTAGAAGACGCGAGCAGGCCGGCGGCGCCGCCGGCCGCGGACCAGCGGGTCCGCCCCGCAATTTGAGGCAAGCGCTTTGAGATTGGCGATCTTCGGCGGGACGTTCGACCCGATTCACAAGGGACACCTTGCGATCGCGCGGAAGGCGGCACGGCATTTCCGCCTGGACCGCGTGCTGTTCGTGCCGGCGTACCATCCTCCTCACAAAGCGGGCGTGACGAATGCGACTTATGACGACCGCGTGCGGATGGCGGATCTGGCCTGCGGCGGGCGGGCGAGGTTCGAGGTGTCGCGCCTGGAAGAGGGCACGGAGCGGAGTTATTCGATCGATACGATAGAAAAAGTGGCGCGAATGGCGCCGTCGGACGAGCTGTGCTTTTTGATCGGCGCGGACGCGTTTGGGGAAGTCCGGACCTGGCGGCGATGGCGGGACGTGGCGCGCGCGGTGCGGTTTCTGGTAGTGAGCCGGCCGGGGTGGGAGTACGAGACTCCGGCGGAAGTGACACTGGAGCGGCTCGACACGGTGGTTTTGCCGATTTCGTCGTCGGAGGTCCGCAAAGCCCTGGCCGCAGGCAAGCGGCCGGAGGAGGTGCCGCGACGGGTTCTCGATTACATTCTGAAGCATGGCCTGTACGGCACGGGGAAAAAGCGGCAGAGCTCCGCGTAAACTGATTGGGATGCGCCGCGCTAACCAAGGGCTTGGCCCTTGAAATCCCTCCGGGATTTGGAAGTCAGAAGCCAGAAGTGCAACGGCGGCGGGGTCTTGGCATGTCATGACCGAGGAATTGTTGAAGCAGTTTGTTCAGGAATAACCGGCAGAAAAGCTAGGAGGCTATGGCCACAGCCACGGTCTCGTGCTCGTCGGGTTGGTTGGAAATCAGGTTCTGGAGCGCTTCGAGCGCTTCCACCACCCGCTCGAGGTAATCCTCGTTGCGCGCAATGGATGTCTGGATCGATTGGATGGCGTGAGCCTGGCCCTGGGCCGCCTGTTGGATAGCGTGGACTTCGCCCGCGAGCCCGATCTGCAGCGCCGCTATCTCCCGTTCGGTCGATTCCGCCGCTTGCGCGGCCGACTGCGCGAAGTGGTCCACCCGCTGTTGCGACGCTTCCAGGCACTTCTCCACTCCGGCGAACTGCAACTGCACATCGTCGAGCACGGTCGTTAGCGCCTGCGCCAGTTCGTTGGTCCGCGCGGTCACCGCCCGCTCCAATTCGGCCAGCAAGTTCGCCTGCCCCTCCAGCTCGGCGCGCACCGCCGCCTCCAGCCCCTGGTGGCGCGACCACACGCCCGGTTCGCTCTGGCGCTCGGCAATCGCCAGGAGTCTCAGCTCCATCTGCACCTGCTGCATCCGCTGCCAGCGCGCCGCCGGATCCTTCGCCAGGCACTGTTTCGCCAACTGGTCCAGTCCCTCGTGGCCAATCGGTGAAAAGCCTTTCGCCATGATCTCTTCTTCGAGCGCTTCCGGGTTGTCGGCCAGGAAGGCATGCCGCCCCGTCGCCATCTCATAGAGCACCGCGCCGAAGGCGAAGATGTCCGTTCTGGCGTCAACCGGCTCGCCCCGCTGGATCTCGGGCGCGGTATAGGGCGTCAGGTCTTCCCACGCGCCGGGCGTGGCCGGCAGCAATCGGGCGCTCGACTGGCTCACCTGAATGAGCTCCGGCGTCAGGGCGCCATGGCATCGGCCGTCGGCGTGAATGCGCCGTAGCGCGCTGCCAATATTCAAGGCGTAACGGATCGTGTCGGAAACCGAAATCCGGTTTTCCGCGAGGAGTTGGGTTAGAGGTTGGAGATCGTGGGTCATGTGCATGTACTTTTTCGCGTTCTCCGTAAAGATTACCGGATCTCTCGCCAATCGCCAAGTCAACCAAACGGAATGAACGTAGGGGGGCCTAATGAAATGAACGTACTGCCCGTACATTGACTTTGGTTAACATCGCCGGACCGGGATATGTCAGGATGTCTGTGTGGAATCCCGCTTAATTGAAGTCCCGGCCGGCATGGATGCCGGCACCATCATCCCTGTCTCCATGCTGCGCGGCGACCGCCCCGGGCCCGTTCTGGCGCTCATCGCCGGCAATCACGGCTACGAATACCCGCCCGTCCTGGCGCTGCAGAAGTTTTCCGGCCTGATCCGCCCCGCCGAAATCGGCGGCTCCATCCTTATGGTTCACGTGGCGAATATGCCGTCTTTCCTGGGCCGCACGGTTTACTTCAGTCCCATCGACGGCAAGAATCTCAATCGTGTCTATCCGGGCCGCCCCGACGGGTCCGTCTCGGAGCGAATCGCCTTCGCCATTACCACCGAGGTCATCGAAAAAGCCGACTACGTCCTGGACCTCCACTGCGGCGACGGCAACGAGTGGCTGCGTCCCTATGTCTATCAGGCCGTCACCGGCCAGCCCGAGATCGATGCCGCCATCGCCCGCCTGGTCTTCGCGTTTGGAATCGACCACGTGGTGGTCGACCGCAACCGCCCCACCGATCCTACCCGCTCCCTTTACTGCTCCACCACCGCCATCACGCGCGGCAAGCCCGCCGTCACCATCGAAAGCGGCGCCCTCGGCATGACCGACGACGAATCCGTCGACCGCATCCTCACCGGCATCTTCGGCGTCTTGCGCGAACTCGGCATGTGTGAGTCCGGACCGCCCCCGCTCGTCCGCGCCACCTGGCTGGACCCCACCGCCGTCTTGACCAGCCCCGAATCCGGCATCCTCTATCCCAAGGTCGACCGCGACCAGACCGTGGCCGCAGGCGACCTCATCGCTCTGGTCACCGACTTTTTCGGAAACCAGATAGCCGAAGTGCGCGCCCCCATCGCCGGCCTGGTGCTCTACGTCGTCACCACCCCGCCCATCACGAAAGGCCAGCCCGTAGCCTGCATCGGTACGCCGACCAGCAGCGCGCCGTAATATTACCGGGGGCTCTCAGCCCAATGCCACATACTTTTTCAGCATCGGGAGCGCTGCGGAATTTGTGGGGCAGACCCCCTGGTCTGCGCCTGGTCTGCGCGGGTCCCCCTGGACCCGCTCGCCCGCCGAAGAATCAAGTCCTTTGACCACTGCGGGAGGCCGACGGGGCCTCGGCCGCAGTCCAGGGGGGACTGCCCCACGATTCCGGGTTAACCCGCCCCGGAACGGGGCGAAAGATGCACCCGAGCCCAGATTCTTACGCCCCGTTCCGGGGCTAACGCGTCTTGCGCACGGTTCCCAGTGCTGGCGCACTGGCTATTCTCTGGCGTCCCTCGGACTCGGGCGGCGGAAGAATCGTCGCGGCCTGCGAAGAAAACAAGGCATTGTAATACGACGGCCTACTGCGTGATGATCTGCGCCGATTCGCTCTTCAGCGTCAAGGTTGTCGAGGAAATCGGAATCAGCAGCGTTTTGAAGTTGTAGGTCAGTTGCACCTGTACGGTGCTGCCCGGACTGTTGTTCGGGCTCCACGTCACGCCCACCGTCAACTGCGTGTTGTCGAGCGCCGCCAGGTTGGCTAGCGCGTCCGCCTGGACATCCGCCAGCGCGGCCGCGTGGCCGCTCGTGCTTCCCCGCGTGGCTGCCCACCGCGCCGCGCGATGCGCCGCAAACGCGATGGAATTATAAGCGAACCCCATGCGGCCGAAATCCGCGATCCCCATCAGCAGAATCAGAAACGCCGTCGTGACTAACGCCGATTCCACCATCGTGCTTCCGCGCCGTCTCACTGGGCCCTCATACGCACGGTGGTCGAGACCGCTCCCGCAAAGGGCACCAGCGAGTAGCTGAAGATGGGCGTCGCGGTGGTCGACGCCGTCACTTGCGCGTATACCCGCACCGGGCCGGATGAGCAACTGCCGGTGCAGCTCACCGTCGTCGAGTCCGAACACTGGCAGGTTTTCACCGCCGTCGCGGTAAGCCCGTGAACATCCGGCGCCGCATTCAGAGCGGCGTTCTGCATGCCCAATGGATTCGACGCGTTGGCCGCGCCCAGGCTGCCGTACTGCGCTCCCGCCCGCGCCGCGTCGGCCACCGAAATGGCCGTGCGCATCACCAGCGTGTAATCCAGCACGCCCGCCAGCAGCAGCAAGATCAGCGGCAACATGACTGCAAACTCCACTAACGCTGTGCCCCGTTTCCTGGCCATGGCTATTCGCTCAATGTGGCGCCGCCCTTCACCGGCGATCCGCCGGAAAGCGACGAGTAGTCGTTGTTCAGCACGCTGCCGCCGGAGAAGTTGACCGTATCGGCCACGATGATGGTATAGGCGCTCGAAGAGCCGCCCGAATACGACAGACCGGTCGTCGGGAAATAGAGAGTCCCGTTTAAGATCGAGCTCGCCCCGCCGGAAAACGAGCTCGCCGCGCCCGCCCCCACACTGGGGTCCTCGAAAAACAAAATCCCCGCCAGCGAACCCGTGGTGGGCGCGCTCAGCGTTACCGTCGTGCCCCCGCTCAGCGAGATCGGCCCGTAACCGTAGCCCGCCGCCGCCGTGTTGAAGAAGGTCACACCCGAGCCGGTTATCGTGGAACCGCCGCTCACCGATAACCCTCCGCCCTTAATGATGTATGTGCCCGCGTTAAACGTCACCTTCGAGCCGCCGCTGATCGAGATGCCCGCGCAATAGGTTCCCGGCGAAAGCGTGGCCGTGGCCCCGCCCGAAACGCTCTTGCTCGTGTAGGTGCAACCTCCTACCGACGGCTTCGGCAGGGATGAAAGCGGATCGCTCGACGCCGCCACACCCGTCACCGGCGCCGGACTCACCGTCGAGCCGCCGCTCACCGTGTCTTTCCCGGTCAGGTCGATATGGGCAGCCGTCACCGTCGAGCCGCCGCTCACCGACATCGCCGTGGCGCTCGAGGAATCCACCATAATGCCGCAGTTGACTTGCACATTGACGCCGCCGCTCGCGCTGAATGCCCCGCTCGCCGCCGGATCAAGCGCGTAAAGACAGTTCGTTCCGCTGCCCAACTGCGCCACCGCCCGCGCCTGCACCGTGCCGGAAAAGATGCCGATCACTTCCATGAAAAATGTGGGCACGTTTTGCGAGATCAGGACTTCCACCGCGCTGGAATTTCCCGTCGAATAGCCCGTTGCCGGAGGGTTGTTCACGGTGATGGCGACTCCGTTCGAGCCGTCCGTGAACCCGTTGGCCGCCGCATCCCCCTTGGCCGCCGCGACCAGATTCGTCGAGCCGCTCGCCCGCAGTTCCTGCGCCCCACCCACGGCCGCCGCATCCGCCGCCGTCTGCATGCGCGTCTTGACGTATTCTTCGTATCCGACGTCGATCCCCAGGCCGAGGAATGACAGCAGGACCACCAGGCTCACCAGCGTGGTGACCACGACGTATCCCCGCCGCCCGCACGCCCGGGCTGTCCCCATGACCGCGTTCATGGCTCTTACGCCTCGACTCTACCAGCGCCGGCCCGCCCTGCCAATCGGGTGCCCGTCTGAATCTCGGCGGATCATCCCCTTAGGAGGCCGCTGAAAGAGTCCGAAAAAAGCATATTGAGCCGCCGATCAACGCTGATGAACACCCATAAACCAATTCTCTTCAATCCGCATTCATGTGTGTTTATCGGGGCCAGCCATGCTTTGGCCTTTGGGGCAAGCTCTCAGCTCCCGATCCGGTTCGGCGCCATCGGGTTAATTACCGATCCGTCCGCCGCCAGCGTTCCCGGCGGATACGTCATCCCTGCAATGGCCGGCCCGATCACGTTCGGCTGAAAAGTTGGCGTCTCGCCCGGGAAATCTCCGGTCCCGCTCAGAAAGGCCACCATCTGGTCGTTGTAGCTCGTGATGGCCCCGCCCTGATTGATTTCCTGCGTCAAATCCGCGGCCAGTTGCTGCACACCGTATCCACCGAACTTCGCATAGTACGCGAGATCCGCCGCATTCACCGTCTGGCCGCTCGGCAATTGTATGAAATTGGCCTTGATTTCCGTGGTGGTCGCATCGGACGAAGCAAACGGGACTTTCTGCACCACCGTGCCTCCCAGCAGCGTCGCCAGTTGCTGCGCCGTCTGATCGGAAGCGTAATACGCCGGCGAGTTGAAAATCGTGCCGGCGGGCGTGTTTTCCACCAATTGCGAAGGATTCATATAAGTGGGCTGGAACGAACCGTTCATGATGGCGCTGATCAACGCGCCGATCCCCGGCTGCGCCGGCACCGTCACGGGCGTCGAACTCCCAGTGCTCGCGGCGGTCACCGCTGGTGTGGCCGTCACCAGGCCCGCGAGCGGGTTCACGGGCGCCACCTCCGTGGCGGCCGCCGCCGTGGCAGTGGCGCTCGCCGGGTTCGCCGGCGGCGGCCCGCACGTCACCCAACTGGCGAGCGGGTTCACCGTTACTGTCGTGGTCTTCGCGGTGACCGGCGCCGCAGGCGCTTTGACGGCCACCCCTTCGCCCGAACTCGCAGCCGGAAGCCGGCTGGTCACCAGGGCGGCGAAGGGATTCACCGCTTTGCTGGTCTGTCCCGAGGTTGTCGATCCCGTTTGCGCGCTGTGGGTCTGCGCCGGAACTCGCGCCGGAGTCGTCAGAGTAACCGAATGCTGAGCGATCTTCATGTTGCCATCCTTCTCTCTTCTTCCATCGGCGGAACCGCACAATCCCTGCACCCCGCCGTGTCACGAAACTCATTAGTGCAATTGCGTAACCAAAACCGCGACCCCCGGTATTCCTCTTCGAAGGAGTGACCCCCATGAAGCTCGCCGTGCTTGCACTATTGCTGATGGCCCCGGCCTTTTCCAAAGACTGGCGCACCGACCGCCAGGCTTACCGGCGCGCGGTTGCCGAAACCCGCGCGCTGCGGCGGGAAGCGCGAAGGGAAGTCCTGCGCGCCCGCAGGGAAGCCCGCCGCGAGATGGAGCGCTATCGCCTCGAACTGCGCCGCGAGCTGCGCGGCGCCATCGTGCGCCAGCACGCCGATACGGCTGGAATGCATCGCCTCTTTTAGCAGGTTTTAGCAGGTTGTGGAAAAAAGGGCCTGGACAGGCCAGGAGGCCTGTCCTACTGGCGGTACCATGGCCTCTATGCACGCCCGCGTCGCCGCCGCTTACGAACGCATCCGCCCCTTGGTCCGCGAGACTCCGGTGGAAGAGTCCGCCGCTCTGGCCGGTGACTCCGGGGCCACGGTCTTACTGAAGCTCGAACACCTCCAGCACACCGGCTCCTTCAAGTTCCGCGGAGCTTCCCATAAGATCGCGCTCCTCACCGCGGAGCAGGCCGCCCGCGGCGTGGTAGCCGCTTCCAACGGCAACCACGGCCTGGGCATCGCAGCCGCCGCCCGCGCGCGTTCCATCGCCGCCGAAGTCTTCGTCTCCTCCAGCGTCGCCCCAGCCAAAGCCCGGCGCATCGAATCGCTCGGCGCGCGCATCCGGACGGCCGGCTCGGACCCCCTCACCGCCGAGCTCGCCGCGCGCCACGCCGCAGAATCCTCCGGCCGGGTCTTCATCTCTCCATACAATGATCTCGATGTGGTGGCCGGCCAAGGCACCATAGCCGTGGAACTCGACCGCCAGGCGCCGCACCTCGACGCAGTCTTCGTGGCGGTGGGCGGCGGAGGCCTCATCGCGGGCATCGGTGGCTTCCTCAAGTCGGTTTCCCCCGCCACGCAAATCATCGGATGCTGGCCCGAAAACTCTCCCGTCCTCTACCAGTGCCTGCAGGCCGGCCAGGTGATCGACGTTCCCGAAAAACCCACTCTTTCCGAGAGCACCTCCGGCGGCCTCGAACCCCATTCCGTCACTCTCGAACTCTGCCGTAACACCATCGACCGCGCCATTTTTGTGTCGGAAGACGAAATTCTGGCGGCGATGCGGCTGGTCCTCGAAGCCGAACACTGGGTGATCGAAGGCGCGGCCGCCCTAGCCGTGGCCGCTTTCCGCCAGGACGCCCACCGCTGGGCCGGCAAGACCGTCGCCATCGTCCTGTGCGGCCGGAACGTCTCCCCCGAAGTCTGGCGCCGGGTTGTGTAACCCCAGCCACGCCGCGTCCGCCTTAAAGGACTACCCGGAATTGCATATACTACATCCCTGGTAATCATGAAACGCACCTTTTTGTTCCTCCTTCCAGCCACCGTCGTCTGTGCGGGGCTGGCGTTCGCCCAACCGGCCTCCGCGCCGCGGCTCACCCCGGAACTCTTTCACGAAATCCAGATGCGCAACATTTCCGGGACGTTTACTTCCGGGCGCATCGCCGACGTGGCCGTCGACCCCCACAATCGCGACATCTGGTACGTCGCGACGGCCTCCGGCGGCCTCTGGAAAACCACCAATCGGGGCATCACCTTCAATCCGATCTTCGATAACGGCGGCTCCTACTCGCTCGGCTGCGTCACGGTCGATCCGAACAACCCCGATACCGTCTGGCTGGGCACCGGCGAGAACCAAGCCCAACGCGCCATCGGCTATGGCGACGGCATTTACAAGAGCACCGACGCCGGCCGCACCTGGAAGAACATGGGGCTCAAGAACTCCGAGCACATCGCCAAGATCCTCATCGACAAGCGCGATTCCAAGGTCATGTGGGTCGCCGTGCAGGGGCCGCTCTTTGCGTCCGGCGGCGACCGCGGCTTGTACAAGACCACCGACGGCGGCCAGACCTGGAGGGCCGTGCTCCAGATCTCCGAAAACACCGGCATCACCGATATCGATATCGATCCGCGCAACCCGGATGTGATCTACGCGGCTGCTTACCAGCGCCGCCGCAACACCAGCGTGGTGGTGGCCGGTGGCCCGGAGGCCGGCATCTTCAAGACCGGCGACGGCGGCGCGCACTGGACCCAACTCAAAGACGGCCTGCCCACCGTGGACATGGGGCGCATCGCGCTGGCCATTTCGCCGCAGAAGCCCGACGTGGTGTACGCCTTCATCATGACCGCCAAGGTCAACAAGATGAGCGGCTACTACCGGTCCGACGACGCCGGCGCCCACTTCGCCCGCGGGGCTTTCTTCGAAGTCCAGGACCCCGAATACTATGGCGAAATCTTCGCCGACCCCTCGCAATACGACCGCGTCTATGGCATGGACATCAACGTCTTCGTCACCGAAGACGGCGGCAAGACCATCCAGCGCGCCGGCTGGGGAGTCCACTCCGATAACCACGCCCTGGTCTTCGATCCGGCCGACCCGCAGCACCTGATCGAAGGCAACGACGGCGGCCTCTATGAGTCCTACGACCATGGCCGCACCTGGCGCCACTTCAACAACATTCCGGTGACGCAGTTCTATCGCGTGTCGGTGGACAACGGCCTGCCGTTCTACAACGTCTACGGCGGCACGCAGGACAACGGCTCCCAGGGCGTCCCCTCGCGGACTTCCAACCGCGCCGGCATCCGCACTTCCGATTGGATGAACACCGGCGGCGGCGATGGCTACCAGTCGCGCGCCGACCGGGACGATGCCTCCATCGTCTACACCTGCTCCCAGCAGATCAACTGCGTGCGCCTGGACCTCAAGACCGGCATCAGCACGAGCATCAACCCGCAAGCCGGCCGCGGCGGGCGCGGCGGGCAGACGCAAGCAACGCCGCCACCGGGCAAAGTCGACGACCCCAAGCTGCGCTCGCGCTGGGACATTCCCTTCATCGTCAGCCCGCACAGCCACACGCGCCTGTACATCGCCGGCAACCGGCTGATGCGCAGCGACGATAGCGGCGCGTCCTGGAAGCTGGTTTCGCCCGATCTCACGCGCGCCATCGACCGCGACACCGTCCCGGTGATGGGCAAGGTCTGGGGCGCCGACGCGGTTTGGAAAAACGAATTCACCGACGAATACGGCACCGGCACCGCGCTGGCCGAGTCGCCGCTCAAAGAAGGACTGCTCTTCGTCGGCACCGACGACGGCCTGGTGCAGATCTCCGAAGACGGCTCGCAGACCTGGCGCAAGATCGACAAGTTCCCGGACGTCCCCGATCTCACTTACGTCACCGACGTCCACCCTTCGCCCACCGATGTCAATACCCTCTACGTCACGCTCAACGATTTCCAACGCGGCAATTTCAAGCCGTACGTTCTCAAGTCCACCGACCTCGGCCGCACCTGGACCTCCATCGCCGGCGATCTCCCCGATCGCGATCCCGCCTGGACCATCGTGCAGGATCACATCAATCCCCGGCTCCTCTTCGTGGGAACCGAGTTCGGCCTTTCTTTCAGCATCGATGGCGGCGCGCACTGGATCAAGATCGCCAACGGCATGCCCACCATCACCATTCGCGACCTGGAAATCCAGCGCCGCGAGAGCGATCTGGCCGCCGCTTCGTTCGGACGCGGTTTCTTCATCCTCGACGACTATTCCGCGCTCCGCCAGATCACTCCGCAAGCGCTTACCTCCGAAGGCGCCCTGTTCGCGCCCGGCCGCAAGGCGCGCCAGTTCGACGAGATCGGTTACTACCGCGCCCAGGGCGACAACATCGCTTCTCCCAACCCGGCTTTCGGCGCGATGCTCACCTACTATCTGCGCGACGATCTAGCCAGCACCGGCGGAGCCGACGCCCCCAAGTACGTCCTGCAAATCGCCGATTCGACCGGCAAGATGGTCCGCCAGATCGACGCCTCCACGCGCGCCGGGCTGCACCGGGCAGCCTGGGATCTGCGAGAAACCCCACCAGCCAATGCGGGCGGCCGTGGGGGCCGCGGTGGCGGTGGTGGCGGCGGCCGTGGCGGCGCTGCCGCAGCCGGTGACGCCGGTGCGGCCGGCGCTGGCGCGGCAGGTGATGTGGGCGCAGCCGGTGCTGCTGGTGCAGGAGCTGGCGCAGCCGGTGGCCGTGGTGGTCGCGGCGGACGCGGCGATGCCGCTGGCGCAGGCGCCGGCGATGCAGCCGACACCGGTGACCCCGCAGCCCAAGCCGGCCGCGGCGGTGGTGGTGGCGGCGGATTCGGCGGCCGTGGCGGCCGCGGCGGCGCCGCGGTCAAACCCGGCATCTACACCGTCACACTCGGCAAACTGGCCGGAACGAATTTCACTCCCCTGGGCCAGCCCCAGAAAGTGGAAGTCGTCCCGCTCGAAGCCTCGAACCGTTAAAGCAACGGCCCTTCATGGCTGCAGCCTGCGAGCCCGCCTTCCCGGCGGGCTCAATGGCCTAACCTATTGAGACTCGCTGCATACAGTTACACTCGGCGGCCTATGCGGGGCAGGACGGTATCCTGCGCTCCGGTTGGCAACCGGCGCTGGGCGGCCATTTGGAAACGTCCGCCGCGGGTTACCAACCTGGTTCTTCTTTTGTACACGCGGGTCTGATCCGCTACACTTGAACAGATAGAGCCGTGAGCAAGAGCCTTCCGTTGATGCTGCGCCACGCAATGTATAACCTGCGTGGCGGATTTTTGATTCGCCCGCTGATCATCGCGCTGACGCTGGGCTGCGCCGGCGCATTCCTGTCGTGGTCGGAAGAGGAGTTCCCAGCCGCCAGCGCCTGGGTGCCCACGGTCCTATTCCCCTCGCACGCCGACCCGCAAGTCGCCCAGGTCATTCTGGCGGGCATCGCCGCCTCCATCATGACGGTGGTGTCCATCGTGTTCGCCATCCTGCTGATGACGCTCACCCTGGCATCCATGCAGTTCTCACCGCGCATCATCGTCAGCTTTTCCAGGGACCGCGTGACGCAATGGACGCTCGGTATCTTCCTCGGCACCTTCTCGTACTGCATGGCGGCGCTCCCGGCGGCGCGCTCGCTGCCTCACCCCTTCGCGCCAGTGGCCACCGTCCTGGGCGCGATGGTGCTGGCGCTGGCCTGTGTCGGTTTGCTGCTCTTTTTCATTCACCACATCTCGCAGGCCATCAGTGTCAATCACATCGTCGACAGAATCGCGGAAGAGACGGAAGCCATGATCGATGAGATCATGCCCTCGCCGCACCGGCTGAACCGTCTGAAGGATGCCGAACCGCTCCGCCCCAACCCGATCGAGGTGGCCGTTTCGAGCGATGATTCAGGCTACATCCGCTTCATCGATACGCGACGCCTGGTTGCGCTTGCCAGACACTACCACGTCAGCATCCGCGTTCTGCGGCGGGTCGGCCACTTCGTTCCGGCTGGAATCCCGCTGATGATGGTCTCCAAGGGGAACCGCCTGCCCCCCGAAGGAGCCGCCGAGTTGCTTGCCACGTTCGACTTCGGCCCCACCAGAACGTTGCAGCAGGATGTCGAGTTTGGCGTCTTGCAGATGGTCGATATTGCGTTGAAGGCGATCTCGCCCGCCGTCAACGACCCGACCACCGCCATCACCTGCGTCGATCAGTTGAGCCGCATTCTAATCCGCTTCGCGTCCCGGGAGCCGCCGGATGAGCTGCTCTACGATCCGCCGGGCGTGGTTCGCGCCAGCATTGGATGGATCCGCTTCGAGCGCCTGCTGGACGCAGCCTTTGAGCAGATCCGCATGTATTCGAAGACGGATGTGGCCGTCAGCTTGCGGTTGCTGCGAGCCCTCGGTGACATCGCCGCCTCGACGCCCGATCCGGAGTTCCGCCGGATACTCGCCGAGCGCGGAATGCGGATAGCGGCAGGCTGCGCCGAAAAGCTGGGCGAAGAGGAGATGAGAGAGTTGCGCGCCCGCCAGGCCACGCTGGAGAGCTTCACCCTGATCTCGCAGCCGTAGATCGGGGCGGTGCCGCCTGCAGTCCTTATTGCTCCGTGATCACGCGCAAGCTCGTCTCGGCTGTCCCCACGCTCGCCCGCAGCATCCGCATCAGGCTCGTCATGCGCGGCTCCCCGGGACCAAACTCCGGGCAGACCGTCGCGGTCGTACACGCCCAGTCCGGCCACTGCGGCGGCGCCGCGGTGAATCCGATCAGTTTCAATTGGTCCGAACCGGCGGGCGGAGTCACCTGAACCACAAATTCCACCGGCTGATTTGGCGTCTGCGGACCGCGCTCGCCCGCTTGCGAGCCCGGGAACAGCACGGTCACGCGTCCGTCCTTGTTGATGCCCAACAAGAGCAGATATGCCCGGCGCTCCGTGCCGATGCGGAACTTCACTCGCTCCCCGATCCGGAACAACGAGCGCAAGCGATCATATCCCGTTTCCGCCGAAAGCTCGACATCGATCTTCACGTTGAAGTCCTGGGCCGGATTCGACCAGAACCGCAGTTGGGCCAGTTGGCCTTGCGCCCGCACACGCGACGCCACCGCACTGACCTCCTGGAGCGGGAGGCTCTGCACCAGGACGCCGCTCGCGTCATAGATTCCCCACTGGTTTCCCACCGGCCGCACCAGCAGATCGTACGGTCCGGTCACGATTTCAACGTCCGCCATCGCGCCGAGTTGGGCTCCCAGTTCCGGCGACGGACGATCGAGGCTCACCCGGATTCTGGAGCCCGCCTGGTCTCCGGCGGGCATCGGCACGGACGATTCGGGCAACGATGCGGCTCGCGCCCCCAGCACCGGTTGGTCCAGTGCGAACCCGGCCGCCGCCAGGATCTGAGGTTGATGCGGGTATTTCTCCATGTCGCGCCGTATGAAGCGGAACAGCTCGTCATAAGTGATCGACCCATCGCGGTTGGTGTCCCCCGCGCCGGCCAGGCCGGCCAGCAGGCTATTCGTAAATGCGCCGTGCGGTTTCCCGTCTACGGTCGGCCACTTGCGCATCAGAAAATCGGAACCGATGTCCACCGCCGCCTGGTCCTTGGAAGCGGCCGCGAACGAGACCACATTGGAATAGGGGTAAGCTCCGCCCTCTACGCCGCCGCTTGCCGGCATCCTCGCCGCATCCGCCGAGGCCGCGTCGCCAGCCTGCTTGTTCTGTTCCTGAACCCGCGCCACAAGGTTGATGCCGCGCACGGGCGCCGTGCTCCATACGCCCACGCTCTTCGCGGCGTTCTCGGAATAACAGGAGTCGAGCGCCACCAGGGCCTGCGCCCCCGGCGGAACCCGCGAGAGAATCGGGCGGAGGTCGCGCCGGCCGATGATCAAACTTTGCACGGCGGCCGGCAGACTCTCGAACGTCAGGTCGTAGGGAGCGAGCGCCCCGGAATCCGGCCCAATTACCGGTCTGAGCGACTGATTGTTCTTGTCGAACGCGCTGGTCCCATGGCCACTGAAATAAAAAAACAGGTGATCTCCCGCCCGGAGCTGATCCACTCTCCGACGGAGCGCATTGAGAATGTTCTCGCGGGTGGCCTGTTCGTTCAGCAACACCGTAACATTCGCCGCATCATAGCCCTGCCGGTGAACCAGCAGGTCCCGGAGCGCCTGGATATCGTACGCGGGGCCCTCCAGGTTGAGGCCATCCTGTTGGTAATGGCTCACTCCCGCCAGCACGGCGTACCGCTCGGCGTGGAGCGGCATGACGGCCAGAACCAGCGCGACTGGGAAGAGAAGCGGCCTCCGGTGAGCCATGCCGGGTCCTTTTTCGCCAGTTCTCAATGGACCGGCTGCTTAGGCAAATTAGCGGTCAGGTCGAAGGGCCTCCATCTGTACTTAAGGAGACGGTTGTTGGTGTCCGCGGTCTTTCCGACCGTGTCGGCGCCGACGGCGGACTTGTTCGTTGTATTCGATCCTCCAAGGCCCAGGCGCTTCAGGCCGGTGCCGATGACACTGCTGCTGTTCTTCACGGTGTTGGCCTTATCACTCGCTTCATTGCGCTTCTCGCCGGGCAACAGCGGCACCTCGGCCATGGTCGTGCAGACATTCCCGCCTGGACACGGCGTCCCGGTGCGGCCCTTCACGCCCATAATCTCCGCACCCTTCAGGGATACCGCCACGTCGATGAGCTCACGGTTCGGTCCATTCCCCTCGAAGTAGCGATAGCCGGTCTCTGCGTCCTTTACCGGCGTCTCCGCTACATCGATAAAAGGAGCCAGGGTCTTGGCGTCCACCAAAGTCAACTGCTTGTCCTGGAGTAACGCGAAGAACGACCGGTTCGATCCCACCTCCCGCAGAATCGGGGAATCCGAGTCTACCTTACTCACCGCTGCCGGCGGCTTGATCTCCTCGGGCTTCGGCGGAGCCGCGGTGGCCAGCAGGAAGTCTCCGTTACGCTCGCCCACCGCGAACGGCTTCTGCACCCGGTCCTTCTTCATGGCGTGAGACAGGACCGCGCTTTCCACGTACTTCTCCAGGTCGTAAAACGTAACATATCCGTCTTTCCCCGCCGCCTTGCCGCGCAATCCTTCGAGCACATAATACGTGAAAATCCCGTGGCCGACATCCGGGTCTTCGAAGCTGAAGCCGCCTGGCCGCGTCGACAGCAACACCGAGAATCCCTCCGCCTCCCGGAACTGGGCGAAGGTGCGGGGCTCATCCGAAGACTTAGCTTCCGGATCGTTGCGGCACGCGTCCACCAGAATCACGCTGCGGCGGGCTCCGCTTGCCTTCATCAAACTCTCGACCTCGTCGAGCGGCAACGCCTGCTGTTCCACCTGGTCCAGGGAAGCGCCATAAGTCATCAGGTAGTTCTTGCCGCTCTTGGTTTGAAACCCGTGGCCGCTGAACCCAAACAGCAACGTGGCTTGAGTCGTCCCATCGAGCAACTGTTTGGAGTCCTGCAGCACCTTGCGGATGTTGTCCGCCGAAGCCTCGGTGCTCGAAATGAGCCAGACCTTGTAGCCCTGCCGTTCGAGCTCGCCCTTCAATTCGACTTCGTCGGCCAGCGTGAACCGCAGCGAATTGAGTCCGGAGTTGCGGTAGCTGGGCGCAACCAGGACCGCCACCCGGATCTCGCGCTCGAACTCATTCTTATATTGCGGGGTGACGTCAACGCGCGCGAAACCCTTCGGCGCCAATGCATCAGTGGGAGCCGCCGGCGTTGGAGCCGCTGTCGCTTTGGAAGCGGAAGATTTTTTGGCCGGAGGTGATTGCTGTCCGGACATGGTTGGTGTCTGAGCCCAAACGGCCGCCGCTGCGGTAAGAAACGCGCCCAGCGCCCACAGACGGCGCCAAGTCAAGGAATCGATTGAAGTGTACATCCGACTCAGTTTCCTTTCCCCCCCTCGTTGTTCCCCGTGTTCCCCGTAGGAAAGAGTGTACAGAGGGTTGGCGTGCAGTATATCACAAAACGAATCCGGGGCCTGAAAATCCATTCAGCCAAGGGGAGTCTTCGTCCTGACCTTAATCCGTCCGTAAGGGCCCGCTAATAAATCCCACTCGCCATTTGCTTCGCGCCGCGGCTTGTGCGACAACCGGGAGGAGGGTTCAACCCATGGGAGCTTCCCGAGCCGTTCTTTCCGCCGACGCCCTGCGCCAGCGCGCCGCCCAGGCGCCCGATTGGAAGGTGGTCGACCAGCATCACATGGCGCGCACCTTCAAGTTCCCCGATTTCGTGCAGGCGCTGGATTTCGTCAACCGCGTCGGCGCAGTGGCCGAACGCCAGGGCCATCACCCCGACATCCATCTCACCTGGGGCCGCGTGGATGTCGAATCCTGGACCCACGATGCCGGCGGCATCACCGAAAAAGATTTCCAGCTTGCAGCGGAAATCGACCGTCTCAAAACCTGAGTACACCGTTTCATCAATACACTCTCGTATTCCGCTAAGACCGCTCCCTCGCGGCTCGCAGTTCAGGCGCCGATCTCGTGTTTTCTCCCCGCCACGGCCTCGATCCGGCGGCGCGCCAGTTCCACGGCCGCTCGCGAAATATCGATCCCGATCCAGCGCCGCCCGTTCCGCTCCGCCGCCACCAGCGTCGTCCCACTGCCGCAATAGGCATCCAGCACCGTGTCGCCCTCCCGCGAGCACGCCAGGATGATCCGCTCCACCAGCGCCTCCGGCTTCTGCGTCGGGTATCCCACCCGCTCGGCGCTCGAGGCCTGCAGCGAATTGATATCCGTCCACCAATCCTCCGGCGCCTTCCCCTGGTCCAGGTAATACTTGTAGTAGCGCGTCTCACCCTTGCCGTTGCGCGTCCCGTAGACCAGCCGGTACTTGCGCCCGTCCGGGTCGGTCTCCATCCGCCCGCCGAAACTCTCCTTCCCGCTCCGCATCGCGACGCGTACCGCACTCGCGTCGAAATGGTATTGCGCCGACTTGCTGTAGAAGAAAATGATGTCGTGCTTGCGCCCGAACCATCGCTTGCTCCGGCCCCCGTGGCTGTAGCACCACACGATCTCGTTGCGGAATCCACCGCCCCGCGCGCTGAAGACTGCGTCCAGCATCAGCTTCAAATAGTGGCTGGCGGACGGATCGCAGTGGACGAACAAACTCCCGGCCGGCTTCAACACCCGCTCCATCTCCGCGACGCGCAGCCCCGTGTGGACCAGGTATGCCAGCAGGCTGCCACGCCCCACTACCGACGCCAGTCCAGCGATGAGCCCGCCCAACTTCGGCACGGTCAGAATGGCGCCGTAGCCCTCCGCCGCTCGCTCGTCCCACCGCCAGCGGTCCTGAAACGCCGCGCCGTAATTCCGCCCCGAATGGAACGGCGGATCGATATACGCCAGGTCCACCGACCCCGGCCGGATTTGGCGCTGCAAGACCTCCAGATTGTCTCCGCAATACAGCGCATTCTTCACGTTATTAGTCTCCCACTCCCTGCCAAATCGTGGTTAAATATAGCATCGAGCTGAAAGTGCGCTGGTGCGGAGTCTGCCTGTACGGGTCCGTCCGGCGCATCGCGAAAACAGAGGAGGTTCCATGTTTCTGAAAGTACTCGTAACGGCAGCCGCGGTGACGACCCTGGCGCTGGCCCAAGGTGGCGGCGATATGGGCGGCATGGGCGGCGGTGGAGGCGGCAGCCGGGGCGGTGGCGCCGGCAGCGAGATGAACGGCATGAGCGGCATGGGCAGCACCCGTCCCCAAAAAGAGTCCAAAGCCGACCAGATCGCCGGGAAACTCAAACTCTCCAAGGATCAGAAAACCGAGTTCGAAAGCATCCTCGAGGTCTCTTACCAGGATGCCGCCCAGGTCCGCGGCCAATTGGCGCAACAACGCGCCGAACTCGCCAATGCCACTCTCACGGGACAAAGCGCCGACCAAATCGCCCAGATCAGCAAAGCTTACACCACGGTCGAGGCCCAAATGACCGGGCTGGAAGTCAAAGCCTTTCAGAAGATTTATGCCCTTCTCAAGCCCAACCAAACCGCCCACGCGCCCGAGGCCTTCGACCTGATGGCCGGCATCCTGGACCCCGCGGCCGGCGGCCGCGGCATGGGTGGGATGGGTAGAGGTAGAGGCAGAGGCGGCAGGTAGTCGTCTTCAAGGAGATCTCATGCTTCGGAAATTATTGATCGCCGGTCTCGTTTTGGCCAGCATCGGCTTCGCACAAGGTAGCAGGGGTAGCCGTGGCGGCGGGGACACCTCCGGTGGCGGCATGATGGGCGCCGCCCCCGCCGGCAAGTTCGACACGATCGGCAACGCCCTCAATCTCAATAAGGATCAGAAAAAGGCCGTCAAGACCATGCTCGATGAAGCGGCCAAGGAGGCCACGCCCCTTCGCGACCAGCTCTCCAAGGCCCGCATTGCCATCGCCGATGCCATCCAGGCCAAGAAAAGCGACGACGAAATCACCCAGGGCGTCAACGCCTACGCCGCTCTATCCACCCAGATGAGCGCCTTGGAGATCAACACCTTCGCCAAGATCTACGCCGGTCTCGACGAGACGCAGAAGGCCAACAAAAACGGCGTCGGCATGGTCTTCGTCTTGATGAAGAATCTCTTCGCCACGAAGAACTGGAACGAAGACTGAGCGCGCAAGGGCTTCGCCCTTGCTATCCCTTCGGGATATGGAAGTCGGGAGTCAGAAGTCGAGGAAGCCGGAATATAGCCGGCTCTGGCTCCTGACTCCTAACTTCATTTACCGGTGCTCCGCGGTCGCCGCCAGCGTGCGATACGGCTTGCCCACTTCCTGCGCATCCACTACCGCAATCGCCGCCACGTGCACGATGTCGTTCACTTCCGACCCGCGCTGCAGCACGTGTACCGGTTTCGACAACCCCGTCAGCAGCGGCCCGATCAGTTCGCAGCCTCCGATGCGGTGCAGCAGCTTGTACGCGATATTCCCGGATTCCAGGTTCGGAAACACCAGCACGTTGGCCCCGCCCTTGAGCGTGCTGAACGGGTATGTCTCATCCACAATCTGCGGCACCACGGCCGTGTCCGCCTGCATTTCGCCGTCGACCATCAGTCCCGGCGCCCGCTGCCGCACCAGTTCCACGGCCCGCCGTACTTTGTCCGCCAGCGGATGCCGCGTGCTCCCGAAATTCGAGAACGACAGCATGGCCACCCGCGGCTCCTGGCTGAACCGGCAGGCTTTTTCGGCCGCCTGGATGGCAATCTCCGCCAGGTCTTCGGCCGTCGGCTCGATGTTCACCGTCGCATCCGCCAGGAAGTACATATCTCCCTTCGCCGAAATCAGCAGGTACACGCCGGCCACCTTTCGCAACTGCGGCCGCACTTCGATCACTTCGAGCGCCGGCCGGATGGTGTCCGGATAGTGCGTCGCGTACCCGCCGACCAACGCATCGGCATCGCCCAACCGCAGCATGACCGCGCCAAACGTGGTGTGATTCCGCAGTTTCTCCGCGGCTTCCGTGCGCGTTATGCCCTTGCGCTGCCGCAGGCTGTAAAACTCCTCCGTGTATTCGCCGAGGCGCGGGAATTTCAGCGGATCCACGATCTGCGCGCCCTCCAGGTGCAGGTGCAATTCCTCGATCCGCGCGCGGATCTTCGTTTCGTCGCCCAGCAGGATCGGCGTGGCGATTTTCTCGTCCAGCAGGATCTGGCACGCCCGCAGGATCTTGCCCTCTTCGCCTTCCGGGAAGACCACGCGTTTGGGCTGGTTTTGCGCCTTGTGGATCATGCCGCGCATCACTTCGTGGGCCTTGCCCAGGCGCTTCTCCAGCTCTTCGCGATACTGCTTGAGATCCACCGGCCGTTGCGCCACGCCGGTCTCCATGGCGGCCTGCGCCACCGCCGAGGCTTCCCAAATCAGCACGCGGGGATCGAACGGTTTCGGAATAATGTATTCCCGCCCGAACTCCAGTTTCTCCACTCCATACGCGCGCAGCACCGAATCGGGGACGTCTTCCTTGGCCAGCGCGGCCAGCGCGCGCGTCGCCGCCAGTTTCATCTCATCGTTGATGGTGGTGGCCCGCACATCCAGCGCGCCGCGGAAAATGAACGGGAAGCCCAGAACGTTATTCACCTGGTTTGGAAAGTCCGAGCGGCCCGTGGCCATAATCGCGTCGGGACGAGCGGCCAGCGCCACATCGTACGCGATCTCCGGATCCGGGTTGGCCATCGCGAAGATGATCGGGTTGGGAGCCATGCCTTTCGCCATCTCCGGCGTGCAGGCCCCGGCGCTCGAAAGCCCGAAGAATACATCCGCTCCCACCAGCGCTTCCCCCAGCGTGCGCGCGGCGGTCTTGGAGGCGAATCGCGCCTTGTAGGGATTCATGCCCGCGGTGCGCCCTTCGAAGATCACGCCCTTCGTGTCGCACATCACGATGTTCTCGATCCGCGCGCCCAACCGGACGTAGTGCGCGGCGCAGGAAATCGCCGCCGCTCCCGCGCCGTTGAACACGATCTTGATTTCCCCGATCTTCTTGCCGCTGATCTCGAGCGCATTCAGCAGTCCCGCGCCTGAAATGATGGCGGTGCCGTGTTGATCGTCGTGGAAGACCGGAATCTTCATGGTCTTCTTGAGTTGTTCCTCGATGTAGAAGCACTCCGGCGCCTTGATGTCTTCCAGGTTGATGCCACCGAAAGTCGGCTCCAGAATCTGGCAGGTGCGAATGATCTCCTCGGAATTCTTGGTGTCGAGCTCGATATCGAACACGTCGATATCCGCGAAGCGTTTAAACAGCACGCCCTTGCCTTCCATCACCGGCTTGCCCGCCAGCGCGCCGATATCCCCGAGGCCGAGCACCGCGGTCCCGTTGCTGATCACAGCGACCAGGTTGGCTTTAGCAGTGTACTTGTACACGAGGCTGGGATCGCGCTCGATTTCCAGGCATGGAACCGCCACGCCGGGGGTATAGGCCAGGCTCAAATCGCGCTGCGTGCGGCAGGGCTTGGTCGGAACGACTGAAACTTTCCCCGCAGGAGTTGAGGAATGGTACTCCAGGGCATCCTCAGGACGGATCGTCATATCAGAACCTTTCAAGATAATTATACTGAATTGTCTTAATTCTCAACACCTCTGATTATAGCCCCACGTCCCCGTGGAGTCACGGCGAATGCGGCACGGCTGTTACTATATTTCCTGCATGCAAAAAACCTACGCCTGGATCTACTGCCAGTACCGCGCCAACCGCCGCTCCCGGTAGCGGCCGCACTCCATGCCTCGCCGCGCTCCCCAGTCTTCGGCCCCAGCGAACCCCGCGCCGCGCTGGCTGCATCCGCTTACGCTTTGCCTGGCGGCCTTCCTCCTGCTCGCCTGGTTCTCCCCCGGAGCGGCCGATGGCGACACCTGGTGGCACCTCAAGACCGGCCAATACATTCTCCAGAACCACCGGCTCCCCATCCCCGATCCCTTCGCCTTCACCACCTACCTGGGCAAGCCGCTCTATGCCGGTGAGGAACATTCCCGCGATCTCTTCCTCTCCCACGAGTGGCTCACGCAAGTCCTCTTCTATAGCCTCTATTCCGCTGGCGGTTTCGCCGCCCTGGTGCTTTTCCGCGCCGCCGGCCTCACGCTTCTGTGCGCCATTGTAGGCTTCCTCGCCTACCGCCGCTCGCGAGGTTTCTACCGCTCGCTGGCCGCCGCTCTGCTCACCGCGAGTGTGGCCGTCAGTTACACTTCGGACCGCCCGTTCCTGGTTTCTTTCCTTCTTCTCGCGGCCACGCTCACGATTCTGGAACTGCGCCGCCCGCTCTGGCTGCTGCCTCCGCTCTTCGCTCTCTGGTCCAACTGCCACGGAGATTTCGTGCTCGGCTGGGCCGCCATGGGCGCGTATTACGCCGAAGCCTTGCTCATGCGCCGCCGCGGCACGCCCGTTCCCCGTGAAGGCTGGCTGTGGATCTGCTGCCCGCTGGCCATCGCCGCCTCCGGCCTCAACCCCAACGGCTTCCGCTCCGTCCAGTTTCTGCTCGCCTCCCATAACAGCCTCATCCAGTCGCGGGTATGGGAATGGAAGTCGCCAACTTTCTGGCCTCCCCAACCATTCAACGTGGTCCTCATCCTGGCGCTCGCCGTCCTGCTGCTGGCCCGGCGCCGCGTCCGCCCCGCGGATTGGATTTTGTTCGGCCTCTATGCCCTGGCGACCATCATCGCCGCCCGCAACCTCATGCTCACTGGCATCGTCGGCCCCATCCTCATTGCCGCGTACTTTCCCTGGCCCAAGGCACTGCCTCGCGCCCTGCCCAGGGCCCTCCAATACCTGGCGCCTCTGCTGCTCGCCGCCGCCGCCGCGGTGCCCATCGCCCGCGGCGACGCCTTCCAACTTCGCGCCATCACCTGGAACCGCCCCTCCGGTGCGGCCGATTTTCTTCTCGCTCACCCCACCACCGGCCGCCTGTTCAACAGTTACGACCAGGGCGGCTATCTGATTTGGCGCCTCGCCCCCCGCCAACCCGTCTTCATCGACGGCCGCGCGCTCAACGAATCCGTCTATGGCGATTTCCTCTCCATTGCCAACAATCACCCCGAGGCCGCCGCGCTGCTCACGCAGTACGGAATCGGCGTCATCCTCATGGAAGGCTTCGAAGACGTCACCGGCATTCTCTGGCCTTTGCCGCTCGCTCTGGCCGACCCAAGCCGCGACGATTGGAAACTGGTCTACTGGGATCGCCAGTCGTTCATCTTCATGCGCCATCCCCCGCCCGGGGTCGCGCCGCTCCCCTCGCTGCAGGTTCTCGCCGCCCTGGAAGCGCAATGCAGCGACCATATCGAGCACGACCCCGGCACTCCCGGTTGCACGGCCGAGTTAGCCAACCTCTTCGCCCGCATGGGCGACCGCGGCCGCTCCCGAAAATGGATGGCCACCGCCATGGCGTTCCGCTAATTCACCTAGCTCCGATCAGAGCCCCGGACGTAAGAGAGGGGTTGCCGCAAAGCCGCCAAATCGCCCGGTCGGAACGAATCGCGCCGCTTAGTGAAGGCCTCTATTGCTTGGCTTCCAGCTCCGCCCAGCGCGCATAGAGGCCCGCCACGCGTCCTTCGGCGGCCTGCAATTTCGCGTAGCAGGCTTGGAGGCGCGCACCATCCGAAACCACGTTGGGTGATTGCATCTCCGCGTGGACGGCTGCGAGTTGGCCTTCGGCTTCCAGAATCTGCGTCTCCATCTGTTCCCATTCGCGAGCTTCCAGGTAGGAGAGCTTCTTTTTGAAGATCGCTCCCTTACGGTCGAGCGACAAGTCGCGGCTCGGATCGGAGGCGGGCGGCGTGGGCCTTTCGGGCTTGGGCAGGTCGCGCCCCTGGGCCGCTTCCCACTGCCAGTAGTCGCTGTAGATCACTGCCCCGCCCTGTCCGTCCAGGCCCATTACCACCGTCGACACACGATCCAGCAGGTACCGGTCGTGCGTCACCAGAACCAGGGCGCCGGGAAACTCCATGAGGCTCTCCTCCAGCACTTCGAGCGTGGGGATGTCCAGATCGTTGGTCGGTTCGTCCAGCAGCAATAAGTCGGCCGGCTGCAGCATCAGGCGCGCGATCAGCACACGCGCCTGCTCGCCGCCGGAGAGGCTGGAAACCGGCTGGTCGAGCTGCCCGGCATCGAACAGGAAGCGCTTGGCCCAGCCGGCGACGTGGATGGGCCGGTCGCGGTAGATCACGTGATCGCCGTGCGCACCCAGTCCCTGGCGCAGCGTCTGCTCCGTGTCGAGTTGTTCCCTCGCCTGGTCGAAGTAGACAATCCGCAACGCCGGCGCGCGTTCGATCTCGCCGGCGTCCGGTTGCAGTTCGCCCGCCAGCAAACGGAGCAGCGTGGTCTTGCCGGTTCCGTTCCTGCCCAGCAGGCCCAGCCGCGTCCCCGGCGTCAGAGTGAAGCTGAGATCGCGGAACAATCGGCGCCCGCCCAGTTGCTTGCCGACCGCTTCCACGGAGACCAACCGTTTGGTCCGGCGGTCCGTGCCGGTGAAATCGACTTGCGTCACGCCTTTGACTCCGCGCGCTTCCAGATCGGAGAGCTCGCGCATCAGGCGGCCCGCTTCGTCGATGCGCGCTTTCGACTTGCCGGTGCGCGCCTTGGCCCCGCGCCGCAGCCATTCCACTTCGCGCCGCACCCGGTTGGCGAGCGATTCCTGCCGGCTCGATTGCGCCAGCAAGAACGCTTCCTTCTTTTCCAGGAACTGGCTGTACCCGCCCTCCACGCGGAAGATCCCCTCGGGATAGACGCGGTCGATTTCCGCCATGTCGTTCACCACGTTGTCCAGAAAATACCGGTCGTGGCTGATGACCACGCTGGCAAACGGCGCGGCGGCCAACAATTTCTCCAGCCACAGAATCCCTTCCAGGTCCAGGTGGTTGGTCGGCTCATCGAGGAACAGCAGGTCGGGCTGCGGGGCCAGCTCGCGCGCGATCGCCAGGCGGCGCTGCCAACCGCCGGAGAGCGAATCGGCGCGCACCGAGCCATCCGTGAATCCGGCGCGGCCGAGCGCCTGGCTGATCCGCCCGGCGCGCTCCAGATCCTCCAGCCGTTCCGCCGCAATGGCTTCGCCGATGATCCCGGCTGCGGTTTGGTCCCCGGGGAAATCGGTCTGTTGCGGCACATAGCCGATGCGCGTGTTGCGCCGCAGCGAGATCGATCCGGAATCGGGCTCCAGGCGGCCGGCCAGAATCTGCAGCAGCGTCGATTTGCCCGCGCCATTGGGGCCGATGAGCCCCAGCCGCTCGCCCTGGGAAATCCCCAACGAGATATTCTCGAAGAGCACGCGCGAGCCAAAGCTCTTGGAAAGCGAAGTGCAACTGGCAAGAAGTGGCATCAATGGCGGCCGGGAGACGAAGATTTCACCGCGGAGACCCGGAGGCGCGGAGAAGATAGAGAGAGATGCCGCGCCCTCATCCGCTTCCTCGACGCTGTCGGATTGTGACTCTGTAGTGAAACCTCATTGCTATTGTCTTTTCTCCGCGTCTCAGCGCCTCCGCGTTGAAAAAGTTTTCCGGACCGGCATTCCTTCGATTATCGCGCAGCTCCCCTCGGCGCATAATAGATCAATGCGCCGCGCACTCATCGCCGTGATCATCGCAAGCGGCGCCTGCGCCCAGACCCTCATTGACCCGGATCACGTCTCTACCGCCCTCAAGGAATTCGCCCCGCGTCCCGGCGCTGTTCCTCTCCGCTGCGAACTGGTCCCGGTCGCGCCAACCCTCGATTTCGCCTTCCGCTTCCGCGCCGGCTATACCTTCCGCCTGCCCGTCGGGCAGTACCAAACCGCCGGCCACGCCTGGTTCGTCCTCACCAAAATCACTCCCCGGAACGATGACCGCAAGCCCGCCTATCTCTTCACCCGCACCAACGCCGCCGAGATCGTCAAGACCGGCCTCAACTTCGAAGTCTCCGGCAGCTACCTGCTCGGCGAAGGCCGCTATGCGGTGGAATCCATTCTCTACGACGACAGCAGCCGCACCTGCAAACGCGCGTGGCAGATCGATGCCTCGCTCACCCGCCACGAGCGTGCCGTCCAGCTTTCCCTCCCGCCCTTCACCGTGCGCGATCTCCCCGGCATCCGCGCCTCCGATTGGAATCGCCCCTCCGGCGCCGCATCGCTCACTGTCCTTCTCAACGCGGCCCCGCTTTCGCCCCGCCGCACCCGCCTGCGCCCGGCCGACCGCAACCTCCTGCTCTCCGCCCTGGCCGCCATCGTCGGCCGCGTCCCCGCCGCTTCCGTGCGCCTGGTGGTCTTCAGTCTCGAAGCGCAGAAGGAACTGTTCCGCAGCGACAGCTTCTCCGTCGATGCCATCGGTCAAGTCGCCAGGGCCATTGATGCGCTCGAACTCTCCACGGTGGATGTCCACATCCTGCAGAACCCCACTGGGCACATCGACCTTCTCGCCGGCCTCATCAACCAGGAACTGCGCGCGCCCGCGCCTGCTCCCACCATCATCCTGCTCGGCCCGCTCTCGAGATTCACTGGCAGAATTCCAGAGGGCTCTCTGGAGAAGCGCCCCGCCGCCTCGCGCTTCTTCTACGTGCAGTGCAGACCGGTTCCGCGCCCCATCATTCCGGTGGATAGCGGCGCGGACGAGATGCCCATGGCGCGCGGCAGACCGGCCGCGCCAGGCGCCGGCGCGCCATCCGGCTCCGCTGGTTCGACGGGGTCCAATTCTTCCGCCTCCACGGCGCCGGCACCGCCGCCACATACCGGCGACTCGTCCGACGCCGGTGCCGCATCGTCATCCGGAGGCCATGGCGGCCGCGGCGGCCGCGGCGCTCCCCCTCCACCCGACCCGCCCACCGGACTGCACGATACCGATGTCATCAACGCAGCCGTAGCCCGTCTGAAGGGCCGCACGCTGGTGGTCCACACCCCGGTCGACCTGGCCAAAGCCATCGGCCTGCTCCAGGGCGGCCTGCGCGCGTTGAGGGTGGAGTAAGTGGCAGCCTCACCGCAACCAGGCGTTAGCCGGCATCGCGCCTTGCGCGGGATTTCGGTTTCCAGATGAGCCAGCGGATGCTGGGGCGGTCTCACCCCAACCCTGGGGTTGGTGCCGAGCACATTCAAGTCGCTACTTCTTCGGATCCCACCCAAAGGTGATGCGGCCCTGGGGAACATGGATCGGAGCCAGCCCTAAGCTCTGCATCGCGACGGTGACGAGCAGGCAGACCGCGACCAGAACGAGGACTCGGCGCACTGCTGGTCGCAGGCGCGGAGCGGTAAGACTTCCGCCGATCACGGCGCCAGCCAAGGTGAAGCTGACGGCGTGATCCAAGGCCCAGCAGAAGAGCATGACGGGTGGGAAGGAGAAAATCGAGAGCCAGCCGAGAAAAGCTGCTCCCCCCAGCAGGACGCCTAACTTCATGCCGAACCTGGCGCCAGCCGCCGCGCCGTACGAACGTGTCCGCACGACGAGCCAGACGAGCGCGATGCTCCAGAAGAGAAACGAGGCATAGCCTAACGGGATGTACTGGAACATTTTCATGGGTGGCAGAAGACCCGGTTGGTCCCAGTGATAGAACGGAGCGAGCAAGCCGGCGTTCAGAAGAAGATCGAGGCCGATGACGGCGAACCAAGCCAGCGCGGCGACCTGGATCAGCCGCTTGCGCGACGGTACGGTTTCCGCGAGTAATGGTGAAAGTGTGCTCATGGTTCCAAAACCACCTATGAAGCGATCAGGCTTGGCGGGCCTGCTGCTTCCGCAGCTCGAGCGCCTGGTTCATGAAGCTCCAGACTTCCTTGTTGCTGAAGGGCGCCGCCTGCTGTTTGGCTTCCGCCGGCCAGTTGGCGTAGTCTTTCCACGCGTTGGAGGCACTCTGCGTCAGGTCCGGATCGCGCTTCGTGAAGCCTTCCACCAGCGTAGTCCAACGGGCCGCCAGCGCCTGCACGCGCTCGCTCGCCGGGTCCTCGCCCAAGGCCGCTTCCACCTCGGCGAACAGTTCCTTCCATTGTGCGGTCACGCGCTCCTGCATTTCGGGCCTCCATTCGCCTTTGCGCGCGTCGATCTTCGCCTTGGCCTCGGGCGTCTGATACTTGGCCATCCAATCCGTATTGTTTTGCATTTCGATCGCCTCGATGATTTTCTTCAGAACCCCGGTATCGGCCGGCTGGCTTCCCCGAATCGAGATTTCGGCTTCCCGGATGGCCGCAATGGCCCGGTCCAGAAGGCGCCGCTTCTCCTCCAGCACGGTGCGCTGCATGCGCAGCGCGTCGGGCAGGGCCAGAGCTTCGCGGTCCAGCAGCGAGCCGATCCGCCGCAGCGGGAGGCCCAGGAACTTCAGGGCGATAATCTGCTCCAGCCGTTCCAGGTCGCGCGCCTGGTAGACGCGGAAGCCGGCTGGGGTGCGGCGCGGCTTCAGCAGTCCCAGGCGGTCGTAGTGATGCAGCGTCCGCACCGTGACTCCCGCCAGCTCCGCAAATTGCCTGGTTCGATACATGGGCTCTTGATCCAGCATCGGGTGTGACGTTACGTTAGAGTCAAGAACATTTTATGATGAGGGCCCTTTTTCTGCTGGCGCTGGCCGGCTCGCTGGCGGTGGCGCTCACCGCCGATGACGTAGCCGAGGAAGCCAGAGCGCTGCCCAGTGGCGCGGGCAAGGAACTGGTGGTCAAGGTCTGCCTGGAGTGTCACGGCACTGGACACTTCCGCGGCCAGCGGCTCACCCCGGACGATTGGTCCGACAAGGTCTACGACATGATCGATCGCGGCGCCAAGGCCAACGACGACCAGGTCGCCGCCGTGGTGGCTTACCTCGCGAAGAACTTCGGCAAGGATTCCAAGGTCCTCGTGAACACCGCGCCGCTCGTCGAGTTGAAGTCCGTGCTGGGATTCACGGTGGCCGAATCGGAGGCGGTGCTGGCGTATCGCAAAGAGCATCCGCCCTTCCAGGATTGGCGCGATCTGTTGAAGGTCCCGGCCATCGACCCCACCAAGGTGGAAGCCAAAAAGGACCTGATGGCCTTCTGATTACTTGGCGACGGTTCGCGGGCCGCGCCCGCCGGCGTCGGTCACTTTGTAGTCGGCCGGCACTTCAAACAGCGCGTGCGGCGGCTCGGTGCGGCTGATGTTGGCGTAGCGCGTGACGGTCTCTCCGGAGCGCGGATCGCTGCGCTTGGAAAGAATCGCCATCTGAAGATCCGCCGAATACCACGTCTCGGTGACGATCTGGATGGGCTGCTCATTGCCGAGCTGGCCGGCCGCAATGATCGTGGTGGTGCGGGTGCCTTCGGCCGGCACTCCCTCGATGGTCTGGTGTCCCAGCGATTCGGTCTTGAGGCTCTGCCCGCCGCTCTGCGCTTGCGCGTTGCGCATACGCCGGCCGGAACCCGCCGCGGCGTCCTGCTTCCGTGCCGGCTCACCGGACCCGCCGTTCCAGCTAAACCCGCGGCCGCCGGCCGACCGGGTGGCCGTGTGGGCGGACGGGCTAAGCGCGTAATTCACGTGCGCCACCGGGTCGTTGATGAAGACCACCGGCGGCAGATTGGTATTGGGGGCCAGCACACCCAGGCCGTTGAGCGACTGCTCGCGCCGCGTGCGGCCTTCGGCGTCGCGGTAGAGCCGCGACGTGCTGGTCAGGTGGATGTGGTTGCCGTCGGCGAGCGCCTGGGTGGTTTCAGTGACCAGGTCCGCCGAGAAGGGCGCGCCCTTCACCACGGGTCCCTGCCGGCCCGGCTCGGCGCCCACCACGCGGGGGCCCCAGTTGGGCGCTCCGCCGCGGCCCGGCGGCTGAGCGGACGCTGCCGCCGCCACTGCCAGCAGGCCAATTGCCAGGCTTCGAATCGACATACTCCTATTCCTCTTCCAGCAGCGAGCCGTCGCCGTTGGTTACCAGGCGCACGGCGCGGGCCATGCCATCGGAACCAAGAACCACATCGGCCACCACGGTATCGGAAGCGTTCTCCGCGCTGACCACAACTCCCAGCGCCATCATGGCGGAGCGGGTTGCTTCCACGCGCACCAGGTGCACGTCTTCATTGGGTTCGATGCGGGCGGCGTTCGGCACAGGGATAAAATCGTTATCCGCGCCGTAGGAATCTTCCTCTACCCGGTCAACCGCCGCGTCGGCCGATTCCACGGCCGGCGGCGCGATGCGGTGCGGCGCGGACACGGGAGCGATGGAGGCCGGCACGGGGCGCGACCCATGCATCAGAACCACCGCCAGCACGACCGTGGCGGCGGCGGCGGACGCCCAGGTGAGGACCGGCGGCCACCAGGAATACGAGCTCGGGGAATACGAGGACGCCCGGCCCCGTTCGAATCGGGCTTGCGAGCGGAACGCGGCTACCAGGCCCGCCTCGACACGCGGGGGCGCTACCTCGCCACGCATTCCAGCGGAGACCAGCCGCAGCCCGGCTTGGAGCGCCTGCTGCCGATCCCAGCGAGCGGCGCAGGCCGCGCACTCCGCCAGGTGGCCGGAGCCCGGGGATGCCTCAAGGCCCCCCTCTGCCACGTGATTCCAGAATTCCACACACGTCATATGGCAACCCTCATCGGCTTCCAGGGGCCGACCGCCAGCCGGGGGTTCCGGTCCTGGTTCAGTTTCTCGAACAGCAGAGCGCGCGCCCGGTGCATGCGGGATCGCACCGTTCCGATGGGACATCGCAACGCCACCGCCGCGTCCGCGTAATCCAACTCTTCCAGATCGCACAGCAGAACCACTTCGCGGTAGCGGCGCGGCAAAGCCAGCACCGCCCGCCGCAAGGCTTCGATCCCTTCCCGCCGCGTGAGATCGATCAGCGGGTCGTGGATCACCGCCAACTCGGGCAAGGCCGCATCGTCCGCCTCGCTTTCCAGCGCCACATCCGCCCGGCCGCGTTCCAGATTCCGTAACACTAACTTTCTGGCGATGCCGAACAAATAACCGGAAAGCGTGCCGCGCTTCGGGTCGTACCCGCATTCCCGGCGGAGCAGCGCCAGGAAAACCTCCTGGGTGATGTCCTCGGCGGCGGTGGCTGAACCGCTCATGTGCATCGCAAAACGGTAGATGGCGCCCTGGCGGCGACGATACAGCGCTACAAACGCTGCTTCATCCCCGCGCCGCAGACGAGCTAACAACTCGTCATCAGTTTCGGTCGACTCGTGCGCCATTTCCCTCTTAATCATAATTCCCCAGGGCGCCCGGCAAGTTCCATAAAAGCTAAGTGGCTCAAACGGTTACGTTCCGAAAGGCGGTTGTCAAGAGGTACCTGCCTATTTTTGGTACTTTACGGCTGGCGTTCCCTATCCTATCATTTTGAGTACAGGTTTTATTCTACAATGGCGACCGGAATCCAAGCGGATGAATTGACAGTACTCAAACGGCGCTTTGCGAATCTCCAGACCCAGGTGGAACAACTGCAACGGGCAGGCGAGCGGCAGTTCCTGCGGCTGGCCGACGACTGCCCGGCAATGATCTGGACCTCCGGTCCGGATGCCGAATACGACTACGTGAACCCCGCCTGGCTCCAATACCGCGGCCGGACCGCCGAAGAGGAGACCGGCGGCGGCTGGGCGGAAGGCCTGCACCCGGACGATCGGGACCTGTGCATGGAAACTTACCTGCGGGCTTTCCAAGCCCGGCAACCCTTCCGCATGCAATTCCGGTTGCAGCGGGCCGACGAATCCTATGCCTGGGTGGAGAGCGCGGGAGTGCCGCGCTACCACGCCAATGGCGGTTTTGCCGGATTCATGGGCACGGTGGCCGATGTCACGGACCGCAAGAAGGGCATGTTCATCCCGGACGCGGAGTCGGTGCGGATCGTCTTCGCCCTGACGGAGCGGGAACGGCAGGTGCTGGTGCTCATCGCCCGCGGCAAGTCGACCAAAGAGGCCGCCGCGCAGTTGGGGATCAGCTACAAGACCACCGACTCGCACCGCAGCCGGATCCTGGAAAAGCTCGGCGTCCACGAGACCGCCAGCATGGTGCGATACGCCATCCGCGCAGGCCTCGTCGAGGCATAGAACAGTCCGGCTGCAGTAGGACAGACCATCGCCTTGTGTGGTCTGTCATCCCCGACAAAACCATGGTCTGTCATCCCTGACAAAACCACCACGGCCTTCCCCCCGGAAGACATCCGGCTGAGTGGCCGGCGACAAAAACCGATCGTCCGTCCCACCCCGGACCGCGCCCGTTCGTGTAGGCTATTGAATGGCGCCCGGGGCTCATGAACAACACATTTCTCAAGCAGGCGATCGATCTGGCGGCGGAAAACGTGCGGCGGGACGGCGGGCCGTTCGCCGCGCTAGTGGTAAAGGATGGGATCGTGATCTCGACCGGGACCAACCAGGTGACGCGCGCCAACGATCCCACCGCCCACGCCGAGATCGTCGCCATCCGCGAAGCTTGCCGGGTGCTGGGCGACTTCCAACTGGCGGGTTGCGATATCTACACCTCCTGCGAACCTTGCCCGATGTGCCTGGGGGCCATCTACTGGGCGCGCCCGGCGCGGGTGTTCTACGCGGCAACCCACGACGATGCGGCCGCG
>Ga0187884_10000424_pt1 | contig 42760 bp, 48 predicted proteins | sample June2016WEW_20_4_FD_132983 | JGI IMG/M metagenome (GOLD analysis project Ga0187884, IMG submission 132983) | Peatland microbial communities from SPRUCE experiment site at the Marcell Experimental Forest, Minnesota, USA - June2016WEW_20_40 | ecosystem: Environmental > Terrestrial > Soil >...
ACCGATTTGAAGTCGAACGATCCGGCCGAGTTAAGGAAGTTCTTCGTGTATGCGAAGGCGTGCGGCATGCCGATGCTGGTCACGGCGCCGCTGCACGAAAACCTACCCGCCATCGAGAAACTCGCGCAGGAATTCGACATTCAGATCGCGATTCACACGCATGGCCCTGAGGACAAGAATTTTCCGACTCCCAAAGTGGTGCTGGAGGCGGTGAAGGGCATGGACCCGCGAATGGGGTTGTGCATGGATGTGGGCCACTCGATGCGCGGCGGCGCGGATGTGGTTCAAGAGATCGTGAACGCCGGACCGCGTCTGCTGGACATGCACTTCAAGGACCTGAAGGACGGCAAGGTCAAGGAGAGCCAGTGCGACGTGGGGGACGGCGTCATGCCAGTGGTCGAGATTTTCAAGCAGTTGCAGAAGGTCGGGTATCGCGGCTCGGTGAATCTGGAGTATGAGATCAACGAAGACAATCCCGTGCCGGGAATGCTGCATTCGTTCGGCTATATGAAGGGTGTGATGGCGGGGCTGGCCGGATAAAGTGGCTCGCGCCGCTGCCGGCTCTTACACCTTCCTGGGGATGGATTGCCTTCGGAATCTCGACACCTACAAGGTTCGTCGCAAATGGAGACCGCGCTTTAAGTAATTGTGGTGATTGGCAATCCGGGTAGCGCCATCGACTCTTGGCGGGCGCTAAACGTGAATTACTGTGAATTCCCTTTTCCGGCGATCGGCCGGAGCTTAGAATACTGCTGATGAAAACCATCGGGCTTCTGGCGGCGGTGGGCTGGCTTGTCTCCGTCTCTTCCGCGGCGGAGCAACCCTCGCTCATTCAGAACGTTCCGGGCCGGCAGACCATCGATCTGTGCGGACCGTGGCGGGCGATTGTCGATCCCTACGAGGCCGGATATCTGGACTATCGCTACCGGCCGTATGCAGACGGCGGGATGGGGGCGAACAAAAAGCCGAAATCACCGGGCGAGTTCGTGGAATATGACTTCGATGCCGCGGGCGAGCTGATGGTGCCAGGCGATTGGAACACGCAAAGGCCGGAGATGCTGTTCTATGAAGGGAGCATCTGGTACAAGAAGGACTTCGACTACACGCGCAAGCCCGGCCGCCGGCAGTTCGTGTGGTTCGGAGCAGCGAACTACCGGGCCATGGTGTTTCTGAACGGGACGAAGCTTGGCGAACATGTGGGTGGCTTCACGCCGTTTCAGTTCGAGATCACGAACCTCGTGCGGGAGAAAGGAAACTTTCTGATCGTGAAAGTGGATAACCAGCGGCAACGGGAGGCCGTGCCCACTTTGATGACCGATTGGTGGAACTACGGAGGGCTGACCCGCGGTGTCAGGCTGGTGGACGTCCCGGAAACCTTCGTAGAAGACTACTCCGTGCAACTGCAGAAGGGCTCGCAAAGCCGGATCGCCGCGTGGGTCCGCCTGAACGGGCCGCGGAAACAGCAGCGAGTGACCTTGAGAATTCCCGAAGCCGGTGTCTCGCAAGACGTCGTGCCCGATCCGAACGGCTATGCGCAACTGACGCTGGATGCGCGTCTGGCGCTGTGGTCCCCGGAGAACCCCAAGCTGTATGAGGTCGCGATCGAGACGGAGACCGACCGGGTCGCCGAGCGCATCGGCTTTCGTTCGATTGCGGCGTCCGGCCGAACCATCCTGCTGAACGGCCGGCCTTTGCATCTGCGCGGGGTTTCGATCCAAGCGGAAGCACCCATTCATTCCGGACGGGTGTTTTCGGAGGCTGATGCCACGACGCTGCTGCAATGGGCCAAGGACCTGGGCTGCAATTTCGTCCGCTTGCCGCACTTTCCCCACGATGAAGCGATGACCCGCCTGGCGGACCAAATGGGGCTGCTGGTCTGGTCGGAAATACCGGTGTACTGGACCATCGCGTGGGAGAGCCCGGAGACGTTACGAAATGCCAGGCAGCAGCTCGCGGAAATGATCGCGCGCGATAGGAACAGAAGCTCGGTGATTTTTTGGTCGGTGGGCAACGAGACGCCACAAAGCGAGCCTCGATTGCGATTTCTTGCCGCGCTGGCCGCGGCGGCGCACGAGCTCGACCAGACACGCCTGGTGACCGCGGCGCTGGAGACGCACCGTATCGATCCCGATACGATCATGGTGGACGACCCGTTGGGCCAGTACCTGGACGTGGTTTCCTGCAACGAGTACATCGGGTGGTATGACGGCCCGCCCGAGAACATCGATCGCACCGCGTGGAAAACCGCTTTCGAAAAGCCGTTCCTGATTAGCGAGTTCGGCGCCGACGCGCAGGCCGGCCGCCACGGCGACGGTGGGACCGTGTGGACCGAAGAGTTCCAGGCGGACGTTTACCGGCGGCAGGTTGCGATGTTCCAGCGTATCCCGTTCCTGAGCGGGACGATAGCGTGGGTGTTGATGGATTTCCGGTCGCCGCGCCGCCCGCTGGCCGGGATTCAGGACTTCTTCAATCGCAAAGGGCTCTACTCCGACCGCGGAGAGCGCAAGGCTGCGTTTTACGTTTTGCGCGACTATTATCACTTCCTTGCCGCGGAGGCGCGGCAGCCCGAATGAGTGCGAGAATCGTCCCATGATATCGAGAGCGTGTTTCGCGCTGGTGATTTGCGCAGCGGGTGGGTTTGCACAGACTACCGCCTGGAAAATGGTCTGGCACGACGAGTTCGATGGCTCGCGGCTCGACTCATCGAAGTGGGTCTACGTGGTGGGAGGCGACGGCTTCGGGAACAAGGAGCTGGAGTATTACACCGGCCGTCCACAGAACCTCTACCTCGAGGGCGGCATGCTGGTGATCAGGGCCATCCGGGAGGATTACCGCGGCGCGGACGGCGTGGAGCGCGGCTTCACTTCGGCGCGGATTCACACGCGGGGCAAGTTTTCGCAGGCCTACGGCAAGTTCGAAGCGCGTATCAAGGTGCCGTATGGACAGGGGATCTGGCCGGCGTTCTGGATGATGGGAGAGGAAGCCGCCAGGTGGCCGGATCGCGGCGAAATCGACATCATGGAGAACATCGGCCGCGAACCTTCCGCGGTGCACGGGACAATCCACGGCCCTGGCTATTCCGGGTCGAAGGGGATCGGCGCGCCTTTCGTTCTGCCTCCCGGGCAGCGATTCTCCGATGATTTTCACGTATACGGGGTTGAATGGGAACCAAACGCAATCCGCTGGTACGTCGATGGCAAGATGTATCAATCGCTCAGCCCGGCCAATTTGCCCGCCGGAACCAAGTGGGTATACGATCATCCATTCTATCTATTGTTGAACCTGGCAGTGGGCGGCGACTGGCCGGGCGATCCGGACGCAACCACATCCTTCCCGCAAACGATGGTTGTGGACTACGTGCGGGTCTATCAGCGGGAGTAACCCTCCTTCGCTTGGCCTGGTTCGGAGCTGCATGGAAACATTTTATTACCTTTTTGTTAATCTCAGTGCCCGTTTCATAAATACACTCTCGTATTCCACGAAGACCGCTCTCTTACGTTCGCGGCTCCGATCAGAGCTGCGCGCGTGGAGGGGTGGCTCGCTTGGCTCGCGGTTCTTACACCTGATCGGGAATTGTGAAGCCGGGGCGGTAGCCGCGGTCGGCGTCGCGGAGCATGCGGTTGGCCTCGTCGTCGCCGGTTATCTGCTCGGTCTTGGGATCGAAGTTCAACGTGCGGCCGAGCCGGTATGAGACATTGGCCAGGTGCACCAGGGTGCACGAAATGTGCCCCTCTTCGACCGGCGCGTTGAGGTCTTCCTTCTTACGGCTGCGGACGCAATCGATGAAATTGGCGAAGTGGTTTTCCTTGCCGCGGCTGACCGGACTGGGGTCCTGCTTTTCGCCCAGCCAGTATTTGTAACTCTCGTATTCCTGGATCGCCAGGTAACCGCCCGGCCCGTAAAAAATGTTGCCGATGGTGCCGGGCTTGCCGCTGGCGGGGCCAAGGCTGGCCGCTTCCTTGGCCGCGGGCGCGGCCGGTTTGGCGGTGGTGGTCAGGCCGGCGGCCGGCAACACGCTGCCGCCACCGAAGACGCCGATGTCCGCTTCGTGGTTGGTCATCCAGTGGCGCACTTCGAATTCCATCAGGCGGCGTTTGCCATCCGGCCTATCGAACTCGAAGCAGCAGTTGAGCACGTTGGGCGTTTCCTGGTCGTCATCGAACATGACGTGGCCGCCCATCGCGGAAACCTTGTTGGGGAATGTGACGCCCAGGCCCCAGCGCGCCGTATCGACTTCGTGAATGCCCTGATTCCCCAGGTCGCCGTTGCCGGTATCCCAGAACCAGTGCCAGGTGTAATGAAAGCGGTTCATGGTGAAACCGCGGTCGGGCGCGGGGCCGAGCCACAGATTATAGTCGACGCCGGCCGGCACCGCCTGGCGCGGCTTGCGGCCGATGGTATCGCGCCACTTGTAGCAGAGGCCGCGCGAGAGGTAGACATCGCCGACCAGGCCGCCCCGCAGCTTTTGAATGGCTTCCTTGGCGCCGATGCTCGACCGGCTCTGCGTGCCGTGCTGCACGACGCGATTGTACTTGTTCGCCGCGGCCACCAGTTGTTTGCCCTCCCACCAACTGTGGGAAAGCGGCTTTTCCACGTAGGCGTCCTTTCCGGCCTGGCAGGCCCAGATGCCCATCAGCGAATGCCAGTGATTGGGGGTGGCGACGGTGATGGCGTCGATCGATTTGTCCTCGAGCATCTTGCGGATATCCCCGAAGGTCTTGGGCTTGCCGAGACCGAGCTTTTCAATATCCCCAAGGCGAGTGGCGATGACGTTCTCGTCGATGTCCACAACCGCGGCGAGTTCCACGCCGGGGGTATCCTTCACCTTCTTGATGTGGTCGAGGCCGCGGCCGCGCAGGCCGACCACGGCGACGCGTACGCGATCGTTCGCTCCCAAAACACGTTGGGGAGCCAGCAGCGCCGCGCCGGCGGCGGCTTTCAGCATATCCCGGCGATTCAATTCCGACGACATTTCACACCTCTCTATAGGACTTTGAACAAACCTTCCAATGATTCGCGCGTGCTCTCGACTTTGTTGCCGTCCGCCCGCCTGTAGTGCGTTTCGAGCGACATGGTTCCCTCATAGCGGTCGCGGTGCAGCGCCTGAAACTGGCCCTTGAAGTCGATAATACCGCCGCCCACCGGCGCCCACTCCAGCTTACCGGTTGTGGCGTTCTTGCGGGAATCCTTGACGTGCATGTGCGGGAACAGGCCCTTCACGGCTTCGTAGCCGTCGGGATAAGGGACTTCGCCCAGCATGGTGGCGTTGCCGGGGTCCCAGACGCCGCGCAGGCCGGGCGAATTGACCTCCTTCAGCAAGCGGCCCAGTTCCTTGCCAGTGCCGACGTTGCAGGAATGCTCGTTTTCAACATTCAGAACGATCTTGGCCTTGGCGGCTACCTCGGCGGCTTTGGCCATGCGGTCGCGAACGTAGGGGTAGGCCTTGGCGGGATCCTCCACGCGCCAGTAGGTGAAGATGCGCACCATGCGCGTGCCGAAGAATCGGGCCAGCTCGAAAGATTGGTCGAGAAGTTTGTCGGCGTCCTGCTCGGTGAAGGCGGCGCTGAAGGCGTCGCGCTTTTCGTTGGCCTTGGCGGGCATCTGCGGGCAATTCCATTTGAAGATGGGGGAACCGATCTCGCTCACGTGGATGCCGTGCTTGCCGATCAAGTCGCGGGCGCGATCCAGGTCCTCCCGGGAGGAAACCATGATGTTCTTCCCAAACATCTCGCGCAGCTCGCACCATTGCAGGTGGTAGCTGGAGATGAAGTCGAGGGCTTCGTCCAACTGGGTGGTCAGCTCGTCGGTGATGATGCCGAGTTTGAAGCCGTGGGTGTCCATGGTGGAGTCGGCTGTCAGCCGCGAAGCTGCGGCGGCGGCCAGCGATAGTTTCAGGCAGTTCCGCCTGGTCAGGCTGGTTTGCATAATGCCTCTCTTTTGCCGTCCGATTTGTTCACACTATACGTTAGCGCTAATGGGAAAGCTTAGCCAGTGCGAGCGGTAAATCAATGGCGGCGCGCAGGCGTACGCCCGGGCGTAGTCGAAAAGAGCGTTTGACTTCCGCGCCGCGATCTGGTGTACACTAAAACTGACGTAATTGCGCTTGTCCTTCACTCGCACCATACCGCTCGGCCAGAAAGCTTTCCAGGGCGTCCCGCCCTTGTCTCGTCGCTACCGCAATCCGCAACCCATCGCATAACATGTATCCAGGCAGAAACTTTCCTCCTCGCAGGCAGAATCGCAGAGAGAACGTAAATGAGTCCATCCGTGCACGGGAAGTGCGCGCGGTGTTCCCCGACGGCACCTCGGAAATCATGCCCACCGCCGCAGCTCTGCGGAAGGCCCAGGAACTGGGGCTCGATCTCGTATTGATCGCTCCCACGGCGGTTCCACCCGTCGCCAAGGCCATCGACTACGGCCACTATCAGTACGAGCAGAAGAAGAAGCAGCACGACGCCAAGAAGAAGCAGCACGTGGTCCAAGTCAAGGAACTCAAGTTCCGTCCCAACACCGACGATCACGACTACGACTTCAAAATGAACCACGCCATCCGCTTTCTGGGCGAGGGCAACCGCGTCAAAGCGGTGGTACAGTTCCGTGGCCGCGAAATCGCGCACGCCGATCTCGGCAAGAAGTTGTTGCTGCGTTTCGCGGGCGACCTGGCGGCGCACGGTTCCGTGGAAGGCCAGCCGCGCATGGAAGGCCGCAATGCTCACATCCTGATCAGCCCGGTTAAGGCCGCCGGCAAGCCGGCCGGCGAGAAGCCGCCCAAACCTCCCGCGCCACCACCGCCGCCGCCTTTGCCCCAATCCTGAGGCCGGGAAGCTCACAGTGCCAGTACTTACGGGGTTTGGCCGCTTGCGCGGCTGCATGCTAAGATGCGAGGAGTCCTTCCGAGCCGCAGCCAGTTATGTATAACGCCTTCTTCGGCTTCACCCAGAATCCGTTTAACATGAGCCCGGACCCGTCGTTTCTGTTCCGGAGTTCGCAGCACGAAGAAGCCTTGGCCAATCTCATCTATGGCGTGCAGAGCCGCAAGGGCTTTATCGTCCTCACCGGCGAGGTCGGCACCGGCAAGACCACCATGCTCGAATGCCTGCGGGATTTCCTCAACGCCCAGCAGATCGCCTTCGCATCGCTTTTCAACTCGCGCCTTTCCGTGGAGCAGTTTTTCGAGCTCCTCTCTTACGATCTGGAACTGCGCTGCGACCGCCATTCGAAGACCGAAGTGCTTCTCTCCCTCAACAACATGCTGCTGGAGCGCGCCTCCGTTGGCCGCACCACCGTGCTGATTGTCGATGAGGCCCATAACCTCAATTGGGACGTTCTGGAAGAGATTCGCCTCCTCGGCAACCTCGAAAACCGCCGCGGAAAGCTGCTCCAGATCATCATCGCGGGCCAGCCGGAACTCGACCGCAAGCTGGAAGCCCCGGAGTTCCGCCAGCTCAAACAGCGCGTCGCCCTGCGTTGTCTGCTCCGGGGCCTCGACCTTGCGGACTCCGTCGCCTACATGAATTCCCGCATGGCACGCGCCGGTCTCAAAGATCAGGCTATCTTTTCCGGTCCACTCATGGAAGAAATTCAATTCCGTTCTCAAGGAATTCCAAGACTGATCAACGCCGTTTGCGACAACCTTCTGCTCACTTGCTTCGCCATGGAAACCAAGGTCGCCACCATGGAAATGCTCGACGAAATCTCGGCTGATTTGCGCCTCGATTACCCCTCCGAACGGCCCCTGGAAAGCTCTCCGGCCTATGCCGAAGACCTCGCCCAAGACTCCCAAATCCCCTACCGGATAGACTGACTTTCCCCTTGCAATTGGGAATTCTAGCAACGCCCTAGGGTGTTTACCCTATACGCACTGGTACAATTGCCGTTCATAGTACTAGTAGGTCCCATCTGTCGGCACATATTCGTTTACGACTTGAGCGAAGTGGTTGATCGAGCGGTGGCCGCTTTGAGCTTTCGGATAGCGGTAAAGCCAGCAGGGGTCGAGTGCAGATGCAAGGCCCTCCTGGGGTCCGGAAAACATTTGAATAGGATGGTTTTGAAATGAGGAACTTCTTGGAAAACAAATTCGCGCAGGTTGCGGTTCTTTCTTTGTTCGTGTTTGCCTTCGCGCTGAGCGCAGGGACCCCGACACGGTCTGCTATGACGGCGACGATCAACATCGTTTCCATCTCCCATGGTCCGACCATGCCGCCCGCCCCCTGGGACGGTCTAGCGGTGGTTCATGGTCCGACCATGCCGCCCGCCCCCTGGGACGGTCTAGCGGTGGTTCATGGCCCGACCATGCCGCCCGCCCCCTGGGACGGTCTAGCAGTGGTTCATGGCCCGACCATGCCGCCCGCTCCCTGGGACGGAATCGTCTAGGCCAGGAAACAACGCAGCTCTCAACCTGCGCATGAAAACCTGCGCATGAAATAATTCTCCGGCCTGCATCGATTCGCGGGTCAAGAACTACCGTTCCGTCATAGAATGGTTGGGCATGACTGCCGCGTTCGCCATCCAAGTGTGTGGCTGGCTGGTCGGAGTTCCTCTGGAATTCCTGTTGGTGGCCGTGCTCCTGCGCGGCGCATACCGTCGCTTCCCTTTCGTCTTGGCTTACGCCAGCGCAAATCTGGTCACTACGCTCGTCGAAATCCCGGCCAAGGTAAACGCCGTGATGCACCCGGAGGATCGGCTCGTCTTGAAGCACTTTGCCGATATCTACTGGATCAACGAGGTCATTCTCCGGGCATTCATCCTCGCCGTCGTGATCAGCCTCATCGATCAGGCGGCCAGCCACCTGCGCTCGCGCCGCCTGGCGCGCGCGGGCCTGATTGCAGGAGCCCTGCTCTTCGCCGGAGTCTCCTTCGCGGCGCACTATCGCCCGGCGATGAAGTTCTTCGGCTACTGGATGACTCCCTGGACCCGCGACCTGAATTTTGGCTCGGCCATTCTCGACCTGGGACTCTGGACAATGCTGATCTCGTCGCGCCGTGGCGATCGGCGTCTGCTGCTGATCAGCGGAGCGCTGGGTATGCAGTTCACCGGCGAGGCCATCGGCGAAGCCATCAGCAGCCTTTCCATCGCCCAGACGGCCAATTCTCTCAATCTGGCGGGCTCCATCATCACCATGCTCGCGGACCTCGCCTGCCTCTACGTCTGCTGGCGGACGTTCCGGCCGTCTCCGGTTACCACGCACCCCCATAAATAAAAAAGGGAGCCGGCGGACATTGCCGCGGCCCCCGGTTTAGTCGAGGAGGTGTGCTCGATGGAATGTCTTACTGGGGGTTGCCCGTTCCGCTTAGCGACCCGGTCACGGCATCGGCACTGTAGGCCTTCACTTCCACACGCCGGTTCTTGGCACGGGCCGCGGCCGTTTTGGCTTCGTCCACCGGTTTGGAATCGCCCAGTCCAATAACGTGAATCAGGTACACCGGAATGTCGTGCTTGGCCACCAGATATTGCACCACCGCGTCGGCCCGTTTCTTACTGAGCGCTTCGTTGAAGTCCTTGGGGCCGGTGCTGTCGGTGAAACCCTCCACCGCGATCTGGAAGCGCTTGCTGCTCTTGATCGACTCGGCGAACTTGTCGAGGTCGCTCTTGGCTTCGCTGCTCAGCACGAACTTGGCGAGCCCGAACTGTACGCTGATGGTGTTCTGCAATTTGTAATCGTCGATGTTGGCCACGGCATTCCGCAGCCCAGCCAGGCCGCTACCCACCTGGTTAGCCTTGTTCAAGGCGTCACCGGCATGCTGGTCCGCTGTGGCGGCGTGTTGATCGGCGGCTGCGGCATGTTGATCGGCTGCGGCAGCATGCTGGTCTGCACTGGCTGCACGTTCCTGCGCCGCGCTGATGCCGCGCTGCGCCTTGTCGTCAACCTGCTTCACCTGGTTGCGCGTGTCCTCGATCTGTTGGCCGTTTTGGGTAGTCTGCTGGCCCACCTGATCCACCTTAGCCTGGATGGGGGCGGTTGTATTCTGTACGTACTTCTTGGTGGCACAACCACCGCAGAGCAGGGTGCTCGCCAGAATGCACGTGGTTGCTAGGAAAGCTCGCATAGTCTCGTGAACCTCGCCCGCATCGTAGCAATCGGAGGGCCGTTATGATAAGCCCATTGCTTTCATCGCCGCCGCGCTACGGTCGTGGCTCTCCTGCAGCCCTCGATGATGTAAGGATTGCCGAGGGTGCAAAATGTACGCAAACACACCAGTCGGGCCCTTACCGCAGCCTGGTCATCCAGCCGGTGTCCACCGTGAGGGGCGATGCGTTGGACCACTCCAGAGGCACGTTCAGCAGGAAGGTTTGCCCGTCCGGCGAGACATCGTACAGATTCCACTGTCCCGGAATCGGTCGCGTTTGAAACAAGAATCTGGGCTCGTCGAAGGCGAACTCGCCACCCTGCGGGTGGACTGCCACTACCATCATGCGGCCGCTCGACGTCATATAGAACAGTTCCCGCCCGTCCGCCCGCCAGTGGGCCAGCGCGCCGCCGCTACTCGAGATCTTCCAGCGGCGTTTGGTGCCATTGGTCAGTCCCTCAAATGGCTGCACGTAGACTTCATTCCGCATAGTCTCATCGGACTGGTAAGCCAGCCACTTTCCGTCCGGAGAAAACGTGGCGTAGGATTCGAAATAAACCGTGTCGAGCACCGGCGCGGCCCGGTGTTCGTTCAGCGCGAGGCACCAGATGTCGCTGTGCGTGCCGGGATTCAGTGTCGTCATCAGCAGGTACTTGCCGTCCCGGCTCCAATCCGCCGGGTACTTCGGATACGGGCTCTTGAACAGCGGTTCGACCTTACCGCCGCTGACCGTCTTCGTATAGAGATCGTAGTTGCCATCCGGATTACTGACGTAGGCGATGCGCGAGCCATCCGGCGACCAGACCGGAGAGCCTTCGTGCGCGGGAGTGTCGGTGAACTGCGTGGCCTTGCCGTCCGGCTCCAGAATCCAAAGGTCGGCATTTCCACCTTCCGGTCCCGGCCTTCCGGCTACCGCCCGAGTGCCGTCGGGAGAGATCCGCGGCGGTCCCCATTGGCCGCCCTCGCTGGCAGTGCCCACGGTTCTGCCCATGCGATCCATCCACACCAATTGCCGTAAGGGCTGGCCGAGGCTCTGATAAACCAGGATCCCATTGTTCGACACCGAAATAGGCGCTAGCGACAGGCTCCGCACGGCTCCCACGTCCTCGGCCAGCGTGATCGCTTCGCCTTCCACCGCCAGCTTCGACGAATTGAAGGCCTGGCCGATGAGGCTCCGGTCGCGTATGGATAACAGATAGCCCTTCCCGGAGTCCGGGCCGCCCGCGGCCGAATACACCGCGTTGGTTGCGGAGCGGAACACCTGTTTGTACTCCGGCGAACCGAGTTCGCCGGAGTAGACCCCGGTGTTTTCGTCCAGATCGGCCAGCACGAAGAACAGGAAATGCTTGCCATCCGGCAGGAATTGCGGCCACAAGTGAGCTCGCTCGAATCTGGCCGCATTCAGCTTCAGAACCGGTTGCGGGGTTCCGCCGCTCGCGGGCACCTGGTAAAGCGTGTCGCCTTGTCCGGGCGCAAACAAGATCACGCCGTCCCGATTCCAGGTGCCGCCTCCGGGCAGGGTTTCCGCCGCGCAAATAGTCTGCGCCGGGCCGCCGCTGATCTTGATGCGTTTTAAAGACTGGTCCGCAAAGAAAGCAATGTACCGGCTGTCGGGCGACCAGAACGGCGCCACGCCGCCTTCGGTTCCCGGAATCACCGCCGGATGCACGGCATCCAACCGGCGCAGCCATAGCACCAGCTTGCCCTCTTTGCCGATTGCCGAAAGCGTCAGGTTTAAGCCGTCTGGAGAAAGCGACGGCATGCGGTACGTGGTGTGCTCCGGCGGCATCACGGGAAACTTGTAGCTGGGCGCCGGCTTGGGACGCAGGTACATCACGGCAACCACCGCCGTGGCGGCTATCGCCGCCAGGAATGCCCCCGCGATCAGGATGGCGGCCATGCGGCTGCGCATCGGACCGGCCGGTCGAAGCGGGGCTTCCAGGGGCTCCGCCACCACTCGCTGCCGCCCGCCGGGACTGGGGCGCGTGCCGGTCTCGCTCAAGCGGCCGCTCGAGCCGCGTACCGCCGCTGCCGGCAGGGCAGTCCACGCTCGCGCCGATAGTTCGCCCATCCGCGCCATGGCGCGGCCCGCCAGCTTCAATTCGATGACCGCGTTCTGGATGCGCTGCCGCCGCCGCGCCGGATCTTTTTCGAGACATCCGGCGACCACGCCCTCCATGGCCGCCCGCACCGGCGACTTCGCCATCAATGGCGCTGCCGGCTTCTCCGCGATGGCCGCTTCCAGTTCAGCTCCCGAACCCGGGAAGGCACGCCGCCCACCCGCCATCTCGTAAAGGATCGCTCCGTACGCGAAGATGTCGCTGCGGCAATCCGGCGCCGCGCCCGCCACCTGCTCCGGAGAACGATACGCCGCCGCCCGCTCATCCGTTCTCACGGGTTCAAAGACCCGCGCACCCGCGCTGGTCAGCAGGACGGCGTGAGGCGAAAGGCTCCCGTGGACCGTCCCGCGGCTGTGCGCCCGGTTTAGAGCCGCGCCGATGTCGATGGCGTATTGCAGCGCTTCTTCCGGCGCGAGTTCCCCCCGCGCCAGCCGGTTCGCCAGCAGTTCGCCTTGCGTCGCACCGTTGCTGAGAAACTCCAGTTCAATCGCACCCACGTCGCTCACAAGTCCCGATGCGCGCGCCGCTTTTCCGGCGCGCCGGTTTCCGACTTCAATGCTACTATTCCGTCAATGGCAGCACAATGAAATTGGGGGTCCTGTCTGTACCATATGGGTCACGGGGCGAACCGATGGTACGTGCTATCGTTAACGGATGGCGCTCGCCGGCCGGACGACCATTTGGGGGGTGCGACCTGGTGCTTCGGGTGACCCTATTGACACCGGCGCAGGCCCATGTACAATCCTTTAGATGGCACTATAATCTCTGCGGAAACGGAACTAGCTCAAAATGTTTAAAGCCAGGAAACCCAAGCCGGCGGCCTCACCGGAGGAGCAGGGCTACAACAGTACCGACGTCGCACGGATTTGCGGCGTCACCCTGCGCCAGTTGCAATGGTGGGACGAACGCAACGTCGTCTCCCCGCGCCAGGACGGTCACAAGCGCGTTTACATGTCGGAGGAAGTGGTGGAGATTTCCGTCATCGCCGAACTCCGCCGCAAGGGGTTTTCGCTTCAGAAAATCCGCCGCGTCCTCCGCTTCCTGCAAAAGGATATGGGCAAGCGCCTCAGCGAAGCGATCTCGGCTTCTTCCGATATTCACCTCCTCACGGACGGCAAGACGATCTACCTGGAAGAAGCTTCCACCCGCATCATCGATTTGCTGAAGAACGCTCGCCAGCCCATGTTCCTGGTCTGCGTGACCGACCAAGTCAAGCGCCTGAATGCCGCCGCGGAGCGCAAGCCGGCCCGCTCGGAGAGTGGTGCGGTCAACCGCAAAGCGCGGGCCGTCTGAGCCTGCTCAATGCGGCCGTGGCGGCGAATACACCGACGCCGCGGCGCCGCCCAATAGCACGATCCCCAGAACGATGTACGAGAGAGGGCTGTAGGCGTTGAGGGTGTTCACCGCCGAATCGATACCGTGCAGCACGGTCATGCGGAATGGCGGTGAGATCATGAGGAACCCACCACCGAACCCAATCAATGCAAGCGCTCGAATCATGCCGCGTTCCGCAACGAAATACCATCCTTACCCAATTACAAGATTCCCAAAAGAGTCGCTAGTACCATGGTGGTACCAAACTGCGCCAATTTGCGGGTAAGGGATAGCATCCGGCAACTCTCCCGCGATTCGCGCCACGGCCGCCCGTTTTGCCACAATGAATAGGTCGCCATGACGGAACGCATCTATTACAACGATTCGTACTTGCGCCGCTTCAACGCTCAGGTGGTCGCCTGTCGGCCCGGCGGTTCCACGGTCTACCTGGACCGCACCGCTTTTTACCCCACCTCGGGCGGTCAGCCCTTCGACCTTGGCTCCATCGCCGGCGTGGCCGTCCAGGATGTGGTCGATGAAGGCGACTCGGTTGCCCATGTGCTCGCCGCGCCGGTGGCTCCCGGGCCGGTCGAGTGCGCCATTGACTGGGACCGCCGCTTCGACCACATGCAGCAGCACACCGGCCAACATGTGCTCTCGGCCGTCTTCGAAGAGCTCCTGGGGCTGCACACTGTCAGCTTCCACCTTGGCGCCGAGAGCTCCACCATCGATCTCGAAGGCGGCACGCTCGATGCGTCCGCCGCCGCGCGCGCCGAGGGCCGCGCCAACCAGTTGGTCTCCGAGAACCGGCCCGTCACGGTGGTGTACGAAGACGCCGCCCAAGCCGAGGGATTGCGCAAGCCCTCCGGCCGCGAAGGCACGCTCCGCATCGTCTCGATCGATGGCTTCGACCGCAGCGCCTGCGGAGGCACGCATGTTCGCTCCACCGGCGAAATCGGCGCCATCCTGATCCGCAAACTGGAGAAGATCCGCCAGAGCGTGCGCGCCGAGTTTCTATGCGGCGCCCGCGCCGTGGCCCGCGCCCGCGCCGATTACGAAGCCCTCAACAAGATCGCGCAACTGGTCTCGGCCTCGTTCGACGACGCCCCCGCCATGATCGCCGCGCAACTGGAAGCCGCGCGCGCCGTCGAAAAGTCGCGGCGCAAGCTGGAACTCGATCTCGCCGCCCGCCAGGGCAGGGAACTCTATCAAGACACTGCCCCCGGCGCCGATGGCGTACGCCGCGTCACGCGCCGTGCCGCCCGCGGCAGCCTCGAAGAGCTCCGCGCGCTGGCGCAAAGTTTCACCGCGCAACCCGCAGCCGTTTTTCTGGCCGCCCTCAACGATCCGCCGTCGATCCTGCTGGCCACCTCCGCCGATTCCGGGATCGATGCCGGCCAGACGTTGAAAGCGGTCCTGGCCGAAGCTGGCGGCCGTGGTGGTGGCGCCGCTCGCATGGCGCAAGGCAGCGTGCCCGACGCCGCGCTCATCGAGAAGGTGATCGCGAAGCTGGGGTAGCAGTTGCGCAGCACCCGGATCAAATTGTAGCTTACAAGCAAGATGCCTACCGATCGCACCGATTTCCTGCGGGAGTATTACCGCCTCCTCGCCGACGACATTCGCCGCAGCGAAGCCGTCATTCCCAAGGTCTGTGCTCTGGAAGAAGGCACCATGGCGCTTCTGTTGCTAGCTTGCTGGGCTCACCAACTAGCGTATCTGGCCCCGCTTCTAGTCTTGCTCACGAGCGCCTGGGCCATCCACCAGTTGATCAATGCCAATCTCTGGGCGCGCCGCAGTCATTTGATGGCAGCCAACGTCGAGATGGAGTTCTTCGCGTCCGATGACTTGGACGTGCTTCTGCCGCGGTCCTACTACGCCGATGCACGCCGGTATCGCTACCGCCGCGTGTTCATTGCGCCGCTACTGCTGAGCCTGGCGTTTTTCGTCATTGCCTTAGTGACCCTGCCGGCAACCCCTGGTCCGAAGTTGTTCAGCCTCTATGTTCTGAGCGCGCTGCTTCTGGGGTCGTTATTCATTGAGAATCGCCACTGTGCGAGGGAATACGCGTATCTGGTCGCACACGCACCGGGCCGTGGTCGCAACGCCACGAACTGAGGCGGAAACACTCCGATGATTCGTCGGGTTCTTGGAAAGGACCTTCACTGTTTGCCGGATCAGTCGGCGCCGGACCTGGATGTCGCCGCGCTTGAGAAGCGCCGTTGCAATGCACTGCTTGCCAAGTTTTGCAGGTTCGAGCGCGGTCTGGATACGTTCGCAGGAGTGGGAGTCAGCTCGCGTTATTGGAGCGGTTGTACCAACGAGCTCTACCTCGTGGAAAACCGGGCCAACGCGCTCTGTCTGTTACGCAAGAATCTCCCGGCGATCGCCCGGCCGGGTTGCCGCGTGAAGCTCGTGCCCGGCACAGCGCGCGAATTCCTCGAGAACGCCGCCCGCCAAGGACTCCAGTTCGACCTCGTGGATTGCGATCCGTTCGGCACCTGCTACGACTTACTTCCCCTGGTGACACGGCTTGTGCCGCGCGGGGTCGTGTGTGTCACGACAGGGGAGATCTTCCAGGTCTATCGCGGCCTCAATCGCCGCCCAGGTCGTCCGCCGGCTGACGAGTTTCGCGGGCACAAGGTCTCACAGTGGGTGCTTCAGTCGCTGCTTCCCGAAATCAGTGGTGCGTGCGGAGGCGCCAGCATCGTGCACTTCTACGCGTATCCCAGCAGTGTCCGCATCATCTTGGCCTTGGGCGGCTTTCCCGCTCCGCAGCAGGCTTTCGCAGCGCGGCCGCACTTCCTCGGCTGGCTCGCGTCCGAAGGAGCCGGGCTCTCTCCGCAAGGACCAGCTCGAGATAGCCGGCGAAGCGTGGGTTGAATGCTCGTAACTTCTCAATCGCCAGTTCCGGCGGCATGCCGTCCAACTCCCGCGTGGTGTGCGCGATCGTGCAGTAATTGTGCAAGGCGCGGTGCGGCCATGAGCGCATTAACATGCTCACGTCCGCGCAAAAGACACAAGCATGCCCGCTGGTCTTGCACAATTTACTGAATTCACGCCGCGTAACACATCGTCGTGACACAGCGCCTCCCGTAATATTCACTGCGCCGAGGAACGGCAGATAGACATTGCCATATGCCGCCGTACGGATCCAGCCGGCGCTGTCAAACGTCGTCACCCCAGCGTAATGAAGCACCACAATCGCCGCCGGCCCGCCAATTCCAAACACGTGGTTATCCAACTTCCATTCCGCGCAGCGTACGGCGAATTGGATCAGCAATTGGAGGCTGCCAGGCGTGAATGAATTCACTCCGGAGTTCGGCCCACTGGTCGCAAAACCGCCGAATCCCAGGCTCTTGCTTCCCACGCTGCGTGCCGCCAACGCGCTCCAGCACACCTCTTCAGGTGTTGTGCCATGAACCACGGGCAGCAACTTCGGGCGGAGGGCGCCCGAGAGGCCTGCCGGAAAAATGCGGTATTGCCGGCGCGTCGACGCCAGCTTTTGCTTGATCGCGCCGCGAGAATCGAGGGAGGTGATCGGGGCATCGGGCAGCGCAAAGCGATCCGCCCAACTGTGTTCCTGATAGGCGCTCCGTAGTCTCCGGCTGGCGGATAACAAATCCAAGCGGCCCTGTTGGATGTGAAATCCACCGGAGTCAAAAATTACCTTACATTGCTCCCGGTTTGCGTATAGCCGCTCTATGATGCCATTCCGTGCAAAGAGAGGCGACACAATGGCGCAAGGAAACGGGAAGCCATCGCCCTTTCGCCGCATGGCCCAGATTTCGCACAGGCGCTCCAGATGGCAGCGGTTAATCGTTAGAGAAGGGTAGAATTCCATCCCGATCGATTCTTACAGTGAGATAACCGGATTTGTAGAGTCGATACAAATATAGTATATTTGCAGGCTTGATGCTACATCAGCACTGGAGCATGCCTATGGAAAGCCGCTCATTGTTCGTGGACTTCATGTACGCCGTGACGGTGGGGGCGATGCTGCCCCGGTTGGATGCGACGGCCCTGGATCCGTCAAAACCATTGCTCTGGGGCATGGCTTTTATGGTGGTAGTCTTCCTTGAGGACTTCTACCTCTATCACGTCAAGGTCGTTCCGTTTCTAAAGGATGTGTTTAACGCGCGCGGATTCATTCTCGCGATGCTGATCATTTTCAGCTGGTATGTGAGCGAAACCGCCTTCCCAACTCACTCACGGCTGTTTCTCCTGGGGTTCGCCTTCTTCTTTTTCGTGAAGCTAATGGGCGGAGTCTTCATGAACAGCACTAAATACCCAGTAGGCAAGGACCTCTTCTTCCTGTTACCCGTCTTTGCGGCTGGAGCGCTCTTCTGTTTTGCGGATAATGAGTTCTTCGCCTGTCACCCCGAACGCTTTGTGATGTTCCTGGCGCCGATTTGGCTCTTGACAGTCGCGTTCTGGTGGGCTTGAGACGCCGCAGCGGGGCAGCCCTCGCGTGTGATTCGGGTTACTTCCTCGGCCCTGCCGCCGCCTTTTTCGCCACCCCCACCTTCAGCAGCGCCTCAATCTGCGCCTTCAGATTCTGTTCATGCTGTTCGCCAAAGAACTTTTCGTCGTCGCCTTCGAACTGCGCCCGGATCATTCCCTGCCGGTCGATGAACGCCAGCATCGGCATGATCGGCACCCTCACCATCGAATGCTGCATGAAATCCAGCGCCGTCGAGCCATCGTTGTAGCCCACCGGAAACGGCGGGCTGAAGTTCTTGAGGAACGCCGGCACCGCCAGTTGCGCTCCGTTCTCGATGGCGCACGCCACCACCTGCAAGCCGCGCGGGCCGTATTCGTTCTGGTCCTTAATCAGAAACCCGACCGTCCGCTGGCAATGCGAACAGTAGGTCAGGATGAAGGCCAGGACCACCGGCTTGCCCTTGTACTGGCTAAGCGCCAGCGGCTGAGCGCCGTTCCGGTTGATGGTGTACTCCGGCGCCTTGCGGGGCAACTCCGCCGCCAGCGCCAGCAGCGGAAGCAGTGCCAGGGCCGCCGCCAGACATCGCTTCTTCGCCATGAAACCTCAGTGTATCTCAGGGTCCAGCCCTTCCACGCTGGTGACGGTCGCCCCTTTGCGGCGCAGTTCGAAGCGTCCGTCGTCGCCGCGGCCGGTAACCAGATCGTCGCTCGCCGAATCCACCGTCATGCTCTTCCACTTCTTGCTCAGCACTTCGCGGTACGCGGCGAAATACCGGCCGGCCGCGTCTTCGCTGTCCCACTCGGCGGCGTAGAGCAGCACCACGCGGCCGGCCCGCTTGTTCTCGTAGAGCTCGAAAGCGCAGCCCCGCCAGTGCGGCGCCAATTCCGCAGCGCGCTCCTTGCCGGTATATTGCTCCAGCATGATGCTGTGCTCGAGTTCGCCCAGCGTGCCCCCCACCAGGCCTTTATAGCCGCGCGGCAGGTGAGCGTCCGGCACCTTCGGCTCGGTGGGCTCGGCGCCGGCAAAATACTTGTCCGGATGCAGGATTTGCTGGGTGCTCACGGGCGCGCGCCGGAAAACTTCGCCGAAAGCCTCCTGGTGGTCGCGCTGGATCACCGCGTTCTGGAACAGCATGCCTTGCGAGTACGGGAACACCAGCGTCAATTTCAAGTACAGCGGCTCGTTGTCGAACACCGGATATTGTGCGCCGCCTTCGTCGGTCATGTTCGCCATGGCCGCGGCCGCCTGCGGCGAATCCACCAGCGACCCGCCGGCCTTCCGCGCCAGGTATTCCGACATCATCCAGGTGGCCTGGCCTTCCATCACCGCCAGGCGCGCCGTCGAGCCATCGTCGCTCTTGCGGCCCTGCTTGATGTAGCGCGCCAGGTTGAAATTCTGATCGGCCAGCGCGTGCGAAAGTTCGTGCGCCAGCACCGGCTCCTGGCTCTCGCTGGATGTCGAGTCGGTGATGAACAGTTTCTTCCGGTTGTAATCGTAAAAGGCCGCCGCCTGCTCGGTGAGCAGATCCACTTCGTTCCTGGCCAGGTCGAAGTCCTGCGGCACGAGGCCGAATTTCTTCAGGGTCAGTTCTTCGGCGCGCTCATCGGCGGGGGTCGCCACTTCCTTCACGCGCTTGTTCAGAAACTGGTTGATCTGCTCTTTGGTGATGTAAGCGCACGGCACTGGATGTCGCAGCTTCATGCCGGAGATCGCCGTCAGTTGCGCCGTAATGCCCGGAACCTGGGAGCAGACCGATTTGGCGCCATGGCCGGACTGCGCGCCGGCCGGCGCGGTATCCAGCAGTACACAGAGCAAAAAGACAGCAAGGCGCGAGGGCACTGTTAACAGCATAATGCGCGGTACAATGAAGGATCAAATCAACACATCCACGGGAGATCTCTTTTGGCGGACGACAAAGTGTATAAGGCGGAGTATCAGGGCAGCGGCACCTTCGTGATCAGCAAGCCCAAGCGCAAGAAGATCAAGGCGCGGCAGTCCGAGTTGAAGAACCCGCGCCGCGGCTCGCGCAAGTAGTCTTCAGCCCCGGTTTCAGAAGTTCGTTCGCGGATTGCCAGAGCGCTTGCTTACGCGCGCGGCTCCGATCGGAGCCGCGACCGCCAGGGAGCGGCCTTCGTGAAATATGAGAGTGCATTGACGAAACGCTGCGCTTAGCGCCTTAGCGCCGCGCCTCACCCGTTGCGCGCAAAGCTTCCGCTTCCCGGCGGAGTGCCTCGGCTTCGGGCCGCCGTCCTTCTTCCGCAAGAGCATCGGCGCGCGCTTCAAGCGCCGCCGCCAGCCGTTCGCGGATCACGGGGTTCGCCGGATCGCCGGCCAGCACCTGCCGAAAGTCCGCGATGGCTTCCTCCAGCCGTCCGCTTTTGGCCAGCGCGTTGGCCAGGTTGAAGCGCGCGCTGGCATAGTCCGGCCGCGCCGTGAGCGCCGCTTCGAACTGCCCGGTGGCTTCCCGCGTGCGTCCCACCCGCGCCAGCGCCAGTCCCAGCATGTTGCGCGCTTCCGGCCGCCGCGGGTCCAGGCGCACCGCCGATTCCAGCATCTCGACAGCCTCCTGCGCGTTCAGCCGCGAGAGCAGCAACGCTCCCAGGTTGAGCCGCGCCTCGAAATCGGCCGGCGCCAGTTCCAGCCGGTGGCGCATCACCGCTTCCTGCAACTCCCGGCGGCGGTCGCCGGCTCCGCGCGGCAGCACCTGCAGCCACAGGTGGCACATTTCGTCGGTGGTCCGGTTGCCCGCTTCCACCAGCCGCGGCGGATTGCTCGGATTCCGCGGGTTGGCCGCCGAGTTGTCGTAGTGATACCGCATCGAGATCACGGAACCTTTGGGCACAAAAACCGGCTCGCGATACCGGTAGACGTCCTCCCAATTCTTGTCCCAGTCCGGAATCCGGATCAGCCAGCGGCGTTCGCCGGTGGGCAGCGTGGCGTAGGCCTCCAGCAGCTTCCCCAGGTAATGAGCGTGCGGGTAGACCGCCAGAATGTCGGCATCCAGCGGCACGCGGAAATCGTCGCTCACCAGAAAATCGCGCGCGCCCGCCGGGATGTGCAGCGCCCCGTCGTTCTCGAGCTCGATCACCAGTGGAAACCGCGTGGGCGCCTGGCTGGTAAAGTAAAGCCCGATGCGGGGCCGCACGTGCTCGATCTTGCCGGAAGGCAGCATGTGCATATTGAGCACCAGCTCGTTGCCCGGGTCGAGGCGCCAAGCCAGGCCCTCCGGCTCTGCGCTCGGAATCACTCCCGGCTCCCAGTGAATCAGGTTGCCGTCGGGATCGAAGGGACTGCGCATGAGCGTCAAATCCATTCCCGGGAAGCCGCGTCCCGGCGCCGTCTCCTCGAAGTGCGCCGAGCCCATGCGGTCGATCATCAAATTGGCGTGATGGACCAGCCGGCGGCTGCCAGGATGCATGTCCACGGCCTTCACGTAGTGTGTGGTGGCCAGGCCCGGTTTGAAAATGAAGTTCCAGTAGACCTCCTCGCCGGAAGCCGCGACCTCCAGCGCCTCGGGAGCCTCCAGCACCAGGTCCGGCGGCCCCAGCGGCCATTCCGCATCCGCGGCCGGCGGCGCCGGCGTTTCGGACGCCTCGCCTTCCGCGGCGCCCTGCTTCACCCAATCACCGATCTTGCTGCGCTCTTCTTCGCTGAGCCGCCTTTCCCCGGCGAACGCGCCGTATCCCGCTTCCGGCAGCCACGGTGGCATGAACCCGCCGTGCGTCACCGCCGCAATCTGGTCCGCGTGTTTCTTCACGTCGGCATAAGCGAGGAACGCAAACGGCCCGGCCTGCCCCGGCCGGTGGCAAGGGGCGCAGTGTTGGTAGACAATCGGCGCGATATCGCGGGCGAAAGTGAGCTGCTGTTGCGCGCGTACGGCCGCGCAGCAGCCGAGCGCCAGCGCGATCCATGCGGCCCCTCTCATACCCGATATGTAACACAGGAGGAGTCAGAAGTCAGGAGTCAGGAGTCAGAATGCCGCGTCCTGGCCGTTGCGGGCTCAGCGCAACAGGACCGGAGCACGCAGAACGCCGCGAGATTCTGGCCTACGCGCCCGGTTTCCATTCCCAGCCGCCTTCCGCTCGCGCCGCTACACGGCCCACGCTCGGAAATGGAAAGTGGAAGCCCATCACGTACATGTTCCCCGCCGCCGCCCGTTCCAGCAGCGCGCGGCGCGTCTCGACGGCGCGGCCACCTGCCTGGTCGAAAGCGTTTTCCCAATCGGGATGTTCGAGGTGCAGCGGGTGCACCGCGGCGTCGCCCACGTTCAGCAACTGCCGGCCCTCCGATGACAGCAGCAGCGCCAAGTGCCCGGGCGTGTGGCCAGGCGCCGGAATCACCCTTACGCCAGGCACGACTTCCACTTCACTCTCCACCATCTCCAGTTGGTGGCGCAGCGCCGAAAGGCTCCTCCGCGCCATGGATTCCATGCCAACCTGGAACTCCGCCGGCAGACGCAGGCCGCCCCGGTCGGCGTGCCCGTCCATCCAGAACTCCCATTCCAGTTCCGAAATTACGTACCGCGCATTCGGGAACATGGGCCGCGGAACCTTCGGCCGCCGCACATCCACGGCGCCTCCGATATGGTCCGGGTGGGCGTGCGTCAGGACCACCGTGTCCACATCTTTCGGACGGATGCCCGCCATCTCCAGCCGCGCCAGAATCGCTCCGGACGTGGACGAAGCCGCGCCCAACCCGGTATCCACCAGCATCACGTGCCGCCCGGTTTCCACCAGCAGACAGGTATACGGGCAGAGCACCGTCTCCTCCGGCGCCCTCCGGCTGGCGAGCGCGCGGCTGAGTTGTTCGGGATCGGCATCGGGGAAGAACCAGGGCGTCGGATAGGACGCGTAGCCATCGCTCAGCACCGTGCAGCCAATCGTCCCGATCTCGAAGCGGTGCGAACCAGCGGGCATACGTCACGCTTAACCAATGGCGCCGGGGAAGTCAAAGTCTTTTTGTGGATGGAAAGAGGAAACCCGCGAGGCAGGAATCGCTCCGAAGAGCGGTAAGGGAGTCAAGGGAGGCTATGGGAGGATTGCAGGTCAGCTTGGTGGGGCGGACATCCTCTTTCCAATTCAACATTACCTTCCCCGCGGGCTCGACTCTTTTTTCGCCGCCCGCAAACCCTTGAATTAAAAGACAAAATAGTCCTAAAGTTTTTGTCACCGGCAGGTGCCGACGGAATTGGAGCGGGAAATCCGAGGGAAATCCGGGGGAAATTCGGGGCCAGGCTACCCAACTCCGAATATTGAGACTGTTCTGCTGAAATTCAGGTGAAGAGCGCGGGACAGACTCTTGTGCCGGTGGCCTGATCTCAGCGATAAGCTTCCCGCCGGTTACGGACGCGGAGGATCTCGACGGCATCGCCGTCCGACTTACGGAAGATGATGCGCCAGCCCCCGATGCGAAGGCGGTACCGCGGCGGATCGAAGCCTTCCAACTGTCTCACATTGCCGGTATCGGATACCAGGAAACGGGCCAAGGCCTTGAGGAGCCGTAACGCGGTCTCTCGATCAATGGCTCGAATGTCGGCGCGGGCTGCAATAGAGAAGATGACCCGTTGAGGCATTACTGCGCGGGGTCTTCCGGCAGGGGAGCCTCGGCCATATTTTGCAAGTCATCCATGGTGAGGCCGAAGTCGGCCAGGACCTCTTGCATGGGTACGCCACCGTTCTGTTCCAGCGAGGCAATGCCAGCCTGAATGGCCTCAGCTTCGTCCGGCGTGAGCGGCTCATCGTCGACGGGCGCCAGTGCCAGTTTGCGGTCTAGCGGCGACAGCATGGTCTCCAGCAAGCCGCAAACCGCGCATACCTGGGCGTCAGGCAGGCGGTCGAGGAAAGCATGCGCGTGCTGGCGTTGCTGTCCGTTATCGAGAGCCATGGCCTAGTTCTTCGCATCTCCATTCTACCGGAAGTGCCGGCAAAGCGTTCAAACACGATAGCCGCACGAAGCGCACCACCTGCTTCTGTACCGCGCCTGGCAGCATCAAGTTTGACTCCCACGGCCCCATTCTCATAAAATGATGCTTAGTGTCAGATAGTGAGACCAAGACGTCCCCCTACCGCGTCCAAGTGCTCGACCGGGCGCTCGCCATCATCGATACCCTGGCCGGCGAGGGCCCCGATGCGAGCCTGATGGAGCTTTCCGAAAAGCTCCACTTGCACAAGAGCACCGTGCACCGGCTGCTCATGATCCTGGAACGCCACCGCATCGTCGAGCGCCAGCCACACACCGGCCGCTACCAGCTTGGCCTGCGGCTCTTCGAATTGGGCAGCGTCGCCATCGCCCGGTTCAACATCCGCGAACGCGCGCGCCTTCACCTTCAGCGCCTGGTGCTCGAGGTGGATGAAACCGTGCACCTGTGCGTGTTGGATGCCGGTGAGGTGCTTTACCTGGACAAGATCGAGCCCAGCCGCAGCGTCCGCATGGCCTCGCGCATCGGCCGCCGCAATGCCGTACACTGTTCCGCCGTGGGCAAGGTCATGCTGGCGCATCTGCCGGAACGCGAGGTCGATCAGATCATCGAACAGCGCGGTCTGCCGCGCTTCACATCCAAGACCATTGTCACGATGGCGGACCTGAAGGCCGATCTCAAGACCACGCTTGCGCGCGGCTACGCCATCGACAACGAAGAGGCCGAAGAAGGCCTGCGCTGCGTGGGCGCCGCCATCCTGGGCCGCAACGGCCGCCCGCTGGGAGCCATCAGCACGTCCGCTCCGTCTTTCCGGTTGCCGCTCGACAAGGTGCCCATGGTGGCGGCCGCCGTGTGCGCCGCCGCGCGCGCCTTGTCCGAGGAATCCGGTTACCAAGGGGCGTCGCAGCCCGAAATCAGAATCGAATCTCAACCTGTCAGTTAGGAGACAAACTTATGCCAGTCGAAACCGCTACCGAAAGCAAAATGGTATTTCGCAAGACCAATCGAGCGGCCGGACGCCACATTTCCGTGACGCCCGCCAACAGCACCAACCGCCATCTTTCTTATGGCCGCATCATCCTCAACCCGCAGCTCAGCTCCGTCGCCTTCCAGAACGGCGGCCAGGAAACCGGCTTCATCGTCCTCGCCGGTTCCGCCACCGTCACGGTGGACGGCCAGGCCCACGAATTGGTACAGCATGACGGCATCTACATTCCCCGCGATTCCTCCATCGAAGTGCGCTCCACCGGCGTGGATATCGCCGAGTTCTCCTCCGATGTCTCCCGACGCTATCCGCTGCAAGTGGCTCGCTACACCGAGATCTCGCAGAACGGCTCGCTGAAGTTCGCCGCCGGCGCCGCCACCACCCAGCGCACGGTGAATATCGTGCTCGGCAAGAACGTCGACGCCGGACGCCTGGTAGTCGGTTTCACGATTTCCGAACCCGGCAACTGGACCAGTTGGCCGCCCCACGAACACACCGCCATGCTGGAGGAAATGTACGTCTACTTCGACATGCCCGACCCTTCCTTCGCCATCCAGCTCGTCTACAACAACACCCAGTATCCCGAGCTGGTCACGGTGGTGCGCGATGGCGACGCCGTGCTGATGCCCTCCGGCTATCACCCCAACGTTTCGGTTCCCGGCCACCGCATCTGCTTCCTGTGGGCCATGGCGGCGCATCGCGAAAAGGAAGACCGCCAGTTCGGCGTGGTGAACGTGCAGCCCGGTTTCAATACCGGCGGTTCGGGGCTGGAAGCCAGCCGAAAGTAGAAAAGCCATGATCCTCGATTCTTTCAGCCTCAAGGGCAAGAACGCCCTCGTTACGGGTTCGCGCGCTGGCCTGGGTGCTGGAATGGCCATCGGCCTCGCCCAAGCCGGCGCCAACGTGGTGGTCCACGGCCCCTTTCGCGACGGCATCGAAGAGGTTTGCGCCGCCGTACGCGCCGCCGGCTCGAAAGCCGTGCCCGCGCTCGCCGATGTCGCCGATCCCCAGGCCTGCGCCTCGCTCATCGACTTGACCGTTCGCGAACTCGGCTCCATCGACATCCTCATCAACAATGCCGGCATCATCCGCCGCACCCCGGCCGTGGATTACTCCGCGCAGGACTGGTCCGAGGTCATCGAGATCAATCTCAACGCGGTCTTCCGCCTCTGCCAGTTGGCCGGCCGCCACATGCTGGCGCAGGGCAGCGGCAAGATCGTCAACATCGCTTCGCTGCTGGCCTTCCAGGGCGGCATCCTGGTCCCGGCGTACGCCGCCTCCAAGGGCGCGGTCGCCCAGTTGACCAAGGCGCTCGCCAATGAATGGGCCGCCAAAGGCATCAACGTCAACGCCATCGCTCCCGGCTATATGGCCACCGACAATACCGCCGCGTTGCGCGCCGATGCCGCCCGGAGCCGCGCCATCCTCGACCGCATCCCCGCCGGCCGTTGGGGAACTCCCGAGGATTTAGCCGGCGTCGCCGTCTTTCTGGCTTCCGCCGCCAGCGACTATTTGAACGGCCACGTGCTGGTGGTCGACGGCGGTTGGATGGCGAGGTGAACTGACTCCATGCCGCTTAAAATCAGGGCCAAAGAAACCTGCCGCTGGGATCTGCTCGCGCTGGGTGAAGTGATGCTGCGATTCGATCCCGGCGATCGCCGCATTGCGACCACCCGCCGCTTCGACGTCTGCGAAGGCGGCGGAGAATACAACGTCGCCCGCGGGCTGAAACGCTGCTTCGGCCTGGAGACCGCCATTGCGACGGCCTTCGCCGACAACCCCGTGGGCCGCCTGCTCCAGGACCTCATTTTTCAAGGCGGCGTCGATCCCTCGCTGATCCGCTGGGTGGATTTCGACGGCGTCGGCCGCACCGTGCGCAACGGCCTCAATTTCACCGAGCGCGGGTTTGGCGTGCGCGCCGCGCTCGGCTGCTCCGACCGCGGCCACACCGCGGCTTCGCAGCTCAAGCCGGGCGACATCGATTGGGACGAGATCTTCGGCCGCCGCGGCGCCCGCTGGTTCCACACCGGCGGCATCTTCTGCGCGCTCTCCCCGACCACCGCCGAGGTGGCTCTCGAAGCCGTCCAGGCGGCCCGCCGCCACTCGACCGTCGTCTCCTACGATCTGAACTACCGCGCCTCTTTGTGGACGGCCGTCGGCGGGAAGAAAAAGGCGCAGGAGGTCAATCGCCGGCTGGCGCCGTTTGTCGACGTCATGATCGGCAACGAAGAGGATTTCTCCGCCGCCCTGGGTTTCGAAGTGCCGGGTATGGACGAGAATCTCACCCACATCGAAACCGCCGGCTTCCAAAGAATGATCGAGACGGTGGTCCGCGAGTTTCCCTTCAGCGTGGTGGCCACCACCCTGCGCAAGGCCACCACCGCCAGCCGCAACGATTGGGGCGCGCTCGGTTACGCGGACGGCGCCTTTTACGAAGCGCAGAACCGCAAGGATCTGGAAATCTACGACCGCGTGGGCGGTGGCGACGGTTTCGCCTCGGGGCTGATCTACGGTTTTCTCACCGGCCAGCCGGCGCAGTGGGCCGTCGAATGCGGCGCCGCTCACGGCGCGCTGGCCATGACCACTCCGGGCGATACCACCATGGCCACGCTGCCCGAAGTTCTTCACCTGATGCAAGGGAAGTCCGCGCGCATCGCGCGCTGACAAGTCGATGAAGGACGACCGGAAAAAAGACTTCACCGCGGAGGCGCTGAGACGCGGAGAAAAGCAAGAACTGAGAACAGATCAGCTATTCTTGTCTTTGGTTTTCTCAGCGTCTCCGCGTCTCTGCGGTGAAATCTCGATCTCTCATCCCCAAATTCCCCTATGACCAAAGAACAAGTTAAACAACGCATTCTTGAAGTGAAAATTGTCCCCGTCGTGCGGGCCTCGTCGCCGGAACAGGCCCTGGGCGCGGCCGATGCCGTCCGCGCCGGCGGCATTCCCATCGTGGAAGTCACCATGACGGTTCCCGGCGCCATCGAAGTGATCGCCGGGTTGAGCCGCCTGATGGGCTCCGACGTCCTGATCGGCGCCGGCACCGTGCTGGACGCCGCCACGGCGCAGAAGTGCCTCGATGCCGGCGCGCAGTTTCTGGTCAGCCCCGGTTTCGACGCCGAAACCGTCGCCCTGGCGCGCCGCCTGAACGTCCTCATCATGCCGGGCTCGCTGACTCCCACCGAGGTGATTACCGCCTGGAAAGCCGGCGCCGATTTCGTCAAGATCTTCCCGTGCGGCAACGTCGGCGGCCCGGCCTACATCAAATCGCTCAAAGCCGCGCTGCCGCAAATCCCCATGATCCCGACCGGCGGCGTCAACCTGGAAACCGCCGCGGCTTTTCTGCGGGCCGGCGCTTCCGCCCTCGGCATCGGCGGCGAATTGATCTCCAAGGCGGCGCTCGATTCCGGCAATTTCGCCGCCATCACCGAGTCGGCCAGACAATACACCGCCATCGTCAACCAAAGGGTTTAAGGCATGCCCACTCCCGATGTCGTCCCGATCGTTGGCGCTACCGTCGCGCCCGCTCAGCCCGAGCCCGGCCGCACGCGCTGCGTAGGGGCGTACTACCATACGCTCGCCAAAAACCGATCGTCGGTTCCACCGTTATTCCGTCTTGCTGCTGCGGCGTCTCAGGAAGATCAGCACCCCGAAGACCACCGCGACTGCCGCGCACACCAGCCGTAACGTAGTTGCGTCCATTGTGGAGCTCCTTTCTTGTTTTCTCTTATCGGCGAATTACATGTTTTCAATCATGGGGAACAGATCCCGAACCAGCCGCGTGATCACCGGCCCGATCGTCACCACGAACAGCGACGGCAGCACACAGAAGAAAATCGGAAAAACCAGCTTCACCGCCAGCTTGGCGGCTTTCTCCTCGGCCCGCTGCCGCGCCATCACCCGCAGATAGTCGGCGTGGCCCCGCAGGCTCTGCGCGATGCTGGTCCCGAACCGGTCGGTCTGAATCAACACCGCCACCAGCTTCTTGACGTCGTCCACGCCGGTCCGCTCGGCCAGGTTATGCAGCGCTTCCAGGCGGGGCTTGCCGGCCCGCAGTTCCAGGTTCATCACCGTGAACTCTTCGCAGATTTCCGGGCGCGCCGCCTGCAACTCCTTGGCCACCTGGATCACCGTCTGGTCGAGCCCCAGCCCGGATTCCACGCAGACCACCATCAGATCCAGTACGTCGGGCAACCCCTTCTCGACCGCCCGCTTGCGGCTCCGGATGCGCCACACCAAATACTGCATGGGCGCCATGTACCCGATGAGCGCCCCGCAGACCGTCGCCAGCAGCAGCCGGTCCGCGGTGGCGTAGACATGCAGACCGATCACCAAGCCGGCCACCCCGCACGCCACCGTCGTGCAGGCGCGCGCCCCGTGGAAGAGCCGCGCCGCCTGGGGATTGCGGAAGCCGGCGCGCACCAGCCGCCGCTTCAACAGCGGCAGGTTGCGCGGCGCCGCAGGCACCATCGCGCCCGCCCAAGCCACCAGTTCCCGCCACACCAGCCCGGGCGAAGGCAGAAAGCCCGAAACCACCGGCGGGCTTTGCCGCAAACGGTCTACCGCGCGGATCCGCCCCGGTCCGATGCGCAGCGCCACCCATGCCGTGCCGGCGGCCGCCGCCAACCCCGCCCCTATCGCCTCGAGTACCAGCACGTCACACCTCGCCGCCTCACACCTCAATCGTCACGATTTTCTTGATGATCAGGTACCCTACCAATTGCAGCGCGAGCGCGCCCGCCAAGAGCTCGTGACCCGCCGGGTCGTCCACGAAGAATCGCGCATACTGCGGGTTCACCACGAACATCAAGGCGCCCACCGCCGCCGGAATCGCCGCCAGAATGCGGCCCGACATCAGCCCCTGCGCGCTGACGGCGCGGATGCGCGCCCGCAGCTTGAAGCGCTCGCGAATGATGTGCGCCAGCTTGTCCAGCAGCTCCGCCAGGTTGCCCCCGGTTCTCTTCTGCAACAGCACCGCCGACACGAAAAACTGCACGTCCAGCGAGGGAATGCGGCGCCCCAGTTTCTTCAGCACGATGTCCAGCGGCTGCCCCAGGTTCTGCTCCTCGAAAGTGCGGCGGAACTCGCCCGCCAGCGGCTCGCCGAACTCTTTGTGCACGATTTCGAGCGATACCGAAAAAGCATGCCCGGCCCGCATGGAGCGCGCGATGAACTCCAGGCAATCCGGAAACTGTTCCTCGAACTTCCGCACCCGCCCGCGCGCTTTGCGCTGCGCCAGCTTCACCGGAACCATGGCCGCCAGCAGGCCCGCCGCGGCCGTCGCCAGAGGCAGCGAGTTGCGCGTCAGCGCCATGATGGCGAGCGACGCTCCCAGGCAGGCTCCCGCCGAGCGGTGCAGCAACCCGGCCGCGCCCCACTTCAAATCGGCCGTCTCGAGCATGCGCTCCACGGCTTCCTTCAGCCTCAGCCGCTCGAGCGCCCGTGTTGCCAGGCGGCCCTTGACTTCGCCCGCCACCTGCATCAGCAGCGGCCCGGCCGTCCCGCGCCGCCCGCCGGCCTTAACCGCCGCCTTGCCCGCCAGACGGCGCAGCGCCAGGGCGTGCTCCCGGCGCGCCTGCCAGTCGATCACCAGCGCCATGGTCGCCATGCTGGTGAGCGCGGTGAGCAGAAAGACCGGGATCATGACTCGCACCCCACCGGCACCACCTCGTCGAACAACTCCACCGGAAGGCGGATCCCGGCGGCCACCAGCTTTTCATTGAATTTGGGCAGAATCCCGGTAGCCGCAAAGCGGCCCACTACTTTTCCGTCCGGCCCCAGGCCGCGCTTCTCGAACGCGAAGATATCCTGCAAGGTCACCACATCGGTTTCGATGCCGGTCACTTCCGTGATGTTCATCACGCGCCGCGTCCCGTCGCTCAATCGCGAAACCTGCACCAGAATATGCACCGCCGAAGCCACCTGCTGCCGGATGGCCAGCAGGTGCATGTTGGCGTTGGCGAGGGAAACCATCACCTCCAGCCGCGAAATGGCGTCGCGCGGGCTGTTGGCGTGCACCGTCGTGAGCGAGCCGTCGTGGCCCGTGTTCATGGCCTGCAACATGTCGAGCGCCTCTTCCCCGCGCACTTCGCCCACGATGATGCGGTCCGGCCGCATGCGCAGCGCGTTCACCAGCAACTGCCGCTGCCGCACCAACCCGTGGCCCTCGACGTTGGCCGGCCGCGTCTCCAGGCGCGCCAGGTGCGGCTGCTTGAGTTGCAGTTCGGCGGCGTCCTCGATGGTCACGATCCTTTCTTGCGGCGAGATGTAGGCCGAGAGCGCGTTGAGCAGCGTGGTCTTGCCCGCGCCCGTGCCCCCCGAGACGATCACGTTCAGGCGCGCCCTCACCGCGGCTTCGAGCAGTTGCATCATGCCCGGGGTGAGCGAGAGCTTGGCCACCAGGTCCTTGGGCATCAGCTTGTCGGTCGAGAAGCGCCGGATGGAAAGCAGCGGCCCGTCCACCGCCAGCGGCGGGATGATGGCGTTGACGCGCGAGCCGTCGCTCAACCGCGCGTCCACCATGGGGTTCGATTCGTCGACGCGCCGTCCCACCTGCGACACGATCTTGTCGATGATGCGGAGCAGGTGCTGATCGTCGTGGAAGCGCACGCTGGTCTCTTCGAGCAGCCCGCGCCGCTCCACGTACACCTGCCCGTGCCCGTTCACCAGGATGTCGGAAATGGTCGCGTCCTCGAGCAGCGGTTCGAGCGGGCCCAGGCCGAAGACTTCGTCGAGCACTTCTTCGGCGAGCTGTTCCTTTTCGCCGGCGGTCAGCGGCGTGGGCTCGTGCTCCACGATGGTTAAGGCCGCCTGCCTCACCTCCGCGCGGATGCGGTCGTTCTCAATTCCCGCCAGCGCGTCCAGGTTGATCTGGTCGAGCAGCTTGCGGTGCAGGGTGAATTTCAGTTCCTGGTACTCCGGCCGCAGCTCGCCGCGGCGCGCCGCATGGCGCAGCAGGCGCTGCTCCCAACTGAGCTCCGCCGGCGGGCGTTCGGCGGTCATCGGCGCGTCCCCTTGACCGGAAAGGTTTCCACGGTTTTGTGCGCTCCGTGAAGCAGGATCATGGTCTCCACCGCCGCCGCGGCTGGCGCTGCGGCCGGGATAGCCGGGACAGCGATGGGCGCCGGAGCGGTCTGCCGGCGCGGCGGCGCCGGCGGCGCCGCCGCCGCCGGCCGCACTTCCCCTGGCGCGTAGAGTTCGCGCAGTTCGCGGCCGCGCGGGGGAGCCGTCTGCCGGTCGCCCGAGTTGCGCAGCACCAGTTGAATTTTTCCCTCGCTCGCCGCCAGTGTCAGGCTCACCGCCTGGGCCGGCGTCACCAGCAGGGTCACCACCGCGACGCTCATCGACTGGCTGTGCGAGTCGGCTTCCACCGTTTGGCCCGCCGAGAGCACCGCGACGTCTTCGAGCACCGGCGTGGTGACGGTATCGTCGGCGCCCGGCGGCCGGCCCGTCACCAGCACGTCCACGCGCGCGCCGGGCAGCACAAAGCCCGCCACCCCGGCCACGTCGTTGACGCGCACCGCCAGAGCGCGCATGCCCGGGGGAATCATGGGGGCGACGCCGAAGCCGCTGCCGCGCGGCGCAATCCGCGCCTCCACCACCGGCTCGTCCGGCTGGATGGAGCTTACCACCGGCCGGCCCACCACTTCCTCCACCTTGGAGAAACCGCCGTGCGGGAACAGCTTCTCCGGCACGCGCACGGTCTTCACCGCTGCGGCTGCGATGGAGGCGCCCGGCGGCAACGGCTGCGCCGCCACCACCAGCGTTTTCTCCGGCTCGGAGTTGCGCCCCTGCGCCGCGATCCGGTAAAAGAACAGCGACACCACCAGCCCCCAAACCAGGCTGAACGCCACGATCATTCCGAATCTGCGATCCATGTGCATTGGCTTACCCTCGCCCCACCAGCGCCAGCCAGGCGCCCAGCGTAATGGCCGGCGCATAGGGGATTGCATAGGGGATGTCGCGCGCGCCGCGTTTCCACGCGAGCCATGCGGCCGCCATCAATCCGCCGGCGGGCGCCGCGAACAGGGCCGCCAGCAGAATGCCGGAAGGCCCCAGCAGGGCGCCGAAAGCGGCCATCAGCTTGATGTCGCCCGCGCCCATCGCCCCCGCGACATAAAAAACCAGGAACACCAGAAACCCCACCGCGGCGCCGCCCGCCGACCGCTCGAGGCCGGTCGCGCCGCTCGTCCCGGCGTGCCACCCGAGTCCGGCGGCCACTCCCGCCAGGTTGATCCCGTTGGCTACTTGCCGCCGCCGCAGATCGTCGAACGTGGCCGCACAGCCTAGCGCCACCGCCATCCAGGCCAGCGCGTTCATGGTTTCGTCCTTTCGAGCAGCACCGCCAGCCCATCGCGATACGCCACGCGCCACCCCGGTTCACGTTCGAGCAGGCGCCCCAGCGGCCAGTCGAGGGGCAGCAGCGCCACCGAGAAGCCGTATCGCGCCATCACCTGCGGCCACGCGGGGCCGGCCCCCAGCAGCGTCCGGTAATCCTCCCCCGCGGCCGGGCCGTAGAAATCGCTACGGCCGTCGAAGAACACGCGCGCCCGCGGGTATAAGTGATAGATCAGGTAATCGGCCCACTGGTCCGGCGCCAGCACGCGGGGCGGCGGCACATGGGACGGGTCCCCGCCGGTCAGCCGGTCCACGTTGCGGGCCACCGCCTCCACCGGAAATCGTACGGCGGGGAAATCGGCCAGCCCGCTTCGCGGCAGCACGGCCATCAGCGCCAGCGCGCCCAGCACCGGCAGCCACGCGGTGAAGCGCGCGCGCCGGCCCAGGTCCTGCGAAACTTCCCACAGAATCCGCGCGGCTCGCCGCCGGGGCGCCCGCTCGGCCCGTTCCCGCCACCAGTCCGCGCAGGCCGAAGCGATCACCGGCGCCGCCACCACCGTGAACCAGGGAATGTGACGCGCCGACCGCAGCGCTGCGAAGCCCCACATCATGACCAGGCCGCTTTCGAACCAGCGGGTGCGGCGCCACCACCGCGCCCCCAGCGCCACCGCCCCGAGCAGCAGCGCGGCGAAGACCAGCATGCTCTCCGAGCGGATGCGCGGCGATTGAAACTCCTCCACGTGATCCAGAATCCAGGGCGAGTTCAAATAGCCCAGAATGTGCCGGTGCAGTTGCCAGCCATACGGGTTGGCCAACGTAGCCAGGGCGGAGAGCGCGGCCAGCAGTCCATAGCGCCGCGCCGCCGCGGCATGGCGCTCGAGCGCGCTGGCCGCCGTCAGCCATGCGAGGATGGCGAGCCAGCCGGCAAACCCCGCGTGCAGGTTGGCCCACAAAGCCGCCAGCGGCACCAGCCACCAGAGGCGGCCATCCGGCGCGCGCCGGTCGCGGTCAATCGTCCACAAGGCGGGCGCCAGCAGCAGCAGCGAAAAAATGTGCGGCCGCGCCAGAAAGTGGATGCTCGAGGCGCTCACCGCCGCGAGCGTCACGGCGAGCGAAATCCAGGCTCCCGCGCCGCGGCCGAGCAGCCACGCGAACAGCACCGCCGCCCACAGGCACACTACCGCGGCCGCCAGCGCCGCCACCGCTTCCAGGCCCCGCCAGCGATGCAGCTCCGCGAAGATGGCGTCGGAAAGCCATTCCCACGCGTACCACCGCTCGCCCGCGCGCCAAAACGAGAACGGGTCGTGCGCCGGCACACGGCCGGTAGCCAGCAGGATCTCCCCGGCGCGGATGTGCCACCCGGTGTCGCCGTCGCCGAGCAGGCCTTGCCACACCGCCGGCTGGCCGAACCAGGCGGCCAGCAGGATCGGGAAGAACAAGTCCGGCAGGGTGGGGGCCAGCCGCATCGAGAACCGCGCGACACGCGGGACCGGCAGTGATGCGGCGGTGGCCATGGGCTTGTTTATTCAGATCGGCCGCGATCCCGATTGTATGAAAGCCGGGTACCGGAACTGGTACTATTGGCGCGCCGCCGCGCCTTGAATTAAGGTCTCTGCATGAGGCAATCCAGGAGTTTTCTCTTGTTCGCCGCGCTTCAGGTCTGCGACGTGCTGACGACGCTCCTGTTCCTTCGTCACGGTGTTCGGGAGGCCAATCCCCTGATGGGCGCGGTGATCGCGGTGGCTCGGCAGCCGCTCATCGCGCTGGCGCTGCCCAAGGCGGCGGCCTTGAGTCTGGCCCTGTACGCCGCGTGCAGCGGCCGCACGCGACTGCTGGCCCGCGTCAATGTGCTCTTCACCTGCTGCGTGGCCTGGAACCTGGTGGCCCTGGCCGCCGTGTGACGCCCGGCGTTTGCGGTTCCAAGGATTCACCGCAGAGACGCGGAGACACGGAGAAAGATAGAGAAAGCCTGCCCGCGCTCATTCGCTTCTTTGTTGTCAGATTGCGAGGTCTGCTATGAACTCTCATTTCTTGTCTCTTCTCCGCGTCTCCGCGTCTCTGCGGTGAATCTCCGCTTTCCTGGTTGCCGTCACTAAGCTTTTCCCGCCCCTGGCCGATGAAATCAGAGAGGCTTCTCGATCCCTTGGAACAGACCGCCAAACCCGCGGTGTTCGGCCCCTGGAAGCCGCTGATCGTTTGCCCGGACGCGGAGCTGGCTCGCCGCCTCCGCGCGGCCTGCGCGGAATTGGGAATCAACGGCGTCACGCATCTGGGCCAGTACCCGCGCATCGGCGCGCTGGCGACCGCCATGGCGGAGCGCGAAGCGAATGTGTGCCTCATCGATGTGGCGGCTCACGCCGAGTTCGCTCTGCTGCTGATTGGCGAGGCCTCCGCCTCGGCGCCGGTGGTGGCGCTCAACACGCGCAACGATGCCGACCTGATCCTCCGCTGTCTGCGCCGCGGCGCCTGCGAATTCCTGGCCGAACCAGACTCGGGGCCGCTCGCCAGCGTGCTCGACCGGCTGCGGCTGTTGAGCGCGCCGGCCGAGCCGCCCAAGCCTTGCGAGGTGTATTGCGTGATTCCGGGCAAGCCCGGCTGCGGCGCTTCGACCTTGGCCGTGCACCTGGCCGTCGAACTGCACCGCGCCGGGGCCGCGCGCGTGCTGCTGGTGGATACCGATGTCCCGGGGGGCGCGATCGCGTTTCTTCTGAAACTGAAGCCGGATTTCCATTTGGGCGACGCCGTGCGCGACCGCGACCGTATGGATCAAGACCTGTGGGGGCGCCTGGCGGTCTCGACGAACGGCATCGACGTGCTGCTGGCGCCGGAGAACCCCTCGGCGCCGGTCGAAATCGACCGTGCCGCCGCCCATCAACTGACGGCCTTCTGGCGCAGCCACTATCAGGCCATCGTGATCGACACCGCCGGGGCGCAACCGGCCGCCATCGAATTCGCACAGCTTTCCGACCAGATTCTGCTGGTCTCGACCAACGAGCTGGTGGCGCTGCACTCGACCAGGCGCTCGATCGAGCGTCTGGAGCACCACTCGATCGAGCGGCGCCGGCTGCTGCTCATCATGAACCGTTACACGCCGTCGGCCGGCCTGAAGCGCGACGAAGTCGAGACGGCTTTGAAGCTGGCGCCTTACGCCCTGCTCGCCAATGAGTACGACCTGATCCAGCAGGCCGTGCTGGAAGGCCGCCCGCTCGGGGCGGCGTCCCGTTTTGCGCGCGGCGTGCACGCGCTGGCGGAGCGCCTGGCCGGAAGCCGGCAGCCGGCCAAGAAGCGCACCTCTTTGTTCGGCCTGCTCCAGCACCGGAGTTGAGTAAATTCGGAGTAATCAGTTTGATAACTAAGCAGGCTCACGGATGTCATTCCAGCGCGGAGGCTGGTAACTTCGACTTACGCAGATATTCAGGTGAAAGCGGGAATTGACGATGAGACTCTGCATTCGTAAGTTTTGGAACGATACCAGCGGGCAGGATCTGGTGGAATACGCCCTGGCCGCGGGTATGGTGGCGGTGGCGGCGGTGGCAGCCATGCCCTCTCTCACAACCGTAGTCAGCAACGTGTTCACCAGGATCGGCTCGATCGTGGCGAGCGCCGTGAATTGACAGGCAGACGGGAAAACAACGTGCACCGGTTCCAGGGCCGGCGCTTCAGGAAAGGATAGAAACAATGAACTGGCTTCGAAATCGCGTACTGAAACTGCAGATCTGGAAAGACACGAAAGGGCAGGACCTGGTGGAATACGCCCTGGCCGCGGGCATGGTAGCGGTGGCGGCGGTGGCGGCCATGCCGGCTCTGAGCGGCACGGTGAGCAACGTGTTCACCAAAATCGGCAACATCATCAACTCCAACGTGCACTAAGCCGCCCGTTGGAGTTTGCCCCTGTACCCGGCTGCGGCGGTCCTCCACGGGCCGCCGCCTGGCCGGCTATTCCAGGATGCTGAAGGAATAAATCTTGCCCACTCGTCCCGTGCTGCCGGTGGCATCGCCGGAGGCGGGAGGCAGCAGGCCGTATTCGCCAGCGCCCAGGCTGGGCAGTATGATTTCGTACGTTCGCGGTGCCAGTTTCTTGCTCTCGAACGGAACTAGGTCGCGAGTGGCGCCGCCAGACTGATGCACCACGCCACCGGTCATCGTTCGAAATTCCCGGTAATCTTTGGAATCGTGCAACCGCAGCAACTGGTATTCCGTGATGCTGACGCCGTCGGCCGTGTATACTAGCAGATCAACCGGAGAAGCAATCCGATTGGGACTCTTGGCGCCGTTGACATGGCCGTTGATGTCTTTCTTCACAATGCCGGCGGTCCCAATCGATTTCAAAACACCCCCGGTCATGAAGTTAACCACTTCTGCATTCAGGTCCGCCCACTGGTCGTTCTTCTTGTAGTAGACCCCGATTTCCGCGACAATCGAGCCGCCAGCCGCGGCCGGCGCTGGTGCGGCCACAGCCACCGGAGCCGCCGCTCCTCCGCCATTCATCATCGCGGCGATGATCTTATCGCTCACCCCGGCGCTCTTCAACGCAATCAGATCGTCCGCCCCCGTCGAATACTTTCCCGGTTGAGAGTGGACCGAACTCAAAACAATGTCCTCGCTCAATCCGGCCTTCACCATTTTGATGATCGAATCGTTGGTGAGCGTCGCCTGGCTAAAACAAAGCGCCGTCACGCAAGCCAACAACAGTAGCAATCGCGTCCCCATAGACCTCTCCTCCAAAAGATATTCTTACCAACCTTCCAGTAGTGGAGTGTACCCGAAGCGGAAGCCGTCATCAAGTGCCATCGCCTATCATGTCAAGGCAAATGGGATTGCACAATGTCTTCGTCCCGGCACTCGCCGATGGATTTCATGGCATTCGCGGCTCCGGTTGATTTGCCCCGCCGAGTTCTTCTTCGAGCAGCCCCATCTCTTCCAGCAGCCGGTACGTGCGCGCGGCCTCTTCCGCGTCCACACGGCTGATGGCAAAGCCGACGTGCACCATGACGTAATCGCCCACCTGAGCTTCGGGAACGAAATTCAAGAAAACCTGGCGGGCAATGCCGCCAAACTTCACTTTGGCGACGCGGCTGCCGTCGCGCTCTTCCGCCTCGATGATCTTACCCGGCACTGCCAGACACATAATCGTTCCTTCCCGTTAGGGCCCCGGTTGGGTCGGCTGCCGGGACGCCTTTTGCGCCAGTTGGTAAAAACAATTGCGCGGGACGAGCTGGCGCACCAGGCAGCATTCGCGGAAATAGATTCCGCACTTGAGGCACAGCTCCTCCGGATTCGAGGTGTGGTCCACGATGTCCGCCGAAAGCCGGTCCAGCAGTTCGGAAGTGCGCCGCAGCTCTTCCGGCGGGAACTGGACGAATATACTTTGGAGCTTGCTTTGGCGGGCGCTCTCATACGCCGTGAGCAGCCGCCGGCCGGCCTGGGTGAGGCGGAGGTGCATGACGCGCCGGTCCTTCTGGTCCTCGGTGCGCCGCAGCAGGTCGCGCCGCACCAGGCGGTCGACCGCCTTACTGGCGGCCGCATTGCTGACCCGGAGAAACGAAGCCACATCGCCGAGCGTGTAGGAATCCGTCATGGCCACCAGCTTCAGCAGCCTCATTTGCGAAGCCGTGACCTGCCCGTCCGCCGCTTTCTCCAGCAGCCGCTGCTCGATAATGTCGGCGACGGCGGACGCGAAAACATGCGCGCTTCCCAGGAAATCGTCGATCTCTCTCAGGCTGCGGTCGCGCGTCATACAGATCCTTATATCTGGAAATATTTTCCTTAGTACGTCACTTCAGAAGTTCACTAACGTATTCCGGCCCTCCGCTCCCTTACGGTCGCGGCTCGCGTCGAAATATTCGCGCGCGACCCATCGGGCGGCCTCCGGCACGGCGCGCCGCACCGGCTCGGACAACCCGGGACAGACTTCCGCGGGCAAGGGGCCCGTCTGGCAGGCCAGCACTCGTACTTCGACGCCGGTCTGTTGTTGCAGCTCGCGCAGCATGTTGGATGTGGGCAACTGGTGCATGGAAAAATCGTCCAGTTTGACCACAGGGATTTCGGCCGGGTCGATTTCGAACCACTCACCCGGCTCCCGCCCGAAATCCACCGCGTCGACAATCAGCAGCCGGCGCGGGCGCACCTGGCTGAGGCAAAGCGTGAACAGCAGTTTGCGCACGCCCGTTCCGGCGTCCTGGAGGCAAACGCCGCCGGGCACGTCGAAGTGCGTTTCCAGGTATTCGACCAGCGCGCACCCGAAGCCGTCATCGCCGAAGAAAACGTTGCCGATGCCGAGGATCAGCACCGGCTTCGAGCAAAAGTCGGGAACAGCGTCTTCTTCAATCGTTGGCATGACGGCCTCCGGCGCGGCGTGGCGCTAGTTTGCGAGCGAATCGAGCAGGCTGCCCTGGGCATCGAAGATGTCCAGCTTCACGGACATCTTTCCGTCCAGCCGGTGCGTGGCGCAGGACAGGCACGGGTCGTAGGCGCGGATGGCCATCTCGACCGTGTTCAACACGCCCTGATCGTACTTCCCATCGTGGATCAGGCTTTTGGCGGCCTGCGTCACCGACAGGTTGATGGGGGCGTTGTTGTGGGTGGTCCCGACGATCAGGTTCATGTTGGTGAGCATGCCGTCGGCGTCGGTTTCGTAATCGTGAATCAGCGTGCCGCGCGGCGCTTCCGTGCAGCCGACTCCCCTCGCCGCGCGCGGGGTCACTTTCACGCGGGTCTCCAGGCTGGTAATGTCCGGATCGTCCAGCAGGCGGATGGCGTTCTCGGCGTTATAGAGCAGCTCGATCAGGCGGGCCCAGTGGTACAGCAGGGTGAGCTGCGCCGGGCGGCCGAAGTTGCGCCGGAATTCCTCGAGCTCGGCTTGCTCCAGCGGGGTGTCGATGAAATCGCAAACGTTGATGCGAGCCAGCGTGTTGGCGCGGTACAGCCCCGGTGCGTCATCTTCCAGCGAGAAGCCGCCGCGCTTTTTGGCATAGGGGAACTTCAAGTAGCTCCACGGCTCGATGTGTTCCCCGATGAACTCGGTGTAGCGGTCATAAGGGAAATCATCGAAGGAGCCGTCGCTGGCCATCAGGCGCAGCTTGCCGTCATAGAGATTGAGGGCGCCGTTGTCTTTGACGGTTCCGATGAACCCGCTGGTGATCACGCCCAGCGACTTCACCACGTCGAGGTACTTGGGGAACACGCTCTCTTTGGCAAAGGCGATGGAGAACTTGGCCAGCTCCAGCGCCTCGTCGGCCATCTTGCGCAACTGGTCGCGTTCGTCCTTGGCCAGCGGCTTGCTGAAGCCGCCGGGAACCGCGGCCTGCGGGTGGATGGCCTTGCCCGCGATAATCTCCAGCATCTTGGCGCACATGTGCCGCACGCGGACCACGCGCCGGGCCACCTCGGGCGCGGCCCCCAAGACACCGATCACGTTGCGCACCGAATAATCGGCATCCGGACCCAGCAGGAAGTCGGCGCCCGCCAGGAAATAAAAGTGCAGGATGTGTTCTTCCATGTACGCGATGCTGTTGCACAGCTCGCGCAGCTTGGCCCCCGCCGGCGGCGGAGTAACCCCGAACACGGCGTCGCAAGCCTTGGCTGCCGCCAGGTGGTGCGACCACGGGCAGACGCCGCAAATGCGCGGGGTAATGCGCGGCATGTCTTCCACAGGCCGCCCCATGCAGAAGCGCTCGAACCCGCGCAACTCGATGACATTCACCCGGGCCAGGTTTACGTTGCCGGTATCATCCAGTTGGATGGTGATCTTGGCGTGGCCCTCAATTCGCGTCACAGGCTGAATTACTATAGTCTTTCCCATGGCTCACCTCTTGGGCGCCGGCCGCAGGCGGCCCGCACCGGAAAATCGATTGAATGTTGCGGCCCGGTCCGGAATCTGTTTCGGATCGAGACCAATAGTAGAAAGCGCGCCCATCATGTCGACCATGGGATTGGCCTTCTCCGAGATCGGTCCAAAGCATCCTTCGCACGGCATATAAGCGCGGATGCAGCGCGGCGTGCCCTCGCTGCCGCCGCAGCCGGAGCGCGTCGCCGGACCGTTACACAGAAATCCCTGTTCCATCAAGCAGCGCATCTGGTTCAGCGGAGCGCCAGGGGTGAAGGCGACCGGCTCCAGCCGCCGCCTCAGCGTCGAGGTGGCCTTCTTCTCGCGGATGGTGGGGCACTCGTCGCATACGCTCTTGGTCGACAGCGTAAATGGGCGGCCTTCCAGCAGCGCGGTGAGCGCGCCCGCGACCATTTCCGGCGTGGTGGGGCAGCCGGGCAGGATCATATCCACCTTCACCACTTCGCTGATGGCGTACACGCGATCGGTCAGGGCCGGGATATCCTCGTGGGGAAATCCATTCTTGTCGGTGGTGACGCTCTCGCGGTACACCTTGGTCAGCAATTCCTCGGTGGTGTACAGGTTGGCCAGCGCGGGGATGCCGCCATAACAGGCGCACGACCCCAACGCGATCAGCGTTCTGCATTTCCGGCGCATCTCCTGCGCCAGCAGCTTGTGCTCCTCGGTGCGGATGCCGCCGGAGATCAGGCCGACCTCCGCCTCCGGAATTTCCATTACCGTTTTCTCGCCGGTCTGACCAAACAGCTTGTGGTCCATCAGCACCGGCATGTGAACAATCTGCACTTTCTCCAACAAGTCCAACAATGGTTCGCCGATGTCGAGGATTGTCACCTCGCATCCGCCGCAGATTGTGAACCACTCCTCGGCTAGCCGAGCCGCCATGTTATATTTCCTTTCTTACGACGTCAGTTTCTGAAGTCTGCTTGCTTATCGTTACGGATCATGAATGCGCGCAGTTAGCCTGCACCCTCAATCAGCCAGGCTGTTCCACAGCCACTTTCTTCGCCTCTCTTCTGGTATAGGCGAGGAATTTTCCCTCTTCTTCTGCCATCTCGGTTTCGAAGCCCTCACTCTGGTAACGCGCAACCGCCTGTTCGACAGCCTCCCTCGAGTCGCACGCTTGCCCATCCCATATAAACTTCCTGCCGTTCACAATCCGATAGTTCGTCATCGAAACTCCCCGGTGGCCTGCGCTAAGATTTGTACGGGCTGGGACCCAGCCGCTTGATTTGCTCGGTGAACTCCGTCATCAGCTTGGCGAACTGCGGCCCCTCGGACGCCGATACCCACGCCAGCTTGAATCTTTCCTCCTCGATTCCGAAATCCTGGAGCATGAGGGTGATGGCCTCCGCCCGCCTTTCGGCTTTCAGATTTCCGTCCTGGTAGTGGCAATCGCCGGGATGGCAGCCACACATGATGAGCCCGTCCGCGCCTTTCGTCAGAGCTTCGATCACCAGGTTCGGATGCACCATTCCCGAACACATCACCCTGATGATCCGCACGTTGGTGGGGTACTGGCAGCGCGATATGCCGGCCAGGTCCGCGCCCGCATAGGAACACCAGTTGCAAGCCAGCGCCAGAATGACCGGCTCGAACTCCTGCTCTACCGCCAGACCCGTGCTCATGCCACCTCCAGCGCGGCGGCCACTTGCGCCGCCAGTTGCTCCGGCCTGAAGCCTCTCACGACAATGCCGCCCTTGGGGCAGGTAGCCTGGCACGTGCCACAGCCCTTGCAC
>Ga0187884_10000425_pt1 | contig 42726 bp, 34 predicted proteins | sample June2016WEW_20_4_FD_132983 | JGI IMG/M metagenome (GOLD analysis project Ga0187884, IMG submission 132983) | Peatland microbial communities from SPRUCE experiment site at the Marcell Experimental Forest, Minnesota, USA - June2016WEW_20_40 | ecosystem: Environmental > Terrestrial > Soil >...
CATGGGCAAGCCTACTAGCTTGTCCTAACCTAATTGTCAAGGCCCTCAGGACCCACCTGCCGGGTTTTTGAAACTTCTTTCCGCCCCTACGACTTTTCGGCCTAGCATCGGATCAGGGCATGGTGTATCGCTGCTCGCTGGAGGACGTGCGTTTCGGCGGCGCGTGACATAGAGTGCGAAAGTTACGGATGGAGCGGGAACATTCCATACGTGGGAGTATCCACAGGGCTCTGCTCGACAGTCCCATCACCGCTCGTGACTTGTCAACCATTGTTGGGATTCCAGAGCGTTAGGTCGCTGCGCACCTCGAGCACCTGAAGCGGTCGCTCAAACACCACGGCCAAGTTCTCCTTGTCGAACCGCCGAGTTGTCTCGACTGCGGCTTCGAGTTCGCGCATCGTGAACGCTACACGCGCCCAGGTGGTTGTCCGAGGTGCCGCGGCCGTCGTGTCACATTGCCGCGGTTTCGGGTCGAGCCCATGGGCCGGTGAGACTCAGGCAAGGCTTGACAGCACAATCTCCCCGTTCTCCAGCGCCATACTGCACTACCTCGCATAGCACCCGCCCTGAAGGAGACTCAGCCGGGTTGGGCGACCCACTTGGCTCTCTCAGGACTACGCACTGATCGGGCGACGATTTCCGATGACGCCATGTCATCGCGGTGGTAAGATAAGGCCGTACGAGGAGTTCGCGATGAAACGAATTATCATGTTGGGTAGTGCCGTTCTGGCCATTACACTGACGAGCGCCACCGGGGCTCTTGGCGCCGCTCGACAAGGTCACGCGGCTCGGCGCCAGCAGCAAGAGTGCACGGTGGGGCAATGCTGTCGCGGCGCGCCGTGCGGAGGTGCGTGCTTCATTTCCGTACCTTGCCTTGAAGGCCCGTGCCCCGAAGCTATCGAACCTGGGCAGTGCGAGCAGAGCGCGGATGGCAGCTGCGATTGCGCCCCCTTCCCAACTCCGACCACAGGTCAGCAGGGAACACCGACGGCGACACCCCTGCCCCAGTGCAGCGGCGCAACCTGTGGCGGTCAGTGCACTCTGGCCTTCCCATGTTCGCCGGGCGAGGCCTGCCCTGCCCTGGTACAACTCGGGCAATGCCAGCTGAGCGCGGCTGGCAGTTGCGACTGCTTACCTGCAAGCACGCCAACACCGACGGCGACACCCGTGCCCCAATGCAGCGGAGCAACCTGCGGCGGCGACTGCATCATTTCCTTGCCGTGTCCGCTCGACGCTCCGTGTCCGAAGATCCCCGCTCTGCAGGGCCAGTGCACCCTGAGCCCTGGCGGGAGCTGCGATTGCGTTCCCCTGAGTACTCCGACGCCCGTGCCTAGCCCAACTCCCCAGTGCAGCGGTGCTGCCTGCGGTGGCCCATGCGTGTTGAACTGGGCACCGTTCCCATGCCCTAAGGGCGCCCGATGTGGCGAAATCCCCGTTCGGTCTGGCCAGTGCGGACTGAGCACGAGCGGGGCTTGTGAATGTTTGCCTCTGCCAACGCCGACCCAGGAACCTGAGGAGACGCCGACACCCCAGTGCGGCGGTGCCACCTGCGGCGGTCCTTGCGTCGTGCGGGTCGATTCGTGCCTGCCGGGCGTGCCGTGTCCCGACGTTCTGGTCAAAGGCGAATGTGAACCGACTGCTGCGGGCGATTGTGCATGTGTCCCTCCAACGCCGCCACCGACACCGACCCCGCAATGTAACGCTGCGGCCTGCGGCGGTGCATGTCTGATTCCGTCCTCTTGCCCGTCTAATCTCCCGTGTCCAGGGGTGCTGGTTCAACCCGGACAGTGCACACTCGACTCGGTTGGCGGTTGCGAGTGTGTGCCTTTGAACACACCAACGCCCAAGTCCAAGTCTACCCCAACTCCCCAGTGCAGTGGTGCGGTCTGTGCCGGTCCCTGTGTGATCAAACTCTGCCCCCCGGACGCGCTTTGCCCCGAATTGCTGGGACACTGCGAAGCGACCGCCGCAGATAGTTGTGACTGCATTCCGGGTCGTGCCCAAGCGACACCTTGATTCCGCACTGGCGGCGACGAGCGGTCGCATTGTCACACCGCGCCCTACAAACTGCGCCTAGATTTCAGTTGACCGGAACAATCGACGTGGGATACTGACCCACAGAAGCCTTTGGGAGACGCAGTCATGTTGAGAACGGATTCCGTGCTGTGGTCACGAGTGCGGCGTATTGAGATGAGGCACAGTTCCTTCTGTATCCTCGCTGTTCTCGCCATTGCTGCATCGGCTCTCGGAGCTCCAACGTCTCCGAAAGCCAGCTCGATTTCGGCGCGCGTGAGAGAAGCCACCGTCCTCGAGCGCGAGGATCCAATGACTCAGCACCATGTGGTGGTGGGCCTCGACTTGAGAAACCGTGAAGAGCTGGAAAGCCTCCTCGCCGACATTCAGAATCCTGCTTCTCCTAGGTACCGACGCTTCCTCACTCCCGAGGAATTCAGCCCCCGCTACGCGCCCAGTGTCGATACGGAGCAACGAGTGGTGGACCACTTGCAGGCCAACGGCCTCAGCGTCACCAGGCGGTTTTCGAACCGCCTGCTGGTAGGAGCCGTTGGGAGCGTTGCTGCCCTGAACCGCGCCTTCGGCGTCGAGCTGCACCGTGTCCTCTTCAACGGGGCGCCGCACTTCGCTGCCATCAACGAACCATCGCTACCGGACGATATCGCGGGCCATGTCGTCGGTATCATTGGTCTTGACGACCTCAGCGTGAAGCACCCACACCTGCGCCGGATCGGTCCGGCCGCCGCGCCCCCAGTCGGTTCAGGTTGGCCCTGCTGCAGTTTCAGTCCCAACGACCTGACGGTGTTTTACGACAACAACGGCTCCTACGACGGCACCGGCCAATCCTACGACGGCACCGGCCAAACGGTGGTGATCGCAGGGGCCTTTGAGTGGTACGATAGCGACGTTCACACGTTCAATGACCAGTGGGGGCTGGCGCAGCTGCCTGGGGAAAGCGGTCAGGTGTGCACGGGGGCTTCCACAGACCCTGGCTGCCAGGTCGACTTCAGCTCGGCGGATCAGTCCTCCGAGATTACCTTCGACGTCGAGTACGCCCACGGTACCGCGCCCGGCGCGACGATCGTGAACTACATGGCTGCCTCGACGTCGTCGGCCGATTTCACGACGATGTACGAGCAGATCGTCACAGACAATCCGGGCCACATTGTGACGACGAGCTGGGGCAGCTGTGAAGCAGGCACGGCGACGGCGGAGCAACGCATAAATGACCTCATCTTCGCCAACGCCAACGCCATCGGTCAGACGTGGTTTGCGGCTTCGGGAGATAGCGGCAGCCGGGACTGCAGCGGCCGATTGACCGTCGATCATCCGGCAAATTCCCCACACGTGATCGGCGTAGGCGGCACTGCGGCGAAGTGCAGCGGTGGCATGACGGGCACGAGCCCGGCGTGCCAAGGGTACGGCTCTGAGAGCGGCTGGAGCGGCTCGGGCGGCGGCATTAGCCAGGTGTTTACCCGGCCGCAATTCCAAACCGGATGCAGCGTTCCCGCCGGCACGCAGCGCCTGGTGCCAGACGTTGCCCTCGAGGCCGATCCATCGTCACCGGGCAATTTCGTATACGAAGATGGGGCATGGAACATCTTCGGCGGCACCTCCGGTGCAGCTCCCCAATGGGCCGGTATTTTCGCCGAGCTAAACGAGGAACTGGGTGGCACCGGACTGGGCAACCCTGGGGCGGGTTTGTACGGCATCTGCGGGCTTCCTGCGTTTCACGATATCACCAGCGGCTCGAACGGTGATTACAACGCGGGGGCAGGCTACGACATGGTTACCGGCCTCGGTAGCCCAGACGTAGCGGAGTTGCTCGCCAACTTCCCGACCATCGCCCCGCCCGGAACGCCGACGCCGACTCCGACTCCGACCCCGACGCCGCCGTCCGACCTTATTCCGGGGGGCGGCGTCGCGGCTAGCGACTGCACGCTGGAGTGGTGGACTACCCCGGTGCCGCCTCTGGGTGCCAACGGTCTTCCAACTAACCGTCTTGATTGTACCGATGGCGACCCTGCATGTTACTTTGGGGCAGAGGGAGACAAAGCGTGTACGTTTCACGTGGCCATGTGCTTCAACGTCGACGACGATCGCCTGCCTGGTTGTACGCCCACTGACGTGGAGCGCCTCCAGGTCCTCTCACCCGCGATGACCAAAACGAGTGGCACGGTAGATGAGGAAAACTTGGGTGCTATCGAGACGGCGGGTGAGAGTCTGGGCGCGAGTGCGGGCGGGCTCTGCCGCAACCGAGCCAGCCAGGGGCAAGTCTGCTCGTCAAATGCGGAATGTGATTCCGCAAGGGGCAGTGGCGGTATTTGTCGAGGGCAGTTCCTTGTCTTCTCGCCACCGCTAGCCTCCCACAATGTTTGCACGAGCGTCGCGTCCGTCACGGTACCTCTTCGGATTGCACCCAGCGGGCTTCGAATGGGCGTCAAACGGTTGGGCTTGAAAGCCATACGGGGTGACGGTGGAACTGATACGGACTGGCTCACCCTAGTCTGTCATCCTTAGTCTTGAGTCTAATCCGTGCCTCAATTGTTGGTATTCTTGAGGCATCCGGTCTACTCAATCGTGACCCGGTTCACCTGGGGAAGTGGCGCGCGAATTTACAATTGGTGACTTTCAAGGGACGCGGCTTTGATCTCCCCGTGCCGATCCACCGTTCGATCAAACACGGCGTCGCTGAAGGGCGCGAACTGCTTATGGAAGCCGCGAACGAGAGCCGGTAGCGGCCGCTCCTGCACGTCGATTTGCTCGATGAGGTGACTTTCTGCGGCGTGACGGGGCGGTGGCCGATGGGTGCCTATGCGATTGGTTACGGCTGGCGGTCACCGAAGGCAGAGATGGATGGGACAAAGCTGGCGGTGAGGGAAGGTCGGATTCTCGATGTGGCGCGGCACTGCGCGGGGGATGTGTTGGCGACCACTCACGTCTACTTGCGCCTGAACGGGCTGATGCCGCCCGAGTGGAAACCGAGCGAACTACCATCCTAAGGAGCGCCGGGAACATGCGCCAGTGTCGCCCGAGCCGAAGGTGAATACGCTCTCTAGCTGCAGCCGAGAAAACCGCCGCTGCTGCTGTCCCAGTGACAGGTAATGCCAGTACCCTTGCTCGACGTCGCGGTCCCCATGAAGTCCGTGGTACCCACGATTCCCATGGCCATGGAGGTGTTCAGCGATACGTTAAGGCCAGGCAGGGCAGCGGCGCAGGCCGCCGCGCTGGTGCAAACGATGAATTGCAGTTGCGTCGCGAAATACGCCTCTTCGGCTTTTGCTGCGTTACGCAGATCCGAGATAGCTTGAGCATCGTAGCCCTTCTGCCGATAGGCCGCAAACTGCTCGATGGCGATACCTGCCAGGATGCCTATGATGGTCACCACCACCAACAGCTCGATCAACGTGAAGCCTTTGTTCCCTATTGTTCTCATCTTGGCCCCTGTTTGTCTTCCCTTTTCGTGTCTCGCCTGACTTCCGTCCGGTTACGATTGGTTTCAGGACACAGGCGAAGGGTGCGCTCGTTGATCGGTTGCCTACACGTCACTTATCGCTTTAGCACTGTACGTGCCAATGGCGAGCCAAGACCGAATGAAAGCCTCACGCAGCTCCACCAGCAGCCGAAAACTACGTCTTCCAGGGTGCGGTGACGCATTTTGTCTGCGAATTTTTTGACAGAGTCCGCGAAGGATCGGCATAGGGGGCAGCGGGTCCGCTGATCCCCTCGCGGCTGCCTTGGCCCCCGAGGTTGAGCCGGGCCGCTATTTGTACAGTAATACTTCTTCTTCTTGAGAAGATAAGTCGGTTGGTCTGCTCGGGTCGATGAGATGGATGAGGAAACTCCCCAGCGTCGCCCCGGCTACGAAAGCAATGAGATCCGGCATCTCAGCTCCCATTGGGCGCGATCATCGCGGCCTGCAGTTCCACACCGCGCGGATCGCCGGGCATGCGCTCGAGAAAGCGCTGCAGGTAAGTTCGGGCCAACGCCGGCGCGCCACGCTCGGCATAAAGCTGAGCCAGATAGAAGTATGTATCGGGCAGCTGGTCGGAAATCCGCAGCGCCAGCTGAAGCTCGCGTTCCGCATCGACTGCATCGCCGGCTCCGCAATAAGCCCGGCCGAGCATCTGGTGCGCCACCGCACACCACGGATGACGTTGGACCACACGGCTCCAAGCGCTCACATCGTCGTGCCACACAGCGGCGGACTGATAGCACGTGATCGCCAGCCCGCTCACTGCCAAGGGTGCCAGCAGACGCGCTGGAACTTGCCAGCGGGTCCGAACCGCCGCTTGAACGAGCCGCTCCCAGCCAAGGGCCACCCACAGTGCGAAGGCGGGGAGTGCAAGGTAGAGGAAACGATCGGCCCGCAACTGCGCCAACGGCACGACATTGGCCTCCGGCAGCAGCGCGAGGACGAACCAGCTCAAGCAGAAGAACGTCCACCGGTAGTGGCAGCGATACGTGATGACATAGAAACACACTGCGAGAATTAACGTAAGCGCAAGAAAATTGACCGGCTCATAGATTGCGCCTTGCGGATAGTAGTACACGGGGGAGAGCCGCGCCGGTAGCACGGCGGCATCGATGTCCTCTAACGCCACCCGGCTTACCATCAAGATGTGGGCGAGGGCATTCCCCCCGTGTAGCGGGTGAAGTGCGTCTACGGCCTGGTGGGCTCGCACTGCCATTCCCGTGATGAACAAAGCCACCGCGAAGAACGGCAGCACCGGCCGAAGACGCACGGAGCCGCCGAACGTGTAGTCGTAGAGCAAGAGGAAAGCTGGCAGCGTCACCACGGCAGGCTTTGCCAAGCCAGCCGCAATGAAAGCCAGCAGGCAGGCCCCATACCAGCGGTGCATGTTGGTTCGTCGCCACCGCTGGTAGAAGATAAGGGTGAGAAACCACAACACCCCTGCCAAGACGGTCTTCCGCTGCACGGCCACCGATACCGCCTCCATTTGCAACGGATGCACGGCAAAAATCGCCGCCGCTAGCACGGTGACGCGACGAGACGGAACGATGCGCCAGAGAAACCCGCACAGCAGCAACACCGCTATCGTGTGCAGGAGTACATTTGTCAGGTGGTATCCGACGGGGTCAAGACCCCAGAAATGGTAGTCGAGAGCGAACGACAGCATCGTGAGCGGGACGTAGTGAGCGTAGTGGGATTCCGTAGCCAGGGCGGTGAGATTCGCCCAGCTCAACTCACGAATTTCCACCGCATCGGAGATCAACGCATCGTCGAATCCAAAGGGCAGGAACTGATTGCGCAGGGTCGGCAAAAACACCGCCACCGTGAGTGTGGCAAGCAACGCCAACGTAGCGGTGCCCGGGCGCCTCGAATTGTTGGTCGCCACATCACCAGGTAGCTGCATGCGCTCACCTCAGCGCGACTTCGCATCGGCAGGATGCGGTAGTGTCTGCGCCCGAGTCCGCGTTCATAACAGGAATTCCCGGCGATCAAAGATCACTTCATCGTCCGTCCGTTGCTTCCGGGTGCAGCTCGCCCGACAACTCGGCGAGACGCTGGCGCAACGCGTCATCCTCGGGACTCAAGGCGAGCGCCCGTTGAAGTACGGCAATGCCTTTGGCCGTCTGCCGCATCGCGATCAAGCTCTCACCGAGCGCCTTCATCATGTTGGTGTCGGTAGGCTTGTAACGCAGGCCTTCACGGCACGCACGGGCAGACTCTTCGAATCGGCCCAAAATCAGCAGGAGACGACACAAGTTGTTGTTCGCCTTGTCGAATCCCGGTTCGAGCTCGAGCGCCTTGTGGTACCACCCAAGCGCGGCGGCGGTGTCGCCGCGCTTTTCTGCCAAAACGCCCAGCGCCACGGGCGATCCCGCACCGCCGGCGTACGGGAAAATTTCGAACGCCCGCTGAAACTGCACAGCAGCGGCTGCATCTTGGCCCGCGCCCTGAAGGCTCACTCCATAGTCGTACCGTGCTTTGGCGCTGTTCGGAGCGCTCAGGACCAGGCTGCGGTATAGTGTGGGATTGTCCTTCCAGTCCCAGTTCCGCGTCCACGCTCGCGCGGCGTATGCGGTTACGACGCCCGCGAGCACAACACGCGCGACCTTGCGGTAGCGCTTGATTTCCAGCAGTCGATCGAAGGCGTATGCGACTAGCAGCACCCATCCGACCGATGGGAGGTAGAGGAGTCGGTCCCCTTTGACGGTCCCAATCGGGAACAGAATATTGGCCGTGAGGGATAGCGCGACAAGGGGAAATATGACCACGAATGTGACTGCCGGCCGCCGATTGCGTACCGCCACGGCAGCTGCAGCCAGCAGGAGCCCCGCACCCCCGAGGAACCGACCATTCAACCACGTCCCGACGGGTGGCACCTGGGCATAGGAGTAGTCGGCCCCGAGCACGAGCGGCACATTGAGGATTCCAAAGTAGTCCCAGAGTACGGCTACCGCGGAGCGAACCCGTACGGGCCACGGCACAAAGGCCAGAACGTTATCCAGCGCGTTCACTGTCCGCGGCGACACGACATACCAACGCAAGACAAGGATTACTGCCGCGCAGAGGGCGTACGGCACCCAAACCAGGCTGTGCAGCTCACGCCAGCCGCCCCGCAGCAGGCCGTCATGGCGTACGGTCACGCGGAGGAGCACGATGAGCGGAAGAACCGTGAGCGCACTCTCCTTGCTCAACAGTGCCAATGAAAAACAAAACACAGAGCCCGCGTGCGCTAGCGTGCTCCGTATCCGGGTGCCTGCCCCATCTATATGGACCGCGCTCAACAGGCTCAGCAACCCGAACAATGCTGCCAGCAGCTCCGCGCGTCCCACGAGATTGGTAACCGCTTCCGTATGCACGGGATGCACCGCGAACAGCGCCGCACCGATCACGGCGATGCGGGCAGAGGCGAACAAGGCGCGGGCCAGCAGAAACACCAGCACGGTCACGGCAGCATGAAGTGCAAGGTTTACGGCGTGAAATGCGAACGGATCACTGGGAGTCAGGTGATGATTGAGCGCATAGCTTAGGACGGCGACGGGCCGGTAGATATCGCCGGGAGGGAGCGGTGTCGCAAAGATCCCCACCAGGTCAAACGGGCCTGTCACCACAGGATTCGTAACGATGTCCGGTTCATCATCGAAGGTGAAGTCCGCACGCAGCGCGTTCGCATAGACGGCGATTGCCAAGAGGGCGAGCAGAAGGAGCGATCGAGAGGCGGGTGCCGCCTCATTCACTCTGGGGCCCATTGGACACGTACCACAGAAGCCGCTGCTCCAGAGAAAGACACTGGGGGCAGCAGGCCTTCAACGCAGCCTGCAGCGCCGGCCACGCATGCGAGTACCGCTTGACGCCCTAAGTACCATCTCACGCACACAACCGCACATAATCCTATCGCATTGCATGTGCCGCGCACAATCGCAACCTGGAATCGGGACTGCCAGGCGATCGCAGGCGGGTTGCATCGGTAGGGAAACAAGAATCGAGGGCAAAACAATGGGGGCGAGCCGGAAGGCTCACCCCCATTGCGAGGAACGACAATCGACGTGACCCGGGTGGACGGTGTGCTCCGCCACCGAGAGACACGTGGCAGGTTACGGCTGCATACCACCGCCTTGGCTCAAATACGTGAAGGTCTTGCCGGTGCCACCCGTGCTACTCGACGTCCCAGTGAATGTAGTTAAAGCACCGGTCATATTGATTTGCGTCTTGGTCGACAGCTGCACACCAGGCAACACGGTAGCACAGTTGGCTTGCGTGCAGGTTTGGTATCCAATAGTCGGATTGGTCGCAAAGTACGCCTCTTCGGCGGTCGCGCAGTTGCGCAGATCCGACTGCGCTTGCGCATCGAACCCCCGCTGACGGTACGCGGCGAACTGCGGGATGGCGATCGCAGCCAGGATGCCGATGATGGCCACCACCACCAACAGTTCGATCAACGTGAAGCCTTTGTTCCCTATTGCTCTCATCTTATCCTCCGTAGTTTCTTCGGTTTCTGGGTTTCGGGCAACTTCCATACCGCTAGATCGGGGTCAGGGCACGGGCGGAGCGTGTGCTTGCTTCATCGATCGTCTCCACATGCCCGGTCGGTGCAGCAGAATACGTACCAATCATGCGCCAGCGAAGAGTCAGCCTCGATCGGCCTTTATTTTAATCAAAAAGTCCCCGTTTGGATTGGAGTGACATATTTTGCTTGCGAATCTTTTGACACTGAAGGGTCAAATGCTCAGAGATGAGCAATCCTTGGCAGAGGAATTTCGCCAGGTGTGATCAACGCCACCAGCGGCCCAATCACCGGCCACCAACACGTCGCCACAGCATGTGCTCATCGCTGCGGCGCCATGGACACCGAAGTCGGCGCGGGCAGCCCTTCCCCACGCTGTGCAAAGTAAGCATTGATCTCCCGATCCGACGGATCGAGCATCAGCGCTCGCCGCAGCACCGCATGCCCGCGCTCCAGGTCCGCCTGCCCGACAAGGCTGAAGCCAAGCCCTTTCAATAAACTGGTATTCGTCGGGTCAACCCGTAGGCCAGCGCGACACGCAGCAGCAGCAGCAGCGTAATTGCCGGCACCGATCTGCGCCGCGCATCGATAGGCATGGGCCACCACCAAACCGGGATTCAGCGCGATGGCGCGCTCGAACCATCGTATTGCCTCGTCGGTCTTCCCGTCGCGTTGTAGTGCGATCGCGATACCGAGCGCCGCCTGATCAGCTTCGGGGTAAATTGCCAATGCCGCCTGGTATTGCTCCACGGCAGCGACATCCAATCCACGCTGCTGGAGCGCGGCTCCGCAATTCACGCGGGCCTTGGCGCTTCCCGGCGCGCTTTCGCACATGCTTTGGAAGAGCGCGCCTTGGTCTTGCCAATCCGCGTTGCGGCGCCACGTGCGAACGCTAAAGGCAAGGATGGCGATGACGCACCCAACGGCGGCGGCACGCTGATAACGTGGCCGCCGCAAGCCGGCAGCGATAGCCGCGCCCACCAGCAACGCCCAGCCCACGGAGGGCAGATACAACAGCCGCTCTGCTTTAATTGTGCCGATCGGGAAGAACATGTTAGACGTCACTGACAGCGTGACCAGCGGTAGCGCCGCCGCGAAACGTGCTCCCGCGGAGCGATGCAGGAACACCACCGCCATCAATGCGGTGGTCACCGCAGCCCCCGCGAGCCAGCGCGGATCTGCCCATGAGGTGATGACCGGCACCTGGTTGTAGGAGTAGTCTACCGACAGCACCAGCGGAACATGCAGAAGACCGAAGTAGTCCCACAAGACCCCAAAGGCGGAGCGAATACGGTCGAACGGCGCCACGAAGGCCAGCGGGTTGTCCAGACGGTTCACCGGTATGGACAAGCTCCCCGACAGTGGAGCGCTGCCATTCAAGACCGCGTGGCGCAGCCCCAGCGCAACCACGAGGCAGATGATGTACGCAATCCAGTCCCCGGCAGCGAGCTCGCGCCAAGCGCCGCGCCAGAATGGGTCCCTGCGCGTCAGCACCCGCGCAAAGAAAATCATGGGCAAAACGGTTGTCGCGCTCTCCTTACTAAGGACGGCCAAGACGAATGCCATCGCGGAACCGACACGCAGTGCGACCTGCACTCCGCGGCCCGCCGCAGCTTCGCCCCAGCTCGCGGTGAGAACAGCCAGTAAGCCGAACAGGGCCGCCAGCACCTCGGCGCGCCCGACGATGCTCGTCACCGCTTCGGTGTGGATCGGATGCACCGCGAATAGTGCCCCAGCTACGAAGCCGACAGTCGAACTGGAAAACAGCTGTTCCGCGAGGAGAAACACCAGAACGCTCACGGTGGCATGCAGTGCAATGTTGGTGGCGTGAAATACCGACGGCGCACGGCCGGCGGTGGCGAAATTGATCGCGTAGCTGAGGACGGTGACCGGCCGATACAGTCGCCCGAACAACGGCGAAGCGAAGACCAGCCCGCAATCGACACCGCCGGACGCAACACTGGGGTTGCGCAGGATCACCGGCTCATCGTCAAGCGTGAATCCGTTCTGCAGCGCGTTCAGGTACGGGAGCACCGCCAACGCAACGACAAACACGACGTGCCACAGCCTGCGCCTGCCTCCATTCATCGTCGCCACCGTTCTCCCCCGCTACAACAGGCAATGCGTCGCGGCAACCATAATCGCTGCCGCACGGGCGCAGCGTGTCGGGCGGAACGGGACGTCAGCTCACAGTCCGCCGGAGCACAGGCGACGAGGTCGCCATCGGCGCTGATGACCCGGTGACAGGGTCCGTGCGGGTCGATCGCAATCGGCGCCACACCGTTCCCGAAATCACCCGCAAAGTAGTCCCCTAAGGCAAAAGCGGAAGCAGTGGGGGGACACCTGAAGGCTCACCCCCACTGCGAAGAACGACAATCGACGTGACCCGGGTGGACGGTGTGTTCCGCCACCGCAAGACACGTGGCAGGTTACGGCTGCATACCACCATTCGTGCTGTCGTACGAGAAGACCTTGCCGGTGCCACCCGTGCTACTCGACGTCCCAGTGAATGTGGTTAAAGCCCCGGTCATATTGATTTGCGTCTTGCCCGACAGCTCCACACCAGGCAACACGGTAGTACAGTTGGCTTGCGTGCAGGTTTGGTATCCTATGCCGGGATTGGTCGCAAAGTACGCCTCTTCGGCAGTCGCTACGTTGCGCAGATCCGACTGCGCCTGCGAATCGAAGCCCCGCTGGCGGTACGCGGCAAACTGCGGGATGGCGATCGCGGCCAGGATGCCGATGATGGCCACCACGACCAACAGCTCAATCAACGTGAAGCCTTTGTTCCCTATTGCTCTCATCTTAGCTCCTTTGGCTTTGGCTCTCCTGCTTGTCTTTCCTTTTCGTGTCTCGGCTGACTCCTGGACGGTTACGACTGGTCTCAGGACCAGGCGGAGCGTGTGCCCGGTTCATCGGTTTTCCCATCCTGCCACCGCAAGCAGCATACGTGCCAATAGTGAGCCAGGGCCGAATGCAAGCGTAGTGCCCCTCGCGCAATAATTCGTACGCGAATTCTTTGACACAGCTCGTGCTCAATTGTTATGTCAGTCCGTATTACGTCACTTCTGCGCCGGGGCTCCTTGTTTTTCTTCGGGTGCCGTCAAGGAGGGTTCAGCAGACCATCCTCCAAGCCCATATTTCTGCAGGCGATGCCGGAACGAACGGTAGTTGATGCCCAGAATCTCCGCGGCGCGTTTCTTCACGCCCCCAGCCTCGTTGAGCGCACGTAGCAGGATCCTCCGCTCGTAAGCCGCAAGGTTTTCATCTAAGTTGTCAATTTCTTGGGGAGTGCGAGCTGGCTGGACCGTAGGCGCCTGGTTGGAAACGGCCGCACTGCCACGAGCAGTGTCGGTGGCGGCAGTGAGCACGTACTCAGGAAGGTGCTGCTCATGGACCGTTTCTCCATCACAGAGCGCGACGCCGTGCTCGATGATGTTCTCCAACTCGCGCACGTTGCCGGGGTAATCATAGAGCTGCACGCGCCGAGAGGCCGCGACCGAAAGCCGCTGAACATGCTTGCCGTGAAGATCAGAAGACTGCCGCAGGAACCGGCGCACCAACGGAGGGATATCCTGCCGGCGCTCGCGCAGAGGCGGTAACTCCAAGGCCAGTACGTTGAGGCGATAAAAAAGGTCTTCCCGGAAGCGCCTCGCGCGCACCTCTTCAGCCAAGTCCCTATTGGTGGCGGCCATAACGCGCACGTCAACGGAGAGATGGTTGTCGGCTCCGACGGGCGTAAACGTTCGCTCTTGCAGGATGCGCAACAACTTCACCTGCAGCGGCAACGGTAGGTCTCCGATCTCATCGAGAAGGATCGTGCCGCCATCAGCCATGCGAAAGAGTCCGGCTCGATCGCTCACCGCTCCGGTGAAGGCGCCTTTGACGTGTCCGAACAGTTCGCTCTCGATGAGATTTGCGGGGATGGCGCCGCAGTTGACCGTAACAAAGGGGTGCTCTCGTCGTGCGCCGCGTGCGTGCACCGCCCGCGCTACCAATTCCTTCCCTGTCCCACTTTCGCCGGTAATCAAGAGCGTAGCGTCGCTCTTAGCCGCCTTTTGAATGAATTCACGCACCTGGCCGATCGCCAGGCTGTTCCCCGTCAAGCCATCCTGTGAACGCGCCTCTTCGACACCGATCTCCTCCTCGAGCCGTTCGATATCTTCTGTTTGCAGCCGCTGCTCCAGCTGACGCAAGGCAGTGATGTCCTGCAGAATATAGAGAGCGCCGATCAGGTTGCGATAGGTGTCCTGCAAGACAACGGCGGAGCATCGTACGGTCAGTTCTCGACCTTTCTCGGTGTGGTGCCGGAATTCCGTAGGCTGAACGTTGCTCGAAGACTGCAAGAACTGCAGGCGGCCGGTCGCGGTCTGGCGTAACTGTGCGAACACAGTGCCGATGTCAGCGCCCGTCAGATCGGCGGCGCGGCGCCCGATCAGCTCTTCCGCGATCTGGTTCACGGACGTGATATGCCCATCTGTATCTGTCGTAATGAGGGCGCTGCCGATATGGCGCGCCAGCGCTTCCTGCAAAGAGGCCAGGCGGTCACGTTCCCCTTCGCGTTGTGTGAGAAGTCGTTCGGTTTCTTGGAGTCTCCGAACCAAGACGGTGGCAAGAAAGGCAATCAGATAGAATGTAAGGTTCGTTATTGCAAAACGGATCGAGAATTCTAGGTCGGCTGGACGAGGAGAAAACGGGTAGCCCGGGTGAGTGATCACGCCGATGTTCAAGGCTAAGACGAGCACCGCGTAGGCGATGGAAGAGGTTGCCGCCGACGTCACCGCTCCCGGCGTCGACAGCAGGATCGCCGCGTTGACGACCCCCAGGCTGTACAGAAACCCGAACGGGCTGTCGGCCCCACCGGTTACGAAGATCACCCATGTCGTGAGCGCGACGTCCAAGAGAACCTGCAAATAGGCAAATGCCACAAGCCGCTTCAGCCGAGTGACAAGCAGCGCTGAAAGAATCGTTAGGGCATATGTGCCGATGATGGCTAGGAGTAGCAGGTTGATGGGAACCACGTGGCGCTCGCCTGCGCTCTGCAGATCCACGAGCGCCAGCAGACCAAGGAAAACTGAGACCAGCACAACGCGGAAGAACAGCCCCCACTTGAGCCGCCCCCGCAGTTGTGCGGTTTGATCTACGGCCAACGTGTTCACAATAGATCAGCCCATGACCGAGCCCAGTTTGAAGATCGGCAGATACATGGAGATTACTAATCCGCCGACAACCACCCCCAAGAACAAGATCACCAATGGCTCCATTAAAGCAGTGAGGTTGGCCACTGCGTTGTCGACCTCATCTTCATAGAAGTCCGCGATTTTCTGCAACATCGAATCGAGCGCACCGGTGGCCTCCCCGACGGCGATCATTTGGCAGACCATGGGCGGGAACACCTTGCTCTGTCCGAGCGGCTCGGCGATGGTGCGGCCTTCACTGATGCTGACTCGCGTCGCCAACACGGCGCGTTCGACCACCTTGTTGCCAGCCGTGCGTGCCGTGATGGCGAGCGCCTCGAGGATGGGAACGCCGGATGATAGCAGCGTGCTCAGGGTTCGCGTGAAGCGCGCCACCGCGGTCTTGCGCACCAGGTCACCAAACACGGGCAGCTGCAGGAAGAAGTGATCGAAACTCAACCGCCCGCCTTCCGTCCGATACAGCTGACGGCAGACCACAGCCGCAGCGATGACCACGCCAACCATGTACTTGAAGTATGCGACCGTAAAGTTGCTCAAGTTGATGGTGAACTGCGTCGGTGCCGGGAGCGACTGGCCAAAGCTCTCGAACAGCTCTGCAAATACAGGAATCACAAAAACCAGCAGGATCGCCGTCACACCCACCGCCACCGTGACAATCGTGGCCGGATAGATCATGGCCCCTTTGATCTTGCTCTTCAGCTTCATGGCTTTTTCTGTGTAGCCCGCCAGCCGATGCAGAATGGTGTCCAGCATGCCGGCGACCTCGCCTGCCGCGACCATGTTCACGTATAAATCGTCGAAGAGCTTGGGGTGCTTGCGGAGCGCATCGGTAAAGGTCGAGCCGGCCTCCACTTCGTCCTTGATCTGTTTGATGACGGCGCGCAGTTTCTTGTTCGGCGACTGCGCCCCCAACACATCCAGGCATTGCACAATCGGCAAGCCGGCGTCGATCATCGTTGCCAGCTGGCGGGTAAAGATGACGATGTCACGCGACTTGATCGACTCGCCGAAGCCGGGGATGCTGATCTCGCGGCCGAACCCTGTTCCCTTCTCCTTGACCTTTGCTGGGAGGGGTTGAATGCGTTGTGAGCGCAGCCGCACCAAGACCGCGTCGCGAGTGGGGGCTTCCATCTCGCCGGCAAGAACCTCTCCACGTGCAGAAACCCCCTGCCAACGGAATACCGCCATTTTTTTGACCTCACTGTGGCATGGAGAAGCACGCGATCAACGTGATTGCGTCACTTCTCGTTCTAGGCTACAGCCTCCAGCACGCCACGTGCCAGGTTCTCAGCGGCGCGCCGCACTCGGAGGAGCGCCGAGCATGGCGCGAACTTCATCGAGTTCCGTGGCGTGTCCGATTGCCTCGTCGTACGAAATCAGCCGACGCTGGTAGAGATCGACCAGTGACTGCGACATGGTTTGCATGCCGAACTTGATCTGTCCGACCTGCAGTTGAGAGTAGATCTGGTGCACCTTCTGTTCCCGAATCAAATTGCGGATTGCGGGGTTGGGGATCATGACTTCAACTGCCAAGACACGTCCCCGGCCATCCAAGCGAGGGATCAATTGCTGCGAAACCACGCCTTGCAGGATGAGGGAGAGCTGCGCCCGGATCTGCGGTTGCTGATCGGAAGGGAAGATATCGATGATCCGGTTGATGGTCTGCACCGCGGAGTTGGTGTGCAGGCTCGACAGCACCAAGTGACCAGTCTCGGCCACCGTCAGTGCAGACGCGACGGTCTCCAGATCGCGCATCTCACCGATGAGCACGATATCCGGATCCTGGCGCAGCACGTGTCGGAGAGCTTCCGAGAACCCGTGCGTATCCGCGTAGACCTCCCGTTGGTTCACCAGACACTTGCGATGTTCATGCACGAACTCGATGGGATCCTCGATCGTGACAATGTGCTCGTGGCGCTCACGGTTGATTTTGTCGATCATTGACGCGAGCGTCGTAGACTTGCCGCTGCCTGTTGGGCCGGTGACCAGCACGAGGCCACGTGGCAATTTCGTCAGGTCGGCCACGACCGGTGGCAATCCTAGATCCGCCAACCCACGTACTTCATAGGGAATCAGGCGGAATGCGCCACCGACGGCACCTTTCTGTAAGAACAGGTTGCCGCGGAACCGGCTCAAGCCACGGATGCCGAAAGAGAAATCGAGTTCGTTTTCCTCTTCAAACCGGTGCCGCTGGCTGTCGGTAAGCAAACTGTAACAGAGATTCTTCGCTTCGTTGGCGGAAAGCGGCGGCACCGGCAAAGGTGTCAGTTGCCCGTCAATCCGCATGAGCGGCGGACTCTCACTAGAAACGTGGAGATCCGTCGCCCCGCGTTGCACAACGTACTCCAGAAAGCTCTGGATGCTGAGCGGACTGGAAACCTTCGGCTGCTCGACCGCTGGAGAAGGATCAACCACCGCACCACCGCCTAATCCGGCATAGTCACGCGCACCACCTCTGCCACTGTCGTGACCCCTTCCTTGAGTTTGCTGATGCCGGATTGCCGGAGCGTTTTCATCCCCAGGCTCACCGCACAGCGCTTGATTTCGGATGCTGAGGCACCGCTCAACACGAGGTCACGCAGCTCTTCGCTGATCGGTATCACCTCATACAACGCGATCCGACCGCGGTATCCGCTGCCGTTGCATTGTGGGCACCCAACCCCCTGGAAGCAAGTGAACGCGCCGATATCCTCCCGTGCCACACCGATGTCGAGAAGCGCCTGCGGCGGCAGCTCCACCGGACCACGGCAGTTGCTGCAGATCACGCGTGCCAACCGCTGCGCCAAGATTAGGTTCACCGAAGAGGCTACGAGGAACGGCTCAACACCCATGTTCAAGAGACGATTGATCGTCGACGGCGCGTCGTTGGTGTGCAGCGTGCTCAGCACGAGATGACCGGTAAGTGCCGCCTTGATTGCGATCTCAGCGGTTTCGAAATCGCGGACCTCGCCCACCATAATGATATCGGGGTCCTGGCGCAGGAAAGCGCGCAAAGCACTTGCGAAGCTGAAACCGATCTCTTCGTGGATCTGCACCTGGTTGATGCCCACGAGATTGAACTCCACAGGATCCTCGGCAGTGGAAATGTTCGAAGCAATCTTGTTGAGCTCCGACAAGGCCGAGTACAGTGTGGTCGTCTTGCCGCTGCCAGTCGGCCCGGTCACCAACACCATGCCGTACGGCTTCGAGATCGAATCCTTGAAGTCCTTGAGCTGACCTTCCTCGAACCCGAGCTTCGTCATGTCCAGCTGGAGGGTCGATTTGTCGAGCAAACGCAGCACGATCTTTTCGCCGAATAAGGTCGGCAGCACGGAGACCCGGAAATCCATCTCCTGGTCGCGACCGAGCTTCAGCTTGATGCGGCCATCCTGTGGCAGGCGGCGTTCGGCGATGTCCAGCGCCGCCATCACCTTGATGCGCGAGGTGATCGCATTCTTCAGCTTCACCGGCGGCCGCATGATTTCCTCGAGCACGCCATCCACCCGCAAGCGCACCCGGAACATGCGCTCGTAGGGCTCCAGGTGAACGTCACTAGCGTGGCGCTTGATCGCATTGGTGAGGACCGCGTTCACCAGTCGGACCACCGGAGCATCTTCGGTCGCCTTTTCCAGCTCCTTAAGGTCGATATCCTCAACCTTGTCGATGAGTTCGACATCCTCGGTCTCGAGCTCGGTCAAGACGTCGTCGTATGCGGTTTCCTGTCCGAGGTGCTCCTCGATCGCCGCCGTGATCGAGGAGACACACGCGACGGCGATCTTCACGTCGTAGCCGGTAAGGAATTTCACCTCGTTTATCGCAACCAGGTTGGACGGGTCGGACATTGCGACCGTCAACGAGGAGCCACTCAGGTTGATAGGAATGAGATGATGCCGTTGTATCAAGGTGGCTGGGATCAGCCGCAGCACGTCGGCCGGAATCTTCATGGCCGAAGGATCCACCAGCGACAGACGGTATTCCTTCTGCAAACAGGCGGCGATGTCGGTCTCACTGATGAGCCCCAGCTTCACGAGCACGGTGCTAAGAGCGCTCGTGCTCTCTTCCTCCGCTGCCTTGGCCAACTGGGCTGTGGTAAGCAGTCCGCGTTTGACCAGCAACTCGCCTAAACGTGTGCTCATCCCGTTCGCACGCAGAATCCTAGGATCACGTCATGCACAACTACGCTACTCAGCGACTGCCCGCTTGTCAATTTTGAAAATGCGACCGGCGAGCGTTTTCGATGGCGGCGCGGGCGGTCGCCTTGAGGCCGCAAAGTGGCTTTACCCCAAGAACCCGGCGGTGGACGAGCCAGGCACCCTTGGATATGGCTCACGAAAATGGGCCATCCGGCGTTTGCAGCGACCGCTTCGTAGGCAAAGCAGATCGGCATCGAGGGAAGGCGCTCTCCTCGCGGTCGCCGCTACTCCGTTCCACCTGGGCCGCCGGCTGCACCCAGCGTCGCATGCGCTGCCGCCAGGCGAGCGATCGGCACACGAAACGGCGAGCAAGACACATAATCGAGCCCGATGCGATCACAGAAGATGATCGACTGCGGGTCCCCACCATGCTCGCCACAGATCCCGAGTTTGAGCTTCGGTCGCGTGTTTCGGCCTTTTTCGACGGCGACTCGCATGAGCGCACCAACACCATCTTGATCGAGCGATTCGAACGGATCCCGCGGGTAGATTTCGAAGTCGCGAACATACGGAATCAGGAACCGGCCTGCGTCATCGCGCGACACGCCAAGCGTCGTCTGCGTGAGGTCGTTCGTACCGAATGAAAAGAACTCCGCCACCGAGGCAATGGCGTCCGCGGTTACCGCCCCGCGAGGCACCTCGATCATGGTGCCGACCGAGTACTTCAAGCGCACCTTCTTCTGCACCATCACCTCTTCGGCAACGCGCCTGACGATGTCGGCCTGGAGCTTCAGCTCCCTGACGTGGCCGACAAGCGGGATCATCACCTCGGGCTCGGCCGCCACCCCCGACTGAATGACGTCCGCGGCCGCTTCGAAGATGGCCCGCGCCTGCATTTCCGTGATCTCCGGATAGATGATCCCGAGCCGGCAGCCACGGAAGCCGAGCATGGGGTTGAACTCATGCAACGCCTCGACCCGCGCTCGGATGCGTTCCACGGGAATTCCCAACTCCTGTGCGATAGCTTCCTGATCAGCAGGTGCGTGCGGTAGAAACTCGTGCAGCGGCGGATCGATGGTACGGATCGTAACCGGGCGGCCACCCATTTCGCGGAAGATACCCTCGAAGTCCCGGCGTTGTAACGGGAGCAGCTTCGCCAGCGCTGCACGGCGCTCGTCGGTGCTCTCGGCGACAATCATTTCACGCATAGGCCCGATCTTGCCTTCGCCGAAGAACATATGCTCGGTACGGCACAATCCGACGCCCTCGGCGCCGAAGGCCACGGCGTTAGCACACTGATCAGGTTGGTCGGCATTGGCGCGCACCTTGAGTCGCCGCTCACGGTCCGCCCACTTCATGAGTTGCTCGTACCGCTGGTACACCGGCGCCTGCGCCAGATCGAGGCTGCGATCAATCAGGACACGCACGACTTCGCTGGGCTCGGTCGCGATCTCGCCAAGGAACACCTCGCCCGTCGTACCATCTATCGAGATGCTATCGCCATGCTTGAGCACCACGTCCGTCCCGGTGACACGCATCTGCCCCGCTCCGTAATCGATCAGCAGCGGGTCACAGCCAGCGACACACACTTTGCCCATCTGCCGCGCCACCAGTGCAGCGTGGCTGGTCATGCCGCCGCGTGCTGTCAGAATGCCCTGCGCCGCGGCCATGCCGCGGATGTCTTCCGGCGACGTCTCGATGCGCACCAGGATAACGCGCTCCCCGCGCGCTGCCGCCGCTTCCGCATCGTCGGCGTGGAAGGCAATCCGGCCGGTTGCAGCCCCCGGGCCGGCATTGAGACCACGTGCCAGCAGCCGGTGCGCGCGGACGGCGCTTCCCTTTTCCGCACTCAAGAACGTCGGCTGTAACAACTGATTGAGCTGTTCGGGCTCGACGCGCATGATGGCTTCGCGTGGCGTGATCAAGCGCTCCTTGACCATGTCGACGGCGATGCGGATCGCGGCCACGCCAGTACGCTTGCCGACGCGGCATTGCAACATGTAGAGCTTGCCCTGCTCGATGGTGAACTCGATGTCCATGACGTCGCGGTAGTGGCGCTCGAGGGTCCGGCGGATCTTGACGAGCTGCGCGTACGCTTTGGCATTCTCACGCTCGAGTGCGGCGATCGGCAGCGGCGTGCGAATGCCGGCGACCACATCCTCGCCTTGGGCATTCATCAAGAACTCGCCGTAGAAGACGTTCTCACCTGTGGCCGGGTCACGCGTGAAGGCGACACCGGTCCCGGAATCGTTGCCCAGGTTCCCGAACACCATCGCCTGCACGTTCACCGCGGTTCCCCACGTCTCGGGGATATTGTTCAGCTTGCGATACGCGATCGCTCGCTCGTTCATCCACGAGCCGAACACCGCACCGATGGCGCCCCACAGTTGCTCGTACGGATCTTGGGGGAACTCCATGCCGCGGCGTTCCTTGATGGCGGCTTTGAACTCGCCCACCAACTCGCGCAGGTCATCGGCCGTGAGCTCGTTGTCCAGGCGCACCCCGCGTTGCTCTTTCTTCTTCTCGATGATCGCTTCGAAAGGATCGATATCGGTCTTCGACTGCGGCTTCAGGCCGAGGACGATGTCACCGTACATTTGCACGAAGCGCCGATAGCAATCATACGCGAAGCGCGGATCGTTGCTCTTCGCGATCAGACCCTGCACCGTCTGGTCGTTGAGCCCGAGGTTCAAAATCGTGTCCATCATTCCCGGCATGGAGGCGCGCGCACCCGAGCGCACGGACACCAGCAGCGGGTTCTCCGCATCGCCGAAGCGCCGCCCAACGACGTCCTCTATGCGGACGAGCCGCTTCTTCACCTCTGCGTCCAGGCCGAGTGGGTAGCGGTGGTTGTGTTGCTCATAGTAGGTGCATACGTCGGTGGAGATGGTGAACCCTGGCGGGACCGGCAGGCCCAAGCTGGCCATCTCGGCCAGGTTAGCGCCCTTGCCACCGAGCAATGCCTTCATCTCCGCGTTGCCATCGACGCGCCCGGGTTCGAAGGCATAGACCGTCTTCTTGACCGGGGCGCGTGTCCCCAACTGACGTCGTCGCGCTCGCGCCCGTGAGGCTCGCTTCTGTGGCGCGCGCGGCTCCAACTTCACGCGCGACGTGCGGGATTTCGTCTTGATTTTCGTGACTTTTTTTCCATGACTACGACCCATTTCCTCCCACCCTTTCCTATACGTCGACTCCGTTCGGCTTTCTGTGTTCGAGCCAGTTCAGCGCTCCATCCGGTGCCGCTCCGGCGTCCGGCTCAGTTGCTATGGCAACTACCCCAAATCTGCCGGCCGCGACCACGGCATGTCAATGCGCCGCCGCAAATCGTCCGCCAGACGGTCAATTGGTATACGTTCCTGTTGCATCGAGTCGCGCTCACGCAGAGTAACCGTCTGGTCCTGCATCGTCTGGTGGTCAACGGTGATGCCGAACGGTGTCCCGATCTCGTCTTGGCGGCGATAGCGACGTCCAATTGAGCCTGCCTGATCGTACTGGATGGGGAAATGCGGCGCTAGCATGTCGCGGATCTGCAGCGCCTTCTCCGGCTGCCCATTCTTCCGCAGGAGCGGAAAGATGGCGGCCTTCACCGGTGCCAATCGCGGATGCAAGCGCAGGACGATGCGCGTCTCTCCCTCGGCTTCATCCTCGTCATAAGCGTCAACTAGGAACGCCAGCGCGGCGCGGTCGGCACCCGCCGCCGGCTCGATGACGTATGGCACGTAGCGCTCACGCGTCTCCTCATCAAAGTAGCTGAGATCCTTACCGCTGTACTCCGTGTGCCGTTTCAGGTCGAAATCGGTGCGGTTGGCGATGCCCTCCAGTTCCGACCAACCAAACGGAAACTCGTACTCTACGTCGACACAGCTCTTGGCATAGTGCGCCAGCTCCTCTTTGCCATGCGGGCGCAAACGCAGGTTTTCCGCGCGGATGCCGTGCGTGCGGTACCATTCCATGCGCGTGCTGGACCAGTACTCGAACCAGCGGTCGTCCTCGCCAGGCTTGACGAAGAACTCCATCTCCATCTGCTCGAACTCGCGCGTGCGGAAGAGAAAGTTCCCGGGTGTGATCTCGTTGCGGAACGACTTCCCGATTTGGGCGATGCCGAATGGCGGCTTGTGGCGCGACGAGTTGAGCACGTTCAGGAAGTTCACGAAGATACCTTGCGCCGTTTCCGGCCGCATGAATACCACGCTGGCGGTGTCTTCGACCGGGCCCATGAAGGTCTTGAACATCAAATTGAACTGCCGGACTTCAGTGAGCTCACCACCGCATTCGCCCGGATGCTTCGACGGCTTCTCCGGGCACCAAGCATCCGCCAGCTTGTCGGCGCGAAAGCGTTCCTTGCACTTCTTGCAGTCCACCAACGGATCGGTGAAGCCGGCAACGTGCCCGGAGGCTTCCCACACTCGTGGGTGCATCAAGATGGCGCAGTCGATGCCGACGATGTCCGTTCGCGTCAGTACCATGTCGCGCCACCAGGCTTCCTTGACGTTGCGTTTCAGCTCCACGCCGACGGGTCCGTAATCCCAGCAACTGACCAAGCCGCCGTAGATTTCGCTCGACTGGAAGGCGAATCCGCGGCGTTTGGCGAGATTCACGATCTTCTCCATGGTAACAGCGCGCCGCATATGCATTTCAACCGAAGACGTTCGTCTACCATGCCGCGCGCGCAGCGGCAAATCACTAGGCTTCACGCCACTCAACGCAACCACGGTCGCGAGCGCGGCCGTAGTGAAGAGCCGGAGGCGGGGTTCAGATAGCGGTCCCCAACACGCGACCGTTCACGTCGGCGCTGGCAGCGCGGAGATCGGCGCGGCCGTTCTCTTCAGTAACCAGCTGCCGTCGCTCGGCGCCCTCCTGCCGGTTGATGATGGAAAGCAGGCGCAAGACCTCGCGGATCTGTGCCGCGGTGCATGGTTTGCTCAACGTCGGCTGCACCGGCAGGCTCTCGCGTAACCCGCGGCTTCCCGCGCGCCATAGACCGCCGGTCACAAAGACGACGCGCCGTGCCAACATCGGCTGCTCGGCTGCAAGACGCGCATATACTTCCTGCCCGGAAATATCCGGCAACCGCACGTCCAAAAATATCGCATCGAAACTCTCACGCCCTAGGATAGCCAACCCTTCGTTACCGGTAGCGGCGCTGCGAACCGTCAACCCCTCACGTCGAAGCATGGCCATCAAACTTTCGGCGACGGCCGGGTCGTCGTCGATCACAAGCACGCTCCGCATGCTGCGCCCCCCCGCCTCCGATATGGGTAACCTCACCGTGAAACTAGTGCCTTCACCCAATGTGCTGCGCACCGTGAGGTCGCCACCGTGAGCGCGGACGATGCTATAGCTGACGCTCAGCCCGAGGCCGGTGCCATTCGCCTTAGTCGAGAAGAATGGATCAAACACGCGCGGGAGCATCTCGGGAGGGATACCGGTACCATGATCCTCGACCTCGACGCACACCGCGCCTTCGTCAGCCTGCATGTTCACGATCAGCGCACCCCCGTGCGCCTCCATCGCCTGCATGGAGTTGGTGAACAGATTGACCAGCACCTGCTGAATCTGTTTGGCGTCAGCCAGGACCGGCGGCAGATCGCCCGCGCAGCGTAGCTCGGTACGGACGCCGTTGCGGCCCAGGTCATGAGCCATCAAGGTCAGTGTATCGCGGACCAGCGCAGCCAAGTCTACCGCATCGCGCTGGGGCGGCTGTGGGCGAGCGAACCCGAGCAGCCCTTGGACGATCTCCGCCATCCTCCGCCCTTGCGTTTCCACGCGTGCCATTGCAAGCCGCAAGCTATCGACATCGCTGGCGTGGCGCGCGGATTCCGCCTGACCCAGAATCCCCACGAGTGCGTTGTTGAGTTCATGGGCAACGCCTGCCGCCAGCTCGCCGGCTGCCGCCAGCCGGTCGGCTCGGTGCAGCTGCTCTTGCATCTTCTTTTGCGCCGAAACGTCGTCGACAATAACCACCGCGCCTTGAATGCTGCCGTCTTCGCCGCGGATAAGACTCGTGTTCAGCGCCACCGGGAAGGTCGACCCATCGTGGCGCCGGGCCACGGCCTCGCCGCGCCAGCGCTTCTCCAACACGCGCCGCTGCACCTCTTGCAGCCATTCGTTCGAGGCCTCGCCACCGAGCGCCAACGCATCGCGACCCACGAGCTCGTTTCGCGTGTACCCGAACAGACGCAGGAACGCCTGGTTCGCAAACACGATGCGGCGCTGGCGGTCGGTGATCAACACGGCCTCGTCGGTGCTTTCAACGGCACGCACCAGCCGCCGGCTCTCTTCAATCAGTCGTGCCCGTTCCAGCGCCACCGCGGTTTGGCTCGCGATGCCATCACCAATAGTGAGGTCCCGCTGCGTGAAGCCGTTGTGGCCGCCGCGCCTGCCGAATTGCAAGACACCCCAGAATTGCCCCCCGCTGAGCAACGGGGCGGTGAGTATCGTCGGCGCTTCCGGAACGCCCAGGCGCGCCATGCCCTGCGGCGCGATCACGGCGCAGTGCCCGAGCCGGCGCACCCACTCCAGATCGGGCACCTCAGCCGGGGTCAGCCGCATGTTCGTCAGTTCTTGGCCCAAGGCCGCTTCCACGCCCGACACCGCAGCTCCACGATAGGTCGCGGTTTCGTCGTCCCACAAGAAGATGCCGCAGTAGTCCACCCTCAACACCCGCGGCGCAAGGTCGACGACCTTGTTGAGAATCTCATCCAGACTGGTGAGTCGACTGATGGCCTCGCTGACCGCGAGCAGCGCGTTGGCGACGCTGGCCGCGACATGCTCACGCCCTGCCGCCTCGCGCGCACGCCGAGCCTCGGCGCCAACCTGCTTCTCCTTTTGAGCAATCTGATTGAGCAGCCAGGTGGCGGCCACGGAGATGATGCCCAGCACCGCGAGGCGGAAGACGATCTCGACCTGGCGCTCCGCCTCGAGCGATAACCGCACTGACCCGACGCTCCACACGCCCGCGGTTTCCGCCAGGGCCAGCACCAGAGAACTAAAGAGCATGATGCCGATGGCAATCGCGCCGGCGCGCGGGGCGAATACCAAGGCATAGCCCGCAACCTTCAACAAACTGAGCAACACCACCGGGCTGTTCACTCCGCCAGTGCAGCCCGCGGCCAGCGTCATGGTTCCAAGGTTGAGCACCGTGTCTGCCAGCACCAGTGCTGTGGTGATTTGCCCGGCCCGGTAGCGCAAACAAAAGAACGAGTTGAGGACGAGGTAGACCAGGAAGATGAAATGGACAGGCCAGGCGTCTGGCGCGGCGGGCAGGAAGGCTTCGTTGAACAGCACCCACGCCGCAAGCCCTTCCAGAACGCGGAACACCAGCATGAGATAAGCGGTCTGCTGGATGAGATCTCGCTTCAAGTAGGGACCAAGTCTCAATGGTGGCAAACGGACGGTCGGACGCACAGCCACAGTGTACTGCGCACCCACTCGGGTTCGCAAGGTAGCACCCGGTCCAAATGGCTAAGGCGTTTTGCTCTTCGGTTTGTGGCCTGCCGGTTGCGGGACCTTTTGCGCCACCGGCGTGGCGGCCCCCGGTGGACACGGCTTGTATGACTGCGGCAGGAGGTAGAAGGAATAGTCGTCCGTCCCCGGCTTCGCGTCGACGCGTGTGCCTAAATCAACGAGCAGCGGGCTCTTGGATTTGCGGGGCTCGGTGGCTCCCAGCGTGAGGTGAAACCCACCATCCTCGGCGGTGTGGCTCCGCATCGTCCAACCGTTCGGCAGGAACATCCTCACAAAGCGTTCCTTGCGCGGCGCGCCGCCATCGTTTACCAGCTTGCCGGTGAAGTGGAGATCATAAGCGGAGCGAGGTGTCTGCCCCGCGTTTTCCGCCAACATGCACTTGCCACAGGGTTTGCCCTCCAGCCAGCCCTGCTGGACTCCGGTCTGGCACCGCTTTGTCGAGCCAGCCGCGGACTGGCACGACTCACAGATCACCACCAGCCCCACGGTGTTCCCGTCCGGATCCTTGACCGGCTGCGTGCTCTCGGCGGCGATGATGCGCGTGGCTGCCATTACCGCAATCATGTTCAGCCATGCGACCGACCACAGCTTCATGAACCCTCCTAGCGGATTGAAATTTCCGCGGCTCTCCTATAGTGCACGACGAGAAAGGACTCAACTGTCCAGATGACCCGCACGCTTTCAGATTCGCTGTCCTCCGACATCCAACGGGCAGCAGCGCTCGTCCGGCGCGCTCGTTATGTGGTGACACTCACCGGCGCCGGCATGTCGGTGGAAAGTGGGATCCCGCCGTTCCGCGGACCCGGCGGCTTGTGGACGAAGTACGGCGAGCCGCCCATGAAGGGCTATCAGCGCTTTCTCGCCGATCCAGCGGCGGCATGGCACGAGCTCCTGTCGCCCAGCGGTCCGATGCACGAGCTATGGGAAACGCTGCAGGCGGCACAGCCCAACCCCGGACACCACGCGTTGACGCAACTGGAAGCTAACGGTGTGTTGCGCTGCCTCATCACGCAGAACGTCGACAACCTGCACCGCCTTGCGGGCACCCAGCACATCGCTGAAATCCACGGCAACTACATACTCATTCGGTGCATCCAGTGCACCAGCCGTTTCGAGCGGGACGAGATCTCGCTCGAGGTGCTGCCCCCGCGCTGCCCGCGGTGCGACGGCATCCTCAAGAGCGATACCGTATCATTCGGGGAACCGATCCCCGCAGACGTGCTGGCCCGCTGCCTCGAAGAGACGGAGAAATGTGACTGCATGTTGGTGGCGGGCACGTCGGCGACCGTGTATCCGGCGGCGCAGTTTCCAATGGACGTGCGCCACCGGGGCGGCACGCTGATCGAGATCAACCCGTACGAGACCGAGTTGACGCCGTTCACAACGATCAGCCTGCGTGGACCCTCCGCGTCAGTGTTACCTGAGCTGGTCGCGCAGATCACTCAGATTCAGTAGGGCTGCGGGCCGCGTAGGCACCTCCGCAATGGACCCACGCTGGTTCCGCTACGGCACCCTTGTGCTCCTTGCGCTTGCGTTGTGGGCTTTCACCTATCGGCTCGGCGCGATGCCGTTGCTGGACGATCCCAATGAAGCGGAATACGCCGAGGTGGCGCGCGAGATGGTGGAGAGCGGCCATTGGATCAGTCCGCGACTGAATTACGTACTGTTCCTGGACAAGCCGCCGCTCACGTATTGGCTCATCGGCATGTGTGACCTGGCATTCGGCATTAACGAGTTTTCCGCCCGCCTGCCGTGCGCCCTGGCGGGCGGGCTGGTTGTGCTGATGCTGGTGTACATCGGACGGCAACTCTACGATGCGCAAACCGCCCTGCTTGCCGGTTTCATCCTGTTGGCAAGCACCGGGTTCTTGTTCGAAACGCATGAGGTGAGCCCCGATCTCATCCTGACCGCCGGCATCGTCGGCAGCATCGCCGCGTTCGTGCGCTTGCGCCAGGTCGCGCCGGCGCAGATGCGCTGGCCTCTGCTCGCCTTGCAAGCGGCTTTGGCCGTGGCCGTGTTGGCGAAGGGATTGATCGGGATCGTGATCCCCGGTCTGGTTTTCGCCATGGTCATTCCGTTGGAGCGCCGGTTCGATCTGTTCCGCGTGTTCCTGCGCCCGCGTGCCTGGTGGCTCTTCGTATTGCTCGCTGCACCCTGGCATGTGCTGGTCAGCCTCAGGCATTCCGGCTTCTTATGGGACTACTTCATCAACCAGCATCTGTTGTTCTTCTTCAACCGCAAGCTGCCACACGATTCGGTACCGGTATCACTACCGGTGTTTTGGGGAAGCTTCGGCCTCCGGCTGTTTCCGTGGACCATTTTTGCGCCGCTGGCGGTGGTGGCTGCCGTACGGCGAATGAGATCGCACGCCTACCGCGTCGGCGACCGTCTCGTGCTGGCCTGGGCCGCGGTCGTGCTCCTGTTTTTCTCTACCGCTTCATTCCGCATGGAGCACTACAGCATCCCGGTGCTGCCGGCCTTTGCGCTGGTAGTGGCGAAGCTGTTCCGCGATTATGCGCGAGGCGAAGCCTCGGTGCTTCCGAAGGTGACCAGCACGCACGTCGTCGCGTTTGCTGCCGTCGCGCTGCTCGGTCCTTTGATCATCCCGTGGCTCATCGGAGGGGACACATGGCTGGCGCCGATGGGTGACCTCTCCAATCTTGCGCGCCTGACCTTCGGCATCCTTGCCGCCGGGGCGCTGCTGGCAGCGGTCGCCGCTGTCACCGGGCGCCGCGGCTGGGTGGTGCCGGCGCTGGTTACCAGCGTGGTGAGCGCGATTCCGCTCTTCCACCAGGGCCTGACGCTGGTGAGCCGTGTCGATTCCAGCGCCGGCATGGCGGCGGCGATCAGCGCCTTTGCGGATCCTAAAGAGATGGTGGTGTACGAAGCACCCACCGAATACCAAACGTGCGCCGGCTTGAACTTCTACATGCGGCGCAAGCTCACGCTTGTGTGGCCCGCGGGATTCGTCCCGCCGACGTATCTCACGCCGCATATGGACGAGCTGTTCATCACGCGCAAGCAGCTCGAACAACTCTGGCGAGAGCAGCGCGTTTTTCTGATTACCAACCTGCTGGTCCCACGCGCGCGGCTCGACGGCACGGTGCCGGAACCATTCTACATCGTCGCCCGCCTGCGGGATTGGTGGGCGGTGACTAACCAGCCGTTGCACTAATCTCCCGAGGCGAGCAGCCCTACCGGGACAACTCGCCCGCCACAGTCCCGATGGCTTCGTCCAACACCGACACTAGGTAGTCGATCTGCGCTTGCGTGATGATCAGCGGCGGGCAGACCACTATGGTCTCCGCGCTGGCGCGCACGATGACGCCGCGCTCCAGCGCCGCCTTGCGGATCCGGACCGGTACGTTCAACGTCGCGGCAAACGGCTCTTTGGTTCGTCTGTCCGCCACCAACTCCAGCGCGCCCATCAGGCCGGCGGCGCGGATTTCTCCGACCATGGCGTGACGGGCCAGCGTCTTGAGCCGGCGTTTGAAATACGGAGCCAGCTTGCGGGTGCGGCCGATCAATCCTTCGCGCTGGATGATGTCGAGATTCACCAGCCCGGCAGCGCACGCCACCGGATGGCCGGAATAGGTGAAGCCGTGATACAGGGCGAAATCCTCCCCGGCGTCGACCAGGGCGCGGTAGATCCGCTCATGCAGAATCACGCCACCGAGAGGGATGTATCCGCTGGTGACGCCTTTGGCAAAGACGATCATGTCGGGCACGGCCTTCCACCGTTCGATGCCGAAGCGCCGCCCCAGCCGTCCGAAACCGGTGATGACCTCGTCGGCCACCATCAGCACTTCGTGCCGGTCACAGATCGCCCGGATACGCTCGAAATAGCCCGGCGGCGGCACGATGACCCCACCCACACCTTGCACCGGCTCAGCGATGAAGGCCCCGACCGTCTCACCCCCCTCCCGCTCGATGAGGCGTTCGAGCTCATCGGCGCAGGCAAGGCCGCATCCCGGATATGTCAAGCCCAGCTCGCAACGATAGCAGAACGGGCGCGCCATCCGCACCACACCGGCAAGCAGCGGCTCGTAGTATTTGTGGAACTGCGGCAGCCCGGTGAGGCTGGCCGCGCCGGTAGAGGAGCCGTGATAGCCGCGGTTCAAGGCGACGATCTTGATCTTGTGCGGGTGCTCTTGCAGACGCCAGTACAATCGAACCAGGCGGATCACGGACTCGTTCGCTTCTGAACCGCCCGACGTGAAGATCACACGGGTCAACCCTTTGGGTGCCAGAGCCGCGATCCGCGCCGCCAGCCGCTGCGCCGGTTCGGAGGCGAAGCCCATAAGTGTCGGTGCATATGCGATCGCGCGCGCCTGCCTTGCGATAGCCAGAGCGATTTCGGTTCGCCCGTGGCCGACCGCGACGTTCCAGAGTGAAGCCAAGCCGTCGAGGTACTTGCGGCCGGCTGCGTCCCACACGTAGGCCCCTCTGCCCTTCACGATCACCATGGGGCCGTGCTGCTCGATGGCAGCAGGCGAGGTGAAACCGCAGACGAGGTGTTGCATCGGCGCTTTGCGGCGCGTGAGGTGTGCTTGAGCGGCCATCACTCAGTTGCTCGCGACAAAGGGGTCGCCGACGAGGACGGGCCCCGATTTCGGTACCGGACGAAGTCCTGGCTGGCGGCGAACACCAGCAACGCGATCACCGCCACAATGATGAGGAGATCAAGCAGCCCCAACCCGCGCATCGATACCTCCGCGCTCGCTTATATGGCAATCGCCCGCCGCCGGCAAACCGCCGGTGAAGGCAACTCTAGAGTGCACGCCGGCGATTCTGTCGGAGGGAGGGCGGGCTGGCGGCGCGTTTCCCCGCTCGTCGATTTCGTTGTAAAGTCTGGTGGGAATGACGTGGCCGACGGGCTCATTCGACCGACTGCTGGTGGCACTGCTGGTGGGATTCCTCATTGGCCTCGACCGTGAGCGTGTCGAAGTGCGCAAGCATCACCAGCTGTTTGCCGGCATTCGTACCTTTCCGCTGATCGCCCTGGCGGGCGCGGTGCCGATGCTGGTCGTCGACATCGCCGGCTCAGCCCTCGTGGTCGCCAGTTTCCTCGCCGTGGCGGCCATCGCGGTGGTGTCGTACATTCGCAGCTCGGCGGCCGGCGGCATCGGCGCCACCACCGAGGTGGCGGCGCTGGCCACGTTTCTCTTGGGCGCTCTGGCCGGCGCCGGGCAACTGGTGGTGGCAGGCGCAGCCGGAGTGGGGGTTGCTGTGCTGCTGGTCGCCAAGCCGCGCCTGGAGGCCTTCTCGCGGGCGCTCACCGCCGAGGAGCTGTCGGCGGCCCTCGAGCTGGCGGTCATTTCGGTGATCGTGCTGCCATTGCTGCCGAATCGCGGATACGGGCCGTGGCAGGTCCTGAATCCGTTCGGTATCTGGCTGGTGGTGGTGCTGGTCACGACGCTGTCGTTTGCCGGTTTCGTCGCGGTGCGCCTGTGGGGCGAGCGGCAGGGGCTGGCGATTGCCGCCGGCATCGGGGCGTTGGTTTCCAGCACCGCGGTCACCATCGCCATGGCGACGCGCTCACGTGCGCACAAGGACCTGGCCAGCGTGACGGCGGCCGCGGCGGTGTTGGCGTCGGTGGTGATGTGCGTGCGCGTCGCCCTTCTAACGGGCTCGATCGGCCCGGGAATTCTTCCTCGTCTCTTGCCCGTCGTAGGAGTGATGGCCATTGAAGGCACCGTTGCCGCGTGGTTGCTCGCAAAGAAGGCCGCCGTCACCGACTCCGGTTCGTCCGGCGCCGACATCCGCAACCCGTTCAGTCTCACGGCCGCGCTCACCTTTAGCGCCGTGTATGCTCTGGTGCTGCTGCTTGTTCAGGGCGCGCAGACCTATTTCGGGGCGCGTGGGATATACCTGGCGGCGGCCTTGGCGTCGCTCGCCGACGTCGATGCGGTGTCGATCGCGTGCGCGCGCCTCGGCACTGTCGAGGCCGCCTGGCGCACACCGGCCGCGGCAGCGACAGTTGCTGTAGTCACCAACACGCTGGTTAAGCTGGTGATCGCACTGGTGGCAGGTGCCGGCAGCTTCAAGGTTTATGTTGCGGCCGCCCTGGGTATCATGGCGGCGGTCGGCGCCGCCGTCGGCATCCTCATCTTCCTACGTTTCTGAGCGTAAGCAGGAGGCTGCTCTTTGGTGCTGGACCCATAGCCAGTGAGTTAAGCAACGATGTGCCAAGTTCGCACGCTTCGAGACGGTGTCTGGAAACCCTTCGATACGGCCTCTTTGAGGCCTACTCAGGAAGCACCTACTCGGGGTGAACGGGGTGGGATTACATTGGTGTACTTGTCAGATGTTGTCCTAATTAGCCTTCAAACTATATAGGGAGGATTGTATGAACGGCGCTGAAAGTCTCATGCGCACCGCGCGGGAAGCCGGCATCGAGGTGTGCTTCGCCAACCCCGGCACGACAGAGATGCAACTCGTCGCCGCGCTCGACACGGTCGGTGGCGTGCGCGCGGTGCTCGGCCTGTTTGAGGGCGTGTGCACCGGCGCCGCGGATGGCTACGCGCGCATGACCGGCAAGCCGGCGCTCACCCTGCTCCACCTGGGTCCAGGGCTGGCGAACGGCCTCGCCAACCTCCACAACGCGCGCCGGGCGCGCTCGGCGGTGGTGAACGTCGTCGGGGATCATGCCACTTGGCATCGCCCGTTCGATCCGCTGTTGGCCTCGGATATCGAGTCGTTCGCCCGCCCGGTGTCGGCATGGCTGCGCACCAGCCGCACGGCTGCCGATCTCGGCGCCGACATGGCGGCAGCCATCGAGGCGGCGCTGCGCCCGCCCGGCCAGGTCGCCACGTTGATCGTGCCGCAAGACTGCACCTGGGATGCGGCGGACAGCGGTGCGGCACCACGGCCACGGCTGCGGCCGACACGTGTGCCGGACAACGTCGTCGAGGGCGCCGCGACGGCGCTACGCGCCCCAGGCGGGGCGCTCTTCCTGGGTGGAACGGCACTACAGGAAGCGGGGCTGCGGGCAGCCGCACGTATCGCTGCGGCCACGAGCTGTCCGGTGTGGCAAGAAACGCTGCCCGCGCGCATCGAGGAAGGATCTCACTTGCCCGCGTTGGCGTGGCTGCCTTACTTTCCGGAGGACGCCCTGGAGGCACTGAAGGAGGTGCGTACACTCGTGCTGGCTGGAGTGCCCGAACCGGTGACTACCTTCGGTTATCTGGGAATGCCGAGCCGCCTCGCTCCGAAAGACTGTACCGTCCTTACCCTGGCGCGACCTGATGAGGATGTCCCACAGGCGCTTGAGGCGTTGGTCGAGGCCGTTGGCGTGCCGGCAGCAGCCATTCTAGCGCCCCGTGAAGCGGTGGCGCGTCCCACCGGCGAGCTGAATCCGTTCACGCTCGGCCAGGCATTGGCGGCATTGCAACCGGAGGGTGCAATCATTGTCGATGAGGCCGTCACCACGCGCCTCGGCTATCGGCATTTCGCGCAGGCGGCTCCGCCGCACACCGTTCTCTGCATCACCGGCGGCAGCCTCGGCCAGGGGTTTCCATGTGCGGTCGGTGCCGCGCTCGCCTGCCCGGAGCGCAGGGTGATCGCTTTCGAAGCCGACGGCAGCGGCATGTACACCGTGCAGGCCTTGTGGACCATGGCGCGTGAGGGTCTCGACATCACCACCGTCATATGCGCCAACCGGTGCTATCGTATTCTGCAGTTCGAGATGGCGCGCGCCGGGATCACCGAGCCGGGGCCCCGGGCGCGGGCGCTCACGGATCTCTCGGGACCGAGTCTCGATTGGGTGTCGCTGGCGAAGGGATTCGGCATTCCAGGGGCGCGTGTCGAAACCGCAGACGCCTTGGTCACCGCCCTGGAGCGGGCGCTGGCACAGCCCGGACCGGCGCTGATCGAGGCGCTCCTGTGAGCCAACGAATGCGATCAGTACATTCGCCGACCACGTAAGCCAGAGTGCGACCGAGGGCAGCGCACCGCAAGCCGTATACACGGCTCCCTCTGCCCCTGCTCCAGATACATTCCTGGCGGATCGTGCGCGCCCCTCGCTCTGAACCCGATCCGCGCTTTTGACGGCGTCAGATTTCACCGTTCCGTAACACAGGCTTAACCGGCAGAACAAACTCGCGCGTTAGCCTAGGGGGCAGAAATGGAGGCGAATGTGAGTGTTTCATCTGCCTATCTGCACGCGCTTGACGGCCGGGTCAGAATCAAGCTTGCCGGGGTCAAGGGCTCGCCGGCTACCGCGTCACTCGCCGAGGAGCGTCTTCGCCGGTGCGACGGGGTAGTGGACGTCACGGCGAACCCGATCACCGGCAACGTGCTGATCATCTACGACCCCGCCCGGCTCAAGCAAGCTAGGCTGATGGAGGAGCTGGGCCCCTTCAGCGTGGCACACGGCGACTCAGGCAGCCGCGCGACTACCCGGCCGGTGCACGACCGACACAGCGCCGCGCAACGGCTGGCCGAAACCGTAATGAGCACGGTCCTCGAAACCGCTATGCACCAACTGGTCACCGCGCTGATCTAACCGCCGCCCGTTCAGCAGCGGTCGCAGCCCGTTGAGTGTCGCCAGCACGGCCGAGCCGTTGCTGATGAGTGTCGCACCCACCGCACCCAGCACGCCCGCCAGCGACAACGCGATGGCGGCTGTGTTCGGATAGAAATTCAGATTCCAATTCTGCCGGATGAGCTGGAGCGATTCGCGCGCGATGTCGATCGCGTGTGGGATCTTCCACAAGTTCTTTTCCAGCAGCACCACGTGCGCCGTTTCCCACGCGACGTCGGTACCCCCGTCGACGGCAATGCCGACGTCGGCCTGCGCCAACGCTGGTGAATCGTTGATGCCATCTCCGACCACGGCCACCGTGCAGCCCTCCTCCTGTAGGTGCTTGACGAAGTTCACCTTCTCCTCGGGCAGCGCCTCAGCAACGTAGCGTTCGATGCCCAGGTGACGGGCGACGCGCGCGGCCACTTGCGGCCGATCGCCGGTCAGCATTACCACCTCGCGGATACCGCGGTCGCGCAGCGCCTGCACGACACTCGGCGCCTCCGCGTGCAACGGATCCTCGAACACCAGCAGTCCGATCAGCTCGCCGTCCGCCGCGACGAACAGCGGCGAGGCCGCTTGCCGCTCCAGTTCCGCCACGTCGTCGGCCGAGCGATCGACCGGTATACCTTTCAAGCGCATGAACCGTTCGCACCCCACAAACACCATGGCCTCGCCGATGTTCGCCTGGACACCGAGCCCGATCATGTAGTCCGACGTCTCGCGTTCCGGTATGTGCAGGCCGTACACTGCGGCAGCACGCTGAATGGCCTCGGCCACCGGGTGCGTCAAGCGCTGCTCGGCGGCGGCGGCCAAGACCAGGATGCGCTCCGGGTTGGCGGTGCCGTAGGCTTTGATGTCGGCGAGCTCCAGCACACCGCGCGTCAAGGTACCGGTCTTGTCGAAGACGATCGCATCGACTTCGGTGAGGGTTTCGAAATAGCGCCCCCCGCCTTTCACCAGAATGCCGTTGCGGGCGGCCTCGGTCATCGACGACAAGATCGTCGTGGGGGCAGCGACGCGGATGCCGGTGCCGTAATCCGGGATGAGGATGGCGGCGGCGGCGTTCGCGTTGCCGGCGGCGACGCAGGTGCCCGCACCCAAGAGCGTCCACGGCACCACGCGGTCGGCAAACTGTTCGGCATAGTTCTGGATACGGGTTTCACGAATGGGCGCCTGCTCCACGAGCCGGATGACCTTTTGCGCCATGGTGTCGGCGCCGATCTGCCGCGCACGCAGGCGAAGCTTTCCTTCACGCACGACGGTGCCGGCGAACACGTCGTCGCCGGGGCCTTTCTCAGCCGGCATCGACTCGCCGGTGAGAAAGGACTGATCCACGGTCGCCTTGCCGTTGGCCACCAAGCCATCGACTGGGATGAACTCGCCCGGGTACACGACGACTTCATCGCCTTTCTGGACCGCTTTCGCGTCAATCTGGCAAACCTTTCCCGCTCGGACCACCCACGCGGTTTGGATCTTGCCGTCGAGGAGACCACCGATGGCACGGTGGGATTGCTCCATGGTGATGTCACGGATGAAGTCGCCGAGCGACACCAGCCAGACCATGATGGACGCGGTGGCAAACTGGCCTTGTAGGCCGAGTACGCCCGTGGCGGCGGCATCGAGAACATCTACGTTGAGCCGGCCCTTCTGGGTGACCGAGTCGATGGCGCGACGGAAGATCGGCAGGGCGGCCCCCAACAGCAGCCACGGCGTCAGTGCCGCCTCGCCCATAAAGCTGAGTATCGCGGCGGCGCTCGACAGCACCAGGGTTATGGTTGAGCTGGATTGGTTCTCCTGCCCGTTGGGCCTGGGCTCTTGCAAGGCGCGCAGATCGGTCAACGAGAGCGTGCCCACCCGCCGCAAGAGCTGTTTGCCGCTGACGGTCGCGTGGTCATACGCGACCACCGCGCTCCGGCAATCAGGATTCAGCCGAATGTCTTGAACGCCCGCTTGCTCGCGCATCCAAGCGCCAAAGGCGGCGGACAAGTCCCGCCATAATTCGTCGTCGTCGATCCGAATGCGCAGGCGGCCGGCTATTGCGTGCACAACCCGACACTGCAAGGACATAAGCCTTTCTCTGCGCGGCCGACTTCCCGCGCCGCAAACCACACACGCGTTGCGGACACTACTTAGTCGCCGTGACCTGCGCCGGATTCAGCGCCACAAAGGTCCCGAACGAAAACCACAGCAGATCAGACCAGCTCGGGAACGCCGCCGTTTCTGCCATCACGAGCCGTCCCATGCCGAGAAAGAAGAGGCTCAACGGCAACAGAACCCGCAAGTCCACCGTCCCTCCCGACGCCGATCCCAACTGCCGGTCGAGACCGCCGAAGAGGCCGGTGATCTGGTGTGCCAAGGGCGACGACGATCCGGAGCCGTCGGCTGACGGGTGTAACAGGCCGGCGATTACCTCTTCTTCCAGTCCCGGCAACACCGCACCGAGCGCCTCGGCCACCCCCGGCATGACGTCTTCCCAGGCTACCTCGGCCGCCTCGAAGAGGATGAGGATACTGCCGGTGAGCAGGTTCGTCTCAACGTGGCTGATCCCAGGCGCCGCTGCGAGCCGCTCGTGAATCGCGTGGGTGACGGCCGGGTTATGCTTTGCGTGTGGGACCTTCACCCGGACCCGGCCAGGGCTCACGTGGACGACTCTTGGCGCCTCCGCTGTCATTCGGCCCGCTCTTTACCTCACGCTTTGGCGGCGCCTTTGGCAGCGGTACGGTGCGAGGCTGCGGCGTGGGCACCCTCCGAATGCTCAGCGCGTGCCTCCGCAACCAGATCGCTCCACTGCTCGCTGGCCTCTGCGAACATCTCTTTCGCGCTGTCGGCCAGCGCCAGGTAACCCTTGACCGCGCCCTTCGCCAAGGGACGTGCCACCGAGCCGACCGCCGGCAGCACAAGCGGTGCAACGAGAACGGCGCCCACTCCGACCAAGATCGCTGGGGCACCGACTTTCAAGACATCATCAAGCAGCGCCATCGGGAAACCTCCTCGCACTTAAGGTTAATGGAAAATTCATCAAACCTTAACGTAGCAGTTATGAAACATAGGCAGAGTAGCGGGCGGAGTCAATACGTCGAATCCAGACACATGCCTGCTCTGACCTCACAGATCTCGATTCAGGGCGATTCCATCCACCGCGCCGTGCTGCGCAGCTTGGCGAAGGTCCTCGTCTTGCACATGGCGAGCAAGGGGCCGGTGTATGGTTGGGCATTGCGGAAGTCACTCGATGCGGTAGGGTATCGCATCAGTTCGGGGACGCTCTATCCGCTCATGCGCAGTCTCGAAGCGAACGGTCTCATGCGCAGTATTGCCCGTCCGGTTGGGAAGCGGATGGTGCGCTACTACGAGCTGACGGCCGAAGGCAGGCTGCGGCTTGCGGCGCTGCGTTGGGAGCTCCTCCGCGTCATGCGCGACACTGGTCTGTACCCCGAGCTTCCGCGGGCCGCGCCGCGTCGTCGTTTCCGGCCGGCGGCGCAGTCGCGGCGGCGATCGCAAGTGACGCGCGGCCGGCCGGCACCGTGCTGAATTTGGCAATCAATCTACGATCCGAATTACGGACGTTGGTGTGGGAGTGATCATGGACTGGAGACTGGTGGTATCGACCTTCCTTGCGGTGTTCCTGGGAGAGATGGGTGATAAGACTCAGATCGCTGCCGTCACCTTCGCGGCATCATCGCAGCGGCCGCTCAGCGTTTTTGCCGGAGCGAGCACTGCACTGGTGGTGGCGACGGTGTTGAACGTCTTCGTCGGTACCCTGTTCTCCGAGGTCTTGCCGGTCAGCTACTTGCGGCGCCTGGGCGGGGCGGTCTTCATCATCCTTGGCGTCGCGATGTCCCTCGATTGGCTGTAGAGCCGCCGCGCTCCTGCGTAGCCGGCCGCATTATGGCGCGCTTCCGGTCAGCACTGCTGCGGTTTCGAGCGGTACCTTCTCTCTTCTTGACTCGTATTGCTGGTAGAGGGCGCAGCTGATGGGGTCACCGCTTGTGCAGTACGCTCCCATCTCTGACAGCGAGGGGATCATGAGCCCCTGTACGACGGCACACAGCGGAAGCTTTCCACCGATAAGATGTTCGCACGTCATGGCGGTTACACTCCTTTGACTGTCACGGTTCGATCCCAGACACAGCAGATACGGTAGCCGAGTTACGACACTATGACGGCGGCGTGATGATTGGATGAACCACTGAGCTGCAAAACTACCGGGTGCCGAGGGCTAGAGCCCGAGGGGTGGGGAGCCTGCGCAGGTGGGCTTGGTGCCTCTGTAGCCCGCGGTTTCAACCGCCGGGCGGCCGTCGGGCTGGTTATCTGTAGCGAGTAACTCTATCCCGCCCGCAACCGTGGCGAGGGTGTGTCAAGTGGCGGCGGTGGTGGAGTCGGCGCACATGTCACGCAGGCGGCGCTCCATTTCTTCCAACCGATACCGGATCTCTCGCGCTTTGGTCGGCAGCGACTCGCGCAGCGCCCGTAGCTTCTTCAAAAACGGGTCATCGGCCGCCGGGGCGCCCTCCGTTTCGCGTTCGAGATTGCTGGACATACTACTCCCTTCCAGGTTGCCCGCACCTATCCTCAGTTCTGGCTTCCGCTACCCTAGTAGCGCAGGCGGCCGCGGCCGGTCAATGTGTCTGATTCCGCCATATCGCGGCGCTGGGGAATTCATCATTCTGCTCGGCCCCAACGCCGGCGGTATTGTCTTCAATTCTTCAAGTTCCTGCAATGCCGCCGTCACACAGCAGCGATAGAATCGGGCCGCATATGCCCACCATAGAAGGCGCGATGGGGCGCGAAAACTCCCATTCCGTTCAATGTCCGTATTGCACTCATCGGTTTGATCTCTTCGGCGCCCGTTGGTGTCCGCACCAAACGGAGCCTTCGAAGATCTGCCCGAACTGTGAGCGCTGCTTGTGTGAGCACCCAGCCTACAGCGAACGACATTGCTGGAGGGAGGCACCGCTCGGATTCCGCCGCCGCGGGTTTCAACGACTGTTCCTTTTGTACATCTGAGTGAGGGCCGACGCGCGCAGTTGCCCGGAACCCGGATCATGACACCAACATCGCGCCGATGGTCATGTTCACAGTGAAGGGCGGGAGCATGCGCTGCCTGGGCGAACCGGGGATCTCTATATGACATTCGAACGCGCCGCGGGCGAGCTTTGGCGGCGGCCCCTAAGAACGAGCGGCAAACAATGGATTCTGGTCGTTGAGGACGATCCTGATATCGCCGCGCTAGTGTGCTTCGATCTCGAGCGGCAAGGGCTGCCGGCGACCAACGTTGCAGATGGCGAGGCCGCGCTAGCGGTGGTGGAGCGGGATCCTCCCGCTCTGGTCATCCTCGACCTGATGCTTCCGGGAATGAGCGGCATCGAGGTCTGCAGGCGCATCCGCAGTGATGCAACAACGGCGGCGCTGCCGATCGTGATGCTGACCGCCCGGGCAGCGGAGGAAGACAGGATGCTGGGTCTGAGGGCAGGCGCGGACGATTATATCACCAAACCGTTCAGCCCGCGCGAGCTAGTGAGCCGCGTGCGCGCCGCGCTACACCGCGCTGCCGAGCAGTAAACGGACGCGACTGCTCCAGCCGTCAGATACATCGACGGCGGCTCTTTCTCGGACCGGAGATCGAAGAGCTGAACGTGATCTGTCGCTGCTTCAGGCGATTTACCTGAGCCGCGTGGACAGGACGCGGTGCTGCGTCCGGATCGCGTAATGTCGCCGCTTCCGGCGCTGACCCCTGCATGGATCAGCCGTTCGGTAATCTCCTCCACGACGCCGATCAACGTCGAGCTGAAACTTGCCTCTTCTTACTTCCTACTTCCGCCTTCAGTACGTGGGTCCCTGTTTCAGGTAGTTGAAGGGCGCTGACCGGTTCACCTCGGCGCAGGTGGGCTCACCGTTTGCGACGGTGAGGGTGAAGTCGAAAATCTCACGCCCGACCTGCTCAATCGTTTTCCCCTCGTCTATCACTGTGCCGGCGTTGATGTCTATGTCGCCGGGCATGTTCTTGTATATGCGTGAATTGCTCGAGATTTTCACGACCGGAACCGCGGGAAAACCGGCAGTCGAGCCCCGGCCCGTAGTGAACAGCATGATCTGCGCGCCGCTGGCAGCCACGCCCGCCATCGAATCGATATCGTAGCCAGGTCCGTCCATGATGGTAAGACCACGCTTCGACGGGCGCTCCGCGTAATCGAATACGTCGGTTATCGGAGTCGTGCCGCCCTTGGTGATGCAGCCGAGGGACTTTTCGACGATGGAGGAAAGGCCGCCCTCGATGTTGCCCGTTGAAATGACCATGCCGGCGAGCTCGCCGAGTGTGGCCCGCACGTGCTTCTCGTGCTCGATCACCATCCGCTCGACCCGCTCGCCCAGTTCCGGCGTCGCGCAACGGCGCTTGAGTATGTGGGACGTGCCGATCATTTCCGTCGTCTCGGTGAGGATCACCGTGCCGCCCTCGCGAACAAAAAGATCAGATGCCGCACCGACCGCCGGGTTCGCCGTCACGCCAGAGAGCGCATCGGACCCGCCGCATTCGAGACCGACTACCAGTTCGCTCACCGGAACGGGCGCGCGCTTTTGCTTTTTCAATTCCTTCAAAAGTCGCGTCGCAATTTCAATCCCTTTTCCCGTCGTGGCCGCGCTGCCGCCCGCTTCCTGGATTACGAGGGCCTCGGCGGGTTTGGCCTGGGCCGACTGAGTGAGGAAATCGCTCCTCAACGGCTCGCAGCCAAGCCCGATCACCAGCACGGCGCCGACATTCGGATTGTTTATCAGGCCGCCGAGCGCCCGAATGCTCACCGCCATGTCTTCGGGTCCGTAACCGCAGCCATAGGGATGCGTGACAGCGATAACCTCCGGCAGGGCGCGGCCTATGGCTTCGACCACCCCGTTGGCGCACGCCACCGATGACAGTATGAGCATGTGATTGCGTACGCCGACCTTTCCGTCCTCGCGCTTGTATCCGAGAAACTCCATATGATGACTCCTTACGGTCTTTATGCCAGCACTCCTCCCGGAATAGGCTGCGTATTGTGGACGTGCACCCACTCGCCTTGACCTATGTCACGAGTGGCTTGCACTATCGGTTCGCCGTATCGCACCACAACGCCGCCGGACGGGATCGCCATGAGCGCAATCTTATGGCCAGCCGCGACGTCCTCCGCGACCTCAAGCACACGCTGGCCGTCCACGACGACAGCTTCCCCTTTCTTCAGCGACTGCTTTGCAACTGCGACATTATCCTTGATATCAATTTTCAAAGCGTTGCTTTTCATAGGCCACTCCCTGCTTGCCTTTCCTTTTTCGCCCTTTATGTGGACTTTCGCACTTTTTCGGGATCGAGTCACTCTCAGCTGTCGGTGAGCTTCAGCTCTGAGAGTTCGGTGGCGAGATCGATCCAGCGATCGACAAGGGTGCGCAGGCGAGCATAGTTTTCG
>Ga0187884_10000427_pt1 | contig 42648 bp, 63 predicted proteins | sample June2016WEW_20_4_FD_132983 | JGI IMG/M metagenome (GOLD analysis project Ga0187884, IMG submission 132983) | Peatland microbial communities from SPRUCE experiment site at the Marcell Experimental Forest, Minnesota, USA - June2016WEW_20_40 | ecosystem: Environmental > Terrestrial > Soil >...
TCTTATAATAATAGTCTCTCTCTTTCCCGCTATTCTGTCAAAGCGACAAGGAGAAGCGACAACCAGGGGTGACATGGAGGACTGACAACCAGGGGTGACAAAAAGCAGAAATCGGTGTAGAGGGGTTGGAAACTATAAGTCCGCAATCACGAAAGAAGGTCAGTGAAATTATTCTAACGGTAATCGCGCAGAGGAATTTTGGGCCGCGAAACAAACGGCGTTTGAAAAGTAACCTAGTCAAAATGAGGGGGTAACGGAATATATTTTACCTGAAAATGGAGGCAAGTTTTCTTCATTTTTTTTTACTTTGAGTCCCTCGTTTGTAGGTTGATAAGGGCGGTCCTGAATTCAAAGGGCCGGCTTATTTTTTTCAATAGTTCTTTTGTCCCGCCCGTACCCGTTAAAGTAATATCACCATAGCCAAGAATGCGACCTTGAAGACCTTGCAGGACGCCGGCTGACTCTACCTTATTAATATTAATCTCCATAGTTCGCCGGCGCAGCCACCCGATTTTGACCACTACCCTCCTGTTTGTAATGGTAAATTCGGACGTGGCATAGGAAACTAGCGCAGGAAGACTAAAACACCCGAGAAAAATAAAGACGACTATACCGGTCTCACCTACATCGAAAGCATCTCTTACTATAAAAAGAATCATTATACACAACCAAATAGTCGGGCCAATGACGTTTATCCAGTGCAGCCGCGTCTCAAATATTATAGATTCCCCGGCCGAAAGGGTCTCCTGCACATATCTACTTGCCATTACCCCTCCTTTTTCTCCCCCGGATCCAGCGCATCGAGCTGGGCCCTTACCATCCCGATCTTTGTCTTATCTCCCTCCGCGAAAATTCTGTACAGGGCCTTATACATTATAGCCGCCTCGGAAACTTTCGCCAGGGTTACCTGATCCTCCGTCTGTTTTTCCTCCGGCCAGTACATCGGCCCCTCGCCGGTATAAAGCCATTGCTTCATCACCCTGAATATTTCACAAATCGCCCGTGAAATGAGGGGCGAAAGCTCCATGCTTCCCTTTTCAATCTTTGAAATTATACTTGAAGATCGATTAATCCGTTCCGCAAAGGCCAGTTGAGATAATGCTTTTTCCCGCCTTAATAGCCGGATTCTCTGACCTATCGAAATATTTTCAAAATCAACGTTGATTTTTCTTGACATAACCATCACTTTTCTATCATCATATTGATTATGGCAGATTTATCCAAAAAAATAAGAATAATGATGATTGAGAAAAATATATCGGGACGAAGAATTGCTCTCGATATGGACGTAGATTGCAGCCTCGTCTGGCACACGATCCATGGGAAAATCCGTTCCTTAAGGGTTCGTATGGCCATCGCGAAGGCCCTCGACGTTCCGATATCCGATCTCTGGCCCGACGAAACACGGCACCTTCCCTCTATAAATAAAGGAGAAAAAACCTCATGTCGAACGAAATAGCCAAAATCACGTCGCAAATAGTCATTCTTCCGGGTAGGCCCCCGATGATGCTTGACCGGGACATTGCAGTCGTTTATGAGACAACCACGCGCCAGATTAATCGAGCCGTAAAACGAAACCCGGCGCGATTCCCTGACAAATTCGTCGCTCAATTGACAGAAGAAGAGGCTCACAAGCATGGATGACGGCGCCGATCTCAAAATTCCGCGCGATTATGTCATAGGGGTGGTGGATAAGGCAATCCAGATCCTTTTTGCCCTGGGCCTGCCAGAATACATTCAGTTATCCCTCAAAGAGCTTTCCGAAAGCCTGGAAATATCGAAAAATAACACCTTTCGCATCCTCCATACCCTTCAGCGCCGGCAGCTCGTGGAGGAGATCAACGGAAAGTGGCAGATAGCGCCGGCGCTCACGCGCTTTTCCGTAGCATTCAAACGCCACATGACCAATAGACACGAGGAATTGGCCCGGTTATGGAAAGACCATACCGGCAGCATAGAAACAGCGGAGGGGGAAAACGATGGCGACAAAGGTTGAAAGTAGAGACGTCGAAGAAGAAACGCGCGAAAAGATGATGGAAATAGAGATTATGGAGGACGATCGGAAGCTTCGTGAGGGAATTGCAGCCGATCGCGAGCTCCGTTTCATCGCGGTCCAGGAAAAAATCCGCATCGAGGAAATTAGCCAGAAATATCTCAGCGGTGAGCCGTATGAGAAAGAACGCATTATCGGTGAAATCAGGACTTATTTGCTTCAGACGGTTCAGGGAATCATCGAGGCAGGAAAACGGCTGATCGCAATCAAAAAAATAGAAAAACACGGCGACTGGGAAAATCTCATACACGAAAAATTAGGCCTGAGCCAGCCCACCGTCTGGCGCTTCATGGCCATCGCCCGGAAATTTGAAAACCTTCACGGCGTGAAGGATTTGCATGCCAGTTTTACTAATGGCGTCGGAAAGCTTTATGCCCTCCTTTCGGTCCCCGACGAAGAGCTTGCAGAGTTCGATGAAACCGGGCTTTTCCGGGGCGCAACAGCCGAGGCCATCGATAAAATGTCGGTTTCCTCCTTCCGCAAACTCGTCGCCGAAAAAGAAGATTGGAGGGCCAGAGCGAAGCAGCTTGAACTGGACGGCGTCACGAATTATGATTCCGTCTCCCGGATGAAGATAAAGAATAAGAAGCTGCAAGAGGATAATGCCAAGCTTCAGCGCGATCTCGAGAAGGCAAAAAACCCCCTTCCTGCCGATGCGACCGAAGCCCTGGCCATACTCGACGAGCATTGCGAAGTGGCCGTCGGCATATATGCCATCCTGAATGGCGCCGATCCAAAAGGCCACGATGAGATAGTCCGCGCTAAGATCCTCAGCACCTGTTGTTTTCTGCGCGATCTCTTTGAGGTCCTTGTCATGAACACCGGCGCCCGCCTGGACTTGACCGAGCCTTTTTCGGAGGCGGAGGCGGCCGAGCAGATGAATTGGTTCGAGACAAAATATCCCGATTATCGGCTGCCACGGCCGCCCTCGAAATCATGATGGGCGCGAACGTGGAAGAGCAGCTCGGGCGCGAGATAGCATCCCGCCTTGCCGGGGTGAAGCGCGGCGAGAGATCACAAATAATGGACCATTACTGCCAAACCCTCGGCTGGTCCACGGGCAAGTTCTATGCCGTCGCCCGCCGGTTCGGTTATTCCGCCGGCCGCAAGCCACGAAAGGACAAGGACGCCATGAAGGCCCTCGACGAGGGCGGGGCCTTTAAAATCGCCGCCGTTATCGAGCGGACCCGCCGAAAAACGGGCAAGGTTAATATGCCCACCTGGAATGCCCTGCTGCACATGGCGGACAATAATCTCATCGATCCGGATGCAGTGCCCCACGAATCCACCGTTAACCGCCATCTCCGCCGCCTGCACATGTCGCGCACCGATCTTGCCCGCCCCGAGGTCACATGCTCTATGCGCTCGCTATATCCCAATCACGTACACCAGATCGATAGCTCGGTCTGCGTCATGTACGACTTCAAGGGCAAAAAACGCCTCATCACCCGGGACATGCAAACGGAATTCTACAAAGGCAAGCCGGGCTTCTGGCGCAAGGTCAAAAAGGTGATCCTGCGATACATCTGCGTCGATCACGCCACGGGCTGGTTCTATGTCCGCTACTACTACGCCGAGGGCGAATCCTTCAGCAGCATTTTCGATTTCGCCACTCGCGCCTGGGGCAAAAAGGCGGACCCCGATATCTTCCCGGCCCACGGTGTTCCCGAAGGCGCCATGCTCGACAAGGGCGCGGCTAACATGAGCCAATACTTCCGCAATTTCCTCAAAAATCTGAAAGTACAGCTCATCGTCCACGTTCCGGGAAAACCCTGGATCAACGGCGCCGTCGAATCGATGCACGCCTTCTGGGAGCGCAGCTTCGAGGGCGACCTGTCGTTTCTTGCCATCGAGGATATCGACGAGCTGAACAGGCGCGCCGAGGACAAATGCTGCTTTATAAACGCCTTCCGTCGCCACAAGCGCCACGGCCGCACGCGCTTCGAAGCCTTCGCCGCGATCACCCGCGAGCAGCTCCGCGTGCTGCCTTCCCTTGATGTCTGCAGGAAGCTCTGTTATGCGGACCCACGCCGCGTCACCGTAGGCGGCCCTAACGAGATACGTTATGAAGGGAAAAGTTACCGCCTGGGCAGCACTTTTCGCAGGGGAGATAAGCTCTGGGCGCGTTTCAATCCCTATGATTATCCTGCCGTTGAGATCAATACCCAGGAAAACTTCGCCGGCGAGGCGATATCCTCCACTCTTGTCCAAAGAGGAGATCTCGGGTTCGATGTCCGGGCGCCCATTGTTGGCCGGGAATATCAGGGGCAAAAGAAAGACGCGATCGACCGCGCGAAGAGCGTGCTCAAGCATATCAACCTAGATGATGTTATTCCTCAACTCCAGGCGAAAAAAATGGAAGGGCTTACCTGGATGCCGAAGAAAGGTACCGATCTTATCCCCGCGGCCCCCGTAATTGTCCCGCCCATGGTCCCCCACGAGGCGCGCAAGCGCCTCCGGGAGGATCTCGGAATTGAGCGTTTTACGACGCTGCAATCGGAGTGGATCGATGGGCGGCTGCCGGCAGGCAGCGTGACCGATGCGGAATACGAGCGGGTGCGCGAGGAATATAAGGAGCGCTTTATCGAGGCAATTCCGGCGCGGCGCGGCGCGAGCTTAAAAATAGCGAGGAAAACATGAGCAAAAGGCAGTCCGGCCCGTATCGCCTCCCTTATTCTCCTTTGCGGCTGAAGCGGCGCCTCCTGGAGGCGGGCATAGGGCAGGCCAAGGTTCAGGCGGGCATGAAAAGTCACGGGTACCCGTGCTCGAGAAGTCTTGTCAATCTGGCCGTCAACAAGGGGTATCTGCCGGGGGACGCGGATAGGTTTAAAACCGCCCTGGAAGCGGCCCTCGCGGAATACTCCATCCCGATCGACGGCATCTGGCAAACGGAGGTTGAAGGCCGCCGCCCCGCGTGGGGCGCCCAGCCGGTGGTTTCGCATTACTACAAATACGAGCGATTCGAAGCAGAGGAGGTGAATCAGAAGATGAATTACACGAAGGAATTTCTGGAAGACGCGCATCTACAGCATTTCGGCCTGAAGGAAGACCCATTTTACGACCTGGAGGACCACAGCAGCATCTGGATGAGTCCCCAGCTCAGAGCCGCCGAGCGACACGTCATGCGGTGCGTCAAAGGGCGCGGCATCATGGCGGTCACCGGCGATTTCGGGATGGGGAAAAGCACTTTTTTACGTCACGTCCTGGGCAAGCTTTTCAAGGATCCCCAGGTCCGCGTCGTGATGCCCGACAGGCAGGACCGCGAGCTGATGACGGGAGGGATGTTCACAAACGCCATCATCCGCGCCCTCGGCTCGGGGAAGATGCCTTCGGGCGGCGACGAGCGGGACGCCCTGGCGAAGCGCCTCCTGGAGCAGAATATGCGCGCGGGCGTCTACACGGTCCTCATTGTCGACGAGGCGCACGATCTCAGAGAGCGCATATTCATCGCCCTGAAGCGGCTCTGGGACTCGGGCGCCATTTTCAAGCTCATCGCAATCATTCTGATCGGCGCGGGGGGGATCGACGAGAATAACCAGGTCTGGGGCCTCAAGGGGCAGATCGAGCGCAATCCATATCTGCGCGAGTTCGCCGAGCGCTGTTATATGATCGATCTCGGCCGCCTCAATGGCAACATGGTCGATTACCTCGATTTCCGCTTCAAAAAGTGCGGCCGTTCGGTGAGAGAAATCTTCAGCGATGAAGCGCTGGCGCTGCTGGCGGAAAAGGCCCGAACGCCGCAACTGGCCAACAACATAGCCATGCGGGCGCTACAGAATGCGTACAGGGATGGCAGGGTGAAGATCGGGTGGCATCATGTCAACGACGTATAAAGGGAAAGGGGGGACCGATGAATGACAGGCTCTCGGAAAAGGTAAATTGCACGGCAAACGTGACGGTCAAGCGGATGGTATGCGAGGGCGACAAATTTATTCGGTACGAAGAGATGAAGATTAAGGAAGTGAATTGGACCGATGGCGGCACGCGGATCGCCATAGTTGTCGAGGATCCTAAAGGGGGGTGACATGTCAAGACCGGAAATGTACGTGTGGGAGCAGACGGAATTTGACCGGCGGGGCCGGGCGAACGCGCGGGTGATCCTGCACCTGGTGCTGCTCGTCATCGGGATCGCGGGAGGGTATTTCTGGCATGCATACCGCATCGCGCACGTGGTGTGCGAATGAGCGGCGATGAGCAGATCAAACAATATTTCGAAGCGGTGCAGGTCCTGCTTGCGAAATGCAGGCGGCGCGGGGCCACGGAGGATTTCTATGCGTTCGTCGAGCGCATCGACCGGCTGACGGACGCCATGATCGCCCAGCAATATCCGCTGGTCCCGAGGGTCCACGCCCTGCGTCTGCCGCGATTCGATGCGCAGGACCTGGCGAAGGCGGTGAGAAAAACAATATCAAGGAGGTTCTATGGCGACATTAGGCGAAATAGAAAAATTGACCAAGGATTACGCGGACAGCCGGGACCGCCTATGCGGCACGGTCCGGGAGCTCGAGCAAAAAATGGGAAGCACGAAGCGCCAGTACCTGCCCGGGATCCGCACGCAGGTGCGGATCGCCAAGGAAAAGAAGGCCAACCTGGAGGCGGCCCTGCAGGACAGCGGGAACCTATTTGTCAAACCGCGCACCATTATTATAGCGGGGATCAAGATTGGCTTCGAAAAAGCGCGGGGCATTATCAGTTGGACCGATGACGCGGCCGTCGTGAGGCTCATCCGGAAGCACTTCCCCGAAGCGGCCGACGTCTTAATCAAAACCATGGAAAAACCCCTCAAAAAGGCCCTGGCAGGGCTCTCCGTCGCCGACCTGAAGCGCATTGGCGTCATCGTCTCCGAGACGGGTGACGTGGTTGTCATCAAGCCGACCGACAGCGAGGTAGACAAATTGGTGGAGGCCCTCCTGGAGGAGAGCAGCGAATCGCAAACGGAGGACGCGGCATGAAGTATACATACGAAGAAGAAATCCAATATACCGGCGATGAGAGGCTCACAAAAAGGATTACGATGGAGATACAGATCGTCACAGCCATAATACTCGCCGCCAACATCATCGTCGCCCTGAAGCATCCGGGGAACGTCGGCGACTCGCGCATCATCTCGGAAGATGTTCTCCGGCTGATCGGCGAGGTACTTGTCCGTGAAGGCATCATGAGCGCGGATGAGTTCGAGCTATTCAAGCGCGGGGAGCTCGAAATCAGGATGCTGACGAACCGGCCGCTCCATCGGGGGGAAGGGTCCGTGAGCGGCGCGGCGCCGTGGGTGAGTAAAAACTGATGAACCGCTATTATTTCGTCTCGAAAAAGGACTGGGAAAGCCTGCAGGCCGGGCGCACGAAGCTACCGATGGTCCTGGATCAGGCGGACCTGAAGCAATGGCTCGATTTCATCAATTATCAGGGCGGACCGGTGCGCATCGCGATCCGGGAAGTATCGGATGAGGAGGCGGGGATTATGAATTGCAACCTACCTGAGGGCATTCCTAAATGATCACAATTCTGGAAATCATCGCAATCTGGACGCTCTTCGGCCTCGTCATTGGGGTTTTCGTCGGCAGGTGCATGCGGGAGAAGGAGCCGCCGTCCCGTGGCTGAGCAGCTCGCCCTTGAATTTGAGATGACGATCGAGGAACGCGGGATTCTCGCCGCCATTGATAAGGGCCGCATGCGAGCCCGCAGCGCGGGCGACCTGGCGAGGCTGACGAACGTCCCCGAGCGCCGGCTCCGTCAGGTGATCCGCCATCTGATCGACTACCATCATTGTGTGATCGGCTCGGCCACGGATGAGCCGCCCGGCTTCTACGTCATTACGGATCCGGGCGAGCTCGCGGACGTCCTTGGGACCCTGCGTCATCGCGGCATCAGCATCCTGGTGCGCGCGGCGAGGATCTCGGGGAATTCCCTCGATGAGATTTTCAAGCAAGGAAGGCTTGAACTGGAAGCGGAGGCGACGAGATGACGGCGGGCAGCATGACGGCAGTACAATTGTTTGAGGGCTTGGGAAACATCTACGGGTTTGACGTGCGGGACGATGGAAAAGGGCGCGGAAGCAGGGCGCATAGCCGCATCAGCCTTGATATTAAACCAAGAGAAGGGGAGGAATTCGACATGGCAGGAAACATGACGTTGGACGGTCTTAACGAGCATCTGTTTGCGCAACTGGAGCGGCTGAACGAGGCGCATATACCGGCGGAAAAACTGAAAACGGAGATCGAGCGCTCCCGGGCCGTCTGCTCGGTCGCGGCGACCATTGTGAACAACGCCCGCCTTGCGCTCGACGCGGAGAAAATACGGTCGGGCAAGGAGGGCATCACGAAGCTGCCCAGGATGATAGGATCCGGGAATGGCGAAAAGGCATAATTACACGGCAGAGGAATTGGCGTTCCTGGAGGCCGGCTATAAGCGCATGGCCATCCGGGACCTCACGCCGGCGTTCAACGCGCGCTTCGGCACGGCCCGGGATGAAGGCCGTATCAAGGCCGTGCTGCAGAATCACCGCATGAAATGCGGCCGCGGCTACGGGCAGCATCTCATGCCGGAGTCCAATATATTCACACCGGCCCAGACGGCCTGGCTGAGGGCGCATTGGCCGCTTTACGGGCCGATGTACCTGACGTGTTTGTGCAACGCCGCCTTCGGCACGCATTTCAGGCGCACACAGGTCGAGGGGTTCCTGGCCAATCATCACATCGTTTCAAACCGCACCGGCTGTTGGGAAAAGGGCCATGGCGCGTGGAACAAAGGCACAAAGGGCCTCACGCGGGCCAACCGGGGCACTTTCAAAAAAGGCAATATCTGCTGGAAGACGCGGCCCGTAGGCTCGGAGCGGTATAGTCCGAAGTGGGGCTGGCTGGTCAAGGTTGCCGAGCCCCTGCGCTGCAGAACGGCAAATATCTATTGGGGATCGAAGGCGGTCATGATCTGGGAGGCGGCCCACGGGCCCTTGCCGAAGGGATTCGCCGTCGCCCTCCGGGACGGCGACAACAGGAACTGCGTCGAGGAGAACCTTATGCTCGTTTCGCGGGCGGAGCTGCTGACGCTGAACGGCCACCGCTATAAGGATGCCCCCGGCGAGATCAAGCCCGCCATCCTGGCGCTCGCAAAACTCGAAGTCAAAGCGCACTGCCGCACATATCGGCTGAACTACGGGCGGAAAAGGAGGGCGCAACGTGGATAAGCCGGCCGACAACAAGCAGAAAACCCTGATCCACCTGGCGCGGGCGCAGCTCGCGATCGCGGAGGAGGCATACCGGGCCATGCTCGGGGCCCGCTATCACGTGGGATCGAGTAAAGACCTGAGCTACCGGCAGGCCGATGATCTGATAAACTATTTTGTGAGTCTGGGCTTCAAAATCAGGACGAATCTCAAGCCCATGTGCAGCTACATGTGTGAGCCCCGGCCGCGCGGGATTCCACTGCCGCCTAACGTGCTGGTGATGGTGAGCCCGCAGCAGATGAGGAAGATCGAGCACCTCGTGGAGGATATCCACTGGCGCAGCGTTGACGGTTTCAGCCGTTGGCTGAAAAAATATCACGGCATCGACAAAATCAAATATTCCCTCGAGGCCTCGAGGGTGATGGAGGGGCTGAAAGGGATGTGGAAGAGCCAGAATAAGTGCAACTGCAAAAAAAAGGAGGCCCTTTGAGCGTGGAAAACACCGATCCGGTCACGGGCATGTGGAAAGATGCGGCAGGAGTGCGCCACATAATAGGCGGGGATTTCCTGCAGGATTACACGGCCTGCGGGATCAAAGACGGCAGTATCTCGGAGATATTGCCGTGAGCCGGGCGGGAATCATAATTCTAAGCCCTGCATTTATTCCGTCGTTGGCCTGTCCGCATTGCGGCAAGGGCTGGTGGCTGCGCACGGCAAATAGTCAGGCCCTCATTTGCGGCTGCGGCTATCAGTTTTACGCTCAGGAGGCGGAGCCGGGCCGCGCGGAGATCCGCCTCGCCTATCCACCCGATCGCGAGAGCGGCTATCGCGGCGAGCCCCTCCTCTGCGCCTGCGGCGAAACGTTCGAGCCGAAAACCTCCAAGCAGATGCAATGCACGCAATGCGCCCACAGGGCATTTGTCCAACAGCGCCGGGACGCGCAGACGCGATGGAGAGAGAGGAGAAGAGCGAATGCTTGAGCAGGTGATTTGTCCGCTCCAAGAAACGTGCGAATGGAAAGTCGGCGTCTGCTGGCATGACCGGCCGCACCTGGCCACCTGGCTCTGCGATTTTGCAAGGTTGTCGAGCCTACCATGTCCCGGCTGCAAGCCGATCAGCCAAAGGAAGGCGCCGTGATGGAAGGATGGGTTGAGGCCGTGATCGCCGAGATGCGCGTCGAGGATCTCCCCGGCGTCTATCAGGAGATCGCAAAGATAAGCAACGTTCGTGGCGCCGTCCTGATCAGCGAGAAGTGGGGCGGCCTCTCCTGCTATTTCCAACAATTGGATGCCCTGCTCCGCAACAAGCGCGACGAGATGATCGTGCGGGAGTATCGGCAGGGCAAATGGGCCACCGCGAGCGAGGCTTTTCGTACGCTTGCAATCAAATATCAATTGACGGAAGTGTGGATTCGCAACATAGTAGGCAGGGTGCCTTCGAAGCAGGAAGGGCTTCTTTGATTCCCAAAAGCAATTTTTCTATCCGCTTTGCATAGACCCTACGGAGTGCGCCGCCGTATCATCTCCTCATGACGCAGAAAACCCCAAACCCCGAACCGGCGGCGCAGGTTGACTCCCCTTCCTGCGCCGCACCCTATGAAAATAAGCCGGCGAGGCTCTTATGAGCGACTTTAAGATCTCAGTCACGCGCCTCCTCGCCGTCGAAGGCGGAATCGTCCGCGACACGGATGGGATCACAAACTTCGGGATCTGCTCGAAGTACAACCCCGGCGTGGATATCGAGACCCTCACGGTCAAGCGCGCCGAGGACTGGTATTACGACCATTACTGGCTGCCGATGCACCTGTTTTCCATCGCCCGCCAGGAGATCGCGGATCAGCTCCTCGATGCCGGCGTCAATTGCGGCGCGGAGACGGCGATCATGATGGCCCAGGAAGCCTACAACGATCTCTACCCGGCCAATGCGCTGAAAGTGGACGGCAGCCTCGGCGCAAAAACCGCCCTGGTTATCAATGCGCTCAAATTTCCGCGCGGCTACATGAACGCGCTGATTTATCACCGCGTAAAGCACTACCTGACGATCATCGAGGCCCACCCGGAAAAAAGCCGCGACCGGGTCGGCTGGCTCAATAGAATATAATGGCTGAGGGGACACCCCTCTCTTCTCTTAGAGGAGTGTCCCCTCAGCGCTATTAGGAGGCGTTATGTGGGGCAATCTGTTCGCTGAAATCTTTTTGAAGTTTGTCGGGCCGGTCCTCGCCACGGCCATCATGACCCTCGTGACCGGGCTGCTGACCAGGATGATGAAGCGGTATCACCTGGGCATCCTCAACGGCCTGAAGAATCATCTCGTCAACGACGTCAACGTCGCCGTCCTCGCGCAGGAGAATAAGGCGGCCGATTATTTCCTGGCAACGGGCAATAAAATTCATGGGGGCCAAAAATTCGAGAACGTGCTCGAGGGGCTGGTCAGGGTATACCCGGGCGTCGATCCGCACGAGATCGAAGATCTCATCCACGCCACGGTCCTGTCCACGCCCGGCATAGGACCGATAGACCTCATTCCCCGAACGGAGGCGCAAAATGCTGCAGGAATCGCTGCAAAGCAGGCTGGAGGCGGAAAACCTGCTCCGGACGCCCACGGCGCCGCAGGGAAAGCGGCTGCTGGGCGCGCTGATCCGGTCGTGCCGGACGGCCCAAAGAAGCCCGTTGGAGGACCCTCCACCTGGACCCATGAGTGAGACGGACGAGCAGGAATTCACGATGGATCAAATCCAGGCAGAGGCGCACAAGGGAAGCCTGAGCGTGACAATAGGATGGAGTTGGCATTGGTGAAGGAGCCGGAGATGAATCAAGCAAACGAAGCGGAAGAATTGGTCTTACTTTTGCGAAGGGAGATAGAGATGCTGAAAACCGTCATTAGCACATGGGTTTCGCGTCAAAACCTTCCGCCCTATAGTCCGTTGCCGGCTTCCTGTAACTGGACAAGCGACATCGGACCTGAGTATTTTGGGCCGCCGATACCGGATAAGGTTTTTGACGAGTTCAACAAGCGAGGGGCAGGGTGAGATGATGGAAACGCTCCCTGAAACTACAGACTTCTTTTTCAAAGAAATCTGGATGCCAAATGGGAACTGTCCTCACGACAATGGAGAGCTGGTCATAGTAAGTGAGTGGCTAAAGGACAAGGATGGAAATGATATCATGGCTGCACCGCCCAAGGACTATTATCGGCAGTGTAAGACGTGCGGGCGAAAGTTTGATACCGTTCACCATGATGTCATAGAATTGAAGGAAAGGATTTCGTGATACACTTAGGCCCGCACGGGCATCAAATAAAGGAGGACGAGTACAATGAAAAGGTTTTTTGCATTAGCTGTTGCGATATTGGCAACGTTCGGTCTCGCCGCGTTCGCCCAGGCGCAGATTGCGACCATGTCCCCTTCAGATATAGGAGCAACGGTCATTCCTCAAACGGTGATAAGTCCCATTTCTCAGGATGCATGGCAAAGCTTCCAAAAATTTATACGCATTGCGTCTGCCGAGACCGGGCAGCCGATCCCTCGTCTTTATGCTCAAGCGACGGCTCCGGCAGCGAGCACTAGCACGACTACCGCCGCCGCGACTCCGGCAGTTGCCGACGAGGGCTTCAACCTCGGCCTGCTCGCCATGGGCCAGGACAACCTCTGGCTGGCGCCCCTCGGCGGTCAGCACGGGGGAGCATTTTTTTCGGTCGGCGCGGGCATGGACTTCGCGGCGTATAAGAAAACGCTCAACGCCGCGGGCAGTGTCCTTGCAGTCACTGTCCACGGCGGCGGCGCAGTGGTAGCTACCGGCAAGTACGGCGGGGACGCTATAGGCTATGCCTCGCTCAACGTCGATTTGATCCAGCTTATCACCGGCAGCCCGATCACGCTGCTGACGAAGGCGACAAAGCTCACAATCGGGCCGACCATCGCCTATGATACCGCGCAGAAATGTGCGGCCGTGGGTGGTTTGCTGAATTTCAGCTACAGTTTTTAATACTTTTGAGTGAGGGCGGGGGGCACGTCCCCCTTCCCGGTGAGATCATGGAAGCAGCATATCACGAGATTATCGCCTTGACGGTCCTTGCCCGGCTCCCGCAGCTTCGCGGGTTCTTCGATGCGGCCGGGCACACCGACATGATGATCCGGGAGGACGCGGTCAGGCCGGACACGTGCTACCACGATTCGGTGATGCAAAACGCGGAGCTGCACCACGCGCACAGCATCAAGCTCTTCGTGGCGCCCAGCGGCCAGCTCCGATGGCGGGACGGGGACTGCATCGACAGCATCAAAGCCTACTCGGGCATGTGCCTGCGCTACTACGCGAGCAAGGATTTCGACCTGGTCTGCAGATCCCTCGTCGAGCTCTCGCATTATATCGTGGACGGCATGACGTTCCCTCACCTGGTGAGGGGCAAGCCCTGGTCGGATTATCACATGTCGTTTGAGATCTCGATGGCCGCGTGGCTCCGGGAGAACGAATACGTGATCCCGACCCTCGTCTTCACAAGGGAGAAATCGATCTTCCGCTCCGCGCTGGCCCGCGCGAAGGCGCTCTATCCCCAGGCCCTGGATGTCGTTTTTGCGCTCGAAAAGGGCACCTATGGCAACATCGGGATGACCGATGCCGATGCGCTCACCTACACGTGCAAGGTCGCCGCGGCCGTAGGCTCGGCATGGATAACAATAATGAGCAGCCTCTTCCCGAAGGAGTGATATCGATGGATGCAGCGGTCGCCCTTTCCATTGTCTCATCGATCCTGAATATCCTGAGCCGAATCGGTGTCTGGCCGATCATGATGACCCTGCTTTTCATCATCATGGGGCCCTGGATCTTCAGCCTGATCGTCGCATGGAATCAGAATAAGCGCTTCGATGCAATGAAAAGCATGTATGAGAACAATGTCCGGCTGGTAGAATCCTATGAGAAGATGGCCAACGGCCTGCTGGACGTTGTTGCCCTCAATACGGCGAAGTGGACCGAGGTCGCGGATAAAATCGACATGAACCAATTCTGCCCCTTGATGAGAGTCGTAAAAAAACGCATCGAGGATATCGAGAGATGAGCCTGATCGCGCAATTGCAGACGGAGATAGCCGGCCGCAAATATCGCCTCGGAGAGATCGCGGCAGGGATCAGGGCCAAAAGCGATCATATACGGAGCGCCCTCTCCAATCCTATCGCCGGACCTGATGACGTAAAATTCTCGGTCATCGCAGAGATCGCCTCCTCGATTGAAAAATTACAGGAGGAATACGCCACGATCCGGCGGGAAATCCGCGATCTCGAAAAGGAGTTGCGTGGCTAGAAAGAGCTATATCGCCGCGAACCATGAGCTGGCGTATCGCCTCTGGCGCGAGAACGGCCAGAATCTGGATCTGACGGCCCGCAAGGTGCGGCAGCACCCTGACGGCTTCCCGGCGACCAGGCAGACCCTCGCCGATTGGCGGGACCTCTACAATTGGAAGGAGACGGCCGCCCGCGCGGAAGCCGAAGAGCACAGGATAGGCGACGCGAAAGTCACCGCGGAGGAGAGGGCCCTTGCGGTGCTCTCCCGGGTGATCGATAGGCTCGATAGGAAACTCGATACGTCGGAAGGCGTGGAGATCGATAGCCAGATGCTTTTCGCTTTTCGCAGCACCATCAAAACGTTTATGGAGATCAAGGCGGGAATGGCCAAGGCCGATAGCGCCGTCGCCGGCAACGGCGCCGGGAGCGGTCCGACCGCCATCACCGTGACGGTGACGAGACCGAAAATGATGGAGGCCCATTGATGGGCGAAGCAGCCCTCAAGCTCAACGTCGACCTGGAGTGGCCGGAGGTCTTCGATCCGCTGCTCTACGATCGCCTGTCGCAATATCTCGTCTTCTACGGCGGCCGGGGCGGCATGAAATCCTGGCAATTCGCGCGGGCCCTGGCGGTCCTCACACTGCAGACCCGCTTGCGCATCCTCTGTACGCGGGAATTCCAATCGACCATCGCGGACAGCGTCTACCGGGTCCTGGAAGATCAGATCGAGGCCCTGGGCCTGACCGAATATTTCGCTTTCACGCAAAACTCGATCAAGAGCGTCAACGGCTCGGAATTTATCTTCAAGGGCCTTCACCATAACATCCGGGAGATCAAATCGACGGAGGGCGTCGATATCTGCTGGGTGGAAGAAGCGCAGTCAGTGAGCAAGGAGAGCTGGGAGATCCTTATCCCGACTATCCGGAAAGAAGGCTCACAGATATGGATCAGCTTCAACACGCGCGTCGTGGACGATCCCACGTATATGACGTTCGTCGTCAATCCCCCGCCCGGCTGCATCGTGAAGAAAGTCGGTTGGCAGGACAATCCCTGGTTTCCGCGCAATCTCGACGAGAAGCGCCGCCATTTGAAGCTGGTGGATCCGGAAGCCTATGACAACGTGTGGGAAGGTAATCCCCTGAAAGTGAGCGACGCCGAGATCTTCAAGGGCAAATGGCGCGTGGAGGCATTCGTTGCGCCGGAGGACGCCCGCTTCTACTATGGCGCGGACTGGGGCTTCGGCCCGGACGCCATGACCATGGGCCGCTGCTACATCGAGGGCAGAAACCTGTACGTCGATTATGACTGCTATGCCCACGGCGTGGAGCTGGATGATATGCCGGGCCTCTGGGAGACCGTCCCCGGCGCCCGCGACTGGCCGATCCTCGCCGATGACAGCCGGCCGGAGCTGATCAAGTTCATGCGCAAAAACGGCTTCAACGTGCGGGGGGCGCCGAAGAGCTGGAAGGCGACGGACGTCGATGCGGCCGCCAGGCAGGCCGGCTCGATCAAGGAGGGCATCGCCTATCTCAGGAATTTTGAGTCCATAGTCATCCATGAGCGCTGCAAGGAATTCGCCCTGGAGGCGAGGATGTACCGCTATAAGACCGACCCCCAGACGGGCGAGGTCCTGCCCCTCATCATCGACAAGCACAACCATTGTTGGGACCGCACGCGCTATGCCCTGCAGCCTCTGATCCGCGCGGGCGTCGATTGGGAGAACCTCATATAATGAGCGCGCGTCGCACGCCCAATCCCCCGGCTTCCGCGCCCTTCAATCTGAGGGCCGTGAAAGTCACGCCGCGGAACATTACGTTCGACCGCGTGACTTTCGATGGGTTCGTCAACTTCGCGGCCAAACTGGGCCTGGGAGCGCCCAATCAGCTCAGCGCCGGGCATTGGACGTTCGGGCCTTTCCTCTCGCGGAACCGCACCGAGCTGGAGGCGATGTACCGCTCCAACTGGATCGCGGGCCAGGTGGTCGACGCGATCGCCGAGGACATGACAAGGGCGGGCGCGCAGATCGTCTCATCCAATACACCGGAGGAGATCGAGGCCGTCAACCGGGATATCGATCGGCTCAAAATCTGGCACCATCTGTGCAATACGATCAAATGGTCGCGCCTCTTCGGGGGCGCCATTGCCGTGCTCCTCATAGACGGGCAGAACCTGCAGACGCCGCTGCGCCTGCAGTCCGTGGGCCGCGATAGCTTCAGGGGCCTCCTGGTGCTCGACCGCTGGCTCCTCTGGCCCTCCTATTCGGACCTCATCACCGACTACGGACCGGAGATGGGCCAGCCGAAATATTATGACGTCATCGGAGACGCCGCAGCCCTGCCGAACGCGCGCGTCCACCACAGCCGCGTGTGCCGCTTCGACGGCATCGAGCTGCCGTACTATCAAAAAATGTATGAGAACGGCTGGGGGCTCTCCGAGCTGGAGCGCATGCATGACCGGCTGATTGCCTTCGATTCCGTCACCATGGGCGCGGCGCAATTGGTTTTCAAAGCCTATTTGAGAGTGATCGGCGTGAAGGGCCTCAGATCGGCCCTCTCCATGGGCGGCAAAGCGGAAGATGCCGTTATCAAGCAATTTGAATACATCAGGATGATGCAGACCAACGAAGGGATCACGCTGACCGATTCTGACGATACGTTCGCCACCCACCAGTATGCATTCTCCGGTCTTGCGGACGTCATGATGCAATTCGGCGAGCAAATCAGCGGGTCGGCGAAGATCCCCCTCGTGCGCTTATTCGGCCAATCGCCTGCGGGACTCAATTCGACCGGGGAATCGGACCTGCGCAATTATTACGATACGATCCGGACGGATCAGGAAAACCACCTCCGCCCGGCGCTGGTGAAGATTTATGCGGTACAGTCCATGAGCACCCTCGGCAAGCCGCTGCCGGAGGATTTCAGCTTCACTTTCAATCCTCTTTGGCAAATGATGGATAAGGATAAGGCGGAGGTAGCTAAAGTTGTCGCGGATGCGGTCAACGAAGCCGTCAATGCGGGTATCATGAGCAGACAGATGGCCCTCAAAGAGCTGCGCCAGATATCGATCAGCACGGGAATTTTCACAAACATCACCGATGAGGACATCGCCGCCGCGGACAATGAAGTGCACGAGATGGGCGAGGGGACAGGAGAAACCCTCGGCTTTGGGGCGAGAGAAACAAAAGGGGCTGCCCTGGACGCTGAATGGGAGGAGGCGGAGCACCCGAGAGTTCAAGGCGGCGAGCGCGGGGGGGAATTCACGAGCGGCGGCGGAAGCGGGGCTGCTCCAAAAGCCAAAGTCCCCGCGAGCCAGCTCAGATGGGAACATTTGGACGCGCAGGCCCAACAAAAATACCGGCGCGTAGCGGCCATGAACCACAAATTTGATGCAATCAAAAAAGAAAATTATGAACGGATCGATAAAGACGAGCGCGCCGCCTGCCTCGCGCTGATAATGAGCACGGGCATCCGGCCCGGCAGTGAAAAAGATATGCACGCAAAAAAGAAAGCGTACGGGGCGACCACGCTGGAAGGGCGCCATATCGTGCAGGAAAACGGCGTGGTCCGGCTGCGGTTCACCGGGAAAAAAGGCGTCGACCTGAACCTGCCCGTCCGCGATCCGGAGATCGCAAAAATGCTCCTTGAACGCAAGCGAAAGGCCGGCGAGGAGGGGCAGTTATTCCAGACCAAAGAGGACAAACTTTCCGCTTACGTTCACGGCCTCGACGGCGGCGGATTCAAAACAAAAGATTTTCGCACGCACCTTGGGACCTCGACGGCGGTCTCGGCCATTCAGACCATTGAAGCTCCGAAAACTGAGAAAGAATATCGACAAAAAGTGATGGAAGTGGCGAGACGGGTCAGCGCCGTTCTTGGCAATACGCCGGTCGTCGCCCTTCAGGCGTATATCAATCCGATGATATTTCTCAATTGGCGGCGGGGAGTAGGCGCATGATAGAAGACGATGCGGAAGCGATCGAAAAAGACGACGATCCGGATGATGAGGAAATGAAAACTACGCCTCAGGACGTGATCGATATTCTCGGATTCGATCCGCTGGAGACGACATGACAAAAAAAAGAGCCGGCTCGCAGGCCGGCTCCCCGAGATGTTGCGTTTTACATCTCGTAAATCACGCAGTATCTTTCGAGATATTTGCGAATAACAACTGCCTCCCGGGGCTCGAAAGCGTCATCGTCATACTCCCGGGTCTTTCCATCGCTCGTGAGCCAGACGATCTCAACGAAGTACCCCTTCGCCTTCAGCGCTTTTTCCATGTCCAGGGCGAGCTCAGAAGGATAAAAACGCCCCTCCCACCGGCATTCCTCGCTAAAATCGACGACCCAATTGTCGCCGAGTTCCATCTTGGCGCGCTCCGCTGCATACGCCCCATTATGGGCGTAAGCCGCATCATGCGCCTTCTTAAGGCGGTCGGAGCCATTAGCACCAATCCAGGAAGCCTTGTCGGCTTCCCACGTTTCCTGGGCGGCTTTTTCGCTCTTGGCTCGTGCAACATTCGCAGCCTCTATCTCTTCGTTTCTGGTCTCGGCGAGCTTCCGAGCGTTGGCAAATGTCTCTTCTATGCGCGCGTCATTCGCGACCTGATCCAAACTACTCATAGTTGTCCAATGATTCCTGGAACAAAAAATCAGGTCTTCTATCGGCCGGGCGAGGATAAACAGGATCTGTTCCTCGCGCTTTTCCTGCTGGCGCTGTGTGTCCAGCAGGTCGCGCGCCCTGCGCGCCTCGGCTGCTATCACGAGCCGCTCGCACTCCGCTTTTACCGCCTCCGCCGTGGGGGCGCGGATGCCGATGCTTTTGCCATTCCACATTTCGTTCTGAAGCTGCTCGCGCTCCGGCTCAGTGAGTGTAGAGAGATCGACGTCGATCTCCATAACGCCGAATTGCTCGCTGCCGCTGAGGATCGCGTCTGCCTGCGATACAAAAGCCTTGATCTTCATACTGCACCTCTTATTCCCGGCCTTGCCGGGATTCATTCAGCTCTCATTCGAGAGCTGTTTGCTGCCGTCGCGGTGAATGAGAAAACGGATGTAGGCGGAAAGAGACAACCCAAGGCCCTTGGCCCGGTCCTCCGCCATCTGTTTTTCCTGATCGTTCAGCCTGATCAGGAGAGGTTTTTTCATATCTTCCGTTCTCTTCATACTCATATTATATATCTTTTCGATATCGGTGTCAAGCTTTTTTTTAAAAAAATGATAAAAAACGGGAAAATAATTTTATCGTCTAAAACGCCTCCAGGCTGCGTCGGGCCCTTGACCTATATACCGATACGGCTGGGGGGGTCCGGGACGCCCCAGAGAGGCTGCTGTCAGGTTTATAAACACGTGACAACGATTTACCGGGAGGCCGCATGACCTTCGGCGACTGGGAACCCCAAAAACGCATCGAGGAGACCTACCGGACGGAGCTGCAAAAGCTCATCGACAGGTTTACCGGTTATCTGTCCGCGCTGTCGATTTCCGATCCCATCGAGATCCTCGACGCATTGAGATCCTATTTCAGCGCCGAGGTCTTCCGGGAGACGGCGAGGGCCGCCGCCTCCAGGATGATCACGGGGCTTTTTGTCGATGGGGCGCGCAATTGGAGAGAGGCTGCGCGGGAGAGTATGCGGGGCAGAGAAATATATGAGGCGCTGCAGAACGAGCTGCAGGGTCCCATCGGACAGCGGGTAAGGCAGCTCGTCCGGGAGAACAGCCGGCTCATCACGTCGTTTGATACCGCGCGGATCGGCAAGGGACGGACACTCGCCGAAGAGGCGGCCGATTTCATCAACCTCGAGGCGTATAAAGGGCGCAGAGCCTCGGCGATCGCGGAGGACCTGCGGCGTCAATTCCCACAGGTCGCGCAATCGAGGATCGACGGTCTGGCCAGGACGGAGACGAGCAAGGCATCGACGGCCCTCACCAGGGCGCGCTCCGAGGAGATGCACGTCAGCTCCTACATCTGGCGCGCGACAAAAGATGGGCGCACCCGCAAAAGCCACCGGCTCATGGACGGCGTCATTGTCTTTTGGGAGGATCCTCCGGCGCCGGAGAGCTTCCTGGCGATCAGGTCGACCCTGGGCCACTACAACGCCGGCGACTGTCCCAATTGCCGCTGCTATCCGCAGCCGGTGCTCAGGCTCGACCGGATCGACTGGCCGCATAAAGTTTACAGCAACGGCATTATCCGGCCGGCGACGCAAAGCCGCTTCGCAGGTTTATCGCAAATGCAAATAAGGAGGGCAGCATGAAACGCTTCAAATTTTGTATCTCCGTGCTTTTGGCAGTAACGTTCCTGGCCGGCGCCGGTTTCGCCGCCGTCACGGAAACCGTGGTCCTCGTCGAAAAGGTGATACCGACCTATTCCATTTCCGGCGTCAGTCTGACGCCTCCGACAGCGCCTACCGATATGGCGATTATCTACGGATCGGCGACGAAAACGATCCGGATCAGACGCATCACGGTGAGCGGCCTGGCAACGACGGCCGGCAGCATGGACGTGAGCCTGGTCAAGCGCACCGCCCAGAATGTCGGCGGGATAACGGTCTTTCCCACGACCACGGGCAGCGCCCTCGCCTCCACGGCCTACACGATGGCGAACGTGAGCTATGGCACCTACGGCTCCCAGACGGCGCCGAACTTTTCCGGCACGATTACCTGGGGCTCCGGCACGCAGTCGGCCACCATGACGATCGCGGGCCTGACGGTGGGGCAGCTATACCGTACAGTGCTCACGCCCACAATTACTTCCCAGGCCCCGGTTGTGACGCTCTCGGGGGCAACCGCCTTTCTGCCGGTTCCGGTCCTCGTCACCGCGACGGTAAACCAAATATTCTTTGTCCCCACGTCCACGAGCGTGGTTTTCACCTTTACCAACACGGCCGCGTCGACCTGGACGACCGCGTCGACTGCAACCTACGCGGTGGCCTGGCCTTTCTATCAGTCGGACACTACCAATGCCGCGGCCACGGCCTCCGTTTTTGCCTATTCGGCCAAGCCGGCCACCCTCGGGACCGCGCAGGGGATCATGAACACGAAGATGCTCAATTTCGGCGTGACGGGCGCGGCGGGCGTCATCGATTTTGTCTGGCCGCAGAACCAGCTTGTGGCGCCCCTGCTCCACGGAGTCGCCGAGGGGATCGCCATCAACTTCAACGCCGAGGCCCTCCCGGGCGCGGGCGGGACGGTCCTTTCCTACGGCATAGAGTGGGAGGAGTTTTGAGCGAGAGAATATATACAACCGAACAGCTTTCCGAGCGCCTTTCGCGCACGCCGGAGGGCTATCTCCTCTGTGCGGATGTGCCCATTAACCGCACCGGGGAGATGATTTACAACGAGCGGGAAGCAAAGCTCATGCCCTGGCTGCGCCAATTCGAGCCGGACGAGCAGGGCCGCTTCCGCGTGATCCGGGAGCCGGAGGAAGTCTTCCGGCCGGAAACGCTGAAAAGTTTCGAAGGCAAGCCATTTATCATTTTGCATCCGGATGACGGCAGCCTGCTCCGTCCCGATAACTGGGCGGAGCTTGCGCAGGGGAACATGCAGAATATCCGGCGCGGAGAAGGCGACCTGGCAGATTGCACCCTGGCGGACGTGCTGGCGACGACGGAAAATGCGATAGAGCTGATCCTTGCCGGCATGCGGGAGGTGTCCTGCGGCTATGATGCCGATTATATCCAGCTCGAGCCGGGGATATTGAGGCAGATCAACATCGTCGGGAATCACCTGGCGCTTGTCGATAAAGGCCGGGCGGGCGCCCGGTGCGCAATTCAAGATTCGGAAGGAGGATCCGTTATGAGTTTCAGAACGCGATTGAAAAGTTTACTGGCCCGGAAGGGCCTCGCCGCCTCAGCCTTGGCCACGGTGGACGCGCTGAGCGCCGAGGAGGAAGACGAGCTGCAAAAGGAAAAGAAAGGGACGAAGGACGAAGAGCCCGAGTACGTCACGCGCAAGGATCTCGAGGAAACCCTCGACTGCTGGTGGAAGAAGACGAAAGACGCCGAGGCGAAGGCCACGAAGGATGCCGCGGACGAGGAAGAGAAAAAGAAAAAGGATGAAGAGGAGAAAAAGAAAGGCGAGGAGGGCGCCGAGGCGGAGAAGCATTCCGTCGACTGGAGTCCCGGCTGCGCGACGAAAGACGCCGCTCTCCAGGACCTCGCCGCCCGCTCGGAGATCCTCATACCCGGCTTTACCGTGCCGCAGGTCGCGGACCGCCCCGGGCTGACTGCCGCCAAGCGGGCCGTCCTGAAAGCGGCCTACGCGACGGAAGACGGCAAAAAGGCGATCGAGCGCTTTACCGGAGCCAACATTTCATTGGACGCCGCACCCGGAGCGACCCTCGATGCAGCATTTATCGGCGCATCGGAGCTGATCGGCCAGGCAAACAACGGCCGCTTCGCCCGGCGCCGGATCGCTCAGGAAAACTTCAAGCCGGCCGGCGATATCGCCGCCATAAACAAGGCCAACCGCGACTTCTGGGACAAGCGGACGGCGAAAGTATAAGGAGGATCACATGTTGCTTTTTCTCGGTATCTTTGCGTTTTGTGCCTTCGGCGTCAGCTTCCTCTACCGCATGCCCGCCGGCATCGCCGGCATGATCAACCGCGACGAGACGGCAACGGTAGAGGCTGAAATAATGAGCCCCACGGCCGGCTACACGCCTACCCTCTACGGCATACCGGTCCGGTACTACCAGAGCCAGATCGCGCAGGTGCAATCGGCCGACAATCTCACGGGCGCGGCCGCGATCGTCGGTCTCCTCGCCAAGCCCTTCCCCATCGCCGGCGTCACCAGCGAGGCCCTGGGGGCGGCTACACCGAACTCCGCTTTTCCAGCGGATGTTCTTAAGAGGGGCTATATGACGGTTTTTTGCCAGGGATCATATCCCGCGGCCGTGCCCGCCAAGAACGGCACGGTCTATGTCCGCGTGACGGCGGGCCACAGCCTGCCGGTAGGCGGGATCGAATCGGACGCGGACGCAGGCGCTTGCATCTCCCTGATCACCAGCGGGCCGGCCTGCTATTTCACGGGTCCGATGGACTCCAACGGCATGGTCGAAATTGCCTATAATCTCTAGGAGGTAAAAAATGGGCTTCATGACTTTTGATAACGCAACCATAGACTCCACGGGCGAGTTCATGATCCACGAGCTGGAGCGTCTCGATCAGCAGCTCCATGAGCCGCTCTATGCGGCGACCTGGGGCCGGGATATAGATCTCCGCGAAGATGTCTCGATCGCCGACGAGCTCACCAGCTTCACCAACAGCACGTTCGCGGCTGCGGGCGGCATCAACCCCAACGGAAAAAGCTGGATAGGGAAGGATACGAACGCCATCAGCGGGATGCAGCTCGACATCGGCAAGACGGCACACAGCCTCTATCTCTGGGGCATGGAGATCAGCTACACCATCCCGGAGCTCCTCTCCGCAATGAAGCTCGGACGCCCGGTGGATGCCCAGAAGTTCGAGGGCATGAACATCAAGCATCAGATGGACATCGATCAGATGGTCTATGTCGGCGATACCGACATGAACCAGACAGGCATGCTGAACAATGCGGGCGTGACGCCCTCGGCCGTGGCAAACGGCGCACTCGGCTCGCCCCTGTGGGTCAATAAATCACCGGATGAGATTGTCGCGGATATCACGACCCTCGTCGTCGCCGTGTGGACGGCGAGCGGCTATGCGGTCTGCCCTCACAAAGTTCTGCTGCCGCCCGTTAAGTGGTCTTACATCGCGACGCAGAAAATCAGCACCGCCGGCAACGAGACGATCATGAGCTATATCGAGAACAAATGCGAGATGCCCATGAGGGTGAACGGGAAAAAGCTGGAACTCCAGCCGGTCAAATGGTGTACGGGCCTGGGAACCGGGGCGACCGATCTGATGGCGGCCTATACCCAGGAAAAAAACCGGATCCGTTTTCCCCTCGTGCCGCTCCAGCGGACGCCCCTCGAGTACAGGTCGATCTATCATCTGACGACCTATTTCGGCAGGCTGGGCGTGGTGGAGATCGTCTATCCCGAGACCGTCGGCTATGCCTACGGCTTCTAGAGGAGGCTGAGATGCCGAGGATCGTTCAAATCAGGGTGTATCGGCCCGTTGCCGTGCCGACGCTGTTCACGGCGGCGCAGATGGTCATGAGGCCCCCCACGGTACTGCGGCCCGGAGGGCGGAAGGGGATGAACGATAGTGAGGGCTTTCATCCCCGGGTCCATGACGTGGATATCGAGCAGCACGGCTTCAAGACGCAGAAAGAGTTCGAGGCCCACTGGTTCATTGCGGGGCTCGTCAAGGACGGCCATATCGAGATCGTGCGGCCGGAGGCGCCGGCAGCAAAGGCGGCGGCTGCGGCGATTGAGAAGCCGGCAGCAAAGGCGGCGGCTGAGGCGAAAAAATAATGTGCAGTCCGCCGCCTCCATTGACGAACGCGCAGTTCCGGGCCGATTTTCCGGAATTTGCAAATACGACAGTCTATTCGGACGCGACAGTCACGCTCTGGATGGGGGTCGGGGTTGCGCGGCTGAATGCGGCCCGATGGAACGCAATGGGGCTGTACAATATCGGCCTGGAGCTCTTCACGGCGCATTTTGTTGTGCTTGCGATCGCAAATCAGCGGAGGGCGGCAGCCGGCGAGATCCCCGGCCAGGACACGACCGTCAAGGCATCGAAAGCCGCCGGTCCGGTCTCCGCGGGGATCGACACGACGATAAGCTCGGATGTGCGCGCGGGAAGCTGGAATCTCACAGATTACGGCAAGCGATTCCACGAAATGGCCATGATCGTGGGGATCGCGGGCGCCCAGGTGAGCGGTCCGGACATGAGCGGGTTGGACAGCAGAGATCAAGGGGGCGGGGTGCTGGGAAATATATGATCACGGGTACGGTCACGGTCAAATCATCCGGCCAGGGCGGGGTCCCCCTCAAAAAACTCCTCGCCGAGATCTCGAAAATGCGGGTCTACGTGGGGATTCCGGAAGAGAGCGCGGAAAGGGAGGATGGGGGCCCGTTGAGCAATGCCCAAATCCTTTTCATCAATACCCACGGCGCGCGGGGAAAAAGCATGCGGCAAGAAATGCAGCCGGCGCTGGCAGCCGGGCAAAAATACAGCGCGGCCCACGCGCTCTATATCCAAGCTCACGGCTCGCCCCTCTGGCATACGCCGCCCCGGCCGGTCATCGAGCCCGCCATAGAGGCCGAGCCCGCGAACAGCGATATTGCCGAAGAATTGGGCCTCGCGGCAAAAGCAACACTTGACGGCAATCCCGATGAAGCCAAACGTCGTTTGGAATTAGCCGGGCAGACCGGAGAGGACGCGGCGCGCAACTGGTTCGACGACCCGCGCAACAATTGGTCCGCGAATGCGCCTGCGACGATCAAAGCAAAAGGATCGGACCATCCGATGATCGATACGGATGAATTGAGAAAGAAGATCTCACACGTGGTAGGCGCTGAATGATCGATCTCTCCGATATAGTCACGGATCCGGATCTGGCCGATCCTGCGGGATTCATAATCAACCGCACCATCGGCACATTTCAGCGGGGCGGATGGGCGGCCACGCCCTCCACGACCGAGATCCCTAATCCGCAATTGATACCGGCTTTCGGCGTCGTGGTCCCGGCGACGGAGCGTGAGATAGAGATGGTGCCTGAAGGCGACCGCGTGAAGGGGATGATGGCCTTTTACACGACGACGCCGATTTATACCACCTCGGCGGCGGGCAACAATATCTCCGATCAGATCGCCTACGCCGGCGATGTGTATCGCATAATCAAGGTGGGTCCCTGGCTCGCCTTCGGCTACAATATCGCCATAGGCGTAAGAATGGGGGGGGATTGATGACTGCTCAGCTAATTGCCGTCCTGAATTACTGGTATCGGCCCGATCCCCGGGTCGCGCGGCCCATGCCTGCCGCGGCAATCTTTTCCCCGATGGCGCCGGCCAACACTATTTTGAGCCTTGGCGAGCTGAACGCCATTTTCCAGGATCTCACGGTCTCCATGCTCGGCCGGGGCACGCCTGCCGGTCCCACGGATCCGCTTTATCGGATGGTGAGGATAGCGTGGCCTACCGAAGGCCAGCCCGGTTTCGGCATTGCCGAGGACGTGACGTTTGTGAGCTGGCGCGAGCGATATCACGTTTACAACCAGATCAGAGAATCGCAGATCAGCCAGTTCACGGATAGCCCCGGCTGGACGCTGAACCGGGCGGTCCATTATACCCGGATGATCGATGTGCGATGGGTTATTTACGGACCGAATTCCTATGCGAACAGCCAGCTCATCCGCGATGGTCTTTTCAGCCCCGAAGGGCGGGCCGGCCTGAAGGCGCAGAATCTTTATCTCACAGGGGCTATTCCGACGCCGAACAGGGCGCCGGAGCTTTTTGAAGGCCAATGGTGGGAGCGGGTGGACATGAACGCCATGTTCAACGAGCTTGTTATTCTCAACTACGCCGTCCCGTCGATAAAGACGGTCGATGTGATGTTGCAGACGGATACGGGAATAACCGAGACGATCTCCATAACGGGCAGCTAAAGGAGGACGGATGAACACCCAATTGTCGTTAAATCAAGTCGTTGACGTCATCGTCACGGTAGGTCCGCAGGCGGCGGCTTACGCGAACTTCCAACAGTTTTTGATCGTTGGCAATTCGCCCCGGATCGCGAACGCGACGAGGCTGGCAGCCTTCACGAGCCTTGCGCAAATGCTTGCGGCGCCGTACAGCTTCGCGACGACCGATCCCGAATATCTGGCAGCCTCGCTCTATGTATCAGCCATCAACCAGGCTTTCGGAAGCGGCGCGGCCTATACGCTTTGGATAGGTCTCCAGGATACGACGGCCGTAAAAACAGCGGCCATTGTGGGCGCCGGAACTCTCTACGCACAAGGCGACCTTCTCACCCTGGCCGGCGGCACGGGCTGTGTCTATGTCGTCAGCAGCGTAAACGGCAGTACGGGCGCTATAACCGGGGTCACTCAGGTTTCTGCGGGCACGGGATATACGGTCACAACTCCTGTCGCGACTAGCACAAACAGCGCCCACGGGGCCGGAGCCACCTTCAATGTCACGGTCCTGGGGGAAACCCCTCTCCAGGCCGTCACCGCATGTCGAGGGGCAAGCAATTCCTGGTATGGCTGCATGTGCGTGAGCACTGGGATCGCCGATGGCGACCACGAAGCGATTGCCGGGTATCTCAACGGTGCTTCTCCGGCGTCTTTCTACGCTTACACGACTGCGGAGGCTGCTGTACTCAACAACACCGGCGGCAACCTTGGAGCAACCCTGATGGGTTCTCAATACAACCGGACCATCGGCCAGTATTCGTCGACGCAGGGTGGGTTGAACACGGGTTATCCTTATGCCATCGCCGCTATCATGGCCTACGCCATGGGCGCAAACACGGGCCTTGCGAACAGCGCCTATACGCTCAAATTCAAGCAGGAGCCGGGTGTTCTCGTGGAGCCCGTGACACCGACGCAGCAGGGAAACGTGGAGGGGAACAACGTAAATCTCTACGTCAACTATAACAATCAGTTCAATTGGTTCGAGCAGGGCGTCATGGCGAATGGGCAATATTTCGACGAGATCGTAAATCTGGACATGCTGGGCAACCGCATACAGATCAACGTTGCCAACCTGCTCCAGAGCCTCCCGAAGATTCCCGATGACGACGACGGGGTGACCCTGCTCATGAACGCTGTCCGCCAGGCATGCGACCAGATGAGGACCGTGGGATTTATCGCGCCTTCGGGCGTGTGGAACGGGCCGAACCTTTTGAACCTCAGCAACGGCGACGCCATGCCGAAGGGATATGTAGTGCAGGCGCAATCTGTGACGATCCTATCATCCGCTCAGAGATCAGCCCGGCAGGCGCCGCCGATATACGTCAACCTGATCGAGGCCGGTGCTGTTCATTTCGTGACCGTGCAAGTAAACGTGCAGCGTTAAAGGAGGATAGCAAATGCCGCCCCAAATAAGCACCTACAGTTTTTTGGACCTCAGCGGGGTCATCGTCAACCCGACGTTCGGCTCATACATTTTCAAGGGCCAGGGCACGGGAAAGATTACGATTTCCATGGCCCAGGACCGTACTGCCCACAATATCGCCGGAGACGGGGCGATTATGGTGAGCAAGCTCGCCGGCAACAACGGCACGGTCAGCATCGAGTGCCAGCAGACGAGCGACCTGTACAAATTTCTCCTGGGCCTCTATAACTACCTCATCGGGGCGGACACATCGGTGTGGGCTGCGACAAATATGACGCTCCGGAACGTGGCGGACGGTACGAGCCACAGCCTGGTTGGGGTATCACCCTCGAAGAAGCCGGACAAAAGCTATGACAAAGAGGGCGCGATGGTTGCCTGGTCCTGGCACGCGGCCGATATCCAGAGCGAGACCACGTAATGGAGAAGCAAAAGCGCGAAATTTTTAAAGACGTGACGATCGGGGAGAAGGCCTACCGCCTCGGGCGGTTCTCTCCGCTTATGGGCGGCTACATGCTTTACAAACTCATGACGGGCCTTGTCGGGCCTATCCTGCCGATGATAAACCTGCCGGCAAGCGTAAAGCAGTTCATTTCACCGGCAGGGGCGAGCAGCGTGAAGCTCTCGAAGGAAGACTTCCTGGAGCTGGAGCGCGACTGTCTCTCCGTCGTCTCAGCGGCGCAGGACATAAAGGGGACCGTCATCTATGTGCCTGTCCTTCGGGACGATGGAAGCTGGAACGTGCAGGATCTGGAAGACGACACGAAGAGTGTTCTGTTGCTCCTGGGGCAGGTGATGGGTTGGAACCTGCAAGGTTTTTTCTCCGAAGCCGCGTTGAAGGACGCGGCGGAGAAAGCGGGCCTCATTTTGCCCGATGCCCAAACGTAGACGAATTTGTCTATGCGCCCGTCATGGCGGGGGACTGGCAGCAGCACCAGGTATGGGATCGGACCTATATCTTCGACGATCTGCTTGACTGGCATGAGATGAACGCCGTCAAGCGGGAAAACGAGCGGCGGCTGCGGGAGTGGCTGAAAGAGCATCCGGAGGAATAAATGGATTTCGAGACTATAAAATCCTACCTCGTTGCCCTCGGCGCACACGTCGACGAGAACCAGTTCAAGAAATTCTTCGATAAGCTCGACCAGGCCGGAAAAGCGGTAGAGAAGCATACCGAGGGCATGGCGAAGAACTATGCCAAGGCCGGGACAGCCATAGTAGGGGCCCTCGCTTCGGTAACTTTAGCGACGGCCGGGTTGATGGACAAGGTCGCGCAAAGCGATTTGTCCTTTCAGCTCTACGCAATGAAGATGTACCTGCCGGTAGACACGGCCAAAAAGCTGAAGATCGCCGTGGATGCCCTCGGACATTCCTTCGAGGAGATCGCCTGGAACCCGGAGCTCAACAAGAGGTACCGGGACCTGATAAACCTACAAAGTCAGATCATGGCCGCCATGCCGGAGGGCTTCGAAAAGAGCATGCGCAGCATCCGGGATACCGGGTTTGAATTCACGAAGCTCAAGGTCATAGCCGAATATGGCCTCCAGATGATCGGTTATCATCTGACCAAATATCTCGCCGGTCCCATGGGCAAGCTCCAGGACACCCTGAAAAAGCTCAGCAAATGGCTGGTGGATCACCTGGACGAATGGACGGCGAAGATAGCCCGGGGCCTGGCCATGATCGTCCAACTCTTCGGGGACCTCGTGCGATTCGGGGGATGGGCCTTATCTCTCCTGGAGCGCTTCTGGTCCTCGCTCTCCAAGGGCCAAAAGGCCATCGTCGCCCTTGCCGTCGCGTTCGAGCTTCTGTCTTTGACCGGTCCTCTAGGCATCGCCTTTGCAGCAATCAGCGTCTTTATCCTGCTTCTTGACGACTTTTATGGCTACATAGACGGCCGGAAATCGTCAAAAGACCTTGCCCCCATATGGTTTAAACTCAGAGACGTCCTGGAGCAGATATCCAGATACTCGAGGATCACGATGCTCGCCTTCGAGACCTGGAATAAAATGGGCGGGATCATGCATGTTTTCAGCGGCAGCAAGGAAAACGCCAAGCTCGCAGAGGAGTTTAATAAGCAGATCAAGGAAATTTTATCTGCGCCTCTTCCTTCGGCGTCCGGACCGCCGGTACCGATAGCAGAAAGACCGCCTGGCGCTCCGGCCAAGGCTGCGCCTGCCGGCATTGCCGCTCAGGAGTCTGGCGGAAATTATTACGCCGTGAATCCTCAATCCGGCGCCATGGGGAAGTATCAGATCATGCCTACGAACTGGCCGGAATGGGCTGCGGCGGCCGGCATAGGAGCAAACGCGCCGATGACTCCCGAGAACCAGGAGGCGGTTTTCAAAAGCCGGATGGGTTATTACATGACCAAATATGGTGATGAACGGCTGGCGGCGGCCGCGTGGTACGGCGGAGAAAGCGCGGCGAACAGGCTGCAGAAAGGGGATCTGAGCATCCTGGCGACCCTTCCGCGCAAAGGCTGGGCCGGGCCGGATATAGGCGAATATATCGCGTCTGTCATGGGAAAAGGTGCGGGGGCCTATACGCAGCCTTCCGTGCCGCCCAACGTCACCGTGACCACGACCCTGGGTGATATAAACGTTAACGTCGCGGGGACGAAAGCCTCGGCCGATGAGATCGCCAAGAAGGTGCGCGACGAAGTCGATGCCATGCTTTCTAAGCGTCAGCAGCGTCTTTCGTTCGAGATGAACGGAGTTTTAGGATGAGTGCAGGACCTACCTGGCCTCTTTTTGTGACCGATTCACCCGGCGACCAGGGCGGGGAACCGGGCTTTTGGCCTCCGCAGTGGGCCGAGAATATCCCGGGAAACACGTCTATTTATGACACGGTGACCAGGGAGACCTATTACTTCGACGCAGTGATACGGGTCGGCCACTCCCGAAAGTCCGTCATTACCCGTCATCCGGTGCAGACCGGCGTTTCCCAGGCCGATCACATTTACCGGGAGCCCTCTGTCGTGACCCTGGAGATCGGCATGTCCGACGCCATGCAGGATTATGTGCCGGGCCAGAATAGCGCAGGTCCGACGCGCTCCGTGTCCGCCTATCAGCTGATGGCTGCTCTCCAGGATAACGCCCACAGCCTGGCGCTGAGGACGAGGCTCGATTTCTATGAGAATATGTACATCGACGACATCGACGCGCCCGACGATCACGAGACCCTCTACGGTCTCAAGATGCACGTAAATCTCCGGCAGATCATCACGGCGGAAGTGGCCGCAGAAACTGTGAGCGCCAGGCCGCAGATGACGGACCCGCAGACGAACATCGGCACCGTGCAGGCGACGGCGCCCACGGATCAACAGGCAACAATGTTGGTACGGGCGGGAGCACCAGGTACATGAGCCAAATCATCCCTCTCACGCCTGCCCCGAATCAGACGATCACGACGACGCTGAGCGTCGATGGAAACAACGTCGTTTTCAACCTCTCGTTTAATTTCAACGAGGCGGCCGGCTATTGGGTGATGGGGATCGCCGATGACGCGAATAACGTGATCCTGGCGGGCATGCCGCTCGTTCCGGGTCAGCCTCCGGAGTCGAATATCCTCAGCCAATATGCCTATCTCAGGATCGGCAGCGCGTACCTGCTCAACATATCCGGTGTGGCCGAGGACTGGCCGAGCATGACATCCCTCGGAGTCGATTGGAATCTTGCCTGGGGAGATACGCCGTGAGCAATCCTCTCTTCGGCCGCAAATGGCGAATAAGCATTTTTTCCCAGCCGGATGCTGACGGCAACAGCCGGCAGATCGTGCTATCCGACAGCACAAAAGAGCAGACTACCGGGGCGCTGCGCGTGACCTTCGAGATCGACAAGCCGGGCTGGAGTACTCCGAATTATAGCGATATTACGATTTGGAACCTCAAAGCCAAGGATTTCAATATACCTTTTTACCAGGGCCAGCGCGTCCTCGTCGAGGCCGGCTACGTGACCGGCGCCTTCGGTGTGATCTTCGATGGTCAGCTCTTCCAACCTATCTGGGACCGGCCCGACGTCGTCGATTATACGCTCATGCTGCACTGCATCGACGGCATGGACAAATTAGATCAAAACCTTATTAACAGAACGATTGGTGTGGGATCGACCTATGAATCCCAGGTACATTTCATAGCCAAGAACGCGCAAACGCCCATCCCGATACAGTACATAACACCGAATCTTAAAATGGAGACCTTACCGCGCGGGAAAAGCTTTTTTGGAGACGCCAAGGGGCATTTAGACAATATCGCAAAGGCCAATAACGCGCAGTGGTGGCTGGAGGATGGGAAGCTCACGCTTTCTCAGCTCACGGACATTTCAAAGGAAAAGGCTCTTGTCTATTCACCGGCTACGGGCCTTATAGGAACGCCGCAGCAGACGCAGGCCGGAGTGCTTTTCAAAGTTTCTCTAGATCCCCGGATAAAGATTCGCCGACCGGGCTTACAGATAAAACTGGACAACGTGCTGGTGCGCAAGATGCTCATTTCTCAAGGACAGATTGCCTCGCCTCTCGACCGGGACTTTTATTGCATGGTTGCCCGTGTGCGCCATATAGGAGATACGAGAGGCGGCGAGGGCGCGCCGTGGTATACCGAGGTATTAGGGATAAGCGGCATCGGGCCGATTCAGATGTTGGAGGGGACGCAAGAATCCCCACAAGAACCCTTTTTGCCTGAAATATACAAGAATCCGAAGACGCAGACAGGAAATTAAACATGTCCATACTATCCGATCATTGCGATGTATGCGGGAAAATAGAGATAGAAATCCTGCATGTGAAGACCTGGCCCAATGAACCGGGAAGAAAAAGCATTTTTTATTGTTGCGACTGCTATTGTAAGGAAGGTTATGAACCGCGACCTAACCATGCAGGTTGTCGCAAATATATGGGATAATTGATGACCTACGGAGACAGAAACGGCTTAGACCTGCCTACACGCATGGGCCTCGACTGCGAGCCGTATGAGCGAGTCGCCGGGCAGGCTGCGGCGAAACTCTGGGTACATATCCCGGGAATCATTCAATCATTCGATCCGATCTTTCAGACCGTGACGGTACTGCCCGCGATCATGGAAATCGTCACCAGCAAAGGCGCGGAGAGCAACGTCCAGCTTCCGCTCCTCGTCGACGTCCCTATAGCGCTCCCCAGGGCGGGCGGCTATTGCCTCACTCTGCCCGTCACCAAAGGCGATGAATGTCTTGTCATGCTCGCCGATCACTGCATCGACTCCTGGTGGCAATCCGGGGGCGCGGGGAACATCCAGATGGACCGGCGCCGGCACGATCTGAGCGACGGCTTCGCGCTCCTCGGGATCTGGAGCCAGCCGCATATAATACCGGGCTATAAAACAGACCGCGCACAGCTCCGGAACGATGCCGGCACCGCGGTGGTGGAGATTGTGGGAACTACCATAAATATTACGGCGCCGACCGTGAACGTGGGAAATAGCACCGTGGTCATTGGGGATAACACGACCATTGACGGCCGAGTATTTTTGCAGCATAAGCACTCCGGAGTGACAAGCGGCACTGGCCAGACCCTGGGGGTGGTATGAGATACCGCGCCTTAGACCAAAATTATGATCCGATGTTCGGGCAGGGGCAAAATAACTTCCTCGTCAATAAAGCCGCCGTGGTGCAGGCGATCATGACGGGACTGAACCTTTTCTTAGGGGAATGGTTCGAAGATATGAAGAGCGGCATACCGATGTTTCAGGAAGTGCTCGGTTGGAGAACGGCTCAGGTGGAGCTCGACCGCATATTCAGGACCGGGATCCTCGGCGTCCAGGGCGTCCAGTGGATAGAGCAGTTTTCGAGCCGCTACAATGGGACGACGCGCACCTACAGCTTTTCCTGCACGGCCAATACGATCTACGGATCGGTGACCGTCACGAACATTCCGACGCCCCGGGGGTTATCATGAGTTATGAAGCTCCCGCTATCACTTCGGCCGGGTTAATTATTCCGTCTTTTCAAGACATTCAGAATAACCTGATCGCAAATTTCCAGCTTGTCTACGGCGCTGATGTGTACCTGGGCCCCGACTCCGCCGATGCTCAATGGATCGGAGTCGTCTCCCTCATGCTCAGCGACGCCATGCAGGGCCTGCAGCTTGAGTATAATAACCGCGCTTCCCAGACTGCCATCGGCGCGGCCCTTGATTCGCTGGTGAAAATTAACGGCCTCTCCCGCCTCGTGGCCTCCTATTCGACCTGTGACGTGTTATTAACGGGCACGGCAGGGAGCACGATTGTAAATGGGATAGTCACCGACGTCAACGGCAATAACTGGTCCCTGCCCACGCCCGTCACGATTCCCTCAGGAGGCACACTTACCGTCACGGCGACGTGCCAGGTCCTCGGCGCCATCAATGCGGCCATAGGGACCGTGACGACGATAGGAACGCCGACTTCCGGGTGGATCAGCGTAACGAACGCCGCAGCGGCCTCTCCGGGCCAGCCCGTGGAGACGGATTCCCAACTGAGGGCGCGGCAGGCAATCTCAACGGAACTCCCTTCAGAGACCCTTCTTGACGGCACGCGGGCGGCCATAGCGACCCTTGAAGGCGTGACGCGGAGCCATGTGTATGAGAATTTTACGAACGCTGAAGACGGCAACGGCCTTTTGGCCCATTCGATCTGGGCGGTCGTCGAGGGAGGCGTCGACGCCGCGGTGGCGCAGGTGATCCAGGCGAATAAAGGCGACGGCTGCGGGCTGAACGGCACGACGTCCATAGCGGTGCTCGATCCCATCTCCGGCGTCACGGAAACAATATTGTTTTCACGGCCCGCCTACGTGCCTATTTATGTGAGTCTGGTTATTACCCTTCTCGCGGGGGGAACGTCGGCAAGCCTGACGGCGATTAACGCGGCGATCGCAACCTATCTCAACAGCCTCCAGATAGGGCAAACCGTGACCCTCTCGGCCCTGTACGCCGTCGCAATGTCAGTCATGCCGAGCTTGCTTACGCCTCAGTTTGCAATAGAGTCATTGACGTTGGCCACGACGCCGACACCGACCGCAACGAGCGATATTTCAGTGCTTTTTAACCAGGTGGCTCAGGCCGCAACAGTCCTGGTGAGCCAACCATCATAGGGGGGAAGATGAAAATAACTATTGTCACGGCGCCGAACGATATGCTGAGCATACAGGCTGAAGGCGAGCAAGAGGATGACGGGAAGGAAGTGCTGAAGGTCCTTTTGAAGGCCGCCCTCGGTCTTGTCGGCAACGCACCGGTCGAGAAGAGTTTGATCGCAAAGCCCACGGCGGGCGTTTTCGCCGATAAACTGAATGGAGGTATTACGTCATGAAGGAATATTCCGTAACAGCAACGGGGATTACCGTAGCAAACCATGCTCCGCTTAGTCTTGTGGCGCTTATGCCTCCAGCAGGGGGGATGATTGAAATCCTGAGGATGTGGATTTCACAGAACGCAAACGCCAATTCAGCGCAGCAGGGGGTTCAATGGGCAATGGTCAGCACCCCTTTTCAGACCGTCACCTCGGCCACTCCTCAGAAAACCAAATCGGGGGACGCTGCATCCGCCATCGTCGGGGCAACAACCATCGCAGCCGGCAAATGCGGTATAAACGCGAGCAATGAGAACGCAAATGTCATCGCCCAGGTATGGTATGACAATTTTAATGTTTTGAACGGCTGGCTTTGGGTGCCAACGCCAAGGGAAATCATTGAGTTAAGCGGGCAAAGCAGTTACGCCTTTGCACTTCAGTTCTCTATCGCGCCTGTGACGCTGAGCAACTGGAGCTTCGGTGTGACGTATGGAGAAAGAGGATAGACCATAAACAGTGGGAATTTATTACCATCCCCCTCAGCCGTATCAGTTGCCTCTCGAGGCGCCGCAGCTAAAATACGGCGTCTGGGGAGATCAACCGCCCAGACAGGGGAGCGCCAACGACCCCCGTTATCTGGAGACGATCCTCTCGACGTGGATCCCGCCTCCCCCGCAGCCGACGCAGCTTCTCCGCGCGCTGGTCGCTCAGCTTGCGCCTCTGCCCATTATTGCCTTCCCGTCGACCGAGTCTCTGAGGACGGTCCTGAACGCCATCGTCGCGGTATGGGCCATAGAAGACACGCCTGTCGCGGTGCTCCTGAATCGGCAGCGCTGCACCTTTGTTCCACCCATTCCGATCCCCGTTCCGCCCGACGCCATTGCGCGGCCCATTAGTTACTATCTAGGGCTCATTACGCATCAGTACCAAAACAGCCCGAAGTTTTTAAAATGGCTGTCTGCGCCTCTCTCGATTATCCACGACATCCAGACCTGCCAGGACAGTATGTATTTCATGTTCGACCTGGATTACGCCGTCGGAGTACAGCAGGATATTCTCGGGCAGATCATCGGCGTCGCCAGAACAGTGCCTTTTCAGCCATCTAACAGCGTGAGTCCGGTCCTCGATGACGGCGCCTACCGGCTGCTTCAGAAAGCGAAGGTCGCCCTCAATCAGTGGGACGGTCATATGAGCTCGGTCCAGGGGATATGGTCAGGGCTCTTCCCGGGCGGCAGGATTACGGTGACGGACAATCTCGACATGACGATGACGGCTTATGTGACGGGGGCCTTCTCGTCGATAATCAAGGACCTCATCAGCAACGGCTTCATCGTTCCCCGGCCGATGGGCGTGGAAATAAACTTCGTCTTCGGGACGGCGCCTTTCTTCGGCTTCGATTCGAATGATAGTTGGGTCGCCGGATGTGACGCCGGGCACTGGGCATAAGGAGACAGCATGGGATCGACAAATTTGCAGCAATTCAACCCAAATCAGGCAAATCAGGAATCCGATGTAGCGTATACGGCCGATTCATCGAGGGCGAACGGCATAGTCGCCGGTCCGTCGATCTTTGATTCGGCTTTGGCAAACAAGCTCTTCTACCAGCTCACCACCTTCATGGCTGCCTTTGCGAACATGATGGCGGCCAAGGGCTATACGCTCTCCGATGCGAACCTGACAACTCTTCAGGGCGTGCTCTCCGCCGTCCTTAACAGGCCAGATCTCTACGCTCAGGACACGGGAACGGCGAATGCCTATGTGATCGCTCTCAATCCCGCCCCTGTGGGCCGGGAGATTGGGGTCCCCTACACCATCCTCGCGGCAAACGCGAACACGGGGGCTGCGACGCTCACGGTGAACACCATGCCCCCGGCGAACATCACCACGCCCCAGGGAACCGCTTTGCAGACAGGGGCAATAAATCCGAATCAATTGATTATGGTGGCCTGGGATGGCGTGGAATACCAGCTAATTTCTTCGGGATTAGGAGGCGGCAGCGTGCCCTCCGTGCCCTCCCTGTCCTCGCCGGCAAACGGCGCGACCGGCCAATCTCAGGACCCGACATTGACATGGCTGAGGTCGGTAAACGTGATCACGTATGAGCTGCAGGTGGCTTCGGAATCCAGCTTCGTCGCGGGCTCGCTCATATATGACCAGGCTGGGCTGAGTTCAACAAGCCAAAGCATCGGAAACATTCTCGCCGAGAATACGCTTTATTACTGGCGCGTCCGGGCCGCAAACGGAAGCGTCGTGAGCGCCTGGTCGACGATCTGGGACTTCACGACCGGGTCGGGCGGAGGGGGGGTTCCAGCCCAACCGGTAGGGATAGCTCCGGCAAACGGAGCAACGGGCGTGGGTCTTTCACCGACCATGTCGTGGCAACCTGTGCCGGGTGCCACGTCTTACAGCTTAGAAGTCGAGAATCTTGGCACGTATCAAACAATGTATTTGCAGGCCGGGTTAACGGGAACCTCGCAGAATATAGGGAATATCTTGCAACCCAATACTGTCTATCAGTGGGAGGTCTATGCGTGGAATGCTGTCGGAGAAGGTCCCGCGTTTGCCGCTAACTTTACGACAACGGTGTAGAGGGGGGTAGATGGGTTGGACAAATCTTCAAAGTAACGGCGGAACGGCGAGTGGAGGTCCCTTCGGTGGGGGATTTGCCACTGCTTTAGGTAACGATACTCTGCTCACCATAAGTTTGAGGTGGCAGAGCGACGCAACGATTCCGGTGGTCATCGATCAATATAATGGAATTTTCTCGCTCATTCAATTTGTGGCTGACGGTAACAACTGCTATGCGGCCCTGTATTATTGTCAGAACACTGTTGGGGCGGGAAAAGTTGACAGCAATATCTCTATCGCCTGGGGGGCGAACGCGACCAACTTAGTGCTGATATGTTCGGAATGGTCGGCGGGGGCAGGCGTTGAGTTTGTAGTTGACGGTTTTGCAGGACAGGCCCAACCCGGTTTGGGAACGGGAGGGCCTTTAACTTCCGGATCATTTAATACGACTTACGATGGAGACTTAATCTGGTGCGCGGTAAACCTGGAAAATTTTTATTACACCGGATTGAGTTATGGGAGTGGTTTTAGCGGGAGCCAGGGAGTTGATTGGGACGATGGCGATGTTCTGGTAGCTTTCAGTGAATATAAAATCCAAAGCAGCCACGGCAGCATCGAGGGGACTTCCAGCGTAAGCTTCTCGACAAGTGGCGCAGCAATCAGCATATGCGCAGCATTCGCAGCCCAAAAGCAGGTTGGAGGAATTTATAGGGGATGGCAGCAAATGGGACCTATTCTTGCGCAATAAAGGAGGATCACCGTTGAAAAAAATATATTTCTATGCAGTTATTCTCGTGCTCCTGATGCTCGGGCTCTGCAGCGTTACATTCGCGGCGGGCTCGTGCAGCCAGACGACGACCGGCGGGGCCGAGATCTATCAGACCGAGATCATCACCTTCGTCTGCACGGACGGCGCTTCACCGGGCAGCTATCCTGCCCTGGGCGCGACGGGACTCGCCAGCCAGGCCGTCCGGGGATGGGTGACGAATATCGATGTCTGGGAAGGAAGCCCGGCCCCGACTTCGGGTACGTCTTTCACCCTGATCGCCTCCGATACGGGGCGGGATGTATTGGGAACAAATGGCTCCGGAGCTATCACGGCTACCCCGGCGCCTCTCATACCTCCCGTGACCGGCTGGGTAAATAATGGGACCCTCTCCCCGGTGATCACCGGCAACAGCGTGGCGTCAGCCGTAGTAACCATCCGCGTCACCGTGTGGAAGCAGAAAAATTAGGGGCCTGCCATGAGAAAATTTCTCTTCCTTTTTGTCTTTTTCGCTTTCGCGGCATCGGCCTTTGCTCAGGTCCCACCTCCCTGGGTTTTGCCGCCTATCCCCTCCGCTCTTCCCCCCACCGGCGCTGCGGGCGGCGATCTTAGCGGGACATATCCCAATCCGGGTGTCGCAAAAGTCGTTGGCACTGCCATCAACTCAGCCCCTGCTTCCGGCAATCTCATCGGCACAACCGACACGCAGACCGTTGCAAACAAGATTTTGAACGGCCTCACAATCTCTCCTCTGACGACTCCGGCAGCGCCGACCGGCACGATTACTTTGGGAACCGGCAGCATCGGGGCAGGCACCTATTATTATGTGATCACTGCCCTTGACGTGCAGGGCGAAACGGTGAAAGGTACGCAATCCACCGGACAAGTGCTCGCCTCGACAGGTGAGGTAGCCCTGACCTGGACGGCCATTACCGGTGCGACCTCGTATAAAGTCTATCGGAGCACGACGAGCGGCACCTATACAACTCCGGCCTATATCGCCAACCCGACCGCGAACAGCTATACCGACACGGCGGCTTCAGCATCGAGTGGTGCGCCACCGGCAACGGATAGCTCAGGGACTTTAACCCTTAACGACCCGCTCAGTATAGCAAATGGAGGGACGGGGGCCACATCAGCTGGTGCGGCATTAACCGCCCTGGGCACGTCCGCCTACAATCCTGCCGCCGTTGCCATCACTGGCGGGACGGCTACGCTGACCGGCCTCCTTACTGTTCACGATGCAACCGACAGCACAAAAACCTGGTCTCCCGACACGGCGAACATGCCGACAGGGATGAAGTATAAGAATCAGATCGTTTATCCGATCTTCTCCGATACCTCGGGCCTTACCACGCAATTTGCTGCAGGCGGCACGGCGGTAACAGGGTCAAACCCCTTAACCCTGCCTCTTGCCAAGACGTGGCATATATGGGGCACAGTTCAAACGTCCCTGGTATCCTTCACACAGACCGGCTTGAATCAGGCGACATGCTATCTCTACACGTCCAATGGTGCGGCAGCCGTGGCAGATACTACGGGCATTGCTATGATCCCGATAGGAGCGTCAATCACCTTTGCCGGTCCAACGATTTACCTTCCACCGACCGACTATACGACCTCAGCTACAACCGACCAGATCAGCGTCTATTGCTCCTCGTCTCTGTCCACTTCGAGCCAACTAGTCATAAACGCAACCAGTATCCATGCGAGGTGATGAATGAAAAAATATATCCTTCTTTCAATTCTTCTGGTCTGTCTTTTCCCTTCCTTTGCTTTGGCGACGGCTGCGCCTTGTTCGGTGGCGGGTGGGGGTGCAGGAATATGCTACGTGACACAATCCGGGGCGGGGAACGGGAGAGCATCGGGAACGCCCATAAGCATCGCAACCCTTAATACCGATACCCTTGATGCGGGCGGCGATACCATCTATTTGATGGGGAACATCACCACGGGCCTGACAATCAATACGAGCGGAGCAAACGGCAACCCCAACATATATCGGATGGACCTTGCGGGCAATACAGGGAATATCACCCTTGCTTCAGGTACCGGAATAACTGCGAGCACCTATAACTACCTGACCTTTCTGAATTGTATCGTGACGACCAGCTTTTCAGGGAGCAGCGCCCTTTATGGCACGACCGGAACGAGCGTCACAATTTCAGGAGGAACCTACACCGGAGCCAATGGCATTGCTTATATTGGCGCGGGCGTCACCGGCCCAACAGGGCTAACCATCAGCGGCGTGACGGCGATAACCGGAGGCACGTCAGGCACCTGCGGGGCAATTTATGTGCAACCAGAGGGCGCTCTGACGTTACTTAATAACATCGTGTCCGCCGCCAGCGGCACCTACGGCATGGGCATTTTGATCAGCGCAGGATCGGTTACGCCCATTATCATCTCCGCTGGAAATTCAATCAACATGGGCGGATTTGGAAGAAATGGCTACAACCTCACTTTCGTCAATAATATGTCGTTTACGAGCATCAACGACACGATAACCGGAACGGCTTCGAATTACGATGGCATGGTCGTCTTTCCGACCAGCGCCGTCACAGGGGCGACTGGCAAGTGGTACGGGTTGATTTTATATAGTAATACGGGAAATGGCCTCAATATGGTCCCCGGAGGGACTCCGGACGCGATCACATTCAATTCATTCATCTTCGACCAGTCCACCACAACGCAGACGGCAGCTTATGGTCTCACCCCTCGTCAATGGAATCTTCACGATAATGGCAATTCAGGCATGTACCTGGGCGGCATCAATACTACCTCTGGCGCGGGGTACGCCGGGGGACTTATCCAGAATGGTCTCATGTCCAACAATGGCTCTGCCGGTATGTGGATACTGAAGTCTGCCGGGCTGACAATCCAGTGGAATACGATCTCAAGTGGACTGGGTAAAGGCATCGCTCTTGGCGACGATTCCACGGATGCTGACGGTGTTCCCAATTCCACAATTGCATATAACGTAGTCCACGATACAGGCAAGACGAGCGGGACGTGCAACGTCGTCGCCGCGGCAGGGGATGCGCTCACGCAACATAAAGGCTGCACGGGGCAGATCATCCATCACAACTTGCTTTACAATAACTGCGATGACGGCATGGCCCTTGTCCAAGACTCCACGGCCACTATTTACAATAACACCATGTACGGCAACGATAACGGCGGGGCGGATAACAGGGGGAACTTCTATACCGGCCTCGGCACGGGGGCATTTACATTCTTCAACAACGCGACCCAAAACGCCGGAACTCCAAACGGCTTTACCGTGGGAACGGCAAATCAAGAAGTCTATATCTACGGTCCCAATAACTGGGGATCGTTCGACTATAACAACTATTACAACAATTCCGGGACAACTACTCCCTTCAGCGTAGTGGCCCCCTTGACGCCGATCACCTGGGCCGCATATCAGGCAGCGGATAGCGCAGCGATGGAGCAGCACAGCCAATATACCGATGCTCTTTTTGTGAGCGTCGGCTCTGCGAACTTTGCGCCGGGCACAGGATCGCCACTCATAGGAACCGGGAA